>Ga0214919_10000495_pt1 | contig 67204 bp, 61 predicted proteins | sample LL1503_MetaG_FD_177994 | JGI IMG/M metagenome (GOLD analysis project Ga0214919, IMG submission 177994) | Freshwater microbial communities from Lake Lanier, Atlanta, Georgia, United States - LL-1503 | ecosystem: Environmental > Aquatic > Freshwater > Lake | place: USA: Georgia | collected... | reverse complement strand
AGAAACGATAAAATTAGAGCTATTATCCCTTCTCGAAAGGAAGGGCTTCTAACCATTCAATTAATTGTTTGGCAAAGTACTTGTTAATGCTTGCACTTATATTTTGATCCTTGTTCCAAAACGTAAGCATTTTGTTATCCATATTGATATTGTCTTTGGAAAATATATAAAAACCACTATTCCAAGTAATGCTCTTTTGATCCTCATCAATTACTGCAACCCCTGCTTTTAAATCTTTGATCAATAAAGCAAGATTGACCTTATTTGTAATGTTAATGGTATCAGACTCTTGCTTATAAATATATTTTTGATTCTTAAACACAATTTGAAGTGCAAAATCATTTTGACCATTGGCCGACGTTATTTTAGAATAAGTACAGTTTAGTACGCCAATCATTTCTTGCGCTACTACTTCTACATTGGATGGTGTATTCGCAAGATTACCTTGGCTAAATAATGGAGTGGCAAAGAAAAAGAAAAATAGCGTAAATAGGCTTTGGGGGGAAAGCTTTTGCATTTGGTATAATTTGTGCACGAAAATAAAGGTATAATCTATATTTATAGCTAGAAATGTGATAATTTTTTGATAAAAAGTAATTGATTATCAATAATTTATATTTATTTTTAATATGATTTTCTTTATTTAATGTTCCTTTAATAAAGTCCTAAACTATTTAACCTATAACTTGTTTAATTATTATAGTTAGCTAATTATTAAAAGATGTACAAATCGATTAAATTGTAACATAAAATAACACATTGAAACTATTATTTATATCTGTTGGCAAACCACATGAACCCTATATCAAGGAGGGGGTTCTTATCTTTACCCAAAGAATTAGCCATTACTACCCTGTTGATTGGCAATTAATAGCCCCAGCCAAAGTCACTGAACCGGTATTAATTAAAAAAGCAGAAGCAGTAAGTATTCTTAAAACAATACAACCCACCGATGTACTTATACTTTTGGAGGAAACTGGCAAAATGTTAAGCTCCCCTGGACTAGCTAAACTAATTCAACAAAAAGCCAACCAAAGCGCGCAACGCATAGTGTTTTTAATTGGTGGTGCTTATGGAGTGGATGAGGAAATAAAAAAACGAGCACAATTTAGTTGGTCTTTATCTGAACTTGTATTTCCTCATATGCTTGTTCGTTTAATTTTAACAGAACAGGTTTACCGAGCTTGTAGTATCTTGGCCAATGAAAAGTACCATCATCAATAATATTATTTTTTTATGAGCATCACTTTATACATCACTATTATTACTGTCGCTATTTCAATCGCTGCCATGTACAATGATGCGCTTATGGAAAAACTAATATTTCACCCTTATACAGTTCATCATCATAATGAATGGTACCGATTTTTCACCTCCGGATTTATTCATGCAGATTTTATGCACCTTGCCTTTAATATGTTTTCCTTTTATATGTTTGGTGATTATATTGAACAATATTTCACCATGATATTCGGCAGATCTGGCGGTTCAATGTATATTATATTATACGTTTCCTCTTTGCTTATTTGTTTAATTCCTACTTACCTCAATCATTTTAAACAATATAATTATCGCAGCTTAGGAGCTTCTGGCGCGGTTTCCGCAATTGTATTTGTGGGTATTTTTTTACAACCTACTATGCAAATAGGATTTTTTATTATTCCTCCTATTATTCCGGGTTTTATTTTCGGGCCTATTTATCTAGGACTAACTGCTTATCTATCTAAAAATGGGCAAAGTGGCATTAACCATAGCGCCCATTTATGGGGATCGCTTTATGGCGTAGTATTTTTAATTATTACTAGCTATTTTATTGGAAACTTTAATGTGGTTAGCTCCTTTGTAGAGCAAATTAGGATTTATCTAATGCGGTAATCACTAGCACAGATTGGGTATTAGCTGTTATTTTAAATCGGTCGTCTAATCTATGACCTACTACCCAAACTAACTTATCCCCCATGGCTATAACGGCAACTTTTTGCTTTGCAGCAGGACTTAATTTTAATCCCCCTAAAAAGTGATTCAGTTTTTTCTTTTTACGTAATCCTAATGGATAAAAATAATCTGTTGGCTGCCAGGTTCTAAATAACAAAGGCCACTCAATTTTATCTGCATCTATATAGGCATAGTTTGCTTCTTTTTGAATCTCACCCATCGAAGCAACTTCTTTCATTTCAAAATGCAATTTTCCACTATTTATTTGTAAATCTCCTTCTGCTACATGAATTACAATATGTTCTTTTTCGGATGCATTAGAAATAATTTGTATCGAATCATTATACTTTATAAACCGATGCGTGGGGGTAGCGATATATGCCCCATTACTTGCTATTAATAATTTATGTACTTCTGCTATTTGTTGCGGCTTAAACCCATAGGCTTTAATAAGACCCCAAGTATAGGTAAAATTATTATGCACTTTTTTCCAATGACCTATAGGGATGGTCAAAATTCCTTTTTGCATGCGAAGCCCCTTTTTCCAAAAGTCTGCAACAGTAGTTGCTACAATGGCCTCTGACTCTTTTAATCTATTAATAGTATCAAGTACATTATGAGTCATGTTGGGAATCACTTCCTGAATCAACGGAATAATTTTAAGTCGAAATAAATTACGGGTATAATCATCTTTGCTATTAGAACTATCTTCTACAAAATCTAAGCTGTTATCTTTTGCGAATTGATAAATTTGCTCTTTAGAAAAATTGAGTAAAGGTCTAATGAGTAATAAAGAATCGTCTCTTGTTTCAGGAATCCCCGTTAAACCATGCAAGCCGGTACCTCTGGCTAATTGCATAAAAACAGTTTCAACTTGATCATCGGCATGATGCGCCGTAACTAATACTTTTTTAGGCAAAGTATTGGTTGACAACAAGGTACTAAACCAGGCATACCTCATTTCTCTAGCCGCTTCCTGTATACCCATTTTATATGTTTGGGCATAGGCTGCGGTTTCAAATTTATTTAGATGCAATGGAATGGTATACTTTGCTGCAAAATCTTTTACAAAACTTTCATCTCTTGTACTTTCAGCTCCTCTTAATTGAAAATTAGCATGCGCAATACTACAATCTGCTCCCGCTTTATGCATAAGATAGGCTAATACAATACTATCTACCCCTCCGCTTACAGCAATAATGAAATGTACTTTTTTAAGTGAATGCGCTGGAAATTTTTTCTCCCAATTTTTTGTAAAGGTTTCGAGCGTTAACATGCAATTGAATTGTATTTGTTATTTTTTTTGCTCTTTAGCCCAAGCATCTTTAAGCGTCACAGTTCTATTAAATACAAGCGAATTCTTTGTGCTAGTTTGATCCTGATAAAAATACCCCTTTCTTATAAATTGAAAACGCAACTCTAAAGGATCCGTTAACAAAGCAGGTTCGGCCCATGCATTGGTTTTTGTTAAAGATTGCTCATTAATATAATCCTTAAAATCTCCTTCTGCACCAGCAACATCTTCTACTTTAAATAAACGATCATATTCATTCAATACCACTGGCACTGCATGTTTAGCACTTACCCAATGCAATGTTCCTTTTACATGTATGCCTGAAGTATCAGACCCGCTTTTACTCTCAGGTACATAGGTTACATATACTGTTTGCACAACACCCGCTGCATCTTTTTCAAAGCTTTCACATTTTACAATATAAGCACTCTTTAAACGTACCATTAAGCCAGGCCCAAGTCTAAAATATTTTTTAGTAGGTTCTTCCATGAAATCGCCCCTTTCTATCCATAATTCTTTGCTAAAGGGAACCGCTCTTACTCCTCCTTCAGGATCTTCTGGATTATTTTCTGAATGCAATATTTCTTCACCCTTCTCATAATTTGTAATCACTAATTTAATGGGATCTGTTACCACCATTCTTCTTTGTGCAATTTTATTCAAGTGTTCTCTTACACAAAATTCCAATAAACTAAAATCAATAATATTTTCTCTTTTCGCAACGCCAATTCTTTCGCAAAAGTCTCTAATGCTTTCTGGGGTATAGCCTCTTCGACGCATACCGCTTATGGTAGGCATACGTGGGTCATCCCAGCTATCAACATGATGCTCTTGCACCAGTTGCAATAACTTACGTTTACTTAAAATAGTATAGGTAATATTTAAACGAGAAAATTCATATTGTTTGGATGGATAAATACCTAAATTTTCAATGCCCCAGTCATACAATGCTCTATGAGGAATAAATTCCAAAGTGCAAATGGAATGGGTGATATTTTCAATAGCATCGCTTTGGCCATGTGCAAAATCATACATTGGATAGATACACCATTTATCGCCCGTACGGTGATGATGCGCTTTTTTAATGCGATATAAAATTGGGTCTCTCAAAAGCATATTAGGATTGGCTAAATCAATTTTAGCTCTTAACACTTTTGCACCATCTGCATATTTACCTTCTTTCATATTAGTAAATAATTCCAAATTTTCTGCAATGCTTCTGTTCCTAAATTCATTTCCTGTTCCTGCTGCAGTAGGTGTCCCTTTTTGTAAGGCTATTTCTTCCGGACTGCTATCATCTACATAGGCTAATCCTTTCTCAATTAATTGAACGGCAAATTCATATAATGTATCAAAATAATCTGAAGCATAACATTCTTTTACCCAATTAAAACCTAGCCATTTTAAATCGGCTTTTATACTTTCTACATATTCCGTTTCTTCAGTAGTGGGATTCGTATCATCAAACCTTAAATTAGTACCTCCGCCAAAATGTAAGGACAGGCCAAAATTCAAACAAATACTTTTTGCATGTCCAATATGTAAATAGCCATTTGGCTCTGGTGGGAATCTCGTTAAAATTTGCGCATATTTTCCTGATGCCAAATCTTGGGAAATAATTTCTTCAATAAAATTTAAGTTCTTTTCCTCGCTCATGATGGTTGTTAGTATTGGGGTAAAGATACAAAAACCTGCCCCAAAAACCTACCCCAATGCTTAACCCTTATATCCGTAGAGCTTTTGTAATTCTAGGACAATTTTTTCAATGTCTTTGTCCTCCCCTTTAGGGTCGTATTGCTGCTTTAAACTGCTTCCAAAAACGAAAGCTACTGTTTGCCAAAATCCAGCATTAAAGCCTCCTTTATATTCTTTAATAATTTCGTAACAATTATTTCCAGTTTCTCTATTGATTAATTTCATCAGCACTTTACCTTGATATACAGATAAACTAGTCACTTTATCGCCAAAATCTCTTTTCATTTCCTTTTCTCTTGACTTAATGATTTTTTTTCTTTGCCCTTCATCACTCACATTGGCCAATTGACTATTTACTTCATTAATTAATTTACTGGCTGTTTTGGCATAAGGATACGTAACATACACTGCATTTTTAAGCCTTGTCCAGTTTCTCCAGTAATTCTTCCAGAGTGCAGTTTGTTTGGCGATTACTTCTACTGTAGGCAACCAGGATTGAGGGATGGTATCTCCTTCGGGTGTGATAAATGCTTCCACACGGATAGTATCATTATTGTTGGTTTGTGCATTACCCTTTACACTGGCAAAACCAGCAAAACAAAAAGCAATGATATATACAAACCCTTTTTTCATACTATTTTAAAACTTTACTTACCTATATTATTTGATATCAAGTATGATATCTATAGTTTTAATACCCTAAATTATGAAAAGTAACCTTTCCCTACTCACCTTTTCGCTTAATTTACTTTTCTTTTAACTTATTAGTCCTGTTCCAAGTAGCAACTCCGAAGCCAAAAGTCATAATAATTACACCCAACCACAGCAAATTAATGAAAGGAAACTCATAGGCTTTTAAGGTAATTAAGTTTGTTAAAGATGCAGACTCTTTTACTCCAATCTCCAATATTCCTTTTTGCTGATCAACCACTTTGTTAAAACTAAGTACTAAATTTTGCACTTTGACAGTATCTAAATTAGCCTGTAATGTCATGCCTTGTAATAAAATACCAGGATTAGCTGTATATTTTAATCCTTCTTTTGATGTGACTGCTAATTGCAATACCAATTCATTGCTGCCAGCTGGTCTATTAGCATTTGGATTCACCAATACTTTTTCTAATTTAATATATCCGTTGCTATAAAAAATCGAATCCCCTATGGAAATTTGATGCGGTTTAAAACTAGTAGTATCTTCTTTAGAATTATCCTGGAAAGAAGTTACATACACGAAAATATCTTTGTTCCAATAATGCTTTGAAGATGGATTAGCCGAGAATCCTTCCATTCCTTTGTTATTCTTTAACACATCAGGATATAAAAAAAACTCAGCTTCCGTTTTTTTCTCTTTGAACTTTAATTCAAAAAATCTTTTATCTAAAATATCAAAAGTATCTCGCACATAAGTAACCATGAACTTTCCCATGTCTGTGGCAATGCCTTCAAATAAAGTTATATTTTCTCTCGGGTTTCCAGCAGGACTTTTATTTGATTCCACACGAAGCGGACTAATACCCGTTGTATTCCAACTCAAAACAGTTTTATTAGAAGAGGAAATTAAAATACCTAATAATACCATTCCAAATCCAATATGCCCAATGGAAGATCCTGCAGATTTTAATTTCCATTTTTGCATCGTCCCAAAAAAGAAAATATTAGCAACTATAGCATAAATTGATGCAAACAAAGCGACATAAATAGCTCCTTCAAAACCAATACCTTTTTCTTTATAGGCTACCCCCACAAATACATATATGACAATGCTGATAGCCACTGTAACCAATAAAGGCGCTTTCATTTTCTGCACCAAAAAAGCCTTAGTGGTTCCTTTGAATTTTAAAAATTGACCAAATGCAGTTAATAGCCCAATTATAATAGCCACAAAAACCTGTACTTGATTATGCGCAAATGCAGCATCTTCAGGCGGTGCAATTTTAGTGCCAAATATTTTATTAAATACAGGGATAGAAGTAATTGAAATAATCACTACTGCCGATAAAAATAAAATGAGCGAACCTATTAACATCCAAAATTCACGACTATCAATGGCTTCTTCTTTTAGCGGTTCCGCCATATGCTTAAACCTTACAAAGAATAAAACGAAATAAGGTATTACAAAAATTAATAAGAATCCTAAAAGTTGTGCATTCATTCCTAAGTCTGTAAATGCATGTACCGATGTATCTCCTAAAATTCCACTTCTTGTTAAAAAGGTAGAATACAATACTAATAAAAAACTAATCCCAAAAAATAGATACGTCACTTTTAAACTAGATCCAGTTTTTCTGTAAATAATACAGGCATGTATGGCAGAAACTAAAGTTAGCCAAGGAACAAGCGAAGCATTTTCTACCGGATCCCATGCCCAATAACCTCCAAATGTTAAACTCTCATAGGCCCAAGCAGCTCCCATCATAATACCTAATCCCAAAATACCTGCAGAGAAGGTAGCCCATGGCATACATTTATCCATCCAGTCATGTTTCTTATTAATTAAGCCTACCACCGCAAAAGCAAATGGTATCGTAGTTGAAGCAAATCCTAAAAATAAAATGGGTGGGTGAATCACCATCCAATAATTCTGTAATAAAGTATTTAAGCCCGTACCATCTTTTATAAGATGTATATAATCTGGTCTTGCTAAAATAGGCCAGTTCATTTCTTCTCTTAATAAAAGAAAAGGACTACTCCCTACTTTCATATCAAAAATAAATAAACCTACAATCATGGTGGCTAAACAAAACTGTACAAAATTCAATACCATCATAACGCCCGAAACAGATTCTCCCCATTTCTTTTTAGTAGCAAGCACTACTAAGCCTAACACACAATGCCAGAAACTCCATAATAAAAAACTTCCTTCCTGCCCTTCCCAAAAACAACTTAATAAATATTGAAAAGGTAAATTCTTATCGCTATGCATGTAAGCATACTTGTACTCAAACAAATGATTAGAGATAATATAAAATAGCACGACGAAACATGAAACTACCGCCACTGATTCAATGATGAATGCGATTTTGGCTAATTTTTCCCAATGTGTTTGTACTTCAAGCTCTTTTGAAAAAAATGCTTTTGCGAAAGAATAAGTAGCCACCAAAGAAGCGACTAAAGAAAGTATGGTTAAAAAATATCCTATTTGACCAGGGAATAAATGCTCGTCAATAAACTTTGTAGTATTCATTTACCTATTTGTTTTTTTTAATTGCTAATGGTAACCGGTTGGTTTTTCATAGCGTTGGGATTATCCTTGTATTTAGAAGGACATTTCATAACAATTGCAGAACATTCAAAATGATCGCCTTGCACTTTTCCTTTTAACACCAGTCTTTCTGATTTTTCCATGTCGGTGGGCATGGTATTGTGATACACCACACTAATTTTGCCACCCACACTATCTTGCACATTAAATTGTAACAAATTAGGATCTTTGACTGGGTCATATTGAACGGGAACAGACTTGTCCATTTTGACGATTAAATTAACAAACTTCCCTTCTTTTTGCTTGGCAGAACCAATTGTCTCATAACTACTTAAATCGCCGGTATAGCTAATTAATACAACAATCGCTGCAGCTATTAGAACCAATAATGCAATATGTGTTTTCTTCATAGTGCAAAGTTAACCAAATGAGCTTAAATTGCACCAAAATTTATCCTAATTGAAACCCATTTTTTATGCGTGAATTTGACTACATCATCGTTTGCAAAAGCCCCGATTTTAAGAATATTGACCGTATTAGCCAATTCATGTTATTTATTTCAATAGTAGCATTTAGTTATTCAATCTATTTGGGGCTATTCCCAAAGCCTGCGCTTATTGTAGCCATCATGACTTCTTTCACAAGTTGGTGGGTATTCTGTGTTTTCCAAAATAAAAAAGGGGTCGTTCCCTATTATAGATTAGGCTTATTATTGGCCTCTTGGGGATGGTTTTTACAGCCCAATGGCTTACTCATATCTGGTATTTTTTTAATTGGCGCCCTTTTTGAGAGGCAAGTTAAATTTCCCTATGAAATTGCTTTTGACCCAGCAGGCATTGTCATAAACACTTTTCCCAAAAAACACTATCCTTGGGGATACGTTGAAAATGCATTAATTAAAGACGACCTTATTACTATCGATTTCAAAGACAATAAACTTATTCAAAAACAAATTAACGAGCCTGTTACGGACAACATTTGCAAAGAATTTAACGCCTTCTGTGCAACGCAAATTGCAAATTCAAGAACAACTCAATCTTAATTGATATCTTTATACTATGTCATTACAGTCTTCCCCTTTTATTTTATATTCAGATGGCAAAGGCCAAATATTTGAAGATACGAGTCTTTATGTTGCAGGCCGTGCTGGTTGGGATGCCTATCCTATTGACTTAGAAGATTGGATAGAACTACCCAATGGTGGTAGCTTATATGAATTACCAGAAAGAAGAGGCATTGGCATTGATGTAGAAACAGGTGAGATGCGCATTTGTGAAAAAGGTTGGGCAGTGGCAGCATTTATACCTCCTGCGCATACTGGTTTATATGTAGCTGCTTATGAAACCTTGCCCAATGCCCCCACTTTACCATTGTTTTGTTATACCGCTGTGGGTTGGCAGGATGGTAAAAACTATGTGCCCGCTGTAAGAATTGAAAAAGATATTAGACAAGATTGTGAAGGATATGATCAAAAAATAATTGAAGCAGGTACTAGTAAATTATTAGCTACCTATAGTCAAAATAGATTGGTTAAACATTTAATGGAAAATTGTTGCATGACCTATCATTGTCCAGCAGCAAGAAATTTTGCGATGGGTAGATGGGAATGCCCAATTCCTATTTCACCCGCTTGTAATGCCAATTGCATAGGTTGTATTTCTTTCCAACCTCTTGAAGAAGAAATTATTTCTAATCAAGAAAGACTTGTTTTTAAACCCACTGCAGCAGAAGTAGTAGAATATACTGTGCCGCATTTAATGACAGCCCCATTCCCTATTGTAAGTTTTGGCCAAGGTTGCGAAGGTGAACCTTTATTAATGTGGGAAACCATTAAAGAAGCGATTATTGAAATAAGAAAACACACTTCCAAAGGAAGTATCAATATTAATTCTAACGGCTCCGACCCAAAAGCTGTCAAAATTTTAGCAGAAGCCGGATTAGATAGTTTAAGAGTAAGTACCAATTCGGCACGTGAAAAAATATACAACGCTTATTACCGACCCAACAATTATACTTTTAATGACATTGTTGAAAGTTTAAAAGTAATGTCAGCAGCTGGTAAATGGACAAGCATTAATTATTTTGTATTCCCAGGTATGACTGATTGTGTAGAAGAATACGAAGCACTTAGAAAATTAATTCGAGACACCGATTTAAAAATGATTCAATGGCGCAATTTTAATATTGATCCCGACTGGTATTTAGGCAAAATTGGTGTTACCGAAGTGGGCGAAATAATGGGGGTTAAACAAATGATGGATTTAATCCAAGAAGAATTCCCCAACTTAAAATTTGGTTACTACAACCCTCCTATCGAAAGAATTAAAGGCGACTTTGTTGAGAATTTTGCACATCATTGAAAAATATAAATTGAATAAAAGACATTATAACAAAGAACATCAAATAGGCGCAGTATTAGCCATACTAGCCTGCATTATATGGTCTGGTAATTTTATTGTTTCTAGATACGCGATACATTTAATTGGCCCCATAAGTCTTGCTTTTTTTAGATGGTCTGTTGCTACAGTTTGTATTTTGCCATTTGCATATAAAAACTTTATGAAAGAGTGGCCTATTTTCAAACAAAATTTTTCTTACTTTTTCTGGATGGGTCTTGTAGGTTTCTCCATTTATAATACACTCATATATACAGCAGGGCATTATACTTCTGCCATCAATATGTCATTGATAGGGTCTGTTATACATCCTATAGTAGCCACTTTACTTGCAGCTGTCATTGTAAATGAAAAATTACATTGGAAAAACATTTCTGGGATTACGGTTGGTTTTATGGGAATTGTACTTCTTATAAGCAAAGGCGATATCAATAATATTTTACATTTTCGATTTTCTGCAGGAGATATGTGGATGGTGATTGCTGGAATATGCTTTGGCACTTACAACGTATTTGTTCGAAAAAAACCCATTGGCATTTCTAATAATAGTTTTTTATTATACCTATTTGCAATTGGAGCCATTATCTTAATGCCCTTTTCTATTTATGAAATGAACTATATCCAACCAATTCATTTTAATAGCCATTTATTTTGGATTATTTTATATGTAGGCATTGGCAACTCCACTATTGCTTATTTTTTATGGAATAGCGCCATTCATAAATTAGGCGCAGGCAAAACTTCTTTATTTGGCACATTGATTCCCTTATTGAGCTCCTTAGAAGCAGTGCTTATACTCAACGAACAATTCAATATTTTTCAAGCTATCAGTGGCCTTATCATTATTTCTGGCATTGTTATTAACACTTGGCCCTCCAAACAAAAGGTAGTTGGGTTATAATGTATTTTTGCATTAATTTTATAATATGCAATTAAGCTTCGAACAAGAAAAAAATATTAAAGCAGGTGTCTACACCTTATTAATATGTGTTGCCTTGTCTTGCTTATTTATTATAATGCATTGGCAACAACCTACTCCTACTGTTATTCCTCCCGCTACTTCTTATATGGAAGTTAATTTAGGCAATAGTACCACAGGTCAAGGAGAAATAGCCCCACTAAGTAAAGAAGCACCGGCACCTGAAGTAGGCGCCAGCAAAAGAGTAAAAGCTACTGCTATTAATAAAGCCATTAAAATAAATGCAAGTGGCAACAATCCAAACGATGAAGCTATTAGCTCTTCGAAAGCTAAAAAGAATAGTAAAAATATCCCCTTACCTCCTGCTCCCAAACCAAAAGCCTTAATGGGGAAATATGCAGGTGGCAATGGCAAAGGTGGCAATAATCAAGACAGTTATAATAATGTAAAAGACCAAGGTATTGCCGGTGGCAAAGGCGACCAAGGCGTTGCTAATGGAACTGTTAATGGCAAAAATTACGAAGGCAGTGGCGGCCCTTTTGTAACAAAAGGAGATAGAAGAGTCACTAAAGCCTATTCATTTAATGGCGATGTGGAACCTGCTACTATTTATGCAGAAATTGAGGTAAGCCCTACTGGTGTAGGTCGCTTTGTTCAAATTGTAAAAGGATCAAGCTCAAATGATAGTAAGTACAAAAGAGCCATTGTAGAATACTTAACTAAGATTAGTTTCAATAGCGCAGATCATGTTTCAAATGTTACCGTAAAGTTTAAGTTCGAAAATCAATAATTAATTCCACTGCTTTGAATGCTTATCAAAATACTATTGACTATTTATATAGTCGTCTTCCCATGTTTAGTCGCATTGGAGCAGCTGCCATTAAAAATGATTTACACAATACGCAATTAATTTGCGAATTTTTAGGCAACCCTGAAAAAAAAATAAAAACGATTCATGTTGCTGGCACCAATGGAAAAGGTTCTACTAGTCATATGCTTGCAGCTATCTTTCAAAAAGCTGGCTATAAAACTGGATTATATACTTCCCCACATTTATATGATTTTAGAGAGCGCATAAAAATAAATGGCGAAATGTGCACTAAAGATTTCGTTACTTCCTTCACCGATAAAGTGAAACCCCTCATTGAAAAAATTGAACCCTCTTTTTTTGAAATTACGGTGGGAATGGCCTTTGATTATTTTGCTTCTGAAAATTGCGATATTGCCATTATTGAAACAGGATTAGGCGGAAGATTAGATAGTACCAATGTTATACATCCTATCTTAAGTATAATTACCAATATTGGTTGGGATCATATGGCCTTACTAGGAAACACCCTGGAAGAAATTGCAACAGAAAAAGCGGGCATAATTAAAAAAGATACCCCCATTGTTATAAGTGAAAGCATACCTGCTACCAAACAGGTATTTTTAAACAAATCGGCTTTGGAAAATGCACCCATCTATTTTAGCGAAGATTTTATCACGCTAACTGCATTCGACAATAATTGGGATACGGCAAGCTTTGCATTTAATCAACCATTGGTTCACTTAGTCAATGCCCCTTTATTCAATCCCAACTTTAGTATTACTTGCGACCTGCCTGGTAAATATCAAGCAAAAAATTTAAAAGGAGTTTTAGTAGCGGCACAACTATTGGCTAATATGGGTTGGAAGCTTACTGATAAGAACATTCAAGAAGCCCTCTTATCCATTAAAGCTTCTACTGGTTTCATGGGGCGTTGGGAATGTATTCAAACTGCTCCCCGTATCGTTTTGGATGTTGCGCATAATGAACATGGCATAAAGGCATTATTAGATCAAATTGCTACTACCAAATATAATCAATTGCATATTGTAACAGGAATGGTTAAAGATAAAGATGTAGATGCAGTGCTGGTCTTACTACCTAAAAAAGCAATTTACTATTATACGCAGTCCCATTTGCCAAGAGCACTTTCTGCTACTACACTTGCAGAAAAAGGAAATGCACTAGGATTAAAAGGTGAAATATATGCAGATGTAAACCTAGCCATTCAAGCTGCCTGCGATGCATCAGCAAAGAATGATTTAATTCTGGTCATTGGAAGTGTATATTTAGTAGCTGAAGTAGACAGAAGTTTATTTAAAAACTAAGGTCAATAACTGTACTAATATAATAATAGTAGTACAACTTCAACATTACTTATCCAACATTACTTAGTAACGCACTACCAACCTTTTTGCTTGCATAAATTAGTAATATGCCCTAAATGATGTTTACCATGCCAAGAATAAATAGCAAGCATTTCCCACAAAGAAACCTCTGCATTGCGAACCGGATGAAATAATTTTCTTTGAAATTGCTCATCTGTCATTGACTCCAATAACATTACCCAACGAGCATGTAGAGCATGCAAAATAGTAGTTGAATAATTAATGGGTGTAAGTAAAGAATCTGCTGTATTGGCGAATGCTTTTTCATCGTAAGCTTTTATAGCCGGCACTTCTTCTGTTAAAGCCATTTTAAAACGAATAAATGCATTCATATGACTATCGGCCATATGGTGCATGACTTGCTGTATAGTCCAACCCTCTTCTCTATAAGGTGTTTCTAATTGTGCTTTATCTAAATGTTGAACAGCAAGCTCTAAATTAGCGGGCGCTATTTTAATTTCATTAATCCATAATTTTTTATTGGCTTCTGTAAAGGGCAAATATTCCACTTTGCCAATAGGATAACGTACATCTTCCATTTTGTTATTTTTTATTATTTGTAATTTATAAATATATTTTCAACTTCTACTTTTGTCAAAGACATTTTTATGTTGTCCTTATGCATATTTTATTACTCTTCTCTTAGTGCCTTACCTGTTAAATGAATAAAGACGTCTTCTAAATTAGCTTTTTTAACCTCTTTCACTTTTTCAAACCCTGTTTCCACTAATTCATCTATCAAATGATTGGGAGTATTGATGGCAATAATTTTACCACTATCAATGATGGCCACTCTATCACATAAAACCTCTGCTTCATCCATATAGTGGGTTGTAATAATAACTGTAGTGCCATTCGCTCTTATTTCTTTAATTAAATCCCATAAATTTCTTCTTGCTTGTGGATCCAAACCAGTAGTAGGTTCATCTAAGAAAATAATTTTAGGCTTGTTAATTAAAGTAGTAGCAATAGAAAAGCGTTGCTTTTGTCCACCACTTAATTCTTTAAATTTCGATTTTGCCTTATCTACTAAATTCACTTTTTGTAAAAGAGCCGTAGCATCCATCTCGTTTTGATATAAGCCTACAAATAAATGAATTAGCTCTGTTAAGTTTAAATTGGGATAAAAGCCTGCAGTTTGTAATTGCACGCCTATCATTTTTTTAATGGACTCTGGCGACTTATCTAAGTCAAATCCATTCACCATAACCGTTCCACTTGTTTTTTCTCTTAAGGTTTCAATAATTTCAAGGGTGGTAGATTTCCCTGCACCATTTGGCCCTAGTAATCCAAAAATTTCCCCTTCCATTACTTCAAAACTAATTCCCTTTACTGCTTTAAAATCTCCATAGGACTTTTCGAGGTCTTTCACCGTTATGATGGGCAATATTGACATAATTCCTTTGTTTAAGGTTCACAAATTTACCTTCTTTTAGGCGCTATGCAAAATGAAAACTTGTCTAAGAACCTTATCTTTGCCAAAAGTAATTAAATGAAATTAGGCATTTTAGGAGGTGGTCAATTAGGACGCATGCTACTGCAAGCTGCAGCAAACTATGATGCAACTACTTATGTGCTAGAAAATGATGCACAATGTCCTGCCGCCCATTTATGCCACCATTTTACTTTAGGCAATATTCAAGATTTTGACGCTGTTTATAATTTTGGAAAAGGACTAGACGCTATTACCATTGAAATTGAAGCGGTAAATGTAGATGCGCTAGAAAAATTAGAAAGTGAGGGCGTAAAAGTGTATCCAACACCAAGCGCCATTCGTACTATCAAAAATAAAATTTTACAAAAGCAGTTTTATAAAGACAATGAAATTCCTAGTTCCTCTTTTGTAATCACTCAACATCAATCAGATTTATTAAGCCACCTATCATTGTTCCCTGCTGTTCATAAAATGGCCGAAGGTGGTTATGATGGTAAAGGCGTACAAATATTAAATACGGAAAAAGATATTGAATTAGGATTTAATGTCCCATCCGTTTTAGAACAAAAAATAAAAATTGCAACCGAAATTGCACTCATTGTAGGAATGAACGCCAAGGGTGAAACAATTATTTACCCTCCTGCTGAAATGATTTTTGATCCGATTTATAATTTACTTGACTACCAATTAAGTCCTGCGAAATTGGAAGAAAAAGTTTTATGGAAAGCCCAAGCTATTGCTAGAAAAGTAGTACAAGGCTTGCGAAGCCCTGGGCTATTTGCTATTGAATTATTTATAGATACTACTGGAGATGTTTGGGTAAACGAAACTGCTCCAAGAGTACATAATAGCGGGCACCATACTATTGAAGCAAATTATAGTAGCCAATATGATATGTTGTTAAGAATTTTATTGGATTACCCTTTAGGCAACCCCGATGCTATCTTACCTTCTGCTATTGTAAATATTATTGGCAGTGAAGGATGCTCAGGAGAAGTATATTATGAAGGATTAGCAGAGGTATTAAAAATGGACAATGTATTTGTACATATTTATGGCAAGAAACAAACCAAGCCTGGTCGCAAAATGGGTCATGTAACTATTATTAGCAAAGACTATCAGGATCTTACGCATAAAGCCAATAAAATTAAGCATACGCTTAAAGCCATTACAAAATAAACTTTAGGAGTTTATATTTTAGGCTTTAGAATGGTCTTTTTTACTTGTAAATTTTTAAAGTACCCTATTCCTATAATACTCTTCAATTGTAGTCCTGGAGATTTTTTCAATGGACCAAATATTTTGATTTTGTCATCATAAATCAAATCCAAACTATACGTAGCAGAAAAGAATTTATTAATTTTAAAAGAAAACATGTTGGTCATGTACAAATTAATATTTTCCGGTTTTTCATAATAGTTGGAGAAGAAATCGGCACGTCCCTTATAAGTTATATTAGGCGCAATTGTATTGTTATAATTTACGGTTACAAACAAACCCGTTTCCCTATAAATTTTAGTGCCTACTGGAACACCATAACTACCTTTATTAGAAAGCTTTGTATTTAGCAACAAGGTTGTTCTAGAAGTTAAGGGTGAAAAGAAAACAGAAAAAATATTGTTTGGTTTGTAATCCAATCCCGCTGATAAAATAATATAGGCTGGTGACAAGAATGAAGAAGTAAAGTTAGAAGTAGTTCCACTAAAACTATATCCATCAAATAACTGAGAACGGAAATTAAATAATCCAGACAAATACCACATACCTGTAGTATCTATTCGATAACCATATTTGCTCAATACATCAATTCTATCATCATTTTTTCTGCCTCCTAAACTTGTTGATTGTACAAACCCTAAATTGACATCTAAATTATTATCCCAGCTTTGACGCGGTTTTTGGAAATAAGCATAATAATTGAAATAACTATTTATAGCCATATTAAAATTATCACCTCCTGCCGCCCAGTTACTCAATGAACTTTGGGATAAATTAAAATTGTACAAGCCTCCCTGCTTCCAATTAAAATAACTTGTATCTAGATCCTTTCTTATACTTCTCGAAGTCTCAGAGCGTAATTTAGTCACCGCAATATTTTGAGCAAAAGCAGTATCCCCCACGAAAACGAGTAATATAATAAACAGACTTTTTCGCATGAAGCGCAATATTTTTTCAAATATAGGAAGCCTTTGATAAATCATTGATTTCTAATTATATATAAATTATTAACACATATTGCCTCTAAGCTAAGTAAGGGTTTCATTATCAAATAATTAGAACTTATGGCTGACAACTTGACACATTCTACTTTTTTAACTAAATTTGCGTTTCAAACCTAAATGAATGGAATTATTTACAACGGCGCCCAAAGAACATGATGAATTGAGACAAGGGGAAGCCTATGTATCTACTAATAAGAAAGAACCCTTTTCAAAATTTTTCCTCATAGAAAGCTATGGATGTGCTATGAACTTTGCCGACAGTGAAGTAGTTGCTTCTATTTTAGAAAAAAATGGATATGGAAGTACCCGAAATGTAGAAAAAGCCGATTTAATATTAATCAATACTTGTTCCATTAGAGAAAAAGCGGAACTCACTGTTCGTAAAAGATTAACTGAATTTAGAAAATATAAACAACAAAAACCAGGCATGCTGGTGGGTATTTTAGGATGTATGGCCGAAAGATTAAAATCAAAATTATTAGAAGAAGAAAAACTAGTTGATCTTGTTGTTGGTCCGGATGCTTATAGAACCCTACCCGATTTAATTTTAGAAGCGGGTACTGGACAGAAAGCAGTGAATGTATTATTAAGTCGTGACGAGACCTATGCGGATATTTCGCCCGTTAGATTAGATAGCAACGGCATTAGTGGTTTTGTGTCTATTATGCGTGGCTGTAATAATATGTGCAGCTTTTGTGTGGTACCTTTTACAAGAGGACGTGAGAGAAGTAGAGATGCATTTTCAATAGTAGCTGAATGTAAAGACCTATTTGAAAAAGGGTACAAGGAAGTAACTTTACTTGGCCAAAATGTAGATAGTTATTATTGGAATAACCCAGAAACAAATGCACAAGTTACTTTTGCACAACTTTTAGAAAGCGTTGCATTAATACATCCATCTCTAAGAGTTCGTTTTAGCACTTCTCATCCTAAAGATATTACTGACGAGGTTTTATTTACGATGGCTAAATATGCAAACATTTGCAAATACATTCACTTACCTGTACAAAGCGGCAGCACACGTGTTTTACAATTAATGAATAGAACATATACACGTGAATGGTATCTTTCAAAAGTGGCGCGTATTAAAGAACTCATGCCTGAATGTAGTATCTCTGCAGATATCATTGCAGGTTTTTGCACTGAAACCGAAGAAGATCATCAGGATACCATGAGTATAATGCAATTGGCACAATACGATTACTGCTATATGTATTTTTATTCGGAGCGTCCAGGCACACTTGCTGAAAAAAGATACGAGGACGATGTACCTTTAGAAGTAAAGAAAAGAAGGTTACAAGAAATTGTGGATGTTCAATGGCATCTTTCCAACGAGAGCAATAAAAAAGAAGTAGGAAAAAGCTACGAAGTACTTATCGAAGGTGATAGTAAAAAAAGCAATCAAGAATGGATGGGCAGAACCAGTCAAAACAAAGTAGTGGTGTTTCCAAAAGCTACTGCAGGACAAACAAATAATTTACAAAAAGGAGATTATGTAAATATTGTTATTACAAATTATACAAAAGGCACTTTAATAGGTGCTATAAAATAAAGATCATGGACTTACAAGCTTTAAAAAATAGATTTAGTATTATAGGTAATACACCCGCACTCAATCATGCTTTAAATACGGCAGAACAAGTAGCTGCCACCGATTTAACTGTTTTAATTGTAGGTGAAAGTGGCGTGGGTAAAGAAGTATTCTCTCAAATTATTCATAGTTTATCGGCGCGCAAACACAACCCCTTTATTGCAGTGAACTGCGGTGCGATTCCCGAAGGCACTATTGACTCTGAATTATTCGGACATGAAAAAGGATCTTTCACTGGTGCTGTAGATAGTAGAAAAGGTTATTTCGAAACAGTAAGTGGTGGTACCATTTTCTTAGATGAGATTGGAGAACTACCCTTGGGCACGCAAGCTCGTTTATTACGCGTATTAGAAACAGGTGAGTTTATAAGAGTAGGTTCTTCAAAAGTGCAGAAGTCTGATGTAAGAGTGATTGCTGCAACGAATAGAGAACTTTTAGAATATACCCAAAAAGGAAAATTTAGAGAAGATTTATATTATAGATTAAACACCGTACCCATTAGAGTGCCTTCTTTAAGAGATCGCAAAGAAGATATTCCTTTATTGTTTAGAAAATTTGTGGTAGACTTTGCAGAGAAATATAAAACAAAGCCTATTTTCTTAGATGAAGAAGCAAGAGAACTACTTACTAAATATAGTTGGCCAGGAAATGTGAGAGAATTAAAAAATATTGCAGAACAAATTTCGGTATTACGTAAGTCGGATAATATTAACGGAGATACTTTAGCCGGATTTTTACCTCAGCATAATATTCACAATATGCCCATGGTCACAGGTAATACACCTGTTGGTGAATTTGCGAATGAAAGAGAAATTTTATACAAGCTTTTCTTTGATATGAAAAAGGACGTGAATGAATTAAAGAAAATGTTTCTCGAAATATTACAAAATCCTTCTATTGCAGGGCAAACTGCCAATTTTAATAAAGAGTCTTTGATCAATGAATTGAAAGAAGATATCATGCCTTCTCCCACTTCTCATTCTTCTAGCCCATCAATTCAACCGACAGTTCATTTAAACCATCCTCAACCTATTATTATAGACAATGATACCAATAGCCATTATGAAGTGGATGAATCATTGAATATCATGGATAAAGAAAAAGAACTAATTTTAAAGGCGCTTAAGAAACATAGGGGCCGCCGAAAAGACGCTTCTACCGACTTAGGCATTAGTGAGAGAACCTTATATCGAAAAATTAAAGAATACAACATTGAAGAATAAATATTTTATAGCATTATGTAAACAGTCATTTTTAAATACTGTTTTAGTTCTTATACTCTCCACTACGCTATTAAGCGGCTGTGGTATCTATAGTTTTAGAGATGCTGTTATTCCAGATAATATCAAAACAGTTAAAATTGGTTTCATTGAAAATAAAGCTAGGTATGTGAATCCGCAACTAGCTCCCTTATTAACAGATAAATTACAACAAAAAATTATTGGGCAAACCAAACTCACTAGAACCAATAACGATGATGCTCACTATCAAATATTTGCCACTATCACCAACTATGATCCTTCTCAAACAGTAGGTGTAAGTGCGCAACAAGCAAGCACCAATCGACTAACTGTTACCGTGCATGTTGTATTAAAAAAGACATTAGAAAATAAAGAACAAGAATTTGATGTTTCACGTAATTTTGATTTTTCTGCTACCCTAACTTTAAACCAAGCCGAAGGACAATTAATGGACGATATTGTTCGAAATATTACAGACGATATATTTAACCAAATTTTTTCAAACTGGTAAGAATGACTTCAACACTTCATAATAAAATATTGTCTCAATGGACTGGGCATAGCACATTAGAAGCTATTGAAACAGTTGCTTTAGAAAATTGGGTGAAAGCACATCCCTATAGTGCTAGCTTACAATTTTTATTGGCTAAAAAATATGAATTAGTAGGCTCTCCTTTATTACAAGAGCAATTACAGAGGAGTACTTCTTATTTTCCTTCTGCTTTACAGCTGCATCAAATTATGCAAAATGAAGAAGAAGATATTATTGCCTCTCCCCTTGATCTTAAAGTGACCAACCTAATTTCTGAACAATTGGCTCAATTTAAAGAGCCTATTGAAAAGCAAGAATTAGCTTTTGAGGCAGAAATGACCACTCCTTTACAAACCGACTATTTTGCCGCCCAGGGCATCCAACTTGACCTTTCTAAAGTGCCTCAGGACAAATTCACCCAACAATTAAGAAGTTTTACAGCTTGGTTAAAGGTTTTGAAGCAAAAAGATGGCCTACCCATCATTGAGGAAATGGCTGAGGAAAATGAGAAGGAAATAGCCGCTATAGCTGAAAAAGCCAATACCACGGCCGATGTTATCACTGAAGCCATGGCCGAAATATGGCTAAAACAGGGCAATAAGCGTAAAGCCATCGACGTCTATTCTAAATTAAGTTTTATTTTTCCTGAAAAATCCGTTTATTTTGCGTCTAGAATAGAACAATTAAAACAAAAGAAATGATTACACTTTACTTAATATTGATTATCGTGGCTTGTTTAGGCCTAGGTTTTATGGTTTTAATCCAAAATCCTAAGGGTGGTGGTTTAAATGCGAATGTAGGCGGCCTTTCTAATAATTTCATGGGCGTTAAGCAAACTACAGATGTGCTTGAAAAAGGCACTTGGATATTCGCTGGTGTAATTGCGCTTTTAGCGATGACATCTACTATATTCTTAAAGTCTGGTGGATCTTCAAGTGATAAAGGTTTATTAAATAAAGTAAACACCTCTATTACGGCTCCTGCAACCACTGCTCCAGCGCAACAAGCTGCACCTGCAACTGCACCTGCTACAGCACCCGCAACTGCTCCTGCAGACGCAAAAAAATAAGAACAAATTGTTAAAGTTAATGTACACATTAACTTTAACGAATTAACTATAAAATATTTTATCCCTCTCGCGCAATCGAGAGGGATTTTTATTGTATTATTGATTCTGCATAAATTGTAAAAAGTAAACCTTTGTCATGAAAAAATGGATCTTGTTGGCTTTACTAGTTGGCGTCATTTACACTTCCTATACTGTGTTTATTAAAGCCACCCATTTTACTACAGAGAAAGCAAGCTTTGAGTATACTAAAGAAGGGCTTTCGGCTTTAGCGGATACCTTGAGTGCCAAAAAAATAATTAGGGATAAACCTAGTTTTTTGCTTTTAGCAAAATTATTTAATGTGGAAGAAAAAATTAAACCAGGTAAATTTTTAATTCAAAAAAATACTAGTTTATTGAATCTCATTAGAATGCTTAGAAACAATAAGCAAGCCACCGTTAAGTTTATTTTAAATAAAGTTAGAACAAAGGCTGATTTAGCAAAATTAATAGCAAATACATTCGCTATAGACAGTACTGAATCTATGCGATATTTAACCAGCAACGATTCCCTTAGACCTTTCGATACAGATACCACACAAGTATTTACCTTGTTCCTTCCCAATACCTACGAATTTTATTGGTCAACACCCATGAATAAGTTGTTACAAAAAATGAAAAGCGAGGAAAATCTTTTTTGGAGCAAAAATAATAGAATTGAAAAAGCAGCCGCCATTGGACTTACCAAGAACGAAGTATATACCTTAGCTTCTATCGTTGAGGAAGAAACCAACTTCGATACCGATAAAAGTATTATTGCAAGCGTGTACCAAAATAGACTTAAGAAAAAAATGCCCCTACAAGCCTGCCCTACTATTAAATATGCCATGCAGGACTTTACACTCACTAGAATATATGAAAAGTATTTAACCAATCCTTCTCCTTATAACACTTATAAGAAAGCAGGACTTCCGCCAGGCCCCATTTGTACCCCGGCACCTAAGACAATTGATCTAGTATTAAATGCACCTAATACTAATTACATTTACTTTGTAGCCAAAGCCGACTTTAGCGGCTACCATCATTTTAGTGCTACTTATGAAGAACATAGTAAATTTGCAAAGGAGTATCAACATAAACTAGATGAATACCAGGCTAATAAACTAAAAGAAAAATAATAATTTTATAATTTGAATAAAATTTTAAACATAGGCGTAAAATTATTGAACCCATTATATTTGTTTTTGAAACAAAAAGCAAAGGCAATTTATATTCCTGGTTTCCAGCATGTAAATTTATATCAGGTAATAAGATTTGTATTTAGACAATTAAATACATTAGGTCTTTATGATCGAGCCTCTGCCATTTCCTTTAACTTAATCATGGCGTTGCCCGCTGGTTTTCTTTTTTTATTTTCCATCATCCCCTACTTTCCTAAAACCTTTAAGGTAAAAAAGCAAATCCTTTCCGTTTTTAAAGATATTGCCCCTAATTCTAGTACTTACAAATTTATTATTGATATCATCAACGATTTATTAAGTCAGCACGTAGGTATTTTTTCTTTTGGATTTTTATTATTGTTGTTTTATGCTTCTAATGCCATGACAGGAATTATCAGGAGCTTTGATAAATCCATCATGCAAAACAAACCTTTTTTCTTGCACCAAAGAATGAGGGCCATACGCCTAACCATTATTTTAATTTTATTGGTATTTGCGAGCTTACTTGTATTAATTGGGCAAGACCAATTGACCACTTTATTAAGAGAAGTTTTTGATATTAAACGTAAAACCATTGTACCCTATTGGAACTCGGTAAGATGGTTTGTTATTATTCTTTTATTATTTTTCGGAAATGCCTTTATCTATAAGTACGCACCACTTATTAAAGAAAAATGGCCACTGGCTTCACCTGGCGCTTTGTTGTCTACCTTATTAATGTTACTAACTACCCTTGGCTTTTCCTACTGGGTGAACAACTTTAGTAGTTATAGTAAAATTTACGGCTCTATTGGAACCGTATTAGTTGTAATGACCTTGGTATACTTAAATGCGCTTATTTTATTAATCGGCTTTGAATTAAATGTAAGCATTGAGGTATTAAAAAAAGAGCAAAATCAATTAGACTTACTCTAATTTTATTTATTAGCCATATCTGGTATCTCCTCCGACTTATAAGCCCCAGCATCTAACTTAGCTTTTGTTTCACTAAATGCCTTTAGGGTTAAATCTATTTCCTCTTGTGTATGTTCTGCCGTAGGAATTAATCTATAAATGATATGCCCTTTGGGAATAACAGGATACACTACAATCGAACAAAATATTTTATAGTTTTCTCTTAAATCCATTACCATGAGCGTAGCTTCTTCTACTCCACCTTTCATATAGACAGGCGTTACTACTGAATCTGTTTTACCGATATCAAATCCGCGCTCTCTTAAACCTTTTTGTAAAGCCAACGCATTTTTCCACAAATTGTCTTTTAAAATAGGTTGCGTGCGTAATAATTCTAATCGCTTTAAATTACCAACTACATAAGGCATCGGTAAACTTTTAGCAAAAATCTGAGACCTAATATTATATCTTATATAATCTATAATGGTTTTAGGTCCTGCCATAAAAGCACCAATCGAAGCCATACTCTTTGCAAAAGTTGAAAAGTATAAATCAATCCCATCCTGACATCCTTGTTCTTCACCTGCACCAGCTCCCGTTTTACCTAAAGTGCCAAAGCCATGTGCGTCATCAACTAGCATTCTAAATGCCACTTTCTTTTTTAATGCCACTATTTCTTTTAATTTTCCTTGATCTCCCGCCATACCAAATACACCTTCTGTAATCACTAAAACACCTCCCGATTGTTGTTTGTCAATTAATGCTTGAGCACGGTGTAATTGCTTCTCGCAATCTTCTATATCATTGTGCTTATATACAAAACGGTGTCCAGGTAACATTCTTAATCCATCAATAATACAAGCGTGACACTCTGCATCATAAACCACCACATCATGTCTCCCACAAATCGCATCAATGGCACTCATAATACCTTGGTAGCCATAGTTCATTAAAATAGCATCTTCTTTAAGTTCAAAACTGGCTAATTCCGCCTCAAGTTGTTCATGTAAATCACTATTTCCACTCATCATTCTAGCACCCATTGGCAGGGCCAATCCATATTTTGCACTAGCATCCGCGTCGGCTTTTCTTACAGCTGGATGATTGGCTAAGCCTAAATAGTTATTCAAGCTCCATACAATCATTTCCTGGCCTCTAAATTTCATTTTAGTGCCTATTTCCCCTTCTAATTTAGGAAAAGCAAAGTATCCGTGAGCTCTTTCACGATGTTGGCCTATGGGACCGTAGTTCTTGATTAACCTTTCAAATATATCTGCCATATTAGCTTTTTATGCAACGCAAATTTAACGATTTTTTTCACTTTATAAGCTTAATAAATAGGTGTAAATTGCATTTGCAAAGGCTTTTTTAAAAAAAGGCTTCTAATTGTAATAAAAATTGAAACCAATGAAATATTTAGCTTTCCTGTTTTTTTGCTTTTTAGCAGTTCCAACAAATGCTCAAAAACCCAAATCCATACCTCCCATTGCAAAAAGCAAACCCAAACTAATAGTGGGTATTGTGGTGGATCAAATGCGTTGGGATTATGTAAATAGATTCAAGCCTTTTTTTAAGTCCCCTGCAGGTTTCTTAAGATTTGTAAATGAAGGTGCTACGGTGGATAATACTTTAATTCCTTATGTTCCTACTGTTACTGCCTGTGGACATACTTGTGTATATACGGGCTCTGTACCTGCTATTCATGGGATTGCTGGGAATATGTGGTATGATAATGTAAAACAAAAATCGGTGTATTGTGTAGAAGATGCTACGGTACAAACCTTAGGTAGCAACAATAATAGTGCAGGTCAAATGAGCCCTATTAACGTTTGGACAACTACCATTGGGGATGAAATTAAATTGGCAAGCAATTTTAAAAGTAAAGTTTTTGGTATTTCTATCAAAGACAGAGGTGCGATTATACCTGCTGGACATAGTGCCAATGGGGCTTTTTGGTATGATAGCAAAAATGGTGCTTTTATTAGCTCTACCTATTATGGAAAAACACTTCCAACTTGGGTAAGTAATTATAATAATTTACACCGCCCCGACAGCTTATATAATTTAGATTGGAATTTAAGTTTACCCAATGCTATTTACGAAGCCAATTGTGATCAAGATGAAAATAGTTATGAATCTACCCCGTTTGGCAAAGACGCTAAACACTTTCCTTATTCCTTAAAAGGCTATATAGGAAAAGACTATGGAAAGATTGCCTCAACACCCTATGGAAATAATTTAGTAGCAGAAATGGCGAAGCAAGCTTTAGTAAATGAATCATTAGGCGCTGATAATATCACTGATCTACTTGCTGTAAGTTTTTCTTCACCAGATTATATAGGACATAGCTTTGGGCCTGACTCTTGGGAGACTTTGGATGGCTATATAAAATTGGATGAACTATTAGCCGACTTCTTTACTTTCTTAGACAAGCAAGTAGGAAAAGATAACTATACTGTTTTTCTTACAGCAGATCATGCGGTGGCTAATATCCCTGCCTTTAGCAAAAAACATCAATTGCCTGGAGGTTCAACAAATGAAGATGCGCTTAAAAAAGAAATTGGAACTATGTTAACTACTAAAGGATTAGATGCCAACTTAATTTCATTCATTGGCGAATATAATATTCATTTCAATCATCCATTAATGGACAGCTTGCAGCTTACGCAAGAAAAATTAGTGGAGGTAGTTACTTCCTATTTAGAAAAAAAAGCAGACGTACTTCAAGTAGTAGATGCAAGACATGCAGCCAGCGCTGCTTTGCCTGCTTCACTAAGAGAAAGAATTGTGAATGGATATAATCCGCAAAGAAGTGGAGATTTAGTAATTATTAATAAGTCTGGTTATGTAGATGGCTTCTCAACAGGAACCAGCCATGGTGCTATTTATAATTACGATGCGCACATCCCTTTATTATTCTTTGGCAATGGTATTAAAAAAGGAAGTGTCAATAGAGAAACTTACATGACCGATATCGCCCCTACCATAAGCACATTATTAGGTATTCAAATGCCAAGCGGGTCTATTGGAAAACCTATAACAGAAATCTTACAATAAACTAAAAATAAAAATCATGAAGAAAATTTCAATTCTATTATTGGCTATTGGTTTTGCTTTTTCAGTAACTACTGCATCAGCAAATTGCGGGAAAGACTGTAAATGCAAAGACAAATGTGAAGGAAAAACAGAATGCAAAGATTGTAAAAAAATGGAAGCTGCTCCACACAAATGTAATGCAGCTTGCCATAAAAATGGCGCAGGGCATGTTCCTAGTCATGGCGAAAAAGGACATAAATGCACAGCTGAATGTAAAAAGTAACTTCTAGTTCCGCATTAAAAAAGCCATCCCGATATTTCGAGATGGCTTTTTTATTATGTTATAATTCTTCTCTTATAAGTTTTATTTAGCAAGCTTTTTTTGCAAATTCGCATCCAATGCATCTAAGAATTCTTCAGTATACACATAATGATCGCCATGTTTTACTTTATTGCCATGTACACAAACTGCTAAATCTTTTGTCATTATACCAGACTCCACAGTCTCCACACACACTTCTTCCAATGCTTTGCTAAAGTGTATTAGTTCTTGGTTATTATCTAATTGACCGCGGAATTCCAATCCTCTTGTCCATGCAAAAATGGATGCTATAGGATTGGTAGAAGTTCTATTCCCTTTTTGATGCTCGCGATAATGACGCGTTACAGTGCCGTGTGCTGCTTCGGCTTCCATTACTTTACCATCGGGGGTAATTAATGTTGAAGTCATTAAACCCAATGAGCCAAAACCTTGTGCTACGGTATCAGACTGCACATCCCCATCATAATTTTTACAAGCCCACACAAAATTACCGTTCCACTTTAAAGCACTTGCAACCATGTCATCAATTAAGCGGTGCTCATAAGTAATACCAGCAGCTGCATATTTCGCTTTAAATTCATTTTGATATACATCTTCAAAAATATCTTTGAAACGACCATCATATTTTTTCAAAATCGTATTCTTTGTAGATAAGTATAAAGGCCATTTTTTTGCTAAAGCTTGGTTAAAACAAGCACGTGCAAAACCATAAATACTTTCATCTGTATTGTACATCGCCATAGCAACGCCATCTCCTTTAAAATTAAATACTTCAAATTCTTGTTTGGTTCCATCTTCTCCTTCAAACTTGATAGTTAATTTCCCTTTCCCTTTGGTTACAAAATCGGTTGCACGATATTGATCTCCAAATGCATGACGACCAATACAAATAGGTGCCGTCCAATTAGGTACTAAACGAGGTACATTGTTACAAACAATTGGCTCTCTAAAAACAGTGCCATCTAATATATTACGAATAGTCCCGTTAGGGCTCTTCCACATTTGTTTTAATTTGAATTCTTCTACTCTTTGCTCATCGGGAGTAATAGTAGCACATTTGATACCCACTCCATATTGTTTAATGGCATTGGCTGCGTCAACAGTTACTTGGTCATTAGTCTCATCACGATATTCCATTCCTAAATCGTAATACTTAATATCAATATCTAAATAAGGTAGAATTAATTTGTCTTTAATAAATTTCCAAATAATTCTAGTCATCTCATCTCCATCCAATTCAACTACTGGATTGGCTACTTTAATTTTTTGTCCCATAGTGTTTAACATTTTGTATACAAATGTACAAAATATAGCATAAAAAAGCTGCTATTAGATAGTAAAATGGCCAATTTGCTGCCTTTTAGGTATTCACAATCAAGACAGGAATTTTTACTTTATGCCTAACAGATTCGATGGTCTCACCAAAAATATAATCTTTCCAGCCTTGGTGGCGATGACCGCCCATCACTAGCAATTTAGCGTCATAGGTTTCAACCATTTTAACAATTTCCTTCACTCTATTCTCATACCCTAAATAAGTCGCAACCTTATACCCTTTTAATTGCAAAGCATGCGCATACTTATCTAGCCTTGCCTGGTCTTTTCTTGTTTCAATATCATCACTCGATTCTCGCAAATATTTAGCAGTGGCACTTTCAACTACATGTATAAAAATAAATTCAGTGGCCTGGTGTGCATGTTGTATAGCTGTCTTTATTAGTCTTGCATCAGCTACTGAGAAATCTACAGCAATCGCAATTTTATTGACTGGTGCATCCTGTGTCCAATCTAATTCAATCATTTCACCATGAAATCCCTCCTCTACTATTGCATGATGTCTTTTTAAGAAAATAGGAAAAACAATGATGTATACTAATAATGCTAAAAACAAAAGAACCAATATAATTAGTAAAAATTTTAAAAAACTGTTTCCTGTTCCATTGTAAAAGCTAGTTACAAATCCAATTACGAGATTACCATTTAGAAAAACTAAAATACTTGCTACCACCCAAGACATTAATTTAACTTTCCATCCAATCACAAATTCACCCATGGTAGTTTTATCACTTACAAAATGTATGAGCGGGATGACTGCAAATCCTAATTGTAAACTTAAAATAACCTGACTCAATACCAACAGCTCATCAACATGCTCTTCTCCCATAATACCAATAACTAATATTGCTGGTATGATTGCGATTAACCTAGTCAACAATCTTCTAATCCAAGGGTTTAATCTTAACTTTAAATAACCTTCCATGACTATCTGACCAGCCAAAGTGCCCGTCACTGTTGAACTTTGACCTGCTGCAATTAATGCAATGGCAAATAAAATGGGCGCTAATTTTGACCCTAGCAATGGAGCTAACATGGAATGTGCTTCTTCAATTCTAGCTACCTGTGTATTACCAGTTGTAAAAAAAGCAGTCGCTGCTAAAATTAATATAGAAGCATTTACAAAAAAGGCAGCATTTAAAGCCACTGCACTATCAATAAAATTATAGAATATAGATTTTCGAATGCCTTTACTACTTCTTTCAATTTTTCTGGTTTGCACCAAGGCAGAATGTAAATATAAATTATGCGGCATCACCGTGGCTCCAATTATTCCAACCGCAATATATAAAGCCTCCGGTGATAATTGAGTGGGAATAAAACCTTTAATAGCATAAGACAAATCTGGTTTCGCAATAAACATTTGCATTAAAAAACTAAACCCAATGGTGGCTACTAATACTAAAATAAAAGCTTCCATTTTACGTATCCCATACCTTTGCAAAAACAAAAATAAAAAGGTATCAAAAACGGTAATCATGGTGCCATACATCAATGGCATTCCTGTTAATAATTTAATACCAATAGCCATTCCCAATACTTCTGCCAAATCTGTTGCAGCAATAGCCAATTCTGCTAATAGGTATAATATAAAATTGATAAAGGGAGGATAGGTTTCTCTATTGGCTTGGGCTAAATCTAATCGGCGCACAATACCGAGCCTTGCACTTAAGCTTTGCAATAAAATAGCCATTAAATTACTTAATAATAAGACCCATATTAATTGATACCCAAATTTAGCGCCTCCTTGTAAATCAGTGGCCCAATTACCTGGATCCATATACCCTACACTTACTAAGTAAGCGGGGCCAATAAAAGCCAATAGTTTGCGCCATCCCTTTTTGTTTTGAATGGGAACAGATTCATGTAAATTATCTAATGACTTGTCGGCCATAATAGGTCTTGCTAGTTTATATGTAAATTTAATGATAAAAGCTTTTGTGAAACTCAGTTTGTTAGTCTATTTTAGCAAAAAACTACTAGATGCGTAAAGGGTACTTTATATTACTGTCTTGCTTTTTAATGGCTTGCTCCGAAAAAGTACCTGATTTAACAGGGAACACTCCAATTACCATCAACGATTTTAACAAAGTTTTTAAAGTTGCTAATTTACCTGTAACTATATCAGATTCTAACTTACGTCGTTTCACTGATACCTTAATCATTGGAAGAAAGGCATTAGCTCAATTTGTACCAGACTCTATTGTAGAGAATATAATTGGCATCAAAGATAAAAAAGCATTTTTACACCCCATCGTGCGAATTGAAAAAGAAGAAGAGTATTATTTACTTTTAAATGTGTCGCATCCCAAAAAACAAGAAATAGCAGTAGTTGTTTTTAGTAAAAAAAATAAGTATTTAGATTATAAAGTTATTACAGAATTTAATGAGGAAAATGTGAGCTCTAAAATGTATGGAAAAAATTTAAACATTAATAGAGAGCCCTCTTTTTTAGTAGAAGAAAATAAATTAGCTGCTGATAATTCCTTAACCTATGAAAAGAAAGGTTGGGCTTATACAGATAGTACTTTTAGATTAATCTATTTTGATAGCAACAAAAAGCCAGAAAGTAAAAAAATATTGAACCCATTAGACACCATGTCAATGAATAATACTTTTAGTGGCGATTATGCAAGAGATGCTAAAAATTTTATTTCTATAAGAGATTACTCTATTCAAAATAAATATCAATTTTTCTTGCATTTTGAAAAGCAAGATGGCACCTGCACTGGTGAATTAAAAGGTTTATTAACTTTTACGAAAAATCAAGCAACCTATTCAGAAAAAGGAGATCCTTGTATCATTCATTTTTCCATAAAAGGCAATGTTATAAACATTAAAGAAGACGGCAATTGCGGCAATCATCGCAATATGACTTGTTATTTTAATGATAGTTATGACAAAAAAAGAAAGCCAAAAAAGAAGAAATAATCCACAATTAGGCGCTAGAATAGGTTCTTATCCACAGATTAATGTGTATTAATTACATTTTCTTTAAATACCATTATATTGCAGCCAAATCAACAAATCTGTTCGTATGAGTTTTAGAAATTATCAAGTGCCTTATGCTATTAATGATCAATTCAAAAAAAAGGCAGCTTATTTTTCTATGGAATTTGCCATCCACCAACCCTTAAAAATTTATAGTGGTGGACTTGGTTTTTTAGCAGGGTCTCATTTAAGAAGTGCTTTTGAGCTAAATCAAAATTTAATTGGTGTAGGTATATTGTGGAAGTATGGTTATTATGATCAAGCCCGCAATCAAGACCAAACTTTGCAGGTAACTTTTATGGAAAAAATATATTCTTTCCTAGAAGATACTGGCATTAAATATCAAGTATTAATTCACGATCATCCAGTATGGGTGAAAGCATTTTATTTAGCCCCCAATACATTTTGTAGTGCCCCCCTATTTTTATTAAGTACCGATCTACCTGAAAACGATTACGTTTCACAAACCATTACACATCGTTTATATGATGCGAACGTGGCTACCAAAGTGGCGCAATTTATTTTATTAGGCGTGGCTGGCGCCAAATTAATTGACGAGCTAAATTTTAATCCAGAAGTATATCACTTAAATGAAGCACATGGTTTTTCTGCTGCTTTTTACTTATTGAATAAATATAAATCATTAGACGAAGTAAAAAAACGTTTGGTATTTACAACGCATACACCTGAAGAAGCTGGTAATGAAAAACACGATATTTACTTATGTCATAAAATGGGTTATTTCTGCGGTTTAAGCATGGACGAAGTAAGAAAATTAACTGGCATCCAAGACGATCAATTCAACCATTCTTTAGCAGCATTGCGATTTGCTAGAAAAGCCAATGGCGTTTCTGAATTACATGGACATGTAAGTAGAGAATTATGGGGGAAATATGAAGGCATCTGCCCCATTACACATATCACGAATGCGCAAAACTGGCGCTACTGGGCCGATAAGCAATTATACCGTTTTGCCGAGAATCAGGATGAAACAGGATTTGATGACCGTAAAATGTATTTAAAGAAACGTGCATTCGAAATAGTAGCAGATCAAACAGGAAAATTATTTGACCCCAACGTATTAACCATTGTTTGGGCAAGACGTTTTGCAGGATACAAAAGAGCCGATTTCCTTTCTTGGGATTTAACTCGTTTTGAGAAATTACTTGCAAATGCAAAATATCCAGTTCAAATTATTTTTGCCGGCAAACCCTACCCTGTGGATCATCCTGCCATTTCTCAATTCAATAATTTAGTTCACTTAAGCAAGAACTATAATAATGTGGCAGTATTAATTGGCTATGAATTGGGATTAAGCAAAAGAATGAAACAAGCTTCAGATGTATGGTTGAATAACCCAAGAGTGCCTAGAGAAGCTTCTGGAACTAGTGGCATGACTGCTGCTATGAATGGCGCTGTTAATTTTTCTACCGATGATGGATGGATTCCAGAATTTATCAATCATGGCAATAATGGATTTGTAATTCCGAAGGCCGACTACGCCAATATGAGCACTCAACAACAAGACGATTACGATTTGGATGAATTATATAAAATTCTAGAGCAACAAATTATTCCAATGTATTATGACAATAAAGATACCTGGCGTCAAATTACACAAAATGGAATGAAAGATGTTCGCTTCCAATTTGATAGCAATAGAATGGCCGAAGAGTATTATGAGAAAATGTATAAGGTAGATTAATACTTAAATACTTTCCCGTTCGCCATTACTTCTTGTGTCTTTTCATCAAAAGTTACTTTTGCCCCTGTTCGACATGCCGCATTGGTCATGATATTTGCAATAGAATGTTGATAGCCTGCTTCAACAGGAGCATTGGGTTGTTTTCTAGTTCTTATACATTCCATCCAATTACGCACATGCGCAGAAGTTAATACATCTCCTCCCGTATTAGCGGAAGCAACCACTTTACTCGCATTTGCTGATAAATCAAACTTTTCTAATAAGTTAGGTTTCATTTTCATCGCTGATGCTGGTGTAGCTTGTAAACCACCAGTAGAAGAAACCATATTGGTTACCAAGTTTAACTCTCCACCGTTAGCATAATATATTTCAGAAGGATTCTCTTCTCCATTGTGCATTCGAGACATAAACACTACTTGAAAACCTTTAGACATATCATCTAAAGGCCCGTAATCAAATACAGCAGTAGTGGTATCCCAATTTTTACGACCATCTTTCCATGCATAAATTCCTCCATTAGCAGTTACGCTTCTTGGATGTGGTAATTGACTAAACCAATTCACTGTATCAATTTGGTGGCTCATCCATTGTCCAGGCATGCCTGAAGAATAAGGCCAGAACAAACGATATTCTAAATATTTTCTTGGATCAAAATTTTCATACGGACGATTTAATAAAAAACGATTCCAATCCAAATCTTCTTCTTTACACTTGGCAACTAAATCAGGTCTTCTCCATCTACCTGGTTGATTTACATTCCAAGTTAATTCCACCATGGTTATAGGTCCAAATTTTCCTGCTTGAATAAAATCGGCGGCTGCTTGATAGTTAGGTCCACTTCTTCTTTGAGAACCAATTTGAACAATACTTTTAGATGCTTTAATTGTTTTTAATGCCATTCTATTGTCTTCCATTGTTTCTGCAAATGGTTTTTCACAATACACATCCATCCCTGCATTCACCGCCTCTGTGGCATGAATTGCATGTTGAAAATCGGCCGTACTTATAAAAACGCCATCTATATCTTTTCCTGCATACAATTCTTCATTATTTCTTGCAGCCCTAATGGTATGGCCTAATGTTTTTTCTAAAAAATCTTTCCCTTCTTCCCTTCTTATTTTCCAAATATCAGAAACAGCTACAATGTCAAAATTTAATTCTTTATAATGATTTAAAAAACAAGGCAAATGCGTTTGCCTAAACCTATCGGAATAACCCACTACACCTAATCTTACTCTGTCATTGGCCCCTATGATATTAGCATAACTTTTTGCACTAAACCCAATAGTGGCTGCATAAGTAGCTGCGGTAGCCTTCGCTGTTTGTTTAATAAAACTTCTTCTTGAATTTTTCATAACCTTGTTTTTAATTACTTACTATAATAAGTCGAAAATGTAGCATTTTACCATTTCGATCTCTATAATTCTTTTATTTTAATACTTCTAAAGGCAACTTGCGAGCCATGTTCTTGCAATAAGATATGACCTTTTTCGGCCATTCCAAAATTTGGCCACACTACGTATTTACTTTTTGCTACCAATGCATAAAAGTATTGGGTGCCTCTTTGGTATTCAACTACTTTCCATCCATTAATCCAATGTTCAATTTTGCCATCTGGATAAACTATAATACGCCCTCTATTCCAATCCCCAACTGGTAATTTTTCTCTTCTACCTGTTCCAATTCTTAAAGCAGGAATCATATCATACAAAGAAGCATTGGTTCTATTCCCAATAGAGCCTAACAAAGCATCGGGGTGTTTATCATCATCTAAAATTTGATACTCTAAACCAATGGCAGATCCACCATTATTTTCTTTTTCAGTTACAAAATATTTTACACCACTATTAGCTGATGCCGAAATTTGAAATTCAAATTGCAAATCGAAAGCATGAAATTCTTCCAATGTAACAATGTCACCGCCATTCGCAGCTTCGCCGCCATTACTTCCTTTCACATTTAAAGTACCTTCTTTTACATACCAAGTGTTATCAGGGAAACTTGTTTTATAAGCACTTCTCCATCCCTTGGTAGTAACTCCATCCCATAAAAGTCGAACACCATTTCTTTTTTCATCCTCAGAAATAGTATTAGGAATTAAATTCACTACAAATAAATTGGTGGGAGGTGCAGGCTTTAAATTAGTTGTTTGAATTTTTATATTTTTCCAACGCACTTCCTGCCCCGCATCTTTTGCATCTCCAATTTCATGCACTTGCAAAGAAATAAAGCCTTTTAAAGTCATGTTGTCAATAATATGCGCACACTCTATCCCATTGATCCAGGTTCTAATACTATTGCCAATAGCTTCAATTTTATAATGATTCCAAGCATTATTTTTAAAGGCCATTTTTGCTGCTGTATTGTATTCTAATGGGTAGAGCCAACCTCTTCTAGCCTCATCGTAAATGCCGCCACTCCAAGCCCTTGCCGATGGATCAATTTCCATCTGATAGCCATGTACACGAAGCGGTGTATGCTTATCTGTAACATTACACTTATCATTCGCATCGTTTAATTCACTTCTAAATTGAATCCCAGAATTCATTTGCTCATTTACTTTAAGATCTAACTCTAAAATAAAATCTCCATATTGTTTTTCAGTGGATAAAAAACTATTGGGCTCATTGGGAACAGTCCGTCCTACGATTTCTCCGTTTTCAACAGTATACTTAGCTTTCCCATTGTACTGAACCCAGCCTTTTAAATCTTTCCCGTTGCAAAGGTTTTCTACTTTAGCTTGCGCTATCAGCAATGAACTATTTGAAACCCATAAAAGAACAAATACTATTTTAGAAATTTTCATAGTCAACATTTTATTTTAAACGATATTTATTAATTTTTCTTTGGGCACTAACCATTTCATAATACGCCAAGCTATCAAATAAGCTACAGCACAAAAGGCAAACATATAGCCATAGGCCAAAGTCATACTTTCATGAATGTATATTTTTTGCATATTGCTATAATTTTCAAACTGGACAGGATCCATTGATTGCAATTGCTGCAATGCAGCCGTTGATAAATTGCTCCAATCCTTGTTTACAAGATAAATTAAATCTCCCTTCGCATCCACCATGGAAATGCTTTTTATTTTAAATAGATAGGCATCAAGCTCCTTCGATTTAACAGCATCGATCGTTTGCTGTATCCCCTTTAACTTATACGCATCAAATAACCATCCCCCAATTTTTGAAACAATTACGCCTCCCATCCCTCCTGCCATTCCCCCCATTCCAATGACTGTAGCAATAGAACGCTTAGGAAACATATCCGACACTGTAGTATAAATATTTGCAGACCAAGCTTGATGCGCCGACGCCCCTATCCCAATAAAAATGACTGGCACCCAAAAACTTATATACCCCAAAGGCTGCACAGCTAAAACAACTAATGGCACAAATGCAATGCGAAACATGGCTTTCATGCGACCCTCATATGGCAAGTACCCTTTATTGATAAAATGGGTAGGCAGCCAACCACCACCAATACTACCCACCATGGTCATACTATATAATACAGACAAGGGTAAAATAATGGAAGTTCCTTGCATACTATATTGATCCTTCAGGTACCCTGGTAACCAAAATAAAAAGAACCACCAAACACCATCTGTTAAAAACTTACCAATGGCAAAAGCCCAAGTTTGTTGATACTTTAATAAAGTAAGCCATGAAATTTTATTGGTTTGAATACCATTTTCAAATTTTGCTTCCACTTCCTTATCACTATTTATATATTCTCTTTCGGCTATAGTAAGTCTTGTTTGTTTTGCAGGCGTTTCATAAAACATAAACCAGGCAATTAGCCATAAAAATCCTATGGCTCCAATAATAATGAATGCCGCTTGCCATCCCCAATGACTTGCTATCCAGGGAACTGTTAAAGGTGCTAAAATAGCTCCCACATTGGTTCCTGAGTTAAATATCCCAGTAGCAAATGATCTTTCTTTTTTAGGAAAATACTCTGCGGTAGCTTTTATGGCTGCCGGAAAATTACCTGCTTCCCCAAATCCTAATATGGCTCTTGAAAACATAAAACCTACAATAGACACAGGCACAGCTGCTATACCTATCCAACCTAGTATGGTGGCAATGCTTGTTCCAACAGGAATGGCAAAAGCGTGAACAATTGCACCAAAAGACCATATGATGATGGCCCATGCATAACCCCATTTAGTGCCCAATTTATCAACGATACTACCAGCAAATAACATGCTTATCGCATATACAAATTGAAACAAAGAAGCAATATTCGCATAATCGCTATTGCTCCAATCAAACTCTTTTTCTAATACTGGCTTTAAAATACTTAAAACCTGTCGATCTAAATAATTAACTGTAGTTGCAAAAAATAAAAGCGCGCAAATAGTCCAACGATATTTTCCAATGGCTGCGGCTTTCATGATGATTAATTTAAAGTGGCTATAATTGCCAATGATTTAGTTGTCTGTGTTTGTATAAGATCGTAATTCTTAGTAGCCAACACTTCATCACTTATTAACTTACTACCCATACCCACACCTACTACTCCTGCTTTAAACCAAGCAGTTAAATTTTCTTTACTAGTATCAACACCTCCTGTCACTAAAAAACTTACACTTGGAAATAAAGGTTTTACGGCACTTATAAATCCTGGCCCTAATACATTACCAGGAAATAATTTAATCAAATTATACCCCGCTACTTCAGCAGTATGTATTTCGGTGGATGTCATGCAACCTGGTATCCATAATTTTTTATGCAAATAAGCAGCATCCGCAATAGATTGATCAAAGAAAGGACTTATTAGAAAATCGGCCCCTGCTTCTATATAGGCTTGTGCTTCGTTTTGATTTTGAATGGTTCCTATGGCTAATACTAAATCGGAATAATGTTTATTTCTGAAATCAAGTAAAATTTTGAAGTTTTCAAAAGCAGCTGGTCCTCTATTAGTGAATTCAATACATCTAATGCCTGCTGCATATAAAGCTTTCACTATTTCCTTACATACGGTTACATCGTCATGGTAAAATAAGGGCAACAGTTTTACCTGTTTTACAAAAGCTTTCATTTGATCTTGTGTCATCATATCATTCTTTTTTTAATTTGTTCCACCGTTTGATCGGTAGCATCTCCTAATTCAAATAATTTTCCAACTGCAGCTGCGGCAGCAAAATTGATTACCTCCTCTGCTGAATATTTATTTCGCATACCATAAATCAATCCCGCCATAAAACAATCTCCTGTTCCTACGATATTTTTTACCTCTTTAAGTTTATAAGTTGAAGATGTATAAAAATTATTTTTATTACACAAAACTCCAAAATAAGTATCTGCTAATCTAAAAGTATAGGCTATAGTATTTAATAAAGGAAACTTTACTTTTAACTGCGACATACTTGTATGGGCAGCTAGTTCTAAAGCTGCTGGCGAAGAACCTTCACTTGTCGCAATACTTGAACTTATTCCTACCATTTCTTCTACGGCCCAAAGATTTCCCATTAATACAGTACAGTATTTAACCAAATGAGACATTACTTCAATGGGTGTTTTACCATATTGCCATAATTTAGCCCTGTAATTAAGGTCTACTGATATAGGAATTCCTAATGCTGTTGCAGCGACTAATGCTTCTTCACAAACATCGGTAGCATTTTGTGTAAGAGAAGCTGATATCGCACTAAAATGAAACCAATCTACCCCTTTTAGCACCTCGGCCCATGGAATAGTTCCTTTTTGAATGTCTGCAAATGAAGAGTGAGCTCTATCATACACTACACCAGCACTTTTCATATCCAATCCAGTTGCTAAGTAAAAGCACCCTATACGATTGCCTGAAAATTGAATGGCAGTCGTATCAATATTTTTTTTCGACAAATGAGAAATAATCGTATCTGATAAAAAATTGGAAGGCATAGCAGTTACATATTTTACAGGAACCTCCCATTTAGCTAAAGCGCTTGCCACATTTAATTCAGCACCTCCTAAATAAAAAGGCATCTGATGACTGTCAATATAATGAGTAGCCACAGGGGGTGCATAATGCAGTATAATTTCACCAAAACTTAATACTTTACTCATACATTGAAATATTCTTTCGCATTAAAATAACTAATATTTTTCACAATCTCTCCTACCCATTTTTCATCATTAGGTAAAAGTCCTGCCATCATATCCTTTGCAAATAAATTACATATCACTCTTCTAAAATATTCATGCCTAGCAAAAGATAAAATGCTTCGGCTATCGGTGGTCATACCCACAAAAGTAGAAACCAACCCCATAGTAGCAATCGCGTTCAACTGTTTTTCTATTCCATCTTTCTGGTCTAAAAACCACCAGCCCGAACCAAATTGAACCTTCCCTCTTATGCCTCCTTCATTAAAATTGCCACACATCGTTGCAAAAACTTCATTGTCTGCAGGATTTGAATTATACAATATAGTTTTAGCTAATTGCCCTGTACTATCTAATGTATTTAAAAATTGCGCTAAGCTTTTTGCCTGCGGATAGTCCCCAATAGAATCGGCACCCGCATCTAGTCCTAATTTTTTTTGAAGATTCGTATTGTTGTTTCTAATGGGCCCTAAATGAAATTGTTGGACCCAGCCTTTCTTGAAATACATTTTCGACAAAGCCAATAAAACAACTCCTGTAAATTGATCAGGCGCTGTAAAAAATGTTGCTTTTTTATTTTGTAAAAACTGAGTGAATTCCATTTCTAATTCGGTTGTCAAGAAAATACTGGAGGGCATTTGCGTTAAACCATGATCTGCAATGCGACAACCCTGCTCATGAAAATAATGTACTCTTTGTTCTAATGCATTTAATAGATCAGCTATTGTTTTAATTTTACAATTGGCTGCTGTTTCTAAAGCAGTAAGATACTGTATAAAAGAAACCTTATCGTTTATTTGAAAAACTTTATCAGGTCTAAAAGTAGGCAGTACTTTAGTAACATAAGATTCCTTAGACAATTGACGATGAAATTGTAAGTTATCACATGGATCATCGGTGGTGCCCACTAATTCAACTTTATAACTTGAAAGTATACCCCTTGTACTAAGCGATTTTTTTTGCAATAGCTTATTGGCTTTTTTATAAATAGCTAAGGCATTTGATTTATGTAAATATTCATTAATGCCAAAGGAATTTTTCAATTCCATATGCGACCAGTGAAAAAGTGGATTTCTTAAGGTTTGTGGCAAACATTCCGCCCAAGCCAAAAACTTCTGCTCTTTTGTGGCCGATCCTGAAATATATTTTTCAGGTACTCCACAAGCGCGCATGGCTCTATATTTGTAATGATCGCCTGTTAACCAAATATCTGTAAGGGTTTCATAAGAAGTATTTTTTGCAATCGCTTTGGGAGATAAATGATTATGATAATCGATAATAGGTAAGGAAGCCGCATAGGAATGATATAATGTATTGGCCAATTTAGTTTCCAATAAAAAAGTATCATTAAATATGGTTGAACTAGCTCCTTTATTCATTTTCTATCTTTTATTTCTTTTTAACTTTTATTTCTTTTACCCATTCAAACTTCTAGCTACTCCTAACTCCACTCCTCTTAATTCAGCCAATCCACGTAATCGACCTATGGCTGAATAACCAGGATTGGTTTTCTTTGTAAGATCATCTAACATTTGATGCCCATGATCGGGTCGCATAGGTATACTTTGTTTTCTTTGTTGCATCATCAAAACAATCTGTTTGATGACAGCATACATATCTACATCACCTTCTAAATGATTTTCTTCATAAAAATCGCCTGCTTCATTTCGTCTAGTATTTCTTAAATGCAAAAAATGTATTCTATTTCCAAATTGTTGTATCATAGTTGGCAAATCATTATCAGGTCTCACACCAAAAGAACCCGTACAAAAACACAATCCATTATTTACAGAAGGTACTGCCTCTATTAATGCTTGAATATCTGCAGCAGTGCTGACCACTCTGGGCAATCCTAAAATAGAATAAGGTGGATCATCTGGATGAATGGCTAATTGTAAACCACATTCATCCGCCACAGGAACTATTTGTTGTAAAAAATAAATTAAATGTTTCCTTAGTTCCAATATACCAATGCCTTCATAGGTCTTTAAAGCAGCTGCAAATTGCGCCAATGAAAAACTTTCTTCGCTTCCTGGAAGGCCCTTTATAATATTGGCTTGAATTGTTTCTTTTTCAGTAGCTGTCATTTGGCTAAATTTTAATTTAGCTGCCTCTATTTCCTTAACAGTATAGTCTTTTTCAGCACCTGCTCTTTGTAAAATAAATATATCAAAAGCAATAAGTGCTGATTTCTCAAATCTTAATGCCAAAGAGCCATCTTTCATAGGGAATGCTAAATTTGTTCTAGTCCAATCCACCACCGGCATAAAATTATAAGTGATTACTTTAATACCACAAGCACTTAAATTTCGAAGACTTAATTTATAATTTTCAATATGCTTTTCAAAATTACCTGTTTGCGTTTTAATGGATTCATGAACAGGTACACTTTCCACCACTGACCACTTTAGCCCCATAGCCTCTATTACACTTTTTCTAGTATTAATTTCTTCCTCCGACCACACTTCTCCATTGGGTATATGATGCAGCGCTGTTACCACACCAGTACAACCTGCCTGTTTAATAGCTGATAATGATACCGGATCTGACGGACCAAACCAACGCATAGTTTGTTCCATAGTGTATTGCACATTGGCATAAGAAGGAAAAGTATGCATACTCATTAGACGCCTGTATTAATAGTAAAGCCCCCATCCACTCCAATATCCATGCCTGTTACAAACTTAGAGGCATCGCTTAGTAGCCATATTAATGCGCCTACTAATTCCTCAGGGCTTCCAAATCTTTTAAAAGGAGTGTTTTTAATAATTAAATTTCCTCTATCCGTTAAGCTTCCATCTTCCTTCGTTAATAAATTTTTATTTTGTTGGGTAAGAAAAAAACCAGGCATGATGGAATTTATTCTTACTGCATCTCCATATCGATTAGCCATTTCCACAGCAAACCACTTTGTATATAAATCTATAGCCGCTTTTCCCATACTATAACCCAATCCTCTTGTTACCGTTCTTTTAGCATTTACTGAAGAAATATTTACAATACTACCTGCACCTGATTTAGCAATAGCTGGACCAAAAACTTGTACCGGCAATAAGGTACCCCATACATTTAACTCCATTGTTTTTTTCATCCCTTCCATATTCATTGTAAAAACATCTTCATTTGGCGATAATACCCCTTCTGGTAAATTACCTCCTGCACCATTTACTAAACCATGAATAGTCCCATAGGTTTCTACTGCCTTATCTTTTGCAGCTTCTAATTCTGCTTCCACTAGTACGTTAGCTTTTAAAAAAATGGCTGCTCCACCTTCCTTTATTATTTGAGCAGCGCGTTCTTGGCCAACTGCTTCATTTTGTCCAATTAATACCACTGTTGCCCCTTGTTTTGAAATAGCTTCCACAAAACTTCCTCCTAATACCCCAGTGGCACCTGTAACAACAATCACTTTGTTTCTCAATGTAAATAAATCTTGATCTTGACTACGCATAGCTGATGTTTCTAATTGATTGGTTTAAACCTTTTTTGTTGCTGTAAATTAATTATAAAATTCCATCTTATGCAAGATTTAGGCCCTAATTAAACACCCTACTAAAAATTCAACAATTAGTGCCTATTTTTGTTAATAGTATATGAATAAAATTGTAGTAGCCATTACAGGCGCCAGTGGTGCCATTTACGCTAAATGCTTATTGGATAGCTTAGTCCAAATGCCCAATCAATATGCGGCAGTGGGTATTGTTATGAGTGACAATGCGAAGATTGTTTGGGAGACAGAATTAGGTAATAAGGACTACGAGAAATACCCATTTACTTTTTACCAAAAGAACGATTTTAACGCCCCTTTTGCTTCCGGATCAGCGCAATATAATTGTATGATTATTGTTCCTTGTAGTATGGGTACTTTGGGCCGAATTGCTAGCGGGGTGAGCGACGATTTAGTAACCAGAGCTGCAGATGTCATTTTAAAAGAAAGAAGAAAATTAATTTTAGTGGCTCGTGAAACGCCCTATAACTTAATTCATATTAAAAATATGGAAACAGTGACTTTAGCAGGAGGCATTATTTGCCCTGCTACCCCTAGCTTTTATAGTAATCCAAAAACCATTGAAGAAGTAGCTTATACAGTGGTTCACCGTATATTGGATTTGGCAGGACTACAATCTGCTGGTTATCGTTGGGGAAATAGTAAATAAATTATTGAATTGTTTAGCACATAAAAAAAGGCCCTCAAAATATTCAGGGCCTTTTTTAGTATTTGTAAAGACTTACTCTTCTTTTTGTTCTTTAGGTGCTTTAGGCGCTTTCTCTTTTTCCTTTTTTTGCAAAGTAAAAGTAAGCTTATTGTTTTCCTTATCTAATTCACCCATTAAAGTATCTCCTTCTTTAATGCTGTGATTTAAAATTTCTTCTGCTAAAGGATCTTCAATATATTTTTGGATGGCTCTGTGTAAAGGCCTTGCCCCAAATTGAACATCATATCCCTTATCAGCAATAAATCCTTTGGCCTCTTCTGATAACACTAAATTCAATCCTAAATTCACCAAGCGACTTAATACGTTTTTCATGATGATATCAATGATTAAGAAAATATTTTCTTTCGTCAATGAATTAAACACCACCACATCGTCAACTCTATTTAAAAATTCAGGAGAAAAGGTTCTTTTCAATGCTTTTTCAATAACAGATCTATTATTCTCATCTGTTTGTAGCACACGAGTGGCTGTTGCAAATCCTACACCATCTCCAAACTCTTTTAACTGACGTGCACCAATATTAGAAGTCATGATGATTAAAGTATTTTTAAAATCTACTTTACGACCCAAGCCATCTGTTAAAATACCGTCATCTAAAACTTGTAATAAAATATTATAAATATCTGGATGCGCTTTTTCGATTTCGTCTAAAAGTATGACGCAGTAAGGCTTACGGCGTACTTTCTCTGTTAACTGACCTCCCTCTTCATACCCTACATAGCCTGGAGGCGCTCCAATTAATCGACTTACCGAAAACTTTTCCATATACTCACTCATATCAATTCTAATTAAAGAATCTTCTGAGTCAAATAAATTTCTTGCAAGCGCTCTAGCCAACTCTGTTTTACCGACACCTGTTGGACCTAAGAAAATAAAAGTACCAATGGGTTTTTTAGGATCTTTTAAACCTACTCTATTTCTTTGAATAGCTTTCACCACTTTGCCTAATGCTTCGTCTTGTCCAATAACCTCACATTTCATTTCCTCGGTCATCTTTTTCAACTTAGTCGTTTCAGCTTCTACCATTCTCTTCACAGGTATACCTGTCATCATACTCACTACTTCAGCAATATTTTCTTCATTAATCGGGAAACGTTTATTCTTGCTTTCTTCTTCCCAATTGGTTTTAGCTTTCTCTAAGGCTTCTCCCAATTTCTTTTCTGTATCTCTTAAGCTTGCCGCTTCTTCGAAGCGTTGACTTTTCACTACTCTATTTTTTTCGTTCTTGACTTCTTCTATTTGTTTTTCTAAATCAACAATATCTAAAGGAACGTTTATATTTTTCAAATGCACTCTTGCGCCTACTTCATCTAATACATCAATCGCTTTATCAGGAAGTAAACGATCTGTCATATAACGGTCACTTAATTTTACACAAGCTTCAATAGCTTCTTGATCGTATACAACACTATGGTAATCCTCGTATTTAGATTTGATATTATTCAAAATAGTAATGGTATCTGCAACACTTGGTGGCTCGATAATTACTTTTTGGAATCTTCTATCTAAGGCACCATCTTTTTCAATATGCATACGGTACTCATCTAATGTAGAAGCACCAATACATTGTAATTCACCACGCGCTAATGCTGGTTTAAATATATTAGATGCGTCTAATGAACCGCTTGCTCCACCTGCACCTACGATGGTATGAATTTCATCTATAAATAAAATGACATCTCTATTTTTTTCAAGCTCATTCATAATGGCTTTCATACGCTCTTCAAACTGTCCTCTGTATTTAGTGCCTGCTACCAATGCTGCTAAGTCTAATGAAATAACACGCTTGTCAAACAATACACGACTTACTTTTCTTTGTACAATACGCAAAGCCAAACCCTCTACGATGGCAGTTTTACCCACACCAGGCTCTCCTATTAAAATGGGGTTATTCTTTTTACGTCTACTTAAAATTTGACTTACTCTTTCAATTTCTGCATCGCGACCTACAATAGGATCCAAAGAATCCATTTCGGCTAATTTGGTAATATCGCGTCCGAAATTATCTAGTACGGGTGTCTTGGATTTATTAGGAGTTGCCGGTTTTGCTTTTGATGCTGCACCATAAGCCCCAGCGCCCCCACCTCTTTTCTCCTCTTCAAATTCATCATCCCCTTCTTCAGGAAATTCTGCACTAGGAGGATTAAGTGGCTCTGATGGATTAGATCCCACCATTCCCAATTCAGTTCTGAATAAATCATAGTCTATGTCAAATTGATTTAAAATTTGAGTCGCTATGTTTTCTTTATTTTTTAAGATGCTTAAAAGAAGATGCTCTGTTTCTACCATCGGGCTTTTTAATGCCTTTGCTTCTAATACAGTTACTCTTATTACTTTTTCGGCTTGCTTGGTTAAAGGCAAGCTATTAATATTAGCAACGTTTTTTCCTGACTTATCTTTTACCGCTAATTCAATCTCTTTTCTAAGTTCCCCTAGATTTACATTTAACTGCTTTAGTACCTTTATAGCAGTATTTTCCTGGTCTCTTATAAGACCAAGCATTAAATGCTCCGCCCCTATAAAATCGTTACCTAATCTCAAAGCCTCTTCACGACTATAAGAGATGATTTCCTTAACTTGTGTTGAAAAATTATTATCCATATATTTATTTCGAGCTGTTACAAGAATAACGAATATTTTTGACCTAAAGTATGTTAAGTATTACTTGTTATTAACCTTTTATTATTAAGCCAATATGCAATACAAAACCGAACTCAAAGAGAAATTTACCGTCGTTACGCTTCTTGAAAATAGTCTTAGTTCAAATCTCGTGCCAGAATTAGCACAAATTATAGCAAAAATTGGCGCCCAAGCCCCTAAAAACCTGGTCTTGAACCTTGACCAAGTGGCTCGCTGGGAACTACCGGTTATTGCCCAATTAGCAGAAGATCAGGGGACCTTTTATGAGAATAATACCTCATTTGTCATCTGCTGCCTGTCAGATAGCCTTCAGGACACACTAGATTTGACCGAATATGCCGAAATCATGAATATTACCCCTACTGAATCTGAGGCTTGGGATATCGTTCAAATGGAAGAAATTGAGCGAGAATTATTAGATAGTGATGACATGGAGTTTTCGACCCAAGAATAGCCTTATTTTCTCTTAAGTTTAGTTATTTTCGCCTTCATGATAACCTCTCAAACGATACAACAAATCACCAATCGCATCGACATCATTGATGTTGTGGGTGAATTTGTGAAATTAAAAAAGAGAGGAACCAACTTTATTGGCAATTGTCCTTTCCATAACGAAAAATCTCCCTCCTTTACTGTTTCCCCTGCTAAAGAAATTTATAAATGTTTTGGTTGTGGCAAAAGCGGAAACACTATTACTTTTTTAATGGAGCATGAAAAGTATAGTTATGTAGAATCTTTGAGATGGTTGGCTGCAAGATATAATATTGAAATTGAAGAAACAGAGACAAGTCCTGCACAAAAATTAGCACAACAAGTAGCCGATAGTTTATATGCGATTAATCATTTCGCAATGGATTTCTTTTCAAAGCAATACTGGGAAACAGAAGCAGGCGAAAGTATAGCGCAAAGTTATATGCAACATAGAGGTTTTTTAAAACCTATTGTTGAGAAATTTAAAATTGGCTACAATCCTTCCGATAGAGATAGTTTAGCGAAAGCTTTATTGCAAAATCAATTCAACCCTGAACTTTTTGCCAAAACCGGTTTGGTAGTAGAACGCAATGGTGAATGGCAGGACAATTACAGAGATCGAATTATTTTCCCGATTCATAATACCACTGGAAAAATTATTGGATTTGGCGCCAGACAAATTGCTAAAAACGATAAGTCTCCAAAATATATTAACTCTCCGGAGAATGATATTTATGTAAAAAGTAAAATATTATACGGTTCCTATTTCGCAAGAACTGCTATTGATAAATTAAATGAATGTTTATTGGTGGAAGGTTATACCGATGTCGTAAGCTTGCACCAAGCTGGTATTGAAAATGTGGTGGCAAGTGGTGGTACTTCATTAACCATTGATCAGTTAAGACTAATTAAAAAGTACACCCAAAACCTCACTATTATTTACGATGGTGATGCAGCTGGTGTGAAAGCTGCTTTACGTGGACTAGACATGGCTTTGGAGGAAGGACTGAACGTGCAATTGGTATTGATTCCAGACAAAGAAGATCCAGATAGTTATGTAAACAAAGTGGGGCCAGATGCCTTTAGAGAATTTGTGCAATCTGCCAAAAAGGATTTTGTATTATTTCAATTAGAGGTTCAATTAAAAGAAGTAGGTGGAGATTTAAATAAAAAGAATGCTTTAGTGAATCAAATTGCTGAAACACTTAGCAAAATTAATAAACCTGAAGATTTTACCAAGCTTCAAGAATATGTTAGGAAATGCTCTTCCCTATTGCGTATTGACGAAACAGGATTAACTCAGTTAGTCAATAAGTTTAAGCGCGATAAAATGGTGAAGGAAGAAAAGAAAATGTCATATGACGAAGCGGCCATCTTAATGCCTAGCTTCCCCAACCAACAAGAACAACAAGAAGATACAGACTTATTTACTGATAAAGATTTAGCACACGAGAAGAACTTAGTAAAATTAATAATTGACTACGGCAATGAGCTTACTAAGGAAAATAAATTAGTAGCACAATGGATATTCGACGAAATAGAATCCTTCCCTCTGGAAAATGAGGACATGGTTTATTTGATAGAAGCTTATAAAAAATGGTTTTATGCAGGAAAGTTACCGAATGCCAAAACCTTACAATACCACGAAGATGAAAGGGTTCAAAAATGGGTGGTTAGTTTATTTGAGCCGGACCACGAATTAAGTCAAAGATGGAATGAGAAATTAGGCAAGCCCGAACGTGTTGAAGAAAAAGACATTATCAATGAAATTGAAATTGGTTTAATGTACTTTAAATTAAGAAAGGTTAAAAAGATGATTAGTCAAAATCAAATAGACCTTGAAGCAGCCCCTGAAAAAGAACAAATACAATTACTACAAATACATAAGCATTTAAAAGATGTAGAGCGTGAGTTGACGCAAGGTATAGGAACTGTAATCTTAAAATAAATTTCAATAAAAAGGCTCCAAAATTGGAGCCTTTTTATCATAAGAGTGTAAATTTATTATTTTTTATATTTTATAAAAAAATAATAAATTACTACTTCTCAGACGGGCTATTTTTCCCGGCCAATAATTTTTCCAAAGTAGCTTCTAAACGCTTTAATTTTGTCTCTTCTTTCTTAGCGCCTTGAATCCAACTTAAATATTCTTTTTGATTCAATATAGACAAAGATGTAAAGAATTCTCTAGCCTCTTCATGTGCTGCAAATAATTTATCCAATTCTATAGGAAGTGCAATTAATCTTTTTTCAAAGTCGTCTACTTTAATATCTGCTGCTTTAAATTCAACAAAAGTTCTGTTTCTGTTAGGTATTTGGTCTAATTTCTTAAAACGCATTGCAGTCCAAACATGGTCTAGTGTTACTTGTCTTACAGCCTCATATTCATTCTTTGACAAGATCTCCCAACTAGCATCTCTATTCAAATCCGATACTATTTTAGAAGTAGTCTTAGGGTAAGCGATCCATAATTTACTTTCAGGATGTAAAGCAGAGAATACCTCTTTTAGAATATTGTTGAGTTGTAATTGATTGATAGCAAAAATAAGCGCAAAATCAATTTTTCGAGTCTTTAACAAAGGGGTCAAATTCTTATTATAAGAAAGCTTTGCGAACTGCTTCTCCACAGAAGAAGGCAAGCCCTGAACCAGTAAATTTTTCTCTTCCTTCAATTGCAATTTCTCTAAAATATTCTGATTACCTGACATAGCTTTAAATTTTAAGGACGACGAAGTTACGAAATTCTAATTTCTTATAAAATACAATACCAATGAAATCTTAGAAGAATTTGCTGGGCAAACCCTATTTAAGGTTTCTTATACCTGTTTTTGAAAATAGGCACCTTATTTTCGGTACCCTTTAAAAGCCTTGTGATGTTTTTTTGATGTGTGACAACCACCATCATAGCAACTATAATTGCGAAAAGGCGATACATAGTCTCCTTTTCATTGAAAATAAAAAGGATAAGTACCATAAAAGCCACTCCAGCTAACATGGAGCTTAATGATACAAATCGAGTAGATATTAGTGTAATTAGAAATACGACTAAACAAATCAAAGCAACCACTGGTTGAATAGCCAATGCCATTCCTAAAATAGTAGCCACCCCTTTACCACCTCTAAAGTTGGCAAAAATGGGAAATATATGCCCCAGGACTGCCACCATTCCTAGCGCAATCATGAAGTTGGTCCTAGCCAATTCGTTAGTTAAATAATAAGGGATAAGAATGTATAATGAAGTAGCTACAACGCCTTTGGTCACATCGACCAACATAACGAAGCTGCCCCATTTTGAACCTAATACCCTAAAAGTATTAGTTGCTCCAGCATTACCACTACCATAATCTCTGATGTCTATACCAAAGACAGATTTACTCACCCACACTGCTGTAGGAATAGATCCGATGATATAAGCTAGAATAATTAGAATAATTTCCGTCATAGTGCGATTTTCTTGGGAGGCAAATATACGACGAAAAAAATTAATGATTTGTTAACAGGGCTATATTAGACAAGATTAAGAAAAGTTAAACAATAAACTCACCCACCCATTGAGGGGCCTTGCTTTTTGAAAATGCCATCCATTTTCGGTAGCCAATTGTATCATATCTACTTGATCTTCAATAAGTAAGCCACTTAATACCAAAATCGAAACTGGACTTGCTAATTGGGTTAATTCGGACATATTAGCCTCTATGATATGTCTATTTACATTGGCTAAAATAATTTCAAATTGCTTGTTTTGGAAGGCTGATTCCACTTTATTGATGGTAATTGATTGACAATCATTGTTTTGAATGTTTTCCATGGCATTTTCGATACACCAATCGTCGTTATCTACAGCCAAGACAGATGATGCACCCAACTTTTCGGCTAGGATAGCTAGTATACCTGTACCCGTTCCAAAGTCATAAACCGACTTCTCTTTAAAGTTGATTTCTTCCATAAGTTCAATCACGGAGAAAGTAGTCGCATGATGCCCAGTACCAAAGCTCATTTTAGGCGTTATTTTGATCTCATATTGGACTGCTGGCTCAAAAGAAGGATGAAAATGGGCACGTATTCCTACAAAATTAGCTACCCTTACTGGCTCAAAATTAGATTCCCATACTGCATTCCAATTTTCTTCTTTAATAACTGATTTAGAATAAGTTAAATGATGTTGATTAAATATTATTTCTAATTCTTTTTCTATCTCCTGCCCCTCAAAATCTGTCAATAAAATATAAGTTTTACAAAAACCAGCCCCTGCACCTAGTCCATTAGACATTTCCACCCCATCATTAATGCCTTGGCTCGCCTCCTCCTCATTAAAACCGTCGAATCCTAGGTCCGCTAATTGCGCAACAAGGATGTCAAATTGGTCTTGGGAAGTAAAATGAAAGGCTATTTGAATGTATTGTTTAGACATGGGGTTGTTATAGGGAGTCTTATAGTGGTAAAGATATAATTCTAAGATGATTAAATATTAATCTGAGGCGAGGATTAGGTATTTATTCAGCATAACATTTTGGAGTACTAAAATGCCCTCCCATATTGTGGGAAGGCATTTATATAATTTAAATTCTAAGCTTTAAAAGGCGCAGAAAAATTAACCTTGTTGTGGACCGCGGTCTTCACGAGGCGCTTGCTCTGGACGAGGCAACAAAGCTTTATGGCTTAGTTTGAACTTACCTGTTTTAGGATCCAAACCAACCAATTTCACTTTTACCACATCACCTTCGTTGAAGATACCTTCCATAGTTTCCAAACGCTTCCAGCTTATTTCACTAATGTGTAATAAACCTTGTTTGCCTGGCATGAATTCTACGAAGGCTCCAAACTCTTTCACACCCTTCACTACCCCTTCGTACTCATCTCCAATTTCTGGAACAGCTACGATACCGTTAATCCATTTAACAGCAGCATCCAAACTATCTTTATTTGCAGAGAAGATACTTACTTCACCATGGTTCCCTACTTCTTCAATATTAATAGTAGCACCAGTTGTTCTTTGCATTTCTTGAATAATCTTTCCACCTGGCCCGATTACCGCTCCGATATATTCTTTATCAATAATTAACTTAACCATTCTTGGTGCATGTGGTTTCACATCTGCACGAGCAGCTGGCATACAAGCATACATCGCATCCAAAATATGTAAACGACCTTTCTTAGCTTGAGACAAAGCTTCACGCATAATGTCCATACTTAATCCGTCTACTTTAATATCCATTTGAACACCACAAATACCATCACGTGTTCCAGTAACTTTAAAATCCATATCTCCTAAATGATCTTCATCGCCTAAGATATCTGTTAAGATGGCATACTTACCATCTTCTCTTGAAATTAATCCCATTGCCACACCACTCACGTGCTTAGGCATTGGTACACCTGCATCCATTAAGGCTAATGAACCAGCGCAAACAGTTGCCATAGAAGATGAACCATTACTTTCCAAAACATCTGAAACGACTCTCAAAGTGTAAGGGAAGGTTGTTGTATCAGGTAACATTTGTTTTAAAGAACGCATCGCTAAATTACCATGCCCTACTTCACGACGACCCACTCCACGCATCATCTTCACCTCTCCTGTTGAGAAGGGAGGAAAATTATAGTGTAAGAAAAATTTAGTGTATTCGGCACTTGCAGCAGTCTCTTGCATTAACTCGTCTAACTTAGTTCCTAAGGTTACTGTAGTTAATGATTGAGTTTCTCCTCTTGTAAATAAAGAAGAACCATGCGGAGTTGGAAGAGGATCAACTTCCATCGCTAATGGACGAACTTGATCTAACTGACGGCCATCTAAACGAATACGCTTGTCTACCATCATATCTCTTACTACTTCCCACTTAAGATCTTCGTAATACTTACCAGCTAATTTCTTTTGCAAGTCTGTAATCTCCGTTCCTAAATGTTCAATGATTTCTTTTTTCAATGCAGTAAATGCATCGCTTCTTTCATGCTTAGCAGAACCCATTTCAGCAATAGCATTTACTTTTGCTTTTGCAAAAGCGTATACTTTATTTTTAATTTCTTCGTCTTGCTCTGGTTTCTTATAATCACGCACTTCAGTAATACCTACCACTTTTCTTAATTCCGCTTGTGCTTTAATTTGCTTGCGTATAGCTTCGTGTGCAATTTCTAAACACTGAACCAATTCTTCTTCAGAACATTCTTTGGCTTCTCCTTCCACCATCATTAAGTTCTTATCAGTTGCTGCAATTAAAAATTCAAAATCTGATATAGCTAATTGCTCTTTAGAAGGGTTGATAATAAATTCACCCTTGATACGTCCTATACGAACTTCTGAAATAATTTCTTTAATAGGAATATTAGAAACAGCCAATGCAGCTGAAGCAGCTAAACAAGCCAATGAATCTGGCATTACATTCACATCACTTGATATCAATGATATTAATACTTGTACATCACATAAATAATCTTCAGGGAATAAAGGACGTAACGCACGATCAATTAAACGACTCGTTAAAATTTCATAATCATTTAAGCGTGCTTCTCTTTTAAAGAAAGAGCCTGGGATACGACCCGCTGATGCAAATTTTTCTTGATAATCTACACTTAAAGGAAAAAAGTCTTGACCCTCTTTTGGATCTTTATTGGCAACAACAGTTGCTAATAAAATACAATTTCCTTGTCTTACAGTGACAGCGCCATCTGCTTGACGTGCTAATTTTCCAGTTTCGATGAATACTTCCTGACCAGGATTTATTTCGAATTTTACTGATTTTGGTTGTGCTAACATGTTAATTTTTTTAAATCTTTTCTTTAAAGAATCGATAGTATATAAACGACTAATCCCAACCGTGTTGTACAGTTGGGACAGCCTATAATTAGTTTTTGTTGATTATTTTCTTAAGCCTAATTTTTCAATTAGAGCGCGGTAACCCGTTAGGTTATGTTTTTGTAAATAAACCAATAAACGCTTACGCTGACCCACTAATTGCATCAAACCTCTTTGGGTTGAATGGTCTTTGTGGTTCGCTTTCAGATGACCTGAAATATGCGCAATACGCTCAGTTAATAACGCAACTTGTCCTTCAATTGAACCTGTGTTAGTTGCTTTTCCGCCAAATTCAGCAAAAATGTTTGCTTTCTTTTCTGATGTTAATATAGCCATTGTAGAACTTCTTTTTTTGTAGTTAACTTTTAACTACGGTTTTATTTTTTATTTCGGCTGCGAAGATACGTGGAAAAGGCGTAAATCAATCAAAAATTTCCACGTTTTTTGGGTACTTGGCCCTGTTAAATAGGAATAGATTGTCAGATAAAATGGCATTGAAGTTGATAGACACCACTTTTACTTCGGTGCTATTATTGCTTTTATCTAATATGGAGGCGTTAGAAAGAGCCGATTTTAGTTTATCAATAATTAGGGTCACTTTTTGAAAACTCTTGCGTTTATCAATGGGTATTAACTCAATGGTCGCATTAGAATTTGTTTGACTTAACAGACTGTAATTGAAGTCTTTATCGTAGTTACCTGCTAATAATTTTTGAGGACTTAAGGTTTGATCGGACTCTGCAACACTTGACTTAGAAATGGTATTTACCCCGTCAAAATTGTAGATGGTTTTGCCATCACAAAGAATTTCCATGACCCCTTGCTTTAAGTAATATTTATCCCCTTTCATCTTCAAACTTATCTGCTTGGTTCCCAATGCTTTACCCTTATTATTTTTAGAAACCATTTGTATGGTAACCATCATCCCCTTAGAATCTTTCACTTTTGACCCAATTTGGTCTAAAATAGCTTTTGCGGCATTCTCCTTTTGGGCCGAAACAGCTAAACTGGTCAAAAGCAATATAAAAGCTATGGGGGATCTCATATTATAGTAATTATGTACACTAAGGTGTTTGACAAATTTAAAGGATCGATGTTTAAACCAATATTAAATTTATGCTAAATAAATATTAGTCTAGGTTTTTTAAAAAGGTATTTAAATCGGCTTCTGTCTTGTATAAAACCTCCCTTGGCTTGCTTCCCTGACTTGGACCTACTAAACCAGCCGATTCTAACTGATCCATTACCCTGCCGGCTCTATTATAGCCCAATTTCATTCGACGTTGTATTAAGGAGGTAGAACCCATTTGAGCACTTACAATAAGTCTGGCTGCTTCTTCAAACAACACATCTCTGGCTCCTGAATCAAAATTGCCTGCATCCATTTCTTTTTCATCTACATACTCTGGTAATAAAAATGCCTGAGGGTACCCTTTTTGTTCTGCTATAAAAGAACACACACGATCTACTTCTGGAGTATCCACAAAAGCACATTGCAAACGAGTAATCTCTCCATTGTAACTTACCAACATGTCTCCTTTTCCTATTAATTGTTCTGCACCACCTGCATCTAAAATAGTTCTGCTATCAATTTTGCTAGAAACTTTAAAGGCAATACGTGCAGGGAAATTTGCTTTAATAGTTCCTGTAATAATATTCACACTCGGTCTTTGTGTAGCAATGATTAAATGTATTCCCACCGCTCTAGCCAATTGCGCTAAACGTGCAATGGGCATTTCTACTTCCTTGCCTGCTGTCATAATTAAATCGGCAAATTCATCTACTACTAAAACAATAAAGGGTAAAAATTGGTGCCCCTTTTCTGGATTCAAACGGCGTGCCGTAAATTTCTCATTGTACTCTTTAATATTTCTACACCCTGCCTCTTTTAATAAATCATACCTATTATCCATTTCAATACACAATGCATTTAAGGTATTGATTACTTTTTTAGTATCTGTTATAATCGCATCTTGTTCTCCAGGTAATTTTGCTAAGAAATGCTTTTCAATGACACGGTATAAACTCAATTCCACTTTTTTAGGATCCACCAACACAAATTTTAATTGAGATGGATGTTTCTTATATAATAAGGAAACCAAGATCGCATTTAATCCTACTGACTTTCCTTGACCTGTAGCCCCTGCCATTAATAAGTGCGGCATACTTGCAAGGTCAACAATGAAATTTTCGTTGTCAATTTTTTTACCAATAGCAATGGGTAATGAAAATTTACTGGTCTGAAACTTTTCACTAGCTAATAAAGTTTTCATACTCACCACAGACTTCCTAATATTTGGCACTTCAATACCAATGGTCCCCTTCCCTGGGATTGGCGCTATAATACGTATACCCAATGCAGCCAAGCTTAAAGCAATATCATCCTCCAAGTTCTTAATCCTACTAATACGCACACCAGGCGCTGGTACAATTTCATATAAAGTTACTGTTGGCCCCACTGTAGCAGCAATGCGCTGAATAGCAATATCGTAATTTTTAAGTGTCGCAATAATTTGATTTTTATGCGTCTCTAATTCTTCTGGATCCTGTACAATTTTTTCACTGCCATGTGTCTCTAATAAATTAAGCGATGGGTACTTGTAATTTTTTAAATCAAGTGTGGCATCATACGCAGTCCCAATACTTCCTACTGGTACAATTACTTCTTTGGTAACAGGCTTAATTTCTAAATCAAGATCTTCTAACAATTCTCCATTAAAATCTTCAATATTCATTTCAACATTTGCCGGCTTTACAATTTCCTCAACAGGCAAAGGTTCGTTCATATCAAGTAGCGTTGGCACTAAAGCTTCCCTTTCTTGTTCCAATATTTTTTCATTCTCTAAACTCAATTCATCAAAAGAATCAACAGCATCAATTTCTGTACTATTTTTATCTTCATTACTTGAATTTAATTTATTTCCGCCCATGAGTGGCGCATTTTCTGCATTTAAATCCCACTCTTGTTTTACTGCAAGCTCATCTCCTAGAATATCTGCATCCCCACTATCAAAATCTGCATGCTTCTTTTTAGGAATTAAAAAATTAAAACTTGGTACATTGAATGATGGATTAAACCTCCAAATAAAATAGCTAAAGCCTGCTACTAATAATAAAGCCCCTGTTCCAAAACTACCTACCCACTTTATTAACCAACTACTACTATATTCTCCTAAGGCTCCTCCCCAAGAAAAACTGGCACCAGATGCTACAAAAGCAAAACAAGTACTTATCACCAGTAAGCCTAGAATTACATATCTAATATTTCGCCATAAACTAAAAATGGGTTTAGTGAAAAACAAATTAACCCCTAATACAAAAAAGAAAGTGCAAAATAAATAAGCAGCTACACCAAATCCATTAAACATAATTTGATAGGCTACGAAAGCACCTATATACCCCATTAAATTATTAGCCTTTAAATCATTTATTGAAAATAAATGAGTACGCCATAATTGCACCATATCTTGATCGTCCTGCCAGGTAAATAAATAAGAGGTAAATGCTACAAACAGAAATAAAGTAATCAATAAACTCGCCACCCCCAGAATTTTTGAAGTTCTCTCGTCTTTCACTACATCGGTAACCGATACAGCTGCTTCTTTATCAGGATTTAAATTCTCCTCGCTAATTTTAGGTTCTTTTTTACTTTTCAGGGTATTTGCCATGGTAACAAATATAAGTTATCCCAATAGGAAGAAAAAGGAATTTTAACGAATGTGTAAAATTGAAAAAAACGGTGCCTACTTATCCACTTTATGGAGACTTTTATGAGTCTTTACTTTGGTAAACCACCCTAGCCCAATTCAACCAACCTAGTATAAAACACAAACCACCTAGGGGTGTTAGGGGGCCTATATAACGAATCAATGGATGATCTGCAGGAGAAAGCAAAGTTAGTATGTACAAAGAACCGCTAAAAAATAAAGTACCTACCATAAAAAAACGAGCAGCCCATCCTATCCCTTTTTGAGATGCTACATTTACTTTATGCTGACTACCATAAAGCGATAAAGCAATTAAAGCCAATGCATGCATAAATTGATACCTAACTCCTGTTTCAAATATTTGTAGTTTTTCACTACTCACCATTGATTTTAAAGCGTGTGCACCAAATGCGCCTAGCATTACAGAAAATGCGGCAAATGACAATCCCCAAATGATTATTTTACGATGCATGCTTTTGCATTAATTTTTTCAAACCTGCTTCTGTGATTTGATCACTTGTAAGTCTGTAATGCGCTTGTTGATAAAACGCATGTCTTTCGACTAATTTATCTTGAATAAAACTGGCAATTTGATTATCGTTTAAAGAAGCAATCAAAGGGCGTTGCTCTTTTTCAGGAGCTAATCTTTTTACCAAAACCTCTACCGACTCGTCCAGCCAAATGACAACGCCTTCTTTTTTCATCCATTGCATATTCTCTTGAAAACAAGGCGTACCGCCTCCTGTAGCAATTATAAATTTTTTCTTCTCTTTAAACCATCGCAAAATTTTAGCTTCTATTTTTCTAAAATACTCTTCCCCATCCTCATTAAAAATTTCTGCAATCGATTTTTCTTCGTTCATTTCAATGAGCTGATCCAAGTCGTATCCAACACATTTATTCCATTTAGCCATTTTTTGCGTCCAATAGGTTTTCCCCGCCCCCATCATTCCAATCAAAAATATTTTATCAGCAGCCATGTTCCTCTTTTTTCTCGTTTTCTATACTCATTAATTGTTATCAACTATTTAAATGCATTGAAGCCTGTTATATCCATTCCAGTAATTAATAAATGTATATCATGCGTACCTTCGTATGTTATTACGCTTTCTAAATTCATCATATGTCTCATTACTGAATACTCACCTGTAATACCCATACCGCCTAACATTTGTCTAGCATCTCTTGCAATTTGTGTAGCGATTTCGCAACTATTCCTTTTTGCCATACTTACTTGCTGAGGCGTAGCACGACCTTCGTTCATTAATACTCCTAAACGCCAAACCATTAATTGGCCCTTGGTAATCTCAGTAACCATTTCGGCTAATTTTTTTTGCTGCAATTGAAATGCGCCAATTGGTTTTCCAAATTGCATTCGCTCTTTACTATAACGCAATGCTGTGTCATAACAATCCATCGCTGCACCTAATGCACCCCAAGCAATACCATACCTAGCTTTACTCAAGCAACCTAATGGCCCTTTTAATCCTTTCACATTTGGTAATATATTTTCTTTGGGCACTTTCACATTATCAAAAACAAGTTCGCCAGTGGCACTCGCTCTTAAACTCCATTTTCCATGGGTGGTGGGAGTCGTAAATCCTTCCATACCTCTTTCCACGATGACACCCGTAATTTCTCCTGCTTCATTTTTTGCCCATACCACTGCTACTTGCGCAAAAGGTGCATTGCTGATCCACATTTTGGCTCCATTTAAAATAAAATGATCACCGGCATCTTTAATATTGGTAAGCATACTAGATGGATCTGATCCATGATCGGGCTCTGTTAAACCGAAGCAACCCAGCCATTCTCCGGAAGCTAATTTGGGTAAATATTTTTTCTTTTGTGCTTCATTTCCATAAGCATAAATGGGAAACATGACCAAAGAACCTTGCACACTCGCAGTACTTCTTACACCACTATCTCCTCTCTCTAACTCTTGCATCATGATGCCATAACTTATATAATCCAATCCGCCTCCACCATATTCAACAGGAACTGTTGGGCCAAAGCAACCCATATCTCCTAATTGCTTAACAATTTGTACAGGGAATTCGGCACGCTGCGCATAGTCTTCAATAATAGGAGAAATTTCTTTTTTTACATAATCTCTTACTGCCGTTCTTACCATTAAGTGTTCTTCACTCAACAATTCATCTAATTGATAATAATCGGGAGACTCAAATAAATCGGTTCTAACTGCCATAAATTTAATTTTAGTGAAAAAACAAACCGCCTCAAAGATAACTCAAACGGTAGTAAAATTGTTGTAAAATTATTTAAGTAAGCTTTTCATTTCAGCGGCATACTGCTGAGCAGCGATGGCCGCTTTTTCAGCAAAATCATTTTCACTACTTGCGAAAATGATAGCTCTGCTTGCATTTACTAATAAGCCCACTTCTTTATTCTTCCCATACTTAGTCACTTCTTCCAAACTACCACCTTGTGCACCTACGCCAGGTACCAAAATAAAATGTGCAGGAATTATTTTTCGGATACTTTCAAATTCTTTTGCCTTAGTGGCGCCTACTACAAACATCACTTGATCTGCCGATCCCCAAGTAGCAACTTGCTCTAAAACGGATTCATATAAATATTGTCCGGAGGCTAATTTTTGTTGCTCAAAGTTTTGACTCCCTTCATTGGAAGTTAAACCAAGAACAATAGTACACTTATTAGTATAGGCTAAAAATGGATCGATACTATCTTTTCCCATATAAGGCGCTACCGTAATTGCATCAAAGGGTAAAATTTCAAAAAATGTTTTAGCATAATGTGCAGATGTATTTCCTATATCCCCTCTTTTCGCATCAGCAATGGTGAAATGACTGCTAGGAATATGCGCTAAAGTTTCTTCTAAAGCTTGCCAGCCTTTCACACCCATAGACTCATAAAAAGCAGTGTTGATTTTATAACTTACACAATGTGCAGCAGTCGCATCAATAATGGCTTTGTTAAAATCGATTACCCCTTTAGCATCCTTTGAAAACCCCTTGGGTAATTTATCGCAATCTGAATCTAATCCTACACATAAATAAGATTGTTTCTTTACAATTTCACCCACCAGATTCGTTTTTGTCATGCTGTATTATTAAGCTATTGCAAATTTAGCCAAAAGCATGCAAGATGCCAATTATGGATTAACTTTGGGTATGATTAAAACAATAAAAGCCCCCTTTTTCATTGCGCTAGTCTGTATGGGTTTATTAGCCGCTTGTAACAGTCAGCCCAATGTTGACTTGGCAGACAATGCCCTAGATGGAGGAAGATATTTTATAGAGAACTGCATGCAAGGCGATTTTAAAAAAGCTAAAAATTATTTAGTAGAAAGCCCCCAAAATGAAGCCATTTTTGATACCCTATCGGCACATTATTATTTATTAGACAAAGAAGGAAGACAGCAATTAAGACAAGCTTCTATCCAAATTAACGAAGTAAGCAGTATTGACGCGACCCATAGTATAATAGACTATCAAAACTCTTTTGACAAAATTCCAATGAAAATGAGTGTGATAGCAACCCCAAAGGGCTGGAAAGTAGATCTTCAATATTCTTATCCCCAAAAAGAAAAATAAAAGATAAAATAGTATATTTGCCTACCAAAAGGCACACCTTAAAATTATAAATTATACAATGGAAGCGCAAAAAAACACAAAAAAATACTGGGCACTTTGTTTTACTTGGACTGTTATTTTAATTACGCTATTTGCGTTGCATAGAGAATTTTTCTGGCTAGCACTTCCTGGCACATTGACATACTTTGCAAAAGGAATGGATTTACTATAAATTGATAAAAAACTTCCCTATAAAAAAAGCCCTGTTCTACTTTAGAATGGGGCTTTTTTATGCAGTAATTTGAAAATTACTTCTTAGCTAACGTTTACTTCAACACAGATAAGGCAGCATCTACATAGCTAAAATTTTCTGGCTGTGAATGATGTATAGGCTTGATCACTTTTGATTCCCCTAAGCGAACCACTACTGCATTTTTATCTTTAATAACATATACATATTGCCCGAACAAACCGTTTTGCGCAGCTACTTTAAATCCTTTATGATTAAAAATCCAATATTGATAGCCATAAAAATCTACAGGGTTATTATTTTCATAAGTGTCTTTTAAGTAGGTAGCAGGCGTAGTTGCTGCTTGCACATAATTTTCAGAAACAATTTGTTTATTGCCCCACTTCCCATTATTCAATACCAGTTGCCCAAACCTTGCATAGTCTCTGGCAACACCATTAAAACAACAAAATGCTTTTTCATGTTTTTTATCCCCATCTAAAAGCCATAGTGCATCTGCTTCTGCACCCATTGGTTTTAGGAAACGCTCACTTACTAAATGGGAAATATTATCTCCAAATGCTTTTTCTACCACAAATCCTAACACCTGTGTATCTGCACTGCGATATTGCCAAGTAGTTCCTGAAGGCTCTTGGTATTTTAATTTATCAATTAATAACTGTTCATCATCTCCATAATAGGCAGTTGCATTTAAACTAAAATAGCCAGCATCAAATTCTTTGTAATTAGTGCCGGAACTCATGGTAAGCAAATCTTTAATGCATACTTTTTCTAAGCCGCTTGTTTTAAAGTGTGGCACATAATTGCCTACTGGTTCATCTAGTGATTTTATTTTCCCTTCATCAAGTGCAATCCCAATTAATAAGGATATAATACTTTTAGCAGCAGAAAAGGACCCACTAATAGTTTTTGCATCATAGCCATCCCAATATTTTTCATAAATTAATTTTCCATTTTGAATCACTAAAAACGCGTGCGTATTATTAGAGTCTATAATGGTCATTAAAGAATCAGGAATAACCCCTTTATTATAATTGGAATCTAAAGGCCAATATTGAGGTGACCCTCCACTTGCCACTAAACGAGTTGGGTGGGTTTTATAATCATAAATAGTATGCTTACCCCACAATGCAAAATTTCTTAAATGTGACAATTGTGGCGTAAATGATAGGCCGCCTAATACAATTACGATTAAGACAAGGCCAATGATTATTTTTTTTAGCATATGATGAAAAAGTTTGGTTTATTTGCAATCTGTTTCAACTGAATTCAAAATAATTTGTTATTCAATAAACACATTCGCAGTACTAATTTAAATAAATTAATTAAGATAATATGTATTCAAGCCAATTTCAAGAAATAATTAACAGAAGAAGATCTAATAGAAAATTTGACCCCCTAGTGGAAGTGCCTGACGATGTCATTAAAAAGAGTATAGAGCGCGCTATCCTATCTCCTAATAGCAGTAATATGCAACTTTGGGAATTTTATTGGATTAAATCAGACGAAGAAAAGAAAAAATATGAAGCTTTATGCCTTGGACAATCGGCCGCTAAAACAGCTAAACAAATTGTGGTTTTTGTTACTAGAAAAGATTTATGGCAAAAACGCGCTAAATGGAATTATGACAGATTAAAAGCGGGCATCAATGGAGAACCTTCTAAATTAGAAAAAAGAGGCTTGGATTACTATGGTAAGCTTATGCCCTTAGCCTACCGATCTGATATTTTTGGCGTTTTTGCCTTTATAAGAAGATGCATTAGTTTTTTTATGGGAATTTCAAAACCATTTATGCGTTTCGGCGGAAAAGCGGATCAAAGAATTACAGTTCATAAATCTTGTGCATTAGCGGCACAAACTTTCATGTTGTCCATTGCTGCAGAAGGTTTTGAATCCTGCCCGATGGAAGGATTTGATCAAATTAGGGTTAAGAAAGTATTGCAACTACCTGCAGGTGCAGAAATTAATATGATTATTGGCGTTGGAAAAGGAACCGAACAAGGCATATGGGGTCCTCGCTTTAGAGTGCCCTATGAAGAAGTCGTATTTGAGCGTTAAAAAATTATAGAGTGAAAGGATTGTAGTTTTTATATTTTATAAAAAATGACAATACTAAAAGCTAAAATACTTTGAACCGTTCGAAACTTTCTTTGGTCAACTTTTCACGATCGTCGGGGTGGGCAATATCAATCAAGAGCTTCGCTCTTTGGCGAAGGTTTTTGCCATATAAATAAGCAACGCCGTATTCAGTAACCACATAATGCACATGACCTCTTGTAGTCACTACCCCTGCTCCTTGTTGTAAATAAGGAACTATTTTAGATTTCCCTTTTTGAGTTCTACTGTTTAAAGCAATAATGGGCTTACCTCCTTCACTCAACGCCGCGCCGCGCATAAAATCCATTTGTCCTCCAATGCCACTGTATTGATACATACCAATACTGTCTGCGCAAATTTGTCCAGTTAAATCTACTTCAACTGCACTATTTATAGCAATTACTTTTGGATTACGTCTTATCACATGAGGATCATTCACATAATCAATATCTAAAAAAGCAAAAGCTGGATTGTCGTCAATGTAATCGTATAATTTTTTTGTGCCTAATGCAAAAGAGGTAACTAATTTATTAGGGTGAATTTTTTTCTTTGAATTATTTATAATGTCTTTTTCAAACAAATCAATTACACCATCACTAAACATTTCAGTGTGCATTCCTAAATTTTGGTGGCTAAATAAAGATTTCAACACTGCATCAGGGATTGCCCCAATGCCCACTTGCAAGGTACTGCCATCATCAATTAAAGAAGCTACATGCTCCCCTATTCTTAATTCTTCAGGAGTAATCATAGCGCCATAATTAACTTCTGGTAATGCTTCATCATGAAAAACCATTGCAGCAAAACGATCTGTATGTATCATTCCATCCCCATGTGTTCTAGGCATTTTAGGATTTACTTGTGCAATAATGATGGGAGCACAATTAACTGCAGTACGTGCAACATCGACAGAAGTTCCTAAAGTGCAATACCCATGAATATCTGGAGGTGATACTTGCACCAAGGCCACATCTACTGGCAAAACCGATCTCATCATGTCAGGAATATCACTTAAAAATGCAGGAATAAAATCGGCACGTCCCTCTTTAACCGCTTCCCTTACTGGTTCAGAAACAAATAGCGAATTAATATGAAAAGATTTTTCATATCCTTTTTTTGCAATTTCTACATCTCCTTGTAAAGTAATTGAAATTAACTCTACTCCTTCTAATCTATTTTTATGCTTGGTCAATTCTCTTAATAAAAATAAAGGTGTGCAAGCACTTCCATGCACAAATACACGCTGTCCACTTTTTATTAATCCCAAAGCCGCTTGCGCTGTTGTATAATTATAAGGATGTATCATTTAGTTGATGCGATTTATCGATTGTAAAATAAAGGCCTTACTAAAGCAAAAAACATGATATATATCAACAGCTCAATTGATTTTGAATAGGTTTACTTTTTTATAAATAAAAAGACCGCTATAAAAGCGGTCTTACTAATTTTATGTTGAATAGCATTCGAAGCAGAAAACTACCAGAAGTTATTTTGCTGGAGTAATAATAATGTTTCTATATTCAATAGGGCCATGATCTCCTTGCATCATAATTGGACCTGGCTCTCCTTCGTTACTATCCATCGCACCTCCTGTAACACCTGGTATTTGTTGATTATAAATTACTGTCGTACCATTTAATACTACCGTAACCAGTCTACCCACTAATGTAATGTCATATGATTGCCATTCTCCCGCATCTTTCGCCATGTTAAATAAAGGATCTATAAATCCATAAATGCCTCCTAAATAAATATTAAGGGGCTCTTTACCTTTGCTATCTTCCACTTGCACTTCATACCTGCCTCTTAAATAAACACCACTATTGCTTTCTTTAGGATAACGAAATTCAATATGCAATTTGAAATCATTAAATGTTTTTGTAGTTCTGATATTGGAACCAGAACGAGGACTTTTCAATACGCCATTCTCCACCATCCATTGATTGGTTTTACCCAATGCTTCCCATCCCTCTAAATTTTTACCATTGAATAAGTGTATCGGAGTTCCCCATATTGGTTTTTTAGTGGAAATTAAACGAGGCGCTCGAACTCCTGTAAAAGTGAAAGTTTTGCCTAATGGGCTAATGATGGTTCCTTCCAACTTATCATCTTTAAGAGTTGCTTCAAAATACATTTCTTTATCACTCACGTCAAATTGAGTGGGTATATGAAAATTCACTTTGCCCTCTTTGAAAAAAACTTCTGAGATAGGTCGTGCGCTGCCAGATTCCCATACGAAATGACCTATTAATGTTTTGATACCTGAATGTCTTACTTCCAACCAAGAAGCTCCCATACGCCCCCCCATATTCACTGTTAGGTCCCATCTACCTTCAATAGGCTCCAATTTGATTTCTGCCGCAGCAAATAATTTTTGATTCGAAATAATAGCCATAGAAGCAATTATTAATAGGGATAAGCAATACTTTTTCATTTAGAATTAAATTAAGTGTAAAAATGAGATTTAAATGTAAGAAAATATAGATTAGAAACCTCTCTTTTTGTCAATATTTTGATAAGTGGCTAATGCTTTTCTTTTCATATTATCAAAAAAACAGATTAGCTTTAAGATGCAAAAAAAATAATTGAAATGAATACAAAAAAACTGATTTCATGGTTACTAATAATAGTAGCCCCTTTACTTTCATTGGCGCAACAAACAACCTTGTATCCCAATGATTACTTAACCCCCGAATTTCATGCAGGACGCAGAGCAGCCTTCAAAGAAAAATTATCCCAAAATGGTGTAGGTATTTTCTTTGCTTCTCAAGTTCGTGTTAGAAATAACGACGTAGATTATTTATATGCACAGAGCAAAAACTTCTATTACTTTACAGGCCTTGAAGAATCTGATGCCCTTTTATTATTGTTCAAACAACCGGTAACTATTTTAAATAAAACCGGTACTGAATTTATTTTTGTAAAAAACAGAGACCCTCAAAAAGAATTGTGGACTGGAAAAATATTAGGTGTTGAAGGGGTGAAAGAACGTTACAAAATGGAGAACGTATTTACCAACGATCAGTTTACACCAGGAACCGTTGACTTTTCAACTATAGATTCCATTTATAGCGCTTATCGTGGCGAAGGTATTTTTTCTAAATACAAGCGTGTAGAAGATCCGCTTACGCATATGGCAAATATAGTTGACAGTGTTATTGTTGCACAAAACAAACCCATCGCTAGCAGAAGTACTCAAATGATACTAAGTAGCTTAAGAGGTATCAAGCAACCAGAAGAGATTACCTTGATTACTAAAGCAGCAGCTATAAGCGCTGAAGGACATAACGACGTTATGAGAGCCATTAAGCCTGGTATGACTGAATACCAAGCACAAGCCATATTGGAGTATCATTTTAAATATAATGGTTCTGAGTATCCAGGTTACCCTAGCATTAATGGTGCTGCAGAAAATGCCTGTGTATTACATTATGAAACCAATACAAAATTGATGAACGATGGCGATATGTTATTAAGTGATTGCGCAGCAGAATATCATGGCTATAGCGCAGACGTTACAAGAACTGTTCCTGCTAATGGAAAGTTTACGGATGCACAAAAAATTATTTATGAGTTAGTATTAAAAGCGCAAGATGCAGGTATTGCAGCATGTATTCCTGGCGCACCATTTGGAGCTGCTGATGCTGCTGCAAGAAAAGTAGTGAACGAAGGGCTAATTCAATTAGGTATTGCTGCTAATGATACTGAAGCAAGGAAATATTTTCCGCACAGCACTTCTCATCATTTAGGATTAGATGTACATGATATGGGGCCTCGCACATTATTACCTGGTGTTGTATTAACGGTGGAACCAGGTATTTATATTCCTCCTGGAAGTAATTGCGATAAAAAATGGTGGAGTATTGGAGTAAGAATTGAAGATGATATTTTAATTACTGAAACAGGTAATAAAAATTTGTCTGCAGGTTCACCCCGCACAGTTAGTGCTATTGAAAAAATGGCAAAAGAGAAAAGTATATTTAAAAAATAAATACGGTTTAATAGCTTTATTGAAATAAAAATCCCTCCTGAATTTCGGGAGGGATTTTTTTGTGGAGTCGAGGGGAGTCGAACCCCTGTCCAAACAATGTTACCATTGGTCTTCTACATGCTTATTGTTTTATTACTTGTCGGCGAATAGCAGGAAAAACACAAACCAATTATTCGCTTAG
>Ga0214919_10000494_pt1 | contig 67212 bp, 57 predicted proteins | sample LL1503_MetaG_FD_177994 | JGI IMG/M metagenome (GOLD analysis project Ga0214919, IMG submission 177994) | Freshwater microbial communities from Lake Lanier, Atlanta, Georgia, United States - LL-1503 | ecosystem: Environmental > Aquatic > Freshwater > Lake | place: USA: Georgia | collected... | reverse complement strand
CGAAGGTGACCGGCATGTGGGTGGCCGAGCGGGTCTGGGATCCCGGCATGACCCGCGACATCGCCGCCGCCGGCATCGAGTGGACGATCCTCGACGACTCCCACTTCAAGGCCGCCGGGCTGCCCGATGAACAGCTCGACCGCTACTGGCTCACCGAAGGCGACGGCGCCACGCTCGCCGTTTTCCCAGTCAGTGAACATCTCCGCTACGTGATCCCCTTCGCCGCACCGGAGGCCTCGATCGACCACCTGCGGTTTCTCGCCACGCGCCGACCAGGGGCGCTGGCCGTCTTCGGCGACGACGGTGAGAAGTTTGGCGTCTGGCCCGACACGCGAAAGGCCTGCTTCGACGACGGCTGGCTGGAGACTTTTTTTGGACTGCTCGAAGCCAACGCCGACTGGATCCAGATGTGCCTGCCGTCGGAGGTCGTCCGCGAGGTGCCGCCGGCTGGCACGGTCTGGCTGCCGGAATGCAGCTACCGCGAGATGATGGAATGGGTGCTGCCGCCTGATTCGCAACTGGCCGCTATCGAGGCGCGAAAGACCTGTGCATCAGATCCGCGGCTGGCCAGCGTGGCGCGGTTTCTGCGGGGTGGCTCCTGGCGAAACTTCCGGATGCGGTATCCGGAGGCCAACGAGATGTATGCCCGGATGATGGCAGTGAGCCGACGGCTCGAACGGCTCGCTGCAGCGCAGCCCGCCGTGCCAGGCATGCCCGCCATGAGTGGACCGGCTGCCACGGCGCTTGCCGAGGCCACGCAGGCCCTCTACCGGGGGCAGTGCAACTGTGCCTACTGGCATGGCGCGTTTGGTGGCATCTATCTGCCGCACCTTCGCAACGCCATCTACCACGAACTGATCGCCGCCGACGCGGCCGCCGACCGGGCGGAGGGCAGGCGGACACCCTGGGTGGAAGCGACGACCGACGACTCCGACTTCGACGGCCGGACGGAGGTCCGCCTCTCCAGCGACGGCCTCGATGCCTGGATCGCGCCGGCCCGCGGCGGCATGCTCTACGAACTCGACCTCCGCGACCAGGAGCACAATCTCCTGGCCACGCTCGACCGGCGGCCCGAGGCCTATCACGCGCAGGTGCTCGCCGGGCCGGGCAACGCCCGCAGTGTGGTCGATGCGTCGCAGGTCGCGAAGTTCAAGCAGGAGGGGCTCGAGCGAATGGTCCGCTACGACTCCTCGCGGCGGAAGAGCCTCGTCGACCACTTCTGGGATTGCGATGCCGATGCCGAGCAGATCATCGCCGGCACGGCGATGGAGCGTGGTGATTTCGCTGACGGCGCCTACGAGACAAGTGTCCGGCGCAATCCGGGAAGGATCCAGGTGCTGCTCTCCCGGATGGGCAATGCCTGGGGCATTCCGTTCACGCTCTCGAAGGCGGTGACGCTCGAGGCCGGCTCGCGGACGCTGGAGATTGCCTACAAGCTCGAGGGGCTGCCTCGCGACTTCCGTCAGCATCTGGCGGTCGAGTTCAACTTCGCCGGCATGCCCGACCGCGCCGAGGGTCGGTTCTTCTACGACGACACGCGGCGGAATCTCGGTGAGCTTGGCAGCCGACTCGATCTCGCCGACGTGCGGACGATCGGGCTGATCGACGACTGGCTGGGGATCGACGCCCGGCTCTCACTTGCCGAGCCGAGCAACGGCCTCGCCGCGGGCCTGTGGACGTTTCCGGTCCAATCGGTGAGCCAGTCCGAGGGTGGGTTTGAACTGGTGCACCAGTCGGTCGTGGTGATGCCCCACTGGATCGTCACGCCCGATGCCGACGGCGTCTGGAAGGTGGCGATGCGACTCTCGATCGGCAATCTCAAGGCAGATTCGTGTCAACGGCCCGTTGAGCGGCAGACCGCGCGAGTGTGAGCCAATCGAGGTCGGGCTCGATCGCCGTCGCGTGGTGCGCGAGCATCGTCACCGGCACCGGCCGGAGCCGGTCGGCCAGATCGCCTGCACTGTCACGCGCGATCGCCCACGGGCTCTTTGGATCGTCGGCGCTTTCTTCGAATGGCTCGCCCTGGGAGAGCACCACCGCCGCCACGCGCAGGCCCTCGGCGCGGGCGGCACGAACGACAGCCAGCGTGCGGCCGATCGCGCCGAGCCGAGCCGCATCGACGACGACCAGTGGCAGATCGAGGTCGCGGGCCAGATCGGCGTTGAGCGTTGCGTCGCCCAGCGGCGAGAACAACCCGCCCGCTCCTTCGACGATCACGATGTCACTCACATCCCGCCATGCGTCGAATCCGCTGCGGAGGACCGCGTCGTCGACGCGGCGGCCCTCCGCGCGGGCACTGCGGGGCGGCGAGATCGCGGCTGAAAACATCTGCGGGCAGACAGCCTCCATCGACAGCGGCCGGCCGGCTGCCTCCCAGAGTCGGGCCACGTCACTCCCCGCGGCACCGCCCGGCGGCACGCCGCTGGCCACGGGCTTGTAGACGCCCACCCGCAGGCCGGAGCGGAGCCCGCTCCGCATGAGCCCCCGCACAAGAGCCACGGCCACCGCCGTCTTGCCGACGTCAGTGTCGGTCCCTGTGACAAACAGACCAGATCCAGCCATTTTCGGGCCCGCTCACGCCAACCAGTTGCCGCGACCACCTTGAGGTTCTACACTATACGGAGGGATTGAGACTCAGTCTCAATCGCTCCCTGTCGGTGCCGGCCTTCGTTTTCCTCTCCTGTCGTTCGCCTTTTGAGGAGTCTGCCCGTGTCGCTCGAACAAGTTGCCATCGGTTCCACGGCCTGTGTCGCCGACGTGTCCGGGAGTGATGCGACCTCGCTCCGGCTCTTGGAGATGGGGCTGACGCCGGGTGTCAACGTCCGCGTTGTGGGCACGGCGCCGCTGGGTGGTCCGCTGGAACTCGAACTCCGAGGCTACCGGCTCTCGATCCGCCGCCATGAGGCGGCCCGCGTGGCCATCGCGAAGTGACCTGTACCGCACACCATGAGCGCCACGCCTGACGGCACTGCTTCGCCTGATGGCTCCCCGTTGACTGCGGGGCGGGCGGGTCGCCCTGTCGTCGTCGCGCTCCTGGGCAATCCCAACACCGGCAAAAGCACGCTCTTCTCGGCGCTCGCCGGCATTCCGACGCGGATCGGCAACTATCCCGGTGTGACCGTCGAGGAAAAGCTCGGCCGTTACACCCATCGCGGCCAGTCGATTGAACTGATCGACCTACCGGGCACCTACAGCCTCGTTGCCAAGAGCCCCGACGAGCAGGTGGCCGTGGACGTGCTCCGCGGAAGGCTCGAGGGCGTGCCCATGCCCGACTGCGTGGTCATGGTCGCCGACGCCACCAACCTCGAACGCAACCTCTACCTCGCCACGCAGGCGCTCTCCCTCGGCCTGCCGACCGTGGTCGCGTTGACGCTCTCCGATGTGGCGGACGAGAAGGGGATCACGATCGACGCCGCGGAGTTGGGCCGCCGGCTCGCCTGCCCGGTTGTCCGCGTGGTGGCACCGGCGCGAATCGGGATCGATGCTCTCGGCGACGCCATTCTCTCGGTGATGCAGTCACCCCGGCAGGCGCCGCAGGGGCTCGACGCCCATCTGGCAGCGGTGGACGCGCGTCACGAACCGGCGGCCCGCGAGGCGATCGCCCGCTATGCCTGGATCGAGCAACTGCTCTCGGGCGTCGTGCACCGGCAGCCACCAGCCACCAGGCCGCTCGGCGAGCGGATCGACGACGCACTCACCCACCGGCTCTGGGGCACGCTCGTATTTGCGACGACGATGCTCGCGATGTTTTCGTCGATCTTCTGGCTGGCGACGCCGCTCATGGATGGCATTTCCGCCGGCATGGACTTTCTCAGCGGGCTGGTCAGGGGGCTCTTGCCTGAAGGGGCGATCCGTTCGCTCGTGGTCGACGGCGTGCTCGCGGGCGTGGGCGGCGTGGTGGTCTTCGTGCCGCAGATCGCGATGCTCTTCCTGTTCGTCGCCATTCTCGAGGGCTGCGGCTACCTCTCCCGCGCGGCGTTCCTCATGGACAGACTGCTCTGCGGAGTGGGCCTCGGTGGCAAGTCGTTCATCCCGCTGCTCTCGAGCTTCGCCTGCGCGATTCCCGGCATCATGGCCGCACGGACGATCGAGAATCCGCGGGATCGTCTGCTCACGATTCTCGTCGCGCCGCTGATGAGCTGCTCGGCCCGGCTGCCCGTCTATCTTCTGCTCTGCGGAGCCTTCGTGCCCAACGTCGCCGTCGGCGTTTCCTGGCTGCGGCTGCCGGCCCTGGTGCTTGCCGGCATGTATGCCGTGGGCGTGGTGACGGCGGAGCTGGTGGCGCTGGTGCTCTCGCGGACGATCTTTCGCGGTCCCCCGCAGCCGTTCGTGATGGAATTGCCTGGCTGGCGGTGGCCGCGGTGGCCGGTTGTTCTGGAGCGTGTTCGCGAAGCGGTCTGGTCGTTCCTCCAGAATGCCGGCACGCTGATCGTGACAGTCAGCATCGTGGTCTGGGCGCTCTCGACCTATCCCCGCAACGAGCGCATCATCGACGCCGATGTGGCCGCGCACCGCGCGGTACTCACCACTCGGCTGGCCGGCCTGCCGGCGGGCGACCTCGACCAGACGGATGTGGCTGAGGAACTCGCCACACTCGACACCGACGACGGGCTCGCAGCCGCCCGCCGCGGCGCCGCCCAGCGTCATAGCGCGCTGGGCAGGATGGGACGGCTGGTCGAGCCGCTCGTGAAACCGTTGGGCTGGGACTGGAGACTGGGATGCGCCGCACTCGCGAGCTTTCCGGCCCGCGAGGTGGTGCTCGGCACGCTGGCGGTGATCTACAACCTCGGCGACATCGACCCCGGCGAGGAGGAAGGGGGCACGGCCCTGGTGCGTCGCCTCCGTGCCGCCACGTGGGATGGCACGAACCGCAAGGTCTTCACGCTGCCGGTGGCCCTGTCGATCATGGTGTTCTTCGCGCTGTGTGCGCAGTGTGCCAGCACGCTGGTTGTGATCGGCCGGGAGACCAAGAGCTGGCTCTGGCCCGTCGTCACGTTCACCTACATGACCGTCTTGGCGTGGCTCGGGGCCTTCGCCACCTACCAGATCGGCACCTGGCTGGGCGGCTAAGGCTCCCGTTCCATGCAGGACTTCATCGCTATTGCTGTCGCGACCGCAGCTGCCCTCTGGCTGGCGTGGTCGCTCACGAAGCGGTTCTTCGCCCCGCCCTGCCAGCCACCGTCCGTCCCCGGCGGCGGCGACGGGTTTGTGCCGCTCGACAGCCTCACGAAGCCCAAACGCTGACTGCTCGCCCCTGCCGTTCCCCGCGCACCAATACAATCGGGGCGTCCAAAAAAAATCGGGGCGTCCAGCGGACGCCCCGATCTCGAATGTGCTACGCGCCAGACATGCCGTCGGCATTGCCCAGTGGCTCAATACATGTCGTAGTCACCGCCGTGGCCACCGCCGCCGGCCTTCGGCTTGGAGTCCTTCGGCTTCTCGGCGATCAGGGCATCGCTGGTGAGGAGCAGGATCGACACGCTGGTGGCGTTTTGCAGGGCCGTCCGCGTGACCTTCGCCGGGTCGATAACACCCGCCTTGACGAGGTCTTCATACTCGTTGGTGGCGGCGTTGTAGCCGAAGTTCCCGCTCCCGCCGAGAACCTTCTCGCACACGATCGAACCGTCCTGGCCGGCATTCGACGAGATCATCGTCACCGGAGCCCGGCAGGCACGCACCACGATGTTGAAGCCGACCGTCTCGTCGTCGGACAGCCCCTTCGGCTTCACCTGCGAACTGGCCCTCAGGAGCGCCACGCCGCCACCCGGCAGGATGCCCTCCTCGACGGCCGCCCGCGTCGCATGGAGCGCGTCCTCGACCCGGGCCTTCTTTTCCTTCATCTCACTCTCGGTCGCGGCACCGACGTTGATCTTCGCCACGCCGCCGGCGAGCTTCGCCAGCCGCTCCTCGAGCTTCTCGCGGTCGTAGTCGCTGGTGGCGGCGGCGATCTCGTGCCTGATCTGCTCGATCCGCGACTTGATCGCCACGGTCTTGCCGGCACCCTCGATGATCGTGGTGTTGTCCTTGTCGACGATCACCTTCTTGGCACGGCCCAGTTCCGCCAGGCCGAGATTCTCGAGTTTCATGCCGAGGTTCTCGAACACGGGCGTGGCACCGGTGATGATCGCGATGTCTTCCATCATCGCCTTGCGGCGATCGCCATACCCCGGGGCCTTCACGGCGCAGACCTGGAAAGTGCCTCGCAGCCGGTTGATGACGAGCGTGGCCAGCGCCTCGCCGTCCACATCCTCCGAGACGATCAGCAGGGGCTTGCTGGCGTTCACCACGGCCTCGAGCAGCGGCACGATGTCCTTGACGCTCGAGATCTTCTTCTCGAACACGAGGATGTAGCAGTCTTCGAGCACGCACTGCATCTGCTGCGGGCTGGTGACAAAGTAGGGGGAGAGGTAGCCGCGGTCGAACTGCATGCCCTCGACCCATTCCACCTCGGTCTTGAGGCTCTTGCCCTCGTCGACTGTGATCACGCCGTCTTTGCCGACCTTAGCCATGGCCTCGGCCAGCAGATCGCCGATCTCCGGGTCGTTGTTGGCGGCGATCGACGCCACTTGCGCCATCTCCTTCTTGCCCTTCACCGGGATCGACATTTCTTTGAGCTTGGCAGCGATCTCGGCAACCGCCTTCTCGATGCCGGCCTTCATCTGGATCGGATTCACGCCCGCCACGACAGCCCGCAGGCCCTCGTTGAAGACGGCCTCGGCCAGCACCGTCGCGGTCGTCGTGCCGTCGCCGGCCACGTCGCTGGTCTTGCTGGCCACCTCGCGCACCATGCGGGCGCCCATGTTCTCGTAGACGTCCTCCAGATCGATTTCCTTGGCGACGGTCACGCCGTCCTTGGTCACCGTGGGCGAACCGAAGCTCTTCTGCAGGATGACATTGCGGCCCTTGGGGCCGAGCGTCACCTTCACAGCACGGGCCAGTTTGGCGACACCGCGCCGCATCGCCTCACGTGCTTCCTGATCGAATGCCATCATCTTGGACATGGGTCAAATCTCCTCGGAAAGGGTGCTGTGAAAAGACTGTGTGGACTGTGGAAAAGATCGTGCCAGGAGGCGAGGCCGTGACGGGTGACTGAAGAAGCCCGGCGGTGGATCAGCCGAGCACCGCGAGGATGTCGTCCTCACGCATGAGCAGCAGTTCGTCGTCGCCCACCTTGAAAGCCTCGCCCGCGTAGCTTGTGAACACGACCCGGTCGCCCGGCTTCACCTGGAGGGGATGGCGGTTCCCCTTGGAGTCGAACTTGCCCTCGCCAACGCTGACCACGGTGCCGCGGGCCGGCTTGTCCTTGGCGGAATCAGGCAGCAGGATGCCGCCCGCGGTCTTCTGTTCACTCTCCTCGCGTTCCACGACGACGCGGTCGCCCAGCGGGATCAGACTCGACTTCTTCTTGGCGGGTTTGCTCGCGGTGGCTGACATGATCGAAACCTTTCTGAAGCGAAGTGGGTCGGGATTGGGGTAGTGAAAAACGGTCCAACCATTGGACTCGCGGCGATCGGTCTGTGCACCCGATACAATGGCCGCCGAGACGGAGGGGATGCCGTCCGCCTGCCGATCAGGACGTCATCAGACAGGCCCCACGGGAAGAAGCAACTGGCGCGCCGAACGACCGGGATTTTTGCACAATGGCTGGGGGCCCGTTGGAAATTGGGGGGATGCGGGGCGAACAGACCGCCCGGCCGCCCTCATCGGCTACTGCCAGTTTGGCAGCAGCAGTCCGTGATTCATGGCGATCTCATGGTAAATGGCCGGTCGACCGGATACGCTCAATCGCTCTGCGCAGGGTTGCCGTCCACCCCACCCGTTTGAACGGGGTGGCCGAGCGATGTGTTCAACGTGAGTTTCCATTTCCGAGTTTCCATTTCATGGCAACGCATCGGCGAATTGACGTCTCCAAGCTCGGTGATGTCACGATCGTGAGGTTTCTGGATAAGAAGATCCTCGACGAGGCCGGCATCCTGGAACTCGGCGCAGAGCTGTTCGGGCTCGTGGAGCAGGACAACCGCAAGAGCCTGCTGCTCAATTTCGTCGGAGTCGAGTTCCTCTCAAGTGCCGCACTCGGCAAGCTGATCACGCTCGATCGCAAGGTGAAGTCGAACAAGGGCCGGATGAAGATGAGTAACATCCGCCCCGAGATTCTCGAAGTGTTTCAAATCACGAAGCTCAACAAGATTTTTGACATCCGCAAGGACGAGGCCGAAGCGATCTCGGCATTCGCATGAGCGGCGAGGCCTGACGGGGCGGCGAGGGTCGGGAGACACGCGATGCCACACCAAAAACATCCGGCGGACCCTTCCGCGCAGCCGTCTGAGTCCGCGGATGCAGCGGAATGGCGTCGTTCGATTGAGCTGCCCAGCGAGCGTGGTGCCAGCCGGCTGATCATGGAGCAACTGCTCGAGCAACTCGGCGTCCACGGCTGGTCGCCGTCGGATATCTTCGCGATCCACCTCGCCGCCGAAGAGGCGATCGTGAATGCGATCGTGCATGGCAACAAACTCGATCCCAGCAAGGTCGTGCAGGTCGCCTGCGTCGTCTCGCCGACCTTGGCACGGATCGAAGTCACCGACCAGGGCAGCGGTTTTGATCCGGCATCGGTGCCCGATTGCAGGCTGGAGGATCGCCTCGAGGCGCCCAATGGCCGTGGTGTGATGCTGATGCGCACGTTCATGACCCGCATCGAATACAGCCCCCGCGGCAATCGGGTTTTGATGGAAAAACAGCGATCGCCGGCGGAGGGCTGACGGCGGGGCTGCGGAGCAGACAGCGTTTTTTCCAGGTGGCCGCGGCTGCACGACCCCATCGATTTCCCTGCCGAGTTAGGGTATTTTGAAATGACACATTCCCCGATAGCTCAACGGTAGAGCGAGCGGCTGTTAACCGCTAGGTTGTAGGTTCGAATCCTACTCGGGGAGCTTTTGTGGCACCGGCAGGCATCTGCCGGCACCTGCCACCATCTTTGGTCTCCGCGCGTTGGCGGCGGCGTGCCACCTCGGGCCAATCGGTTTCGGACTTTCGTTCGACTCCCGAGTTCGTCTACGGTTGCAGCATGGCTGGCAAATCCCTCCAACGCGAACTCGGAAAGAAGAGGCCGTTCGAGTCGCCCGAAAAAGAGGCGATGCTCAACATCGCCCGCACGAGCGACCAGTTTCAAAACCGCTTTGGGAAGCTGTTTCGGGAATTCGGTCTGACCGGCTCACAGCACAACGTGCTCCGCATTCTCCGCGGCGAAGGCCGCGCGATGCGGTGCGACGAGATCCGCCGTCGCATGATCCAGGTCGTGCCCGCGATGACCGGACTGCTCGACAGACTCGAGAAGGAAGGCTTCGTCACCCGCTCCCGCTGCGACCAAGACGGAAGAGTCGTTCATGTGGACCTGACGAACAAAGCCAGGAGCCTGCTCCAGAAGATCGACGGACCTCTCACGGATCTCTACGAAGAGTGCCTGGGGCACCTCAGCAAGGCCGAGCTGGAGCAGCTCTCCTTGCTCTTGGAGAAAGCTCGCAAGAGCCTGCGGACGTAATCGCTGCGACCCTCGCCGCCGGGCCGGTATCGATCGAACAAATCGTACAGACGGCACAGCCGCCGTGCCGATAGATTACATGTAAACTATCTGGCGTTGTTAACGCCGCACCGAACGGAGGAGGAGAACATGAGCCAAGCATCCCACCCAACGGGCATCGGTCTGCCAGCGAAAATCGGAGCGATTCTGTTCGCGCTCTGGGGAATACTGCATCTCTGGGTGGGGTACGAAGGCGTCCACCAGTACCTCGCCAGCGGTGCCCCGGGTTTGTGGAAGATGCTCACCGGCGGCAGAAATGCCCCGCATGAAGCCTTTCAGCACGCCACGGATGCGTTGACGGCGAATGTCCACGCCCACCTCATTCTCAACTTCTGCCTCGATGTGGGTGGGTACGGTGTGCTCGGCTTTTTCGTGGCATGGATGATCTGGAAGCAGGGGTCTTGGTTGGGCTACCTGATCGGCTTGATCGTGATTGGCATCGGAGACTTGGCGTTCCTCTTCGTGCAGGTGGTGCCGGGCATCATCGAACTCAACGCCGGAACGATCGGCGGACCAGTGCTCTGGTTTTTGGCCGTGGCAATCACGCCATTTGGCTTGCCATCACTTCGGCGGCGGTAGGAATGACACTCGATCGCAGCCTATCAGTCACGCCCCGGTGGCAACTGGAACCGTCCCGCCACCACGCCCTCGACTGTGAGATCCTCGTCGAGCGACTCCCAACGCAGCGCCGTGCCACCGACCTCCAGTCGAACCTCGGCCAACTCCGGCTCACTGGCATCTCGCAGACGGCGAAACCGATTGGCAGGGAATCCCACGATCCGCTGATCCGTCAACTCGACAAAGACCATTCGCCCCTCAGTCCACGCTCTCGTCGCTACGGTTTCGGTTTCCTGATGGGTGATGCTCATCGTATTTCTCCAACAAGAGATCGACGTGTTCAAAGACCAGTCGCTCCATTTCCCTCACGACATGAGGGGGAACGCCGCGATTCCTAGCAAGGCCCACTGGATCGAGCCAGAATTTGCATTCACCCTCCGCACAACGAACGTGGATGTGGGGAGGCTCTGTGCCCTCGTCAGAGTAAAAGTGAAACCGAAATCCGCCTACTCGGAGTACCGTTGGCATCCCTTCAAGTCCCAAAGTCTGCTGCCTCACATGGACCGCACGGTCACCGTTGACCGTAACGCCCCTCCAGGATTCCCGCGAATGACAGGTCTTCGTCGAGTGTCGGCCAGTGCAGCCCAAATGGAGAGATTTCGATACGGCCCACATCTTGCTCGGCAGCGGATTCCAGGCGTGGGTTGCCCTTGGTGGGAAAACTCACCTCATGGCCACTGGCGAACCTGATAAAGATCATTCCGCGATCATGCCATGCCTTCAAGGCACGGTCAGCCAAGGTGCTCGGCCCATTTTTGTTTGATGAGTTCGAGATGGTCATCGATGAGGTCCTCCGCCCGCAACAGCTCTCTAACATTGAACCCGACTGATTCACGCAGCTCTACTTCCGGTTCGACAACGAACACTGCTTCACCCCCGCCCCGGCGAACATGGACGTGGATGGGAGCATGGTCGTTGCTGGAGAAGAAAAACGAGTAGCCATCTTCTTCGAAAATCTTCGGCATCATCCAAGTGTACATGACCGCGGTCTCGGAGCCCGTCTCCGCCGTGGCCTGATCACTCAGCGGGTGCCGGGGAGGCGGGTTCGCCTGACGCGGCCTTTTGCCGAACACCGCTCGGGAACCCCGTGCGACCTCCTGCGGGATCATGCGGATTGGGGAGTGAGTCGCTTTTTGAGTCGCTTGCTTGCCGACACCCAGTTTTTCCCCAAGAATACGGCAGTTGTTACGAATCCTACTCGGGGAGCTTTGGCCGTTTTTGAAGGCGGCCGCAAGAGCCCGCACGAAGCCGCGGGGTGTCGCCAGTCGGCATCTCAACCGTTCATGAGATGCGGGCGCGCTCTGCCTCACGGTCACGCATGAGCCACATCCCCGGCGTCATGATGGCGAGGCCATAGAAGCCGCTTCCGAGGAGGCGGCCAAAATCGGCGCGATCCAAGGTCAAAAGCACATCTGCAGTCGCCAGGGCACTGAAAAGAATCGGCCGGTCCTTGCTGACCGGGAACACAGCGGGCTTGTCGATCGTCAGCACATCATCGACCGTGATAAGTTGACTGCTGATTCGCAGCCACGTGGTCGTTACCACGGCTGGAAAGCCAGCTATATTCCGGATCGTTTCGGCGACAGCGTAGGGCGTCGTCATCAGCCGCCAATCCCGCTCCGACGCCACGCGGAAGACCTCCCGAGACGCACCCGCTTCCGATGCAGCAGCAGCGATCATCACGCTCGAGTCAAGGAAGAGCCTCACGGCTGCTCCCGAAGCCGGCGCATGTCCGCCTCGTCTTCCTCGATCCAGCCGGCCATCTCGTTGCGAGTGAACGTGCACGGCTCGGGCAGCGTGGCGCCCTCGGCCCGCAGCCGTGTGGCCAGGAATAACATCAGCTCCTGCTTCTCGGCCAGCGAGAGGTCGGCAGCGGCGGATTCAATCTCGGCAAGGGTTACCATAGGCACAAGTGTACACCACGCAACACTGGGACGCCAAGGGAATGCACGTTCGCCCGTTCGTCAGGCAACGGATCGAGCCAACCGCACTGAGCCTACTCCTGCGAACTCCTACGGTTTCCTGCGGACTGCCGACTGCGTCGCAATCTGCGTCGCCTGCCAACGCCATCCCCCACTTTCCCGCACGAAAACGCAATAGTGCGTGATCCTACTCGGGGAGTTTTGGCCTCCCTCGCACGAGGTCGCACGAAGCCGCAGAGAGACGCAAGTCCTTCTGCGGCTTGGTCTTTTCCGTCTTTTCATGGGGATGCCGTTTTGACGGTGCGGGGCCCTGCGACCTCCTGCGAGCAGAGAGTGAGTCGGATCCTGAGTCGCTTTTTGAGTCGCCTGCAAAAGCGAACACTTACGGGATCGCAGGGAGCATAAAGAAGGCCCCGCCACCATCCTGCCGACTCAAGGTGAAGGTGGTGCCAGGGTCGTCACGAGACAAGATCGCAGGCTGTCTTGGCGATACCCAGCAGATCAAGGTGATGGCGCCGCCAGATGAGGGGCGGGTCACTGCTAGGGGGCTTCATTCATCGGGGCAGATCAGATTGACAAGAAGCATATACATGCGTATACACTTTGGTGAGCGGCCGAGACGGAGTGCGTTCGCCGCGTGCGCGTCGCTGGAAAGCGGTTTGCGAGGCTCTGCGTGGCTATCCGTTTCAAGTGGGACGAGGAGAAGGCCGCCAGCAACCTCCGCAAGCATGCGATTTCTTTTGCGGAAGCGAGCACGCTGTTCACATGCGGCGTGGACTACCTCGAGATTTTCGACGCGGAGCACTCTCTCGAGGAGGAACGGTTCATTTGCATCGGCCTAATCACACGAGGTATCGTTGTGATAGTGACTGTGGACGTCGACACCGATGTGATTCGGATCATTTCGGCACGTCGTGCGACACGTCGTGAGTCGCGACTGTGCGAGCAATATCTCGAGGAGCGTTCCCATGGCCGACGACCTTCCTGAACTCGAGGCAGCCGACTTTGAACGGTCGATACCGGCCCAAGTCCGGCAACGGGTGGCCGATGGACGCATCGAATCGGGGGCTGACATCGTCGCGATCCGGCAGTTCGTCGGCTTGACGGTGGTCGATTTCGCGCATGCCTTCGGGATCTCAGCGGAGACGCTGCGAGACTGGGAAGCGGGCAAATCGCGTCCGGACGGCCCTGCTCTGAGCCTGTTGCGCGTCGCTGCCCGTCACCCGCGGGCGGTGCGCGAGAATGTCCCCTCGGCTGCGTGATCCCGGCGCGGGTTGCCGTTTCCGTCAATAGGCCGTTCGAGAATCTGCGGTCATAGTGAGCGGCATGGGCAAAGCTTCCCGCATCCGCCTCCTCATCGTTGATGTGGTCACGAGCTGCGAGACATGTGCGACGGAGTCACGATCGAGTCCGGTGTGCTTGGCACTCAGAAACACGTTTCCGGGGGCAATCGACCAGCGCAGATTGCTTGTCAGAACGGCGCATACGACCGTTGCGAGTTTGCTTCGATTCAGTGGGTCAGACTGTATCACCACGACAGGGCGACGGTAGCCAGAGGCGGACCCGATGGGGTCAGCCAAATCGGCCCACCACACTTTGCACTGGGCGATCACCATTCGACGCGCTGCGATGTCTGCTGAGCAGCTGCTTGGAGAAACGAGCCGCCGTCAAGCCGCCACAGTACCGAGGTTTGTAGACTACGCGGCATAGCCTCAGACCCCACCACTCCAAAGGATTAGATGAATGGCATTTTCGGCAACGATCGACGGCGATGAACTGGTCCTGCGCATCCCGATGAACGCCAAGCCCGAGCGGTCTGCCAGTGGCAAAACGCTGGTGGTCGCCTCCACGCACGGGAACAAAGAGACCGACTGTGTGGTGGACGGCAAGAAGGTGATCGTGGGCGTCAACGCGTACATTCCGGTAAAGTAGGGAGTGGGGTAAGGAGTAGACATGTCTGCTGAAAAAGTGCTGGTCCTCAATGCCACCGGCGAACGGATTGTGGCACCAGTCGCAAGCGCCTGAGCATGTCCTGCGCCGGCCCCACCGCCCCTCCATGCTATCAACTGGCCGAGTCGTTCTTTGACGTACCGCCCGTGGCACCGACGGCTTCGAGCGACTTGCGAACATGCGGCTCGGCGGTGAGCGTGGCGTTGTAGGCCATCCGTACGACGCCCTCCTTGTCGATCACGTAGGTCACCCGTCCGGGGAAGATGCCCAGCGCCCGCGGCACGCCGAAGAGCCGCCGCAGGGCCCCGCGTGAGTCGCTGATGATGGGAAAGGGAAGCGAGTGCTTCGTGGCGAACCGCTGGTGACTTTCCGGTGAATCGCTGCTCACACCCACCACCTCCACATCAGCGTTGACGAACTGCGCGTAGGCGTCGCGGAAGGCGCAGGCCTGCTGCGTGCAGACCGGCGTGTTGTCCTTGGGATAGAAGAAGAGCACGAGCGACTTGCGGCCGAGGAGCGACGTCGAGTCAAACGTGCTGCCGTCCTGCAGCGTCGCCTGGAAGGACGGGGCCTTGTCACCGATTTCGATGGAGGGCACGGGCGGATCCCCAGGGGGTGCATTTTCTCAAGTGAGTGGGTGCAAAACATCATAGCCTTCAGGGATTCCGCGTGAGATACTTCCCGGCTGGAGAACTTCCGCCGAGGCCAAAACGCCGTTGCAGGCCGCCCCATGACACCCTTCGTGTTGTTCCGCCCGATTCTCCACTTCGCCGCCGCCGTCACCACCCTCGTCGTGGCCTGCGTGGCAGCAGCCCACGGCGCGGATGCGGCCGACGGCGGGCAGGTGCGGCTGGCACGAATGGAAGAGGCCCAGTCGCGACGGCGGATCCCGATGGCCGATGGCCTCGCGCCGCCCGATGCAGCCAAGGCAATGTCAGCGCCTTTCGGCTTCTCCGTCAAACTGCTTGCGGCCGAGCCCGACGTCCGCCAGCCGATCGCGATGTGCTTCGACGACCGCGGCCGGCTCTGGGTTGCAGAGTGTTATGCCTACCCGCGGAAGGTCGCAGCCGAAGACGCCAGCGACAGGATCCTGATCTTCGAGGACACCGATGGCGACCACGTGCTCGACTCCCGAAAGGTCTTCAAGGAGGGTCTCAACCTCGTTAGCGGTTTGGCGGTGGGGTTTGGTGGCGTCTGGGTGGGCGCGGCGCCCGATCTTCTGTTCATCCCCGACGCCAACGGCGACGACATCCCCGACGCCGAGCCCACGATCCTGCTCGACGGCTGGGGCGCACAAGACACCCACGAGACGCTCAATTCGTTCATCTGGGGCCCCGATGGCTGGCTCTATGGCTGCCATGGCGTGTTCACGCAATCCGCCGTCGGCAGGCCGGGCACGCCCGAGGCCGACCGAACGAGAATCAACGCCGGCATCTGGCGGTACCATCCGGTGCGGCATGTCTTCGAGGTTTTTTCCGAAGGCACGAGCAATCCGTGGGGCGTGGACTTCAATGATCTGGGGCATGCGTTCCAGACAGCGTGCGTGATTCCACACCTCTACCACGTGATTCAGGGAGCGCGGTATCAGCGGCAGGCGGGCCAGCACTTCAATCCCTACTCGTTCGACGACATCAAGACGATCGCCCGCCACCGGCACTGGACCGGCGGGCCGTGGAACAACGCCGACCGAGACCGCTCTGACGCCATCGGCGGCGGCCACGCCCACTCAGGCGCCTGCATCTATCTCGGCGGCTCGTGGCCCGATCGTTACCGCGGCCGGCTGTTCATGAACAACATCCACGGGGCCAGGATCAACGAAGACCGGCTCACGCCCGAGGGGTCCGGCTACGTGGGGGACGGCGAGCCCGACTTCCTCTTCGCCAACGACTCGTGGTCGCAGTTCATCTCGCTGCAGGTCGGGCCCGATGGGCAGATGGTGCTGATCGACTGGTACGACCGCAATCAGTGTCATCACCGGGACGACCAGGTGCACGATCGGGGCAACGGTCGGATCTTCAAGGTGATCTACGACCGCACGGAGCCGGTGAAGGTCAACCTCGCCAGTGAGACCGACGCGAAGCTGGTCGACCTGCTCGGGCACGACAACGACTGGTTCGTGCGGCACGCGCGACGGCTGCTGCACGAGCGGGCCGCTGCCGGCCAGCTTGCCGCCGACACACCACGCTTGCTCCAAACAAAGCTCGCCGCCACAGACACCACGCCCAAGCGCCTGCGTCTGATCTGGGCCATGCACGTCACCGGGCAGCTCTCCACCGCACACATCGAGCGGCTGCTCGACGACCCCGATCCCGCGGTCAGGGGCTGGACGATCCAACTGGCCACCGAGGGCGGCACCCTATCGCCATCTCTGCTCGACCGGCTCAGCCGGCTCGCGACCGACGATCCCTCGCCGGTGGTCCGTCTGGCGATCTGCTCGGCCCTCCAGCGGCTGCCGCCCGCGGCCCGCTGGCCGATCGCCGCGGCGCTCGTGGCCCATGCCGAAGACGCCGACGATCACAACCTCCCACTGATGAACTGGTATGCCATCGAGCCGCTCGTGCCGCTCGATTCGGCCCGGGCGCTCGAGATCGCCGCCGCAAGCCGTATTCCCACGGTGTCGCGATTCATCGTCCGCCGCGCCGCCTCTGAAGAGTCCTGCTACGAACCGCTCGTCGCGCAGCTGTCAGCCAGCGACTCAAACGTGCGGAAGTGGATGCTCGAGGAGATCGTGGCGGCGCTGGCCGCCCGCGGCCGGATGCCGTCGCCGCGGGCCTGGCAGCAAGGCTACGAGCAGCTCCGCACCGACCCTGACGACGCGGTCCGCAGGCTGGCGGATCTGGCGGCGGTGCGGTTTGGCGATCCACGGGTCGTGCCGCAGTTGCGTGCTCTGATCGCCAACCGTGACGCCGACCGCGGCCAGCGTTTCGAGGCCCTGCAGGCGCTTGTCAGCTCCCGCGACGACGGGCTGCCGCCGGTGCTCCAGCGGCTCGTCGACGATCCCTCGATTCAAAAGGAGGCGATCGACGGTCTCGCGGCTGTTCCCAGCGACGGCACGCCCGCTGCGCTCTTGGCCGCCTACGAGGGTCTGCCGGCGGAGTGCCGGCAGGCGGCGATCGCCACGCTCACGTCGCGGCCTGCGTGGACGCTCAGCCTGCTCGACGCCATCGCCACAGGCGCGGTGCCGCGGGGTGATCTCTCGGCGTTCACTGTCGGCCGGCTCGCCCAGTCGGCCGACCCGCGGGTGCTCACGAGGCTCAACGAGGTCTGGGGCACGATCCGGGCCACGCCCGCCGACCGCAAGGCCGACTTCGAGACGTGGCGGACAGCACTCAAGCCTGCGGCCATGAAGGATGCCGATCTCTCGCAGGGACGGGTTACGTTTGCGAAGACCTGTGGCGCCTGCCACCAGTTGCACGGGCAGGGCGGGCGGATCGGGCCCGACCTGACGGGTTCGAATCGGGCCGACCTCGAATACCTGCTGGCGAATCTGCTCGACCCGAGCGCCGTCGTGGGTCGCGACTACCAGACGACGATCGTGGTGACCGACGACGGCCGGTCGATTGCCGGCATCGTGGTCAAGGAGACGCCGACGAGTTTGACGCTGCAGACACCAACCGAGCAGGTGACGGTGCCGCTGGACGACATCGAGAGCCGCGTGCTTTCCCCGCAGTCGCTGATGCCGGAGAACCAACTCTCGCAGCTCGCGCCCGCCGCGGCCCGCGACCTGGTCGCCTACCTCCGGCATCCTTTGCAGGTGCCGCTGCCGGGTGAGGGGCCGCCGCCATTCAACGCTGACCGCAGGATTCCCGGTGCCGTCGAGGGAGAGGCGATGCGGGTCGCGTCGCGGTCGGCCGGGAACGTTCAGCCCCAGGGGATGGCGGGCTTCAAAGCGGCCCGCTGGAGCGGCGACTCGCAGATCTGGTGGACTGGCGCCCGTCCCGGCGGCCGGATCGTACTGGAGGTGCCGGTGACGGTGAAGGGCCGGCACGAGATCGTGGCCGTCTGCTCGAAGGCCCACGACTACGGCATCGTGACGCTGGCCTGGAACGGCGGCACGGCGACGAGCCCGATCGATCTCTATGAAAAAGACGCGGTGACGATCACGCCGGAACTCTCACTCGGCGTCTTCGACCTCGGGCCTGGCACGTCGTCGCTCGCGGTGGAGATCGTCGGCGAGAACCCGGCCGCCACGAAGGCCTGGATGTTCGGTCTCGACTACGTCCGCTTCGTGCCGGTGCCGCCGGCGGCGCCCTAGAGGGCGGGTTGCCTCACGCTGACCAGATCGATATCCGGTATTCTGGCCGCGGTCGCGGTCGCGGTGCCTGCGAACGGTGTCGCTGGCTGATCGAACCACGCTCCGCGTCGCCCTCCCCCTCACGAGATCACGTCATGAGCCCGCTCGACTGGACGATGCTCTCGTTGCACCTGGCGGCGATGCTGTTCGTCGCGCTCGTGCTGGGGCATGCCGCCCGCCGGATCGGCATTCCGGCGGTCGTCGGCGAGATCGCCGGGGGGCTCCTGCTCGGGCCGACGATCCTGGGACGCCTCTCGCCGGAGACGTTCACGTGGCTCTTTCCGCCGACCGGTCCGATCACGGGCGGCCGGGCGGCGATCGCGCGGGTCGGCATGCTCTTCTTCATCGTGACCATCGGCCTCGACATCAGCGTCGGCGAATTCCGCCGTATCGGCCGCAAGGCGCTCTCGGTCGGCATCATCGGCACGCTCGTCCCGCTCGTGCTCGGATTCCTGATGTGTTACGTCTTCCCGACCGTGATCGGCGTGACGCAGAAGGATCAGTTTGCGACGGCGCTCTTTATGGGATCGATCCTGTCGCTCTCAGCCAACCCCGTGATCGCCCGGATCCTGATGGACATGGGCCTGTTCAAGAGCGAGATCGGCCGAACGATCATGTCGGCGACCCTCGTGGACGATCTCGTGGGCTGGGGCTTGTTCGCGGTGATCCTCGCCGAGTTTGGTCCGCACGCGACCGGTCAGGGCCAGGGGATGGCGATCTTCGGCATGGTGTTCGTCTTCATCGGCGGGATACTGCTGCTCGGCCACTTCGTGCTGCCGCGGCTGATGGACTGGGTGCATCGCAATCTGCCCCAGCCGGCGGGATCGATCTCGTGCATCGCCCTGCTCGCCCTGCTGGGCGCGGCCGGTTCGGAATACCTCGGCCTGCACTCCTTTCTCGGTGCCTTCGTCGTGGGCATCGCGCTGGCCGATGTCTATCAAGAGCATCCAAAACCGTTCGAGATCATCGGCGACTTTTCCTACGCGGTGTTCACCCCGATCTTCTTTGTCTCGATGGCGATCGCGGCCGACTTCGTCAAGGGCTTCGACCTGTGGCTCGTGGCCCTGATCACGGCCGTCGCCTTCATCGGGAAGATCTGCGGCGTCTTCATCGGCGGTAAGCTGGCCGGCATGGATAACCGGCAGTCACTGGCGGTGGGCTGCGGACTCAACGCCCGAGGAATCCTCGGCATCGTGATGGCGGCGGCGGCCTACGACGCCGAACTGATCGACCTACGGCTGTTCGTGGCCTGCGTGCTGATGTGCGTGATCACGACGATGGCGGCCGGACCGGCACTGCATCTGATTCTGGGCCGCCACGACACCGCTCGGGCGTAGGGACGATTCGAGCCAGAGCCGATTTCGAGCCGGTCACACCGAGCCGGATGCAGCCCCCGACTCGATCACAGTAGCCGCTGCATGCACGGTGCCAGCCGCGCAACACTCCGATGGCTGGTGAAACTCCGACGGGTGGTCGTCGCCGGCGTCCCCGTAGATGTCGTGCATGCCGGCGATCGCGGCCAGATACTCGTGGAAATGAGCGTCCATGATGAAACCCTCCTTGGTTGAAGGGATCTACGGAGCATCGATGCACACGGTTCGTAGCACCCTGGAAATCCAAACTGGAAATCCAAAAAGCACAAAAACCCAGGCTGCCCAAACTGCCACGCCCTGCCTCGCACGCCCCTCCCAGCACACGATGGCCCCCGGACTGGGCGGGGGGTACCATGGATCAATCAAACACCAATCCGGCCCTCTCATTTCCCCCGTTCTTCGTGAGTTCCCCATGGACATGCTCTGGTTTCTTCTGATTGGCATCGCTGCCGGCTGGCTCGCCGGTCAAATCATGAAGGGCGGCGGCTTCGGGCTTGTCGGCGACCTGATCGTGGGTGTGATCGGCGCCTTACTCGGCGGGTTCCTCTTCGGCTTGTTTGGCCTGTCTGCCGTTGGACGCCTGGGCAGTCTGGTCACGGCCACCGTCGGTGCCATCGCCCTGATCGCCCTGCTCCGGGTCATCAATCGGCCACGGCTGTAGTGCACTGCACAGAATGCATCACGAAGAGACGATGCACTGTGGCGCCGTGACACGGAGCTGTGGATGATCCTTGACAAGCAACGCACGATCGCGGGCCCGGGCTTCAACCGCTGGCTTGTCCCGCCGGCGGCCCTCTGCATTCACCTCTGCATCGGGATGGCCTACGGGTTTTCGGTGTTCTGGCTGCCGCTGACGCGGGCAGTCGGCATCACATCACCGGTCGTCTGCCCGGCAGGCATGGGGTTCTTTGAGAAACTCACCAGCACCACCTGCGACTGGGACAAGCCGCTCCTGGGCTGGATGTACACGCTGTTCTTCGTGTTCCTCGGGTCGAGCGCGGCGTTGTTTGGCACCTGGCTTGAGAAGGCGGGCCCCAGAAAAGTCGGCGTCGTGGCGGCCTGCTGCTGGTGCGGCGGACTCGTCATCTCGGCGGCCGGTGTGTACCTCCACCAGTTGTGGCTCCTTTGGCTCGGCTCGGGCGTGATCGGCGGCATCGGCCTCGGGCTGGGCTACATCTCGCCGGTGTCCACGCTCATCAAGTGGTTTCCGGACCGGCGGGGCATGGCCAGTGGCATGGCGATCATGGGCTTCGGCGGCGGCGCCATGATCGGCTCGCCGCTGGCCGACCGATTGATGAAATATTTTGCGGGGCCGGATTCGGTCGGCGTCTGGCAGACGTTTCTGGTGCTCGCGGCGATTTATTTTGTCTTCATGATGATGGGATCGTTCGCCTATCGGGTGCCGCCCGATGACTGGGCTCCCGCAGGCTGGGACGGCAAAGCGTCGGCCACTCCGTCGGCCACGCCGTCTGCCTCGCCTACGCTGGCCGGCACGCATCCAGCGGCCGAATCGATGACGGTGGGCCAGGCCTGGCGGACGCGACAGTTCTGGCTGCTCTGGCTGGTGCTGTGCCTGAATGTGTCGGCGGGCATCGGAGTGATCGGCATGGCATCGCCGATGCTGCAGGAAGTGTTTGGGGGCAGATTGCTCGGCGAAAATATCCCCTTCGAACAACTCGACGCGGCGCAACTCGGCAGGGTGGCGGCGATGGGCGCCGGCTTCACCGGGCTGTTGAGTCTGTTCAACATCCTGGGGAGGTTCTTCTGGTCTTCCCTGTCCGACACGCTGGGCCGGAAGACAACCTATTGTCTGTTCTTCCTCCTGGGGGCGGCGCTCTATGCCGCGGTGCCTGGCGTCGGACGCGCCGGCAACATTCCCCTGTTCTGCGGTATCTTTTGCCTGATCCTGACGATGTATGGCGGCGGGTTCGCGGCGATCCCGGCGTATCTGGCGGATCTGTTTGGCACGGGCAACGTGGGTGCGATCCACGGCCGCTTGCTCACCGCCTGGAGCGTCGCCGGCATTCTCGGGCCGGTGCTCGTCAACTATTTCAATGCGTATCAGATCCGCGCCGGCGTGCCCCGGGCACGGGCCTACGACCAGACGATGCTGCTGCTGGCCGGACTGCTCGTCGCGGGCTTCGTCTGCAATCTTCTGGTGCGGCCCGTGCACAAGCCGCAGCCGCGTGACGGTGATGATGTTGGCGTCGCTGGATATGGCCGCCTCCCTGCCGCCCCACACCGCAGCGACCCTTGGAAGTCATCCCCGACCGCCGCGGCCGATGGCCCCGCCCATGACGGCAGCGGCATCTGGCTCGTGTTGTTCTGGCTGCTGGTTGCCATCCCGCTGGCCTGGGGCGTCTGGATGACCATGCGGCAGGCGTGGGCGTTGTTCGGATAGCCGGCGTGTTTTCGCTGCGGAGGCTGGCCAGACTTTTGCAGCCGGCGCAGGGCCGGGTATGGTGTCGTCTGGTGCATCCATCTTGCGTCGATCTCTGAAATCATTCCCACAACCGGTGGTCTCCGATGCCCTTCTGCGACGACTCCTTCCTGCTCTCCTGCGATGTGGCTGCCTCCCTCTATCACGATGTCGCGGCGCGGCAGCCGATCATCGACTACCACTGCCACTTAAGCCCGCGCGACATCGCCGAGGACAGGCGGTTTGAAAACCTCCACGCCATTTGGCTCGATGGCGACCACTACAAGTGGCGGGCCATGCGGGCCAACGGCATCGGCGAGGAGCGGATCACCGGCGCCGCCTCCCCGCGGGAAAAGTTCCAGGCGTGGGCCGAGACCGTGCCGCACACGCTCCGCAATCCCCTCTTCCACTGGGCGCATCTGGAACTCCGTCGCCACTTTCATATCGACGACCTGCTGGACGACACGACCGCCCAGCGGATCTGGGACGAGGCCAACCGGCAACTGGCCACCGGCGACCTCACCGCCCGGGGCATTCTCCGGCGGATGGACGTCGACGTGGTGGGCACGACCGACGACCCGGCCGACAGCCTCGAGTGGCATGAGCGCATCGCCCGCGACGCCTTCGCGACGAAGATTGTGCCCACCTTCCGCCCCGACGCGGCGGCCAAGGTGCACGAGCCGCATCGTGTCCAGGCCTGGGCCCGCCGGCTCTCGGAAGTCGCCGGTTGTGGCGCCGACACGTTCGCCGGGCTGGTCACCGCGATCGACAAGCGGCATGCCGACTTCGCCGCGGCCGGCGGCCGGGCCACCGACCATGGCCTTCTCCGCCTGCCCGACACCGACTGCACCGAGGCCGAGGCCGCGACGATCTGGCACCGCGCCATGGCCGGCACGGCCGCCACGCCAGAGGAGGCTGAAAAGTTTTCCCTGTTCCTTGTGCTCCATGTCGCGCGTCTCAACCATGCCAAAGACTGGGCGCTGCAGTTGCACCTGGGGCCGTTTCGTGATCCCAACCCGCTGCTGGCCGCTGCGCTCGGCTCGGATGCCGGCTGTGACACGATCGGCGACACCGTGCAGGGATCGGGACTGATCCGCTTCTTGGGCAGGCTCTCCGCCGAGAACACGCTGCCGCGAACGATCCTCTACAACATCAACCCCGCCGACAATGCTCTCTTCGCGGCCCTGCCCGGCTCGTTTCAGGACGGCATCCTCCCCGGCAAAATCCAGTGGGGCAGCGCCTGGTGGTTCATGGATCAGGAACGTGGCATGCGTGACCAGCTCAACATGCTCTCCGACCTGGGACTGCTCTCCCGGTTCGTCGGCATGGTGACCGATTCGCGGTCATTTCTCTCCTATCCCCGGCACGAATACTTCCGACGAATCCTCTGCGACTTGATCGGCACCGACATCGCCAGTGGCCGGCTCCCCAACGATCCCACCTGGCGGCGGGATCGGATCGTGCCGCTGGTCGAGAATGTCTGTGCGCAAAACGCCCGCTGTTATTTTGGCTTCGATCGCAGCTGAAGCCCCATGTCCACACCCTCCCGACATCTGTCCCTCACGCAGCAACTCGTGCTGCCCGTGGTGGGTCTTGTGCTGGCGGCGGTGCTGGCCAACGTCGGCTTCTCGGCCTGGCTGGCCGCGCGGCGGTCGGCTGAGGCAACTCGCGTAGCCCAGCAGCAGGTGGCCGATGCCCTGCGAGCATCGCGGGTATCACTCTCGGCTGCCGTGCTCGACGCCCTGCACCGACTGACGGGCAGCCACTTTCTCATCTGGGAGGAATCGACACGCCGGATCGGCCTCTCCACACTGCCCCCTGAGACGCTCGAGACTCTTCAAGGCGACGCGGTGGCCGCAGCCATCCGCGCAGGCAGCGGCACCTTCGGTGGGCAGCGGTACCGGCTGGGCACGGTCCGCAGCGAGGGCGTGCGGCCGGAGACGGTGCTCATCCTCACGCCCGAGCGATCGTTCATCGCCCGCACGTTTGATGCGGTCTGGCCCGTGCTGGCGGTGGCCGCAGCGACGCTTGCGGTGCTCGTGCCACTGGGTCTCCGAACGACGGGCCGGCTCGCGGCGCGAATCACCGCCGTCGAACGGCACGTGGCACGGATCGCGGACGGGGAGTTTGGCCACACGCTCGTCGCCGGCCACGATGCCCCGGCCACCGACGACGAGATCAGCCGGCTCGTGGACGGCGTCAACCACATGAGCCTGCACCTGGAGCAGCTCCGCGGTTCGCTTGTCGCCGGTGAGCGGCAACGGCTGCTTGGCCAGCTGGCGGCTGGATTCGCCCACGAACTCCGCAACGCCGTCACCGGCGCCCGGCTGGCCATCGACCTCCACCGCCGCCGCTGCCCGGCAGGAGTGGGCAGCACCCCGCCCGACGACAGCCTCACCGTCGCCGCTCGGCAGCTCGACATCCTGGAGGAAGAGGTCCGCGGTCTGCTCGCCCTGGCGAAGGCGCCGGCACAACAGAAGCAGCCGCCGGAGCCGATCTCCATCGACCGGCTCCTGGCCGAGGTCCGCGACCTCACGGCGCCACGGTGCGACCATGCGGGAGTGCGGATGCATTGCGACCTGCCCACGAATCTGTCGATCATCGGCCGCCACGACGCCCTGCGGGCGGCGCTGGTGAATCTCGCGCTCAACGGCATCGACGCCGCTGGCCGCAGTGGCGATGTCTGGCTCTCCGCCGCCCACACTGGCTCGCAGACCATCCTGGCCGTCGACGATTCGGGGGCAGGCCCGCCCGAAAGCGTGCGGGATTCGATGCACGAGCCGTTTGTCACGTCGAAGCCGGAAGGGATCGGCCTCGGACTCGCCGTCGCGCGGGCCGTGGCCGAGGAACACGGCGGCGCGCTTGCCTGGGAACGAACCCACGGCCGGACGCGATTTGCGATTTCGCTGCCGGCGCAGACACTCAAGTGGGGCGGCTCCTGAAGGCAGCCCGCCAGCCCCGGCCCAGCCGCACTGACATACACCCCATGAGCCGCATCCTCATCATCGACGACGAGCCCGCCATCGGCTGGAGCCTGCGCGAGATGCTTTCCGACGAGGGGCACTCGGTGGAGGTGGCGGCGAGCGTCGAGGCTGGGCTCGAAACCTGCGGCCGCTTCGAACCCGAGGCGATGCTGCTCGACGTCCGCCTGCCGGGCCGCGACGGGCTCTCCGCGCTGCCCGAATTGCGGAGCATCGTCCCGAACGCACCGGTCGTGGTGATGACGGCCTTCGGCGATCTCGACACCGCCGTGCGGGCGGTCAACGCCGGCGCCTTCGACTATCTCGTCAAGCCATTCGATCTGGAGAGCGTGTCGCGGATCGTCGCGCATGCGCTCGCCGAGAGCGCCCAGCGGGCGGTGGCCGGAACGAATCCGCCGTTGACGACGGTCATCGACGCCGCACTGCTGGTCGGTTCATCGCCGCCGATGCAGGAGGTCTTCAAGCAGATTTCGCTCGTCGCACCGACTCATCTGCCCGTGCTCGTCACCGGCGATACCGGCACCGGCAAGGATCTGGCCGCCCGCGCCATCCACGCCCACGGCCCGCGACGACACCGGCCATTCGTGGCCACCAGTCTCGGTGCCCTGGCGCCGAGCGTGATCGAGAGCGAACTCTTCGGCCACGTCCGCGGAGCCTTCACCGGCGCCACGGCCGATCGGCCCGGCCTGTTCGCCATCGCTGACGGGGGCACACTGTTTCTCGATGAGATCGGCGAGGCACCGATCGATCTGCAGGTGAAGCTGCTGCGGGCTCTGGAGAATCGGGAGGTCACGCCGGTGGGCGCGGCCGCGCCGCAGAAGCTTGATGTTCGCGTGATCGCCGCGACCAACCGCGACCTCGTGGCGGCGATCGCCGCTGGGACCTTTCGCGAGGACCTCTACCATCGGCTCCATGTGTTTCCGATTCACATGCCGCCACTGGCGGCCCGCGGCGACGATATCGATACGCTCGCGGTGCACTTTCTCGCGCGGCAGGCCGCCGGACGACCGACGCCGACCATGTCGGAGGCGTTTCGCGTCGCGCTTCACAGCCGGCCCTGGCCGGGCAATGTCCGTGAACTCAAGCACGCGATCGAATACGCCGCGGTGGTCGCCCGCGGCAGCATGCTGCGGCCGGAGCACCTGCCTGCACAACCGGCCGCAGCCAGCCAGCCGGCCAGTCACGTCGTCGGCGACACGGCTGCCGATGCGCAGCTGGTGGCCGCCGTCGGGGCCTGGGTGGACGCCGCCCTCGCTACTGGCACCACGACCGCCGGCCCGCTCCACGAACCGCTCATCGATCTTGTCGAAACCACGCTCGTGCAGAAGGTCGTCGCTGCCGCCGGCGGCAACCGCACCGCCGCCGCCAAGCTGCTCGGCCTCGACCGGGCCACGCTCCGCTCCAAGCTTGGCCGGTGAACGATTCACCGCGCGCGGGGAAAGAATCGCCGCGGGTCGTCGCGGAAACCGCGGTGTTCTGCCATCGCACGACCGGCACGCTATTTGCTCGGACAGTATGGCCATGACGCGAAGCCTTCACCCGTCCCGTCCCGGTTTTAACCTCGTCGAGCTCTTGGTGGTGATCGCCATCATCGGCACGCTCGTCGGCCTGCTCCTGCCGGCGGTGCAGAGCGCCCGCGAGGCGGCCCGGCGAGCCAGTTGCACCAATAACCTCCGGCAGATCGCGCTTGCGTTCCACAATTACGAGACCGCTCGAAAACATCTGCCGCCGCTGAAACGAACGAGCAACTGCGCGGCTGCGCCCGACAACGAGGCCACCATGGCGCAGCGGAGTTGGGCATGCGACGCCCTGCCCTACGTCGAGGAGGCAACGTTGCTGCAGGGCTACAACCTGTCGCAGGACTGGTGGGTAAATGCGGACGGCACCGCCCCCAGCGGCGGCACGGCCGGCACCCTCGACACGCCCGTGACCGGCAACCGTGCCCTGGTGCGGACCCAACTCAAGCTGCTGCAGTGTCCGTCGGCCCCGGTGCCCGATCGGATCCAGGATAAGATCGCGAGTCCGCGCAAGACCGGCGCGTGCACCGATTACTTCGCGGTTGCAGGGACGGGGACAAACTTCAACACGGCTGCCGGACTGCCAGCGGGCACCGTGGCCGTGGGGCCGGGTCCGACGGAAGCGTGGTCCAATTGCGGTGCCACCGCCGTGCGGCCCAAGAGTACGCTGGCCAAGATCACCGACGGCACCTCCAAGACGATCCTGCTCTCGGAATGCGCCGGCCGCGAGGACGTCTGGCGCGAGAGCACGCTCTACCCGGCCGACGCCAACGACGTTGCCGGAAACTCGAGCTGTGCCCGTGCGCGGGGCGGGGCGTGGGCGACCAACGACAACCCCTACTCCTTTGGTGAAAGTCTCGTCAGCGGTTGCACGAAAGCGACCAGTCCGACCGCGGGTTCGATTCCGACATCGCTCATGAGAGTGAACGGTTCCAATGAGTGGGGCTGGCTCATCTACGGCTTCCATGCAGTCGGAGCGAACATCGTCATGGCGGATGGCTCGGTTCAGTTCGTGGCCAACACCACGTCCGTGCAGGTTCTCGGTCAACTCGCGACTCGTGCCGGTGGTGAGTCGGTCACCACCGACTGAAGGAACATAGGAAAATAGGGACGGGAGCGAATTTCTGGTTGCCACTTCTGGTTGCCACTTCTGATTGCCACGGGGCGACAAGGCCCTCGCCGGGCTCCCAGGCCGATGTGCTCCGTAAAATTCGCTCCCGTCCCCATTTTCCGCTAGGGTACATATCCCTACGGTTCCCGGATCGACGGCATTCGAGCGGCCATTGCGGCTGCGTGCCTGATCTCGGACACTCGCCGCAGGCGGTTCTTCATTTATTCGGAGGCGTGTCGATGGATATTCTCGGTGAAATTCTCAAGCAGGTTCTCGAAGGCGCGGCGCAGCAACAGCAGCAGGCACCGGCGCCGCAGCAGCGGGCTCCCCAGCCGCAGCAGCGTGCCCCGCAGCCCCAAGGTGGCGGACAGGGTGGCGGACAGGGCATGCCGTCCGCGAACGATCTGCAGGACATCTTCACGCAGATCTTCGGCGGCGGTTCGGCCCAGAAGCTGCCCGAGGTGGTCAAGCAGTTCGAAGAGAAGGGCATGCGCGACGAGGTTGATTCGTGGGTCCGCACCGGGCCCAACAAGCCGGTCGACCGGAAGCAGATCGAGGACGTGTTCGGCCGTCGTGAACTCGACGAAATTGCCGGCAAGCGCAACATCGACCGCGACCAGCTGGCCGAGGTGCTCAGTCGTTACATCCCGAAGATCATCGACGAACTGACCCCGACCGGTCAGATGCAGGCCCGCCGCTAGTCGTCGCCTTCGCGTTCCACGCCCGGGCCCGCCGCGCTGCACGCGCGGCGGGCCCGTGGTATGTCCGGCCCGTGGTATGTCCGGTCTGGGATCGCATCGGAGGGTATACTTTGCGCATGGCGATTCTTTCTGCCTCCCCTCCCACCGCATCCAACCCGTGGCGATTGCTGCCGCGATCCCTGCTCGTTGTGCCGGTGCTGGTCGTGCCACTGCTGGTCCACTCGGTCGCCGCTGCGGACACGAGCCCGGCGGAGATGTTCCTGCCTCCGCATGTGGCCGTCGCCTGGCGGGAGGATCCCCGGCCGGCAGCCGATGCCCCCGCGGGCGTAGAAGTGCCGCAGGGGCGGCGCGGCTCCCGTCGGTCCCAACGTCGCAGCACCCGGCGACGGCCGCCGCTCGACGAGATGCCGAACGAGACGCTGCCGGTTCGTCCACCGCTCCGCGATTCGCGGCCGGCCGCCGAGTTCTTTCCAGTGGCGCCTTCGGAAGAGAGCACGGCAACGGCCGTTGCGACCGACACCACACTGACTTCACCGGTGCCCGCGGCGGCAGATGCCACGGGCATCACGACACACCGCGACCAGCCCTACGGCCAACCAGGTTCGGGCCAGCCCGCCCACGCTCGGCAGCGGTTTGATCTGTACCTCCCGGCCGGCTGCAATGCCGGTGGCATGCCGCTGGTCGTCTGGATCCATGGCGACACGTGGCGCGACGGCTCCAAGGCGGATTGCCCGGTAGCCTGGCTGGCAAGTGAAGGCTACGCGGTGGCGAGCATTGGCTACCGGCTCAGTGATCATGCGGTGTTTCCCGCGCAGCTCGACGACTGCCGGGCTGCCATTGCGCAGATTGAGCGGAACGCCGAAGTCTGGGGGATCGACCGCGATCGCGTGGCTGTTGCCGGCAGCGGCGCTGGCGGCCATCTCGCGGCACTGGTGGGCCTCACCAGCCAGCCGGCAGCGGCCGGCACCACGTCGGCCGACCGAGCCGGCGACACCGTGTTCCCGCGAATCGCGGCGGTCTGTACGGTGGCCGCCCCCACAAGTCTCACGACGCTCGGCCCTGAGCAGGACCGCCCCGGCTCGCCAGCCAGCCGGCTGGTGGGCGGACCGCTGCCGGAGTTTCGTGAAGCGGCCCAACGGGCCAGCCCCATCGCCTACGTCTCCACCGACGATCCGCCCGTGCTGATCCTGCACGGCGCCACCGACGGCACCGTGCCAGCGAAACAGGCCGTCGAGTTCTCTGAATCGCTCAAGGCCGCCAACGTCGATACCACGCTCGTCATCCTGCCCACTGTCGGCCACAGGCTGGGCCTCGATTTGGGCGCGGCCGGCGGACAGGCCCTGATCTCCTTTCTCGACCGCGTGCTGGGACCAGGCATCCGTCCCGACCGCGTCCCGCTGCCATGATATCGCCGCGTGCCGCCATCGAGCCCCATCCTGCCCTGCCCCGCCGGCCTTCAGCCCGGAGCCGCCGGCCCTCATCCCTGAGCCGTCGCACGCTGCTCAGGAGGGCCTGCCTCGTCGCCGGCGCGGTGCCGCTCGCGGCCGCGATCGATGGCGTGGCAATCACGCCACGGCGGCTCGTGACGAGCACCCACTCCTTCGGACAGACCGCTTCTGCCGGCCGGCTTCGCATCGTGCAGGTCAGCGACCTGCACGTGCACGGCATCGGTACGCTCGAACGTCAGCTGCTCGAGCAGCTCCATGAGGCCCAGGCCGACCTCATCGTGATCACGGGCGATTCGATCGATCAGGCCGGATCGCTCCCGCTGCTCGACCGGCTGCTGGGAGAGTTTCCCCGATCGCCACGGGTGCTCGCGATCCTCGGCAACTGGGAACACCGCAGTGGTATCGGGCCCGATCAGTTCGCCCGTACCTACGCTCGTCACGGCATCGAACTGCTCGTCAATCAGTCGATCGAGCTGGAGCACCAAGGACGCACGATCAGGGTCACGGGCCTCGACGACATCCTTTACAGCCGGCCCGCAGCCGCCACGGCGATCGGCGCTGGCCGTCCGCTCGACCATCATCTCGTGCTCGCCCACTGTCCGATCTCTCGCGACACGCTGGGGCTGCCACCAGAGCATCCTGCGTCGCTCGTCTTGAGCGGCCACACACACGGTGGCCAGGTGGCGCCCTTCGGCGTGGCCACGATTATGCCGCCGGGCTGCGGCCGCTATGTCGCGGGCTGGTATCACGACGCCGACGGCCCGCCGCTCTATGTCTCGCGCGGCATCGGCACGTCGGGGCTGCCGATCCGCATCGGCGCCACCCCGGAGCTGGTGCGGATCGACTGGGGGCTGGACGACCCGCTGCAGTCTTCCGCAGCGTGACAGCACGACCGGCATGACCGGTGTCACCGCTCGAACCGCTGTGCGCCACCCTTCCTGCCTTGCTTGTGCAGAGCACTGCGGCGAGCGTCGATAGCTTTCTTTACAACGCTGTCGATCCGGCCAGCCCGCGAGCCTCGAAGGCCTGCGAACGGAATCGGCTGCTCATCATCCTCATTATTCCTCCGAAATCCCCAACGCCCCGGGGAAGGCCAACTCCAACCATGCCATCGCCCTCTCGTCGCAGCAAGCCGTCGTCGTCCGCCGTCCAGAATCCACTCGAGACCTACCTCCGCGACATCAACGCCACCTCGCTTCTCACGGCAGAGGACGAACGGCGGCTGGCCACGGCCATCGGCAAAGGAGATGCCGCAGCGCGGGACCACATGATCCGTGCCAACCTGCGGCTGGTGGTCAACATCGCACGTGGCTACTCCAACCGCGGCCTGGCCTTGCCCGATCTCATCGAGGAGGGGAACCTCGGCCTCCTGCGGGCCGTCGAGGGCTTCGACCCGACCATGGGCACGCGGTTCAGCACCTATGCCAGCTACTGGATCAAACAGTCGATCAAGCGGGCGCTCATCAACTCCGGCAAGACGATTCGCATTCCGGCCTACATGGTGGAGCTGCTCTCGAAATGGCGGCGTGCAACGGCACGCCTGAACGAGAGCCTCGGCCGCACACCCACGCCCGAGGAAGTGGCCCGCATGCTCGGCCTGGCACGGAAGAAGCTGCCGATCATCAAGAAGGCCATCCATGTTCACCAGAATGCCCCGCAGACCGAGCAGGCCGACGGGGGCTGGTCGCTGGGTGAACTGGTCCGCGACGAAAACGCCAAGTGCCCCGCCGACGTGCTGCTCGACCACGACACGCTGCTGCATGTCCTACGGCGGATCGACACCCTCGACGAACGGGCCGCCAAGATCATCCGGCTGCGTTTCGGACTCGGCGGCGTCGAGCCGATGACACTCAAGGAGATCGGGGCTGTGCTCGGCCTGACGCGGGAACGAGTCCGGCAGATCGAGTCGGAAACACTCGCCAATCTGGCCATGGCGATCGACGGCGTTCCGCGGGCGACGATCCGGCTGCGGCAGGGGGCCTGACGGCGGCGTTCGCATGGGGTAGGCTGACGACCATGGACCTCACCGCCTTTATCCGCCCCGTGCCCGACTTTCCGAAGCCTGGGATTCTGTTTCGGGACATCACGCCGCTCTTGGCCGACCACGCGGCGCTTGCCGCGAGCATCGACCTGCTCGCGGCACCCTGGCGCAACGCTCACATCGATGCCATTGCGGCGGTCGAAGCGCGGGGCTTCCTGTTCGCCACACCGCTGGCTTTGACGCTCGGCGTAGGCGTGATTCCGGTGCGGAAGCCGGGCAAACTGCCGGCCGACACGCTGGAACATGAATACGACCTTGAATACGGCCGCGACCGGCTGCAGATGCACCGCGGCGTGCTCGCACCCGGCGCCCGCGTGCTTGTCGTCGACGATGTGCTGGCCACCGGCGGCACCGCGGCGGCCTGCATGCGGCTCATCGAGGCCGGCGGTGGAGAGGTGGCGGGCGCTGCATTCTTGATCGAGATTCAGCCGCTGGGGGGCCGCGAACGGCTCACGCCACACCGGGTCGAAGCCGCGCTCGTCTACTAGCGGGCTGTGAAAAAGCCTCCTATGCCACGCGTCGTTGTCGCCATGTCGGGCGGAGTCGATTCGAGCGTCGCCGCGAGTCTGCTCGTGGAGGCTGGGTATGACTGCGTGGGCGTGTTCATGCGGCATGGCCCGCCGGCCTTGCCCTCAGAAAAGACGTCGCCCGCAGCGCTGTCGATCGTGGCCAGCGGCCATCAGGGCTGCTGCAGCGTCGCCGACGCCCTCGATGCGAGGCGGGTGGCCGACAGGCTCGGAATTCCGCTCTTCGCCCTCGACCTGACCGACGACTTCAGCCAGATCATCGATTACTTCGCCACGGAGTACGGCCGCGGCCGCACGCCCAATCCCTGCGTGCGGTGCAACTCGTGGATCAAGTTCGGCCGGCTCTTCGATCATGCCGACGCCATCGGGGCCACGCATGTGGCCACGGGCCACTACGCCCAGTTGACCTGCGCGGCTGACGGCCGGCCACGGCTCTCGCGTGGTCTCGATGCCGCCCGCGACCAGTCCTATGTGCTCTTCGACGTGGTGCCCGAGCGGCTGGGCCGGATGCTGCTGCCTGTGGGGGGAATGTCGAAGGACGCCGTTCGCAGCCGGGCAGCGATGCTTGGGCTCATCACCGCCGACAAGCCCGACAGCCAGGAGATCTGCTTCGTTGCGTCGGGCGAACATGCGCGGCTCGTCGGCCACCGGCTCGGCGGCTCCCGCGCGGGAGAGATCGTCGACCGGGACGGACGCGTGCTCGGGCAACACCCGGGCATCGAACACTTCACGGTGGGCCAGCGGCACGGACTCAAGCTGGCCGTGGGCCGGCCGCTCTACGTCGTGCGGATCGAACCCGACACGTGCCGGATCGTGGTGGGCGATCGCGAGGATGTGCCCGACACAGACCTGGTGGCGGGCGAGGCGACTTGGCTCGAGCCGGTGGCGGACGAGCCGTTTGAGTGCCTGGTGCAATGCCGTGCCCAGCGGGGGCCGGCACCGGCGGTGGTGACGCCACTGGGGCCGGGCCGGTTTTCCGCCCGGTTCACGGGCGGCCCGGACCAGTCGCCCGGCCCGATCTCCCCAGGCCAGCCGGCCGTCTGCTATCTCGGCGATCGCCTGCTCGGCGGCGGCTGGATCGAGGGCTCGTAGAACGCGAGTGGCACGGCCCGTTTTCCCGAACTAGGCTGGCAGGGCGGGCCAGTCCCGGTCTCAGGCCCCTCCTCCCCACCACCCGCGAGCTCCCCGTGAACGAACTGCCATCCTCGCTGCCCGTGCCGGTCCTGTTGGGCGTCGGCCTCGTGCTTGGCCTCTTGGCCCTGATGATGCTGCTGCTCATCTTCAACTATGGGCAGCTCTGGTTTCAGGCCTACTGGTCGAAGGCACCCGTGCGGTTCCTCGAACTGCTCGGGATGAGCCTGCGGAAGGTCAACGCGCGGACGATCGTGCAGGGCAGAATCATGGCCGTGCAGGCGGGCCTCGGCAGCGATATCACGGCGCGACGGCTCGAGGCGCACTATCTCGCCGGCGGCGATGTGCCCCGCGTGATCCGCGCGCTGATCGTGGCCCACCGCGCCGACCTCGACCTCGACTTCGACCGGGCCTGCGCGATCGACCTGGCCGGCCGCGACGTGCTCGACGCCGTGCAGACGAGCGTCAACCCCAAGGTGATCGACTGCCCCGACACCCGTACCGGCAAGTCGACCTTGTCGGCCGTGGCCAAGAACGGCGTCGAACTCAAGATCCGGGCCCGCGTCACCGTACGCACGAACCTCCAGCAGCTCATCGGCGGAGCCACCGAAGAAACAATCATCGCGCGGGTGGGCGAGGGCATCATCACCTCGATCGGATCGTCTGACAGCCACTTCCAGGTCATGGAGCATCCCGACACGATTTCGAAGGCGGTGCTGCAGCGTGGGCTCGATGCGCAGACCGCGTTTCAGATCGTGTCGATCGACATCGCCGACATCGAGGTGGGAGAAAACATCGGTGCCCGCCTCCAGGCCGACCAGGCCGAGGCCGACACCCGGGTGGCCCGGGCCAAGGCCGAGGAACGCCGCAGCGTCGCCATCGCCCGCGAGCAGGAGATGAAAGCATCCACCGCCGAGAATCGTGCCCGGCTGTTTCAGGCGGAGGCGCTTGTGCCCAAGTCGATTGGCGACGCCTTCCGCGCCGGCCGCGTGCGGAACCTTCCTTCAGGGCAGGGTCCGGAGCCGACTCCTGGTCTCGCCCGGGCCTGACTCGCCCGGGCCTGACTCGCTCGGGCAGCTTGCCCCGTTTGCCCGGTCTCGCGCCGCACATTCCTCACAGTCCGGGGAATTCGGCCAAACATTGCGGGCTCAAACCGCCGATAACACCGTTGGTAGGGTTGCGCGTCAGGATGACGCCCGACCATCCGGCCGGAGGACACCAAGCCCCAGCCAGCAGTCACGAGTAACAAGGGAGTGTGTGTTATGGCCATGCGTCGTCTTCGCGTGTACACGGGCCCAGATCTGAGCCAGCCGAATGTTGCTGTGCTTGAACAGCCCTCAGAAAACAGCATCCGCATCCCGCTGGGTCAGGTGCTGCCCCTGCTGGCCGACGCTGTGGCGAGCAATCGCACCTGGCTCACCGATTTCAAGGACGACGAAATCTCGATCTCGTCGGACCTGCACGATGTGCTGCTGGCCTACCGGCACTACCGTCGTCCCGGCGCCTGAAAAACGGCCGTTTTCCGTGAAAAGCGATGGTGGCGGCATGTCTTGATCAGGCTTCAGGAAGGCCTGATCGAGGACCGTTTGAGGCGAGAGGCACCCGAGAGGCATGCTGGAGGCACCCGGCACACCCCTCTTGCGAGTGTCTCATCGCTGGGGCATACTCCCCCAACGACCGCCTTCACCCTTGATGAACACGCATGACCAGTGCCGTAAATCTTTCCGATCTTGGACGACGCGTTCGCGCTGCCCGTTTGGCCCGCAAGCTCACCCTCGAAGAGGTGGTGTCGCGTGCCCAGTTCACTGTCAGCTGGCTCTCCAAGCTTGAGAACGGCCAGCTCACGCCTTCGCTCGACGGGCTCGTGAAATTGGCCGAGGTGCTCGAGTGCGGCGTCGACACCCTGGTGCAGGGACTGTCGGTGCCGCCCCAGTACGTCGTCGTGAAACAGGGTGAGGGCCGGACCGAACCCTCCCGTGACAGCCGTGGCGGATACGTGACCGAGAGTCTCGCCGACCAGTGGCGCGATCGCGCCATGAACCCCATGATCGTGAACCTGGCGGGTGTGGGCAACCGCCATCATCCCGACAACCACGACGGCGAGCGGTTTCTGATGGTGCTCGAGGGCGAGATGAAACTCGAATACGGCAATGAACTGATCCACCTCGACAAGGGGGACAGCGTCTACATCTACGCCGCCATCCCCCACGTCCTCGCGCCGGCCGGCCGCGGGACGGCCAAGGTGCTGAGCGTGTCGTATGATCCCCCACTGACGGGCGGCCCCCGACATGCCACCCCGCGTGTCGCCTCGCGGCCCAACACGGCTGCGACCCCCCCGCGAAAGGCAAAAAGGTCGGCGGCCAACCGTCGCGACCGATCCTGAGCCAAAGCCACTCGACCTCGGTGGGCTGCACGCTCGCCTGTTGGCTCGCATGCCGCTGGATTTTTCGCTGGATTGCCGCTTTGGGCAGTTGGCTGGGGATGGCGGAAGGGTAAACTCGGAGCATCGCGGTCCGTGCCGCGATCGTTGCCTTCATCGGCTTGTCTAGCCCGTTGCCATTCCCTTCCCAGCCTCTTCCGGGAGTCCGCCTCCGTGCCAATCTCGCGCCGTGATTTCGTGGAAACCGCACTCACTCTCGCCGCCGCCTCGTTGGCTGGCATGCCCGCTTCCACGTCCGTGGGTGCCGAGGCCGAGTCGGCATCACCCGCAGGCTCTGGCCGCTCCCGCGACATGGCAAAAATCCGCGTCGCCACGATCGGGGTGAACGGGCAGGGGGCGGCCCATGTCGGCGAATGGCTCGCCAATCCGGATGTCGAACTGGTGGCGATCTGCGATGTCGATCCGTCCGCCTACGTGCGGCTCTGCGAGAAGTATTTCAAGAACTCGCTCCATCCGCCGGCCTACGTGCAGGATCTCCGCCGCCTGCTCGACCGCAAGGACATCGACGCCGTCTCGATCGCCACTCCCAACCACTGGCACGCCCTGATGGCCATCTGGGCGATGCAGTCGGGCAAGGATGTCTACGTGGAGAAACCCTGCAGCCACAACGTGCAGGAAGGCCGCGTGATGACGCAGTGGGCGCGGAAGCTCGGACGCATGTGTCAGATGGGCGTACAGAGCCGCAGCATGACCGGCATGCGGCAGACGCTCGAGTTCGTGAAGAGCGGGAAGATCGGTGACGTCAAAGTCGCGAGGGCCATCTGTTACCGCAACCGGCCGAGCATCGGGCTGGTCGACACGCCCGCCCCGATTCCGCCCGGCGTCGACTTTGACCTCTGGGCGGGCCCGGCACCGGCCGAGGTGCCAACCCGCAAGAAGCTTCATTACGACTGGCACTGGAACCACGTCACCGGCAACGGCGACCTCGGCAACCAGAACCCACACGAACTCGACAAGGCCCGCTGGGGACTCGGCAAGCAGGAGCTTCCCAAGCGGGTCGTCAGTCTCGGTGGCCGGCTCGGCTACATCGACAACGGCGACACGGCCAACAGCCAAGTGACCATCTTCCAGTGGGACGACGCCCTGCTGATCTCCGATGTCCGGGGCCTCGAGATCAAGACGCCCGTCACGTTTGGCCTGAAGAACGGCGGCCCGTTCAACAAAGCCTGCAACATCTGGTACGGCACCACGGGCTTCGCCGTCGCACCGAGCTACAGTTCCGGTGCTGCCTTCGATTACGACGGCAACGAGCTGGGCAAGTGGTCGGAAGGCAGCTACCAGCAGCACTTCGCGAATTTCGTCAAGGCGATCAAGAGCCGCAACCATAAGGATCTCCACCTCGACATCGAGGATGGGCATCTTTCCAGTGCGCTTGCGCACCTCGGCAACGTGTCTTGGACGCTCGGCCAAGCGGTACCCCTCGGCACCCGGCCGACGCTCGCCGCGAGCGACAAGCACGTGACCGACACATGGGATAGCTTCGAAGCGTATTGCAAGGAAGACAACGTCGACTTTGCCGCCACGAAGCTCACGCTCGGCCGGGAGCTCACGGTCGACCCAAAGACGGAGCGATCGACCGACGACGAGGCGAACCGGCTGTTCACGCGGGAGTACCGAAAGGGCTTCGAACTACCGCGGGTCTGACGCGGATTTTCTTACGTGGGCGTGGGCAGGATGAGCTGCCAGTATTCCACGTCGAGCCAGCGGCCGAATTTGAATCCCGCCTCACGGACCGTGCCGCTATGCGTGAAGCCGAGCCGGCGGTGGAGCCCGATGCTCGCCGCGTTGCTGGCGTCGATCACCCCCACCAGCGTGTGCAGATCCCGCGCGCGGGCCTCCTCGACGAGCGCCCCCAACAGTGCCCGCCCCACGCCACGGCCGCGAAACCGCTCGTCGACGTAGACGGAATGCTCGACCGTGTGGCCGTAGGCCGGGAACGGTCGGAACGGCCCCCAGCTGGCAAATCCCGCCAGCACTCCCGGCGCGGCCTCGATGCCCAGCACCGGCAGCCCCGCCGCCTGCTTGGCGGCCCACCACGAAACAATCGTTTCGACGCTCCGGGGCTCGTATTCATAGAGCGCCGTCGTGTGCACGATCTCGTGGTTGTAGATGCCGCGGATCGCCTCGAGGTGCTCGCGTCCGCACTGGATCACGGCATGCTGCCCGCCGGCAGCGTCCGGCCTAGCCATGGCGTCGCACCAGGTCGCTGGTCGTGGGTTCCACGGACTGCGGCGTGAGCAGCGACACGCCGACGAGCACCAGGAATCCCAGGGGAATCGTCACGATCCCCGGTTGGCTGAAGGGCACGATCGATGCCTCGCGGCTCCAGCCGTAGACCTTTTCGAATGTGTCGGCCGACATCAGGATCCACGCCAGCGACGAAAGCATCCCGACGGTCACCGCTGCAATGATCCCCTGCTTCGTCGTCCGCGGCCAGAACAGCAGCATGACGAGCGCCGGCAGATTGGCACTGGCGGCGATGTTGAATGCCCAGCCCACGAGAAAGCTGACGTTGAAGCTGCGAAAGAGCACTCCCAAGACCATCGCGATGATGCCGAGGCCCACCGCCGCGATCTTGCCGCACCGCACCTTTTCGTGATCGGTCATCGGGATACCAAACACATTCTCCACCAGATCGTGGGCCACGGCGCCGCTGCCGGCCATGATCAGCCCGCTCACCGTGCCGAGCACCGTCGTGAAGGCGATCGCCGAGATGATCGCAAATAGCGTGGTGCTGAACGACTTGGCCAGGAGTGGCGCGGCCATGTTCGTGCTCGTGGGGTCGAGGGCGCCGCTGGTCATCGCACCCAAGCCCAGATAGAGCGTGAGCACATAGAAGGCACCGATCGCAGCGATCCCCACGACCGTGCTCTTTCGGGCGGCGGCGGCATCCTTCACGGTGTAGTAGCGGATGAGGATGTGTGGCAGCGACGCCGTGCCACAGAAGAGCGCCAGCATCAGGCTGGCAAAATCGAGCCGGTCGGCGAGCTTCCCGGTGGAAAGGCCCTTGAAGTAGCCGCCCGGCTTGAGCAGTTCGGAGCCCTTGCGCTCGACGGGCGAATAGGTGGTGTGGGTGCCTGCGGCATCGGTGTGTTTCTTGCTCGACCAGGTCACGATCGTCGAGTCTTCCAGGGCCGCCAGATACTCCAGCGGCCGCAGCGGCCCGGTCGATGTTTTCCCGGCGTAGCGGTCGGGCAGCGCCTTGAGCGTGCCGACCGGCCGCAGGTCATGGTCCTTCGATTGAGGCTTTCCGTCGATCAGCACGGTGCCGTCGGGAGTGACCGTGCGAACCTGCGGCGCGAGGTTCGCAGCCGGGCCGGTGCCGACCACGAGGCCGCGGTTCAGGATCATCGCCGCGAGGATGCCGCAGAAAAATACGAGGAGCGACCCCTTGATGAACTGCACCCAGGTGGTGGAGACCATGCCCGCGGTGACGACGATCATGGTGACGGCCACGCCCACGAGGATCACACCGACCGTATGCGGCAGGCCCAACAGCGGCACGATCAGGTCGCCCGCACCGACCATCTGCGGAATGAGATAGAAGATGCTGACGACGAGCGTCGAGATCGCCACCGCCAGCTTGATGCCGCGGCTGTTGAACCGGCTGTCGAGGGCATCGGCGAAGGTGAACTTCCCGAGCGCCTTGATCGGCTCGGCGATCACGAACAGTGCCACGATCCAGCCGGCGAGAAATCCGATCGAGTAGAGAAACCCGTCGTAGCCGTTGAAGGCGATCATCCCGCAGATGCCGAGGAACGACGCCGCCGAGAGGTAGTCGCCGGCAAAGGCGATGCCGTTGACGAACCAGTGGATCTCGCCGTGGGCGGCGTAGTAGCCCTTGGCCGACTGGCCCTTGCGGCCGAGATAGAACGACAGCCCGATGACGCCGAGCACAAAAGCGGCAAAGATCGCGATGGCGGCTGCGGAAGATTCGTAGAGCATCGGCCGGAAATCCTTTCGAAGAACGCTTGTCCAAAAATGCTGTCGCTGGTGCGTGTCAGCCGCGAGGCGGGCCGCCGCCTTCGACGGCCCGGCAGGCGGCCATGTAGACGATGGCCAGGACAAAGGCCCCCGCGATCAGCCCCATCCCGTAGGCGATGGCAAGGTTGACGCCACCGAAGGGCCGCAGCGAGAGCAGGTCGGGCCGGAACAGCACGAGGACCATGAAGCCGGCGTAGAGCAGCACGTAGATCCAGAACAGCATCATGCCGATGCGGCTGCTGGCCGAACCGGTCACCGCGCGATCGACTGGTTCCGATCGTGATTCGTGTACAGACATGCCCGCCTCCGGCTGATGGTTCCCACGCTCTCTATGAGGACGAGAGTGTAGCATCACCGTGGTCACCGTGCGGCAGAGACTCGCTCCACGCCAATTGGCTATGCGGCATCCTTGCGATTCGCCCTGGGGGTCGTCTTGCGGGTCGTCTTGCGGGTCGTCTTGGGGGTCGCGGCGGGATTTTTCTTGCGACCGTTGAGCGGTTCCGTGCGCCACCAGTCCGGCCCCTCGGCCTCCACCTCGGCCGTGTAGGCCCGCAGCCGCGCCATCATCGCCGCGAGTCGATCCGCTTCCCGGGCAGCCAGATTCGTCGCTTCATTCCGATCGGTGGCGAGATCGTAGAGTTCGGGCTTTTCGAGCGCCTCGTCCACGACGATCTTCCAGTTGTCCTCCCGGTAGGCCACCTTGCCACCCCATCGCCAATACAGCGGCACCTGCCGACGCGCCGCATCGCCCGAGAACACCGGCAGCATGTTCATGCCGTCGAGCTTCCGCTCCGCCGGTGGCTCGATCCCCGCCGCCACCAGCGCCGTCGGGAAAAAATCGCTGCCGATCACCGGGATGCTGCTCTCGGTGCCCGGCTGGATTTTCCCGGGCCAGCGGACGATCCCCGGCACTCGGTGCCCGCCCTCGTACATCGACCGTTTGCGGCCACGCAATCCTCCGGCCAGGCCACGACCCGGCCCCTTCTCGCCGTCGCCCTCTGGCCCGTTGTCACTGGAGAAGAAGACGAGCGTGGAATCGGTGAGTTGCATGTCGTCCAGAGTCTTCATGAGCTGCCCGAAGGCGTCGTCGAGTTGCGTGACGTTCGCCCGGTAGGTCCGCTCCTCCTGATCGGCGATGCCGGCATGAAGCTGCTCGTAACGCTCCGCCGACGCAATCGGATAGTGCGGCTCGTGCGTCCAGACGGCCAGGAAAAACGGCTTCTGCGGGTCCCGTTTCTCCTTCAGCCAGCGGATCGCCTCCTTCGTGATGAACGGCGCCGAATAGTCGGCTGCCTTGCCGATGGGCTGGCCGTTGCGGACGAAGTTGGTCGGAAACGCATGACTCGGTGCGGCGTTGTTTTGCGTGGCGAGCCACCAGGCGTAGCCGTGGTCGGATGGCTGCGGCTGGTCAGGCGAGTTGAACCTGCCGTTCAAGTGCCACTTGCCGACGTGGCAGGTGTCGTAGCCAGCGCCGGAAAGAAGCTTCGGCAACGCGTGTTCGCTTGAGCGCAGATGGATCGGACTGTCTTCCGGGATCCAGGTGAACACGCCGTTGCGGTAGGGCGTCCGCCCGGTGAGCAGTGACGACCGCGACGGGGAGCAGACGCTGCCTGCCGAATGACAGTCGGTGAGCCGCAGGCCCTGAGTCGCGAAGCGATCAAGATTCGGCGTGATGGCCGCGGCATGGCCGTAGCAGCCCAGTTCACCGTAGCCGAGGTCGTCGGCGAGGAAGAGGATCATATTCGGCCGCGGGTCTACAACCGCGGTGACTGGGTCGCCGACAGCCTGTCGGGCGGCTTTGAGCCGGGCCTCCAGCTCGGCACGGCGGCCGGCCTCCGCCGGATCATGCGCACGATTCTCCCGCTCATCGGGATCCTGCACCAGCTGAAACAGCTGGGTTTCGTGCGCCTTGGGATAGTCGATCAGCTTCCACTTTGGCGTGACCAGCGCTCGCTGCACATTGCGATATGCCAGCAGCAGTTCGTCGCGGATGCCCGGCTGCTGATCGCGGAGCACCGGCGCAAGACTCTTGCCTTCGCTTTGATCCGGTGCGGGCACACCGGCCAGATCCCCCACCGTGGCCGTGAGGTCGTAGAGATAGCAGAGGGCGTCGGTGCGATTGCCTGCCGGCACGCCCGGCCCGGCGATGACCGCAGGCGCACGCATCGAGTGCTCGTAGAGGTTCTGCTTGCCGAGCAGGCCGTGGCTGCCGAGGGCCAGACCGTGGTCGCTCGTGAAGAGAATGATTGTGTCGTCGAGCCGGCCCTTCGCCTGGAGCGCCGCGATCACGCGGCTGATCTGCGCGTCCATGCCCTCGATGCAGGCATAGTAGTCGGCGAGCGCCGCCGAGATCTGCTCCCGCGTCCGCGGCCACGCGAGCAGTTTTTCATCGCGAATCTTCAGTTCTCCGTTGTCAAACGGATGCTCGGGCAGGAAGTTTTTCGGCGGCGGCGGCTCACGGCCGGTAAACCGCTCGCGAAACCCCTCGGGCGGCTGCCGCGGATCGTGCGGCGCGGTGAACGCCACCCACGCGAAGAAGGGCTCGTCGCCAAGGCTCTGCACAAAGGCCTCGGCGGCATTCCCAAAGAGTTCAGACGAGTGCAAAGCAGTCGGTTCGGTCTTCACGGGCTGGCCGTGCCCGGCGAACGACACGACGGGCACGCTGAACTGGTCGTGCATGCCCCCCAGAAACACGTTGCTTCCTTCCGCGAAGCATCGAGTGGCCGACGCCGCACCGTTGTGCCACTTGCCGGTGAGAAAGGTCCGATAGCCCGCCCTCGCGAAGGCCTCGGGCCAGGTATCACAGCCCCGGAGATGTTCGTCGATACGGAAGAGCGACCTTCCGGAGAGCATCATCGCTCGGCTGGGCACGCAGACGGCTCCCCCCATGCTTCCCATGCAGTAGGCCCGGTCACACACCGTGCCCCGCGCGACGAGCGCATCGACCGCGGGCGTCCGCAGGTGGGGATTGCCAAGGGCCTGGATCGTGTCCGCCCGCTGGTCGTCGGAGAGAAGCACGAGCACACTCGCTGGCCGCGGCCCCTCGGCCCGGGCTCCGCCGGCCAGCAGCACAGACACCAGCGCGATGCCGACGAAGAGGAGTCGGTGCCACACTTGTCTTGCCATGCCATGCATCTCCTGCTGATCCGAATGGAAACGCCAGCTCATTCCCCACCGCGGAGTCTGGCGAGGAGATACTCCGTCACGGTCGCATGCTGCACGCCAGGAGCCCCGGGATAGACCAGTTCGCACGGCACGCCCGCCTGATCAAGCCGTTCCTTCAGCTTTACGCCGAAGTTGGCCGAATGCGTCGGGTCTTTCTGCTCCTGGCCGAGGGCCGGTGGCGCACCGTAGTGGAGGTAGATCGGCGGATCGTCCGCCGACACGAGCGCATAGGGCGAATACTGATTGATCACCGGCAGGAGCCGGTCGCGGGCCGCAAGAAACTCGGCGAACTGGCTGTCCCGCTTGTCGGCACTCCTCATGAAGCCGAAGGCATGGCCGCCGTAGCGGCTGTTGGGCGTCCACTCCTTCATCTGGAGCGGATCGAGCGTGGTCTGCGCGCCGGTCACGGCAGCCGCAAGGAGCCGCGTCGACTCCCGCGTTACCGGATCACTGCTGGCCGGATCGGCCATGTCGTCATGGAACGCCAGCCACAGGCTCGAGCAGGCGCCGGCCGAGCCGCCGCTGGCGGCGATGCGAGCCTTGTCGATCTGCCACTCCGCAGCCTTGCTGCGGACGGTCTGCAGCGCCCGGGCCGCATCGGAGAGCGGCGCTTTTACCGGCGGCTCGACGCCCGCATCCATCGCCTCCTTGATGAAACGATATTCTGTCGATACCACGGAGACTCCGCCCGCAAGGAGTTTCGGCAGCATGCCTGTCAGGCCACTCATCCGGTCGCCCCCCTGCCAACCGCCGCCGTGGATGAAGAAGAGAAGCGGCGCGGGCTTATCCGCCGTGGCCTGTGCCGCCTTCCAGAAGTGCATCACCTGCTTGGGATGGGGGCCGGACGCCGTCAATCGCGGGCCGAACTGCCGCTCGTAGGCGGCCTTGAACGGATTCACGGCGGGGACGGGGACATTCTCATTGACCAGATCAGGCTGCACGGACTGCCACCAGCGGTCGTATTCGCCGGCGAGGCGGGTTACGACATCGGGATGCTGTTTCGCCAGGTCGTTCTGCTCACCCGGATCGGTGGCGACGTCGTAGAGTTCCCACTCGTTGGGACTGTTCTTCACGTTCACGAGGCTCCACTCCCCTTCGCGAATGCGGCACTGGCGATACTCGGTCTCGGCGGCCTTGCCGCGATCCCAGCGGCCCAGGTGCGTGAACAGCGGCCGGTCTGGCCACGGAGCCTTTGCATCGAGCAACAGCGGCACGAGGCTTCTGCCCTCCACCTTGGCCGCCACCTCAGGAGGTATCGCCACGCCAGCGAACTCACAGAGCGTCGGCAGCACGTCGATGTGCGCCGTCACGGCCGGCAGATCGACACCGGATGGAAGCGTGCCGGGCCACCGCCAGAAGCTGGGCACCCGCGTGCCGCCGCGATAGGCCGTGCCCTTCATCCCGCGCATCCCGGCATTGAAGACCGGAGCTCCAGTGGCCGTGCCGTTGTCGGTCGTGAACACGACGAGCGTGTTTTCAGCCAGCCCCCAGCCGTCGAGCTTCCGCATGAGCCGGCCGACGCACGTGTCGATGTTCTCGATCATGCCGTAGAACTTGGCGATCTCGGCCCGCTGACGCGGATCCTTCACGCCCGCGGCCTCGAGCTTCGCGAGGTATGGCGTGTCGGAGCCCGGGGGGCAGTCGAGTGGCCCGTGGGGCGCGTTCGGCGCGACGTAGCAGAAGAACGGCTTGTCCCCCTTGCGGCACGTGTCGATCCAGTCGAGGGCGGCATCGAAGAAAACGTCCGTGCAGTAGCCCTTGGTCTTCACGAACGTGCCGTCCATGCGGATCACCGGATTGAAATACGAGTTGCCCGGCGCGTCTCCGCAGCTGCCCGGGAAGTTCTGCCCGATGCCGCCGCCGCCGTGGATAAAGACGCGGTCGAAGCCGCGTTTCCCCGGCTGGTAGGCGTCTTCGTCGCCGAGGTGCCACTTGCCGAAGATGCCGCTTGTGTAGCCGGCCGTCTTCAGTAGCTGCGGCAGTGTCGTGGCCGAGAGAGCCAGCCGCTCGCGTTCGTTGATCGTGTGCGTGACACCAGCGCGGAATTCATGACGGCCCGTCATGAGCGCCGCCCGCGTGGGCGAACAGGTGGGGCTCGCGTGAAACTCGGTGAGCCGAACGCTCTCCTTGTGGAGCCGGTCCAAGTGCGGCGTACTGATGATGGGATTGCCGTGGGCCGCGATGTCGCCGTAGCCCTGGTCATCGGTCATCACATAGATGATGTTCGGCTGCTTGCGCGGCGCGGCAGCCGCTACCGGCCTCGCTTGAACCGCCGGACCATTGTTTGCCGCCAGCGTCCGGCACTCCTCGGCGATCCGGTTCCAGGCCGCCTCCAGTTCGGCCACGCGGGCCGGCTCGCCGGAAGCGACGTTCTTCGTCTCGCAGCGGTCGGCGGCGAGGTCATAGAGTTCCCACGGCGTGCCCTTCGCGGCGACGAGCTTCCAATCGCCTGTTCGCACGGCCCGATGCCCTTCGTGGCACCACCAGAGCGTGTCGTGCGCGGGCGGGGCTGCGGGATCCCTCAGGGCTGTGGCAAAACTCCGACCGTGCAGCGGCGGCACCGGCTTTCCAGCGTGTTCTCGCGGCGGCTCGATGCCCGCCAGTTGCAAGACCGTCGGCACGACGTCGATCACGTGCACAGGCTGTGTGCGAAGCTGACCCTTGGTGGAAACGCCCCGCGGCCAGTGCACGATCCAGGGCGTCGCGATGCCCCCCTCGTGCACCCAGGTCTTGTGCCGCCGAAACGGCGTGTTGGCGCAGCTCGACCAGCCCGGGCCCAGACACAGAAATGTCTTCCGCGATCCTGGTGCCGCCTGCGGATCGTGCCCCTCGCCGCGGACCATGATCTCGGCCGAGGCGCCGTTGTCGCTGGCGAAGAGCACGAGCGTGTCGTCGACCACGCCCATGGCTGTGAGCTGTGCGAGAATCCGGCCGACCTGCTGGTCCATGCTGTCGACCATCGCCGCATGGATCGCCATCTTGTCGATCTGAAACTCCCGCTGCGTGGGCGAGAGTTCCTCCCACGGAAGCGGCCGGTTGATCTCGCCATCGCCGAGGATCTCAAGCGCATCGGGGTTATGGTACGGCGGCCCTTGGTCACGCTCCATCGTCGCCGGTGCGGTCGTCACGATGCGACTTGCCTTCAGCCGCTCGATCCGCGCCTGCTGCACGGCGTTCCACCCGGCCCGGTAGCGGTCGCGGTATTTCGCGACGAGTTCCGGCGGTGCGTGCAGTGGAAAATGAGGCGCCGTGAACGGCACATAGTGGAAGAACGGTTTTCCCGCGTGCTCCCGCGCGTGATCGGCGAGGCACTTGACCGCATGGTCGCCGATGGCCGTGGTGGCATAGAAATCATCGGTGACCGGCACCTGCCGGCCGTCCTCGACGACGCCGGCGGCTGCGAAAAAATTGCTGTCACCCTTGGTCACGTCGAGCGACCGCGCAAAACCCTGCGACCGCGGGTCGCCGTCGACATGCCACTTGCCGGAGTGATACGACCGATAGCCGGCCGGTGCGAGCAGTTCCGGCAGGAGCCGCGCCCAGGCGGGCCGCGTTCCCTTCCCATCCCTGCCTTCCGGCAGGGCATCGCGGCGGATCGCCTGCGGATAGTAGCCGGTGAGCAGGGCCGCCCGGGTCGGCCAGCAGCGGGCGGTGTTGTAGCCTTGCGTGAACCGCAGGCCGCCGGCGGCCAAGCGATCAAGATGGGGCGTGTCGATCTCCCCGCCATACGATCCCAGGTCGGAGAAGCCGAGATCGTCGGCGAGGATCACGACCACGTTCGGCGGCGCGGCTTTCGCGACGGGTATCGCGACCACCACCGCAAGGACCGCCGCCGTGCACCAGTAGGCAAGGCGACTCACCGGGATCGACGCGCTCATGGAGCAGCTCCTTCTTGACTCTTGAAAAACCGAATCATGCCTGCAGCTCATAGAAGCCCGGAGCGTAAGCGATGGGACTGGCGTGATGGAAATATTCAAAGGTCACTCAGGAGAGGTGAACCGTCGCATCACAGCGTCGAGTGATTTCACCGTGGCGGCGTGCGCCGGATCGTCGGCCAGGTTCACCAGTTCACGCGGATCGTTGTCGTGGTCGTAGAGCTGCCGGCCGCCCACACCGTCGGGCCCCTGCCAGGCGGTGTACCGCCACCGGCCACTCCGCAGGCTCACGCCGTTGAATTTCCCGAGCTGCACCTCCGTGAATGCCGGCCGGTCGGCGAAGTGCTCTCTGTCAGCCCCATCCGCCCGGACCAGCGGCGCGAGGCTGCGGCCGTCGACTCCGGCCGGTAGTGGCACGCCCGCCAGATCGCAGAGCGTCGGACACACATCGACCAGTTCCACGGTGTGCGTCGCCACGGCGCCGCTCCGGCCGCCAGCCTCGGCGCCACTCCGGCCGCCCGGCGCGGCGATCACCAGCGGCACGCGGGCGCTCTCCTCGAAGAGGCTCCGCTTCTGCCAGAGGCCGTGCTCACCAAGGTGGTAGCCGTGATCGCTCGTGAAGACCACGATCGTGTTGTCGCGGAGCCCGAGGCGGTCGAGGGCGTCGAGCACGATGCCCGCCTGCGCATCGACAAACGAGACGCTCGCCCGGTAGGCCTGCACAGCCTCGCGGCCCAGGTCGCCGACGAGCCGCCGCTCTTCCGGCTTGCGGGTGGCAAGCCCCGGCCGCGGCACGAGCGCATCGTGATCAGCCGGCACCTCCGGCAGCTCCACGCCGGTCAGCGGATGCTTTTCAAACCAGGGCTTCGGCGCCACGTAGGGCGTGTGCGGCCGGTAGAAGCCGACGGCCAGGAAGAACGGCGTCTGCGCTTTGGCAAACCCCTCGAGCAGTTCCACCGCGCGGGCCGCGGCGATGCCGTCTGTCTGTTCCGCATCGGTGCCATCGGCCGCGAGCCAACTCACCGTGCCGCCAAACTTGCCCGGCTCGAGCGAAAAAATCTTCGGCTCGTCGGCGACGTCGCGGCCCTTGGGATTGAAGACAGCATCCCAGCTGGGCGGATCGTCGAGGCCGGAGGTGCCGATCTGGCCGGGCACCCCGTAGTGGTAGAGCTTGCCGATCCGCTCGCTCCGCCAGCCCGCCTGTTTGAACGCCTGCGGCAGCGTGACGACGGTGGAATCGACGTCGCGAAAGTATTTCTCGTTGTCGCGGACGGTCGTGTGGGCGGGCCGGCGGCCGGTGAGCAGGCTCGCGCGGCTGGGGTTGCAGAGCGGATACTGGCAGTAGGCCCGCTCGAACCGCACGCCGCGCGCCGCCAGGCGGTCGATGTTCGGCGACTGCGCCGTCGCATCGCCGTAGCACGAGAGCGCACAGCAGAGGTCGTCGCAGATGACAAAGAGAACGTTCGGGCGAGCCGGCGGCGCGTCTGTGGACTCAGCCGGCCTGCCCAGGAAGGGTGCCAGAACGACCGCGCAGCTTACCGCCACCAGCCCGAACGCCCGCCCTCGCATGGCCATCCTCGCTCACTCTTTCTCGATCACTCTTTCTCGATCTCAGCGATCACCTTGGCGTAGGCCTCAGCCCGGGCCGGTGGCTGCATGCCCCGCAGTTCGAGCAGCGTCGGCCGCAGCCCAGTGGCCCATGCGGCACTCTTGGCGATCTTTGCATCGGCCCGAGCCCGCAGGTCGTCGGCATTTTTTCCGGTGGCGGCGCCGGCCGCAGCGACCACGCTGCGCAGATACTCAGCCGCCTGCACGTCGGGATTCGGCGCCGCGTCGGCGTCGAACCGCTTGAGCGCCCAGGCGATGCCCTCGGCCGCATGCTTCGCGAACGCGGGATCCTTCCAGGTGGCGTCGTTGTGGCCGAAGTTCGTGTAGAAGACGCGGCCGCGGCCATAGTCGCGGACCCACGACACCGGCACGTGCCAGGGCTCCTTGGGCGTGCTCGCCGCCATGTCGAGGCTGACGAGCACCCGGAGGTTGTCGGGCTTGTACCGCGGGTCGTACTGGTAGATCTCGTCCTTGAGCCGAAACCGCTCCGGGTACATCGCCGTGAGTCGGTGGCCCGGCTCGTGCACCACGAAGGCGTGCTCACCGCCGCCGTTCCACGGGTGGCCGGCAAAGTGGCCGCCGATCATCTCGCAGTAGGCGTCGGAACTCTTGAGCGTGTCGCTGGCGGCATGGAAGCCGATGAACGCCTTGCCCGACTTGATCCATTCGAGGAAGCCGTTCAGGTCCGGAATCGGCAGTTCGCCCGTCGTGCTCGCGAAGATCACGCCATCGAACTGGGCGAGCGCCTCCGGCGCAAAGGCCGTGGCAAACTGCGCCTTCACCCCCTGCTGCCAGACCGCGTCGGCGGCGCGGAATGTCTCCTGCTCCGCCTTGAACGCATCTTCCTGCTGCTTCCAGTCGGCGTCACTGGTGCCCTCGGCGCGCTTGATGGCCTTGGGCTGCGGCGGCCGGCCCGGCGGCATCCGCAGGAAGTCGAGGTGAAACAGGCCGCTTGTGCGACCGAGTTCCTCGAGCATCGGCTCGGCTGTATTGATCGAGCTGTGCCGGAAGCCGTTGGTCACCGTCACAGCCAGCAGCCGCGCTGGTTTTCCGGTCTCGGCGGCCCGTGCCCCGGCGTGGCCGGTCGTCACCGCAAGCAAAAGGACCGCCACCACGAGCCACATCGGCCGGATCGAGTGCGTCCGAATCGAGCGAGGCTTCATCGAGCGAGTGAGCGCAGCCATCATTCTTTTTCTCCAAGGCACCAAAGGGAATCATGTGTCCGCAGGAAGATCCGCCCATCGACACAGACGGGCGTGGCCACGGTCATCTCGTCGACGACGCCCTGGCCGAGTATTTTGAAGTCGTCCACATCCGAGGCGGCTTGCGGGTTCAATTGGGAGGGCCACGCGAGCACGCTCGACTCGCCGTCCTCGCGCGTCACGATGACCCGGCCATCGACGATCACGGGCGACGCGCTGTAGGCGTTGCGATTCTTCGGCAGCTCGGTCTTCGTGAGCGTTTTTCCCGTGGCGGCATCCACGCACTCAAGCTTCCCCTTGTCGGTGCAGACGAGAATGCGGCCGTCACGCACGGCCGGCGTCGGCACGTCGGCGCCCAGGTCGGTGCGGACCCAGGCCACGTGGGAGGCGGTCACGTCGCCCGTGCCGCCGCGGCGGATCGCGGTGATCGTCTCGCCCCGCGCATACGGCGCGATGACCAAGTCGCCGGCCACCACCGGTGAAGCGATCGACCGGAAATACTTGTGGCCTGTCGGATTCAGGCCGCCCACCCGCCAGATCTCCCTGCCGGTGGCGGCGTCGTGGGCCGTGACGTGGTCAGCGCCGAGCACGACGAGCATCTCGGCCGGTTCGCCCCTGGCTGCATCGCCCGCGACGACAAGCGGCGTGGAATAGCTCTGCGCGGCCTCCTCGGGCGCGTCGAGCATCCGGTCGTGCTTCCAGAGGAGGCTGCCAGTCATGCGGTCGAACGCGGCGACGTAACTCGGGCCTGTCTGCATCACGGCAACGACCACGGCCTTGGCCGTCAGCACGGGTGAGGTGCCGAGATCCCACCAGAGCGTGTCTTCGCCAAACGTCTTTTGCAGGTTCGTCTGCCAGACGACGGCACCGTCGGCAAGGTTCAGGGCTGCCAGTTCGCCGCTCTTGAAGTAGACCCAGACATGCTGGCCGTCGGTGACTGGTGACGAATTGCAGCCGGTGGCTTTCTTATGTTTGCCCGGCTTGACCTCGCCGAGTTCACGCCGCCAGACCTCCTTGCCGTCGCGATCGAAGCAGACCGCGGCGTCTTTGCCGTCGATCGCGCAGGTGACGACAACGCGGTCGCCCCACACCGCCGGCGTGCTGGCGCCCAAGCCTGGCAGCTTCACCCGCCAGAGCACGTGGTCGGTCGGGCTCCAGGTGGAGACATAGCCACGGCCAGTCGCAACCCCATCAAGTGCCGGCCCGCGCCAGTTGGGCCAGTTGTCAGCCCGGGCAGGCTGCGGGGCGAGCGAGGCGGAGGCCGCCCACACCAGTACGCCCCACGTCATTGATCGACCGTTCACCATCATGCCTCTGCTCCTCACGTGGCAGCCACCGAACCCAGATCACACCGGGCCCAGAACACCACAGTGTAACCCCTCACCGCTTCCTCGGCTCGCCCTCCGGCCCGAAGGGATCGACCGGCTGCGGATTCGGAGATGGCATCGCCGCCCCGACACCGATCCGCCATGCCGCCAGCCGCTCCTTGAGGGCAGCGGCCCGTTTGGGCCGCTCGGCGGCGAGATCACGCAGCTCGCCGGGATCAGTCGCCAGATCGAAGAGTTCCACGCGGCCATCTTCGAAGTGTTCGACCAGTTTTTCGTTTGCCGGTTGTGCATCTCCCTGTTTTTCATTTTCCGGGGTTTCCTTTCCCTGGCTCGGCCCGTCGCCGGCGATGATCGCGGCGGCGGGCCGGCCACCTTGATTGGCGTAGTGGGGATAGTGCCAACAGAGGTCCCGACAGACTTCCTTGGCGGGCAGCAAACCGCCCGCGAGCACCGGCCGCAGACTCGTGCCATCGAGCACCGTCTCCGCCGGCTGCGTCGCGCCACCGACATCCAGCAGCGTGGCAGCGATGTCGAGCGTGGTGACCGGCACGTCGTTCGTCGTGCCCGGCTTCACGACCCCTGGCCAGCGGACGACCAGCGGCACACGGATGCCGCCCTCATAGAGAAAGCCCTTGCCGGCACGGAGGGGCAGGTTCGACGTGGGCGAGCCCTCGGCTGTGGAGAGGCCGCCGTTGTCGCTCGTGAATACGACGAGCGTGTTGTCGGTCTGCCCGGCTGCTTCGACGGCGGCGAGCACGGTAGCCACCGTCTCATCCATCTCGCGGATCATGCCGGCATAGACAGGATGATCCTGCACCGCCCGCGCCGTGCGATCCCCCTCGGCGACCTCGCGGGGTCCGGCAGGCGGCGGCAGCGCGGCCACACGCGTCTGTTCCTCGGCCAGGAGTTCCGGCCGGGTCTCGAGCGGCACGTGCACCGAGTGCATCGGCACGTAGCAGAAGAAGGGCCGATCGCGGTTGGCCGTGATGAATGCCGACGCCTCAGCCGCGATCGCCCGCGCATGATGGGTGTCGTCTGGCGGACCGCGGCCGGGGCCGACGTTCGTCGAACCGTTCACGTCGAAGCCGTGCGATGGGATGTCTTCGAGCGGCCCCAGATGCCACTTGCCGAAGATGCCGGCCGTGTAGCCGGCGTCGTGCAATCGCTTCGGCACGGTCACCTCGCTTGCGGGCAGGGCATGGAGATAGTCCGCAGGCAGCAGCGCACCGCGCCGGTTGCCGGCAATAAAGTTCGTGATCTTCACGCGGGCAGGATGCCGGCCGGTCATCAGCGCCGTGCGGGTGGGCGAGCAGACCGGGGCGGCCGCGTAGCCCCGCGTGAAGAGCATCCCGGAGGCGGCCAGCCGGTCGATCGCCGGCGTGCGGTAGAACGTGCTGCCGGTGCAGCCCAGGTCGTGCGCGCCCAGATCGTCGGCCAGAAACACGAGCAGGTTTGGGCGACGCTGCGGCGACGGCGATGTTTCAGCCGCTAACACTCCGTGGCCAAAGCCGAGGAGCGTCGCCACGGTCACCGCACACATGGCCCAACCTGGCGATATCCCGCGCGGCGTGTTCCCAGCCATAGATTGCTCTCGTTGGTGAATATCGGTCGTGCCGTGCGACGCCGGGGTGGACTTCGGGACGGAATGACGTGCCTATGATTGTGGCCAAGAGGCGGGGGCGTGTCACGCAACCACTGGAAGGCTTCCGCACCGGAACGTTTCCCCAATGTACCCCGTATCAGTCCGGCCACGGTGGCCCATTCGGCCGCTGTTGGGCCGCACGAGAGGCCCGACTATCATAGACGCACGTGTTATCCACCGGTCGCCGATGTCGCGGCGACGACAGCATGCTCCACCGCTACTCTCGAGAACCTGCCATGTGCCAGCGCCACTCCCCTTCCACGCTTCCTGCTCGTGCCGCCTGTCTCGTGATCGCCGCGGTCCTCGCCCTGCTCGCGACCCGGTCCGCATCCGTGGCCGCCGAACCGGAGAAGGCAGCCGACAAGCCCGCCGAGCAGACCCGCTGGGAACAGCCTGTTGAACGCATGCCGGTGGCGGGCGCCGCGACTGCGGAGCCGGCCACCACGCCAGCACCATCGCAGCCGGCCGTCGCCCCGTTTACCGTACCGGATGGCTTCCAAGTGGAGCGGCTCTTCGTCGTGCCAAAGGACGAACTCGGCTCGTGGGTCTGCATCGCCACCGATCCCAAGGGGCGGCTCATCGCCAGCGATCAGGGTGACAAGGGACTCGTCCGGATCACGCCCGCGCCGCTCGACGGCTCCCAGCCGACGGTCATCGAAAAAATTCCGGTGCCGCTCACTGCGGCGCAGGGCCTGCTCTGGGCGTTCGACAGCCTCTATGTCGTCTGTAACGGCGGCCCCGGCAGCGGGCTCTACCGCGTCACCGACTCTGATAAAGACGACACGCTCGACAAGGTGGAGAAACTCCGCGCGTTCCAAGGCGGCGGTGAACACGGTCCGCACGCCGTCATGCTCTCACCTGACGGTCAAAAGCTCGTCATCATCTGTGGCAACCACACGAAGCCACCGTTTGAGATCAAGAACCTCACCGAGCCACAAACCATGGCTGGCATCCGCTCCACGCAGCGGCGGGTTGAGCTGCCGCCGGACGGTACAAGCCGCGTGCCGGCCAACTGGGACGAAGACCGGATCATCCCACGGATGTGGGACGCCGGCGGCCATGCGGTCGGCATCCTCGCCCCCGGCGGCTACGTCGTCAGCACCGATCCCGAGGGAAAGGCCTGGGAGATCTGGAGCGCCGGCTACCGCAACGCCTACGACATGGCCTTCAATGCCGACGGTGAGCTCTTTGTCTACGACGCCGACATGGAGTGGGATTTTGGATCGCCGTGGTATCGCCCCACGCGGGTGAACCATGCGACCAGCGGCAGCGAACTGGGCTGGCGCAGCGGCACCGGCAAGTGGCCCGCCTGCTATCCAGACAGTCTGCCGGCACTCGTCGATATCGGCCCGGGCTCGCCCGTGGGCGTGGCCTTCGGCTACGGCACGAAGTTCCCGGAAAAGTACCAGCGGGCGCTCTACATCTGCGACTGGACGTTCGGCACGATGTATGCCATTCACTTGGAGCCCGATGGCTCAACCTACAAGGGCGTGAAGCAAGAGTTCGTGGCACGCACGCCGCTGCCGCTGACCGACATGACCGTCGGCAAGGACGGCGCGATCTACTTCACCGTGGGCGGCCGCGGCGGCCAGGGCGAGCTCTACCGCGTCAGTTATGTCGGCAGTGAGCCAACCACGCCGGCCGATGCCCGGCAGCCGGCTTTCGCCAGCGAGCGGAAACTGCGGCACGATCTGGAGGCTTTTCATAAGCCCGCCGCCGATCCTGCTGCCGCCATCAGTCTGGCCATAACCCACCTGTCGAGCCCCGACCGGTTCATCCGCACAGCGGCCCGCGTGGCGCTCGAGCATCAGCCGATCGAACTCTGGCAGGAGAAGGTTCTCGCCGCGCAGGATCCTCGGGCCAGGATCAACGGCGCCATCGCCGTGGCCCACCAGGCCGAGCCGTCGGCTCAGGGTCCCCTGCTCGCCGCGCTCGACGGAATCGATCTGGCGCCGCTCGACACCGCGACCAGGATCGACCTCGTACGGGCGTATGAGCTGGCCCTCATCCGGCTGGGCGAGCCTTCGGCCGACGCGAAGGCTCGGATCGCGGCCCGGTTCGCGCCGCTCTTTCCCTCCGGGTCGTTCGACCTCGACCGTGAGCTATCGAGCCTGCTGGTGGCCGTGCGGGCACCGGGAATCGTGACGAAGCTCGTCGGCATGCTCTCCGCGCCGAGTGGCTCGGCCGGATCGACGAATATCGCACCGAATGAAGACGACGTGCGGCAGCTGATCGCCCGCAACGCGGGATCAGGGGGCACCGTGCGGGCGGCGCTTGAAAAGCGGTCGGATCTCCTCCAGGTTCACTACGCCTACGTGGTCCGCACCGTCACAGACAAAGACGCCTGGACGCTCGCCGATCGCAAGGCCTACCACGACTGGTTCCAACGAGCGCAGCAGTGGGCCGGTGGCAGCAGCTTCCGCAAGTTTCTCGTCAACATCGAGAACGAGAGCCTCGCGGGCTACAGCGACACCGAAAAGCTGGCGCTGGAAACCCTCGGCGCAAGAAAGCCCTACACGCCACCGCCGCTGCCGAAGCCCGAGGGCCCGGGCCGCACGTGGACGGTGGACGACGTGCTGGCCGCCGCCGGCAAGGAGGGCACCGAGGGCCTGTCGAAGGGCCGCAACTTCGAGCACGGCAAGCGGACGTTCGCCGCCACCCGCTGCATCGTCTGCCATCGCTACGACGGCGACGGCGGCGCCACCGGACCCGACCTCACGCAGGCGGGAGGCCGGTTTCAGCTGAAGGATCTCGTGGAGGCGATGGTGCATCCGAGCAAGGTGGTGTCGGATCAATACAAGGCGAGCATCGTGCAGACGGCCCAGGGCAAGGTCTACACAGGCCGGATCGTGAGTGAGTCGCCCGAGACGATCACGATCGTCACCGATCCCGAGGATGCGACGAAGTTTGCCGAGATCAAGCGGTCTGACATCGAGGAAATCCTGCCGTCGAACGAGTCGCTGATGCCCAAGGGGCTGCTCGACCAGTTGAACGAGGCCGAGGTGCTCGACCTCCTGGCCTACACGCTTGCCCGCGGCAACAAGAATGACGGGCGGTTCAAAAAATAGCCGCCGGCGTTGTCCTCGCCCCCCGTGGCGGCAAGTTTTTAACTTGTCCGTTGCCCCCCCGTCCCCCGTGGCACCAGCCGGGCGCCGGCTGCTGGCCGCGTCGTGAACATCGTGGCATCGCGGCCGGTCTTCAGCTGATAGCCCCGCGACACTGCCGCCATCACCGCCTCGGCCCGCGCGGCCTCGACGAGCGTCACGGTGCAGCCGCCAAACCCGCCGCCAGTCATTCGGGTGCCGATCACGCCGGGCTCGCTGGCGGCCAGCTCGACGAGCAGATCGAGTTCCGGACAGCTCACCTCGAAGTCATCCCGCAGCGACCGGTGGCTCTCGGCCATGCGTTCGCCCAAGGCTTCCCAGTGACCATCCTTGAGCGCCGTTGCGGCAGCCTGCGTTCGCGCGATCTCGGTGACCACATGCCGCGCGCGACGAAAGCCGATCTCGCCAAGCGCACCACGTGAGGCCTCCACCTGCACGAGCGTCGCCTCCCGCAGGCTGGCCACGCCGAGGATGGCGGCGGCCCGCTCGCAGTCGGCCCGCCGCGCCGCATATTCGCCGTCATCGAGCGCGTGCCGCTCGTTGCTATTGATCACGAGCACGAGCAGATCGGGCCGCGTAAAGGGCACCTGCACCGCGTCGAGCGACCGGCAGTCGAGCAGCAGCAGATGATCACGGGTGCAGAGAGCACTGGCGCACTGATCCATCACGCCACAGGGGACGCCGGCGAAGTCGTGTTCGGCCCGCTGGCACAAGAGCACGAGATCGAGCGGCGAAATCGCATGGTCGGCCAGTTCCGAAAGAAGTGTCGCCATCGCCACCTCGAGGCTTGCGCTACTGGAGAGCCCGCCCCCGAGTGGCACAGTGGAGTCGACGACAGCGTCGAAGGACGGGATCGTCGCGCCGCGGTTGAGGAAGCCCACGATCACCCCGGCCACGTACCGTGACCAGCGGGGAGTTTCCGGATTCGGCCCGCCAGCGGACACGAGCGGCAGTTCGACGGTCTCCTGGAAAGCCGTCGAGTGCACGCGGGCGACCGGTTCGCCGCCCGCCACCGGCCGTGGTGCCGCCACGATCACGGTCTCCCGCTCGATCGCCATCGGGAGCACGAAGCCGCCGCAATAATCGACATGTTCCCCGATCAGGTTCACCCGGCCGGGAGCGGCCGCGGCTAGGATCGGCGGCCGGCCGAAGCGCTCGCGAAACACCGCATCGACCCTCTGCTGCTGGTGTGTCATAGTCGCCTCCGCGGTACAAAAGTCAGCGGTGAAGGTACAACATCGTCCATGCATTCATCATCCCCCGCCACCGACGTCTTTCGCGACTGCCCCGACCGCCGTGGCACCGGCTCCGAGAAGTGGGACCGCTGGGCCGGCCGGGACATTCTGCCGCTCTGGGTGGCCGACATGGATTTCCGCGCGCCCGAGGTGGTGCTCGATGCGTTGCATGACCGCGTGGATCACGGCGTGTTTGGCTACACGGCCGACACGCCCGGATTCGCCCCGGCACTTGTCGGGCATCTGGAGTCACTCCACGGCTGGAGCCCCGATCCCGACTGGATCATGGGCACGCCCGGCGTGGTCACGGGACTGGCGATCACGGCCCGACTGCTGGCCGCTCCTGACGACGAGATCCTCACCTTCACACCGGTCTATCCGCCATTCCTCACGCTGCCGGGGCGGGCGGGCCGCCGCACGGTCGGCGTGCCACTGGTGCAGTCGGCCACTGCGTGGACGATCGACTGGGATCTCCTTGAATCATCGCTTACACGAAAATCGAAGCTCTTCTGGCTCTGCCATCCGCACAACCCCACGGGTACTGTCTTTGGACCGGATGAACTCCTGCGACTGGCAGACCTTGCCGAGCGGCACGGCCTGACGGTGATCTCTGATGAGATCTGGTCCGACCTGCTGCTCGACGGCCTGCGGCACGTTCCCTTCGCGAGCCTTGATCACCCGGCCGCGCGGCGGGCGATCACGCTCACGACTCCCTCGAAAACCTGGAATCTGGCCGGCCTGGCCTGCGCCGCGGCGATCGTGCCCGACGCCGACCTGCGCCGCCGCTGGCGGCCCGCCGGTGGTGGCCTCGTGCCGATGGTCAACCCGCTGGGCTACGCGGCGGCCGTGGCGGCATGGCAACACGGCGATGCCTGGCGGCGGCAGTTGATCGCGGTCCTCGAGCGGCACCGCCAGATGGTGCTCGCGGCCGTGGCCGGCATTCCCGGTCTCTCCGCCGCCGTGCCGCAGGCGACCTATCTAATCTGGATCGACTGCCGCGGCACCGGCGTCGCCGACCCGCAGGCGGCCTGTGAAGCCGCCGGCCTCGGTCCCTCCGACGGCCGGGATTTCGGGTTTCCTGGCTTCATTCGGCTCAACACCGCCTGCCCCACGGAGCGGCTGGAAGAGGCCCTGCGGCGGCTCGCGCGGGCCTTCCGCACCGGCTAAAATCGCCCTTCTTCGCTGGCTGTGAGGGACCGAAACCTTCCACCCTCCCCGCCGTTGAATGTGCGTCGGCCTGCGGGATGACGTATATCCTGTCGTCTCGGGCCGCAATGATTGGTCTGCCACGGGGCTCCCACAGAGGTTTTCATGCGCATCACCACGCTGATTTTGGCCGTTTTCGCGTTTGCCGTTACCGAGACCGTCACGCTGGCCGCCCCGGGCAAGGCTCCGGACCCGCAGAAGGCGTTTTCGCGGAAAGACGCCAACAGCGACGGCTCCCTCACGCTCGATGAATACAAGACGGGCATGAAGGACAAGCAACTAGAAAACGCTGACAAGCGGTTCAAGAAGATCGACACCAACGGCGACGGCAAGGTGTCGTTCGACGAGTTCAAGGCCGGGATGCCGAAGCCCAAGCAATAGTGATCCCCCTTGGCCTGGTTGGGCCGGAGACGAGTATGGCGATGCCTCTGATGAAGACTGCGATGCCGCGGGCCGTCACGTGTCTGCTCGTGCTATTGTCGCTGCTGGCCGTCGGGGCCAAGCCCAACGCAACCGGTTCAGCGAAGGCCGCGCGGGCCGCGAAGCGGGCCGGACAGCAGCAGCCGATCAAACTGCCGGCGGCGGTGCTCAAGGAGCCCACAGGCCCGGTTATGGAGGTGGCGACGATCGACCGCTCGCGACGGCAGCAGGTCGTAGAGGCCGCCGGATCCATCGACCGTCTGCTGGAAAAGCACTGGCAGGAGCATGGGGTCGCAGGCAGCACTCCGCTCAACGACGCCCAGTTCGTCCGCCGCATCTATCTGGAACTCGCCGGACGGATTCCCACGTTCGACGAGACGGTGCCGTTCCTCGACTCGAAATCGGTAACCAAGCGGGCCGACCTCATCGACGACCTGCTCGAGAGCCCTGACTATGTCAGCCACACCTACAACTTCTGGGCCGACATCCTCCGGCTCGCAGAGCGGCCTCAGAAAGATGTCTTCTTCGAGCCCTATCTCGACTGGGTGAAGCGTTCGATCGCCGCCAACCGGCCATACGACGAGTGGGTCCGCGAGATGCTCACCGCCGACGGCAAGATCTGGGAGAACCCGGCCACTGGCTATCAGCTCCGCGACAAGGGGATGCCGCTTCCCTACGTCGACAACACGGTCCGGGTGTTTCTTGGCACGCAGATCGGCTGTGCGCAGTGCCACGACCATCCCTTCGACTCCTGGACGCAGCACCAGTTCTACGAACTGGCTGCCTTCACGTCGGGCACGCGGATGCGGCTGGGGGGCATGCCCGAAAAGAAATCCGGCCTGACCAAGGAAGAGATGAAACAGTCCGCGAAGGAGTCGCGGCAGAAGAATGCCGAGGCCTTCCGTCAGATCAAGGAGATCAACCAGCAGGCCCAGGAGCAGATCCGTGCCAAGAAGATTGACAACGGCCTGCGACAGTTCATCAACGCGAACCTGACGAGCGTCTCCTCCCAGACTGGTAAGCTCCTTTTGCCGCACGACTACAAGTATGACGATGACAAGCCGCTGGCGGCCGTCAGCCCCAAGGTGCTCTGGGGTGAGATTCCCAAGGCTGCCAGGTCGGGGGACAACCGCGAACAGTTTGCCGCCTGGCTCTCGTCGCGGGACAACCGGCAGTTTGCCCGCACGATCGCCAATCGCATCTGGCGGAGGGTGATGGGGGTCGGGCTCGTCGAGCCGATCGACGACTTCCGGGAGGACAATCCCGCCTCGAATCCCGAACTGCTCGAGCACCTCACCGACCTCGTGCTCGCACTCGACTTCGATCTCCGCGAGTTCGTCCGCGTGCTCGTCTCGACCGACGCCTACCAGCGACGGGCCGTTCTCCACGACCCGACGTCACCGTCCCCGTTTCACTTCATCGGGCCGGCGCTGCGGCGGCAGACCGCCGAGCAGCTCTGGGATTCGATCATCGTGCTCATCGCCCACAACGAGTGGCCCTTCCAGCGGCCCACATCCGAGGCGTTCGAGACGCTGGCGGAGGTCGACCTGACGGCGGCCGGCACCACCTACGCCAAGGTCGAAAAGGCCTACGAAACCTTCAGCGACACCTACTCCATCAACCGCTACCGCGCCAGGCTCCAGAAGCAGTATGGTTTCCAGGGCCAGGTGCTCGTACGGGCCAGCGAGCTGCCGACACCGCTGCCCTTGGGCCATTTTCTCCGGCAGTTCGGGCAGAGCGACCGCGAGTCGATCGAGGGGGGCAGGACGGTCGCCACGGTGCCGCAGATCCTCTCGATGTTCAACGGCCCGATCACGCACAGCATGCTGGTGCCCGGGTCGGTGATCCACGACGAGGTGATGTCCCACGAACCCAAGCAGGCGGTCGACGTCATCTTCCTCTCGATCCTGTCGCACCGGCCGTCGGTCGAGGACCGGAAGTTTGCCATCCAGGAGATCCAGTCGGCCGACACACCTCAGGCGGGCGTCGGCAACCTCATTTGGGCCCTGCTCAACACGCGGGAATTCATCTTCATCCAGTAGCGAGAACGCTCCGGGAGCAAAGGCTTATGACGCAGCAACACCACTGGCTCGACACGCTCTCCCGTCGCGAGGTTTTCGGCCACGTCGCGCGGGCAACGCTCGGCGTCGGCCTCGTGCCGAGCCTGTCTCGGCAGCTGGAAGCTGCCAAGAGCGCCGCCCCAAAGCGTGCCAAGAACATCATCTATCTGATGATGCAGGGTGCGATGAGCCACCTCGACACCTTCGACCCCAAGCCGGGCCGCGAGGAACAGGGGGAGACGAAGACGATTCCCACGAAGACGCCGGGCGTCGTCTTCGGGCAGAGCCTCGAGAAACTCGCCGGCCTGTCCGATCGCTTGGCCGTGGTCCGATCGCTCACCACGGAGACAGGCGCCCACGAGCAGGGGCAGTACCTGATGCGGACGAGCTACCCGATGATCAACAGCATCCGCCATCCGGCGTTCGGGGCGTGGGCGGTCCACGCCATGGGCAAGATCAGCAAGGATCTTCCCAGCTACGTGCTCGTCGGCAACGGCAACGAACATCCCGGTGCCGGCTTCCTCGATCCCTCGCTCACACCCGTGCCGGTGGCCGATCCGCTGAAGGGCCTCGAAAACACGAAGCGGCCGCGGTATCTCTCGGAGGAAAACTTCGACCGCCGCCTGTCGCTGGCCGATCGCATCGACCGCGACTTTCAATCGCGGTATGCCGGCCGGCAGCTCGACGCCTACAACCAGCTCTACAAAGACGCCGTCCGGCTGATGGGCTCGGTCGACCTGCAGGCGTTCGACATCGCCCAGGAGAAGCCCGAGGTCCGCGACCGCTACGGCGACTCGAAGATCGGGCTCGGCTGCCTGCTCGCGCGGCGGCTGGTCGAATCGGGCGTGCGGTGCGTGGAGGTGGAGTTTGGCGGCTGGGACATGCACCGCGACGTGTTCGACGAGATGGACGAGAAGGGTTCGCAACTCGACCGGGCGATGGGCACGCTGATCGAGGATCTCGAACAGCGCGGCCTGCTCGCTTCGACGCTCGTCGTCTTGGCGACGGAATTCGGTCGCACGCCGCGGATCAATGAAAACGCCGGCCGTGACCACCACCCGGGTGTCTTTTCCTGCGTCTTGGCGGGCGCGGGCGTGCAGGGGGGCGCGGTCTACGGCCAGAGCGACGAGAACGGCTTCCGGCCCGAGAAGGACGCCGTCTCGGTCGCCGACTTCAACACCACGATCGCCGCCGCCTGCGGCCTGCCGTATGAGAAGGAGTTTCACGCTCCCAACGGCCGGCCCTTCAAGATCGGCGGCGGTGGCAAGCCGATCACCGCGGTGCTGGCCTGACAAGCGCCACGCCTGTCATGCAAGCCCGAAGCGCGAGCGAGAGGAATCCGCGTTCCATCTCGGCAGGGCAGCCCGCATTCCCTTGCTTGCGCCCGGACTTGGATGAGGAGCGGGCCTGGGGGGTTTGCGCGTCCGTGGGTATCCGTGCCGCCGGCATGCCCGCGGGCTCGTCTCTGCGGCCGGAGCGAACCGATATCTCCATAAGGTTGGGGAAATCGTTCACTGTCAGGAGTAGATCATGGCACGCAGGCGGTCGAGCAAGGAAACCTACGCCCAGAAAGTGGTCGAGCTGGCCACGTCGACCCTGCCCCTGCCGACGCCCGTGAAGTCTGTGGCAAACTCCCGCTGGGGCTCGCGGCTGTTGCTTGTGCTCGTACCGATTCTGATCGCGTCGGGCGTGGTCACGATCTCCTGGACGGGCAGCCTGCCGAGCATCACGGTCAATAAAGACCGGGCCGCCGTCGTCGGCCAGGAAGTGCAGCAAGAGGCGATCAAGGCGGCGGAGCGGGTTCAGCAATACCGCGCCACCAACTATCGCTAGACGCAGCGGGCACATCCCGTCGCTCACGCTCAGGGCGTCAGCCGCGGGTCCACGCGGCATCGACAAACCGCCAGGGTCGCCCCTCGGGAGCCTCATCCCGCAGGCACTCGGGTAGCCGCTGGTGGGACCAGCCATCGAAACAGATCCGCCGGGCAAACCGCAGGATCGACCAGGGCATACCCACCGCCGAGAAAAACGGCGGAGCGGCCGAGGGCCACGGCCCACCGTGCTGCATCGGCGGCGTGACGGCGAGCCCTGTCGGCATCCGATTCTCGATGATCCTGCCGGCCCGTGCCACGAGGCTCGCGGCGACCTCGCCGACCGTCGCATCGTCGCGGCCATCCTTGGCGGTATAGATGCTGGCAGCGAGCGCCCCGGGCACGCAGGCGACCGCCTGCATGAGTTCGCCGAGGCTCGCGCACTGCACGAGCACGGTAGCGTTGCCAAAGGCTTCGATCAGCAGTGCCTCCGGTCGGGCCACAAGGAGTGCGGCGGGCACCGCGAGCAGGGTCGGCCTGTGGCTGCACGGGCCGTCGCCCGCGCCGCCGCCGGCCAGCACCCGCGCGCCCGCGTTCTTAAGCTGGGCGAGCGCCGCCACCAGCCGCTCGCGGCCGACTTTTCCCAGCAGTACCTGGGCACCGATCGCCTCGAACCGCTCCGCAACCGCGGTGGTGAACATCGTGGCGGCAGCGTCGTTGATCAAAAATACGAATCCCGGCTTTGTGCAGAATTGCCCGGCTGACCCGGTGACGCTCGCGGTCAGTTCGCCCGCGATCTCCGCACCGCGCTCGGCCAAAGCCCCAGGCAAGAGGACGACGGGATTGAGGCTTCCCATCTCCACCCAGATCACGCGTCCGGCCGCGGCCGCAGCCGCATAGAGCCGTTTGCCGGCCTCCTGACCACCGGTAAAGCCGGTGCCGCCAACGCGGCCGTCGGCCACGAGTCGTGCGCCGTCGTCCATGGAGATGCCGTGCACGAGTTGCACGGTCGCCGGAGGCAGCCCGGTCTCGCCAGCCGCAAAGAGCGCCTCGTCGGCCGCGATCCGCGACACGCCCGGATGCCCGGGATGGGCCTTGGCGATGACGGGATTGCCGGCTGCGATCGCGGCCGCGAAGTCGCCGCCGGTGACGGCGCCGTAGGCCAAGGGAAAATTCGCCGGTGGAAACACGACAACCGGTCCGAGCCCGAAGGCCGCCGAGCGGATGTTTCGCTGGGAGTCGATCATGCCCATCCGCCAGGTGCCCTCGCGGGCGGCAGCGGCGGCCTGCCGTAATTGGTCGAGCATCCGCGGCAGCTCCACGTCGGCCAGCCGCGGCTTCACAGCCAGCCCCGATTCAGCATGCGCAACGGCAACCAGATCGTCGCCCCGGGCAGCCAGCCGGTCGGCATACCGCTCGAGAAAGTCGGCGATGCGTGCCCCGGGCAGGCTCGCCAAGCCGCTGGCGGCGGCGACGGCCGCATCGAGCGCCGCATCGACATCGCTCCAGCCGCTCACCGGCCACTGCTGCGGCCGCTCGACGCCGGTGGTGGGATCGACCGCGCGAAAGCTGCCCGTGGCCGTGGCAGCACGCCACTGCCCATCGATCAGCACCGGTTCGGCATCGCGGAGAAGAGCATTGGCAGACATGGTGGCGGACCTCGAGAGCGGTGGGACGGTGTGGCGAGTAGTGTACGATCCAGCTTCCCCGCGGAGCTATGTTGCCCATGCGTCACGCCCCGATCAAGCCATCCCTGTTCCTCACCCACCGTCAGCACCTGACGTCGCTCCTGCCGCCGCAGAGCCTCGTCATCGTGCACGCCGCCGATCTGCTGCCCACCTCGGGCGACGGCACGCTCAGGCTCCATCCGGCCAGCGACCTCTTCTGGCTCACGGGCATCGAACAGGAGGAGAGCGTGCTCGTGCTCGCGCCCGACGCGATCGACCCCGCCCAGCGGGAGATGCTTTTCATCCGCCAGCCGAATGAACTGCTCACCACCTGGGAGGGCCATAAGCTCTCCAAGGACAAGGCGCGGGAGATTTCAGGCGTGGCGAAGATCCGCTGGCTGGCGGACCTTCCTGGCGTGCTGCACGCGCTCATGTGCGAGAGCGAGAGGATCTACCTCAACGCCAACGAACACGAGCGGTCGAGCACCGAGGTGGAACCCCGCGACCTGCGACAGGCCCGCACGCTCCTGTCGCGATATCCGCTCCACCGCTACGAACGTCTCCAGCCGCTCCTGCGGCAATTGCGCGCGGTAAAGAACGCCGCCGAAGTGGAGCTTGTGCGGCGGTCGGTCGAGATCACCGACGGTGGACTCCGTCGCGTGCTCTCGGCGCTTCGGCCGGGCGTGATGGAATACGAACTGGAGGCCGAACTGGTCGGTGAGTTCATTCGGCAACGTGGCAAAATGGCCTACGAGCCGATCATCGCCGCGGGGAAAAACGCCTGCGTGCTCCACTACAATGACAATGATCAGCCGTGCGGCGACGGCGAGTTGGTGCTGATCGACGTGGGCGCCTCCTACGCCAACTATGCCGCCGATCTCACCCGCACCTATCCCATCAATGGGAAATTCTCGCCGCGTCAGCGGGCTGTCTACGAGGCGGTGCTACGGGTCTTGCAGCACTCGATCACCCGCACGACCGCCGGCACGTTGCTCCGCGACTGGAAGCGGGCGGCGCAGCTCGAGATGAACGAGGAACTTCTGCAACTCGGTCTGCTGACACCAGAGCAGGTGGCCAAAGACACGCCCGAGGAGCCGGCCTGCCGGAAATACTTCATGCACGGACTGGGCCACTCACTCGGCCTGGGGGTGCACGACCTCGCGCCGCCCAACGGCCCGCTGGCTCCCGGCTGGGTGATGACGGTGGAGCCCGGAATCTACATCCCCGAAGAGGGCATCGGCATCCGGCTCGAGAACGACATCCTCGTCACGGAAGATGGTCCTGTGGATCTCTGCGCGGGGGTGCCGATCCTGCCCGACGAGATCGAGCAACTGCTGGCGAAATAGCGGGGCATTTCTGTATACTCCCGTGAACCATACCCCTTCAGGAGCTACGCGATGCGTCTGTCCAGCCTCGTATTCCTCTCGCTGTTTTCCCTCACGCTCACACTCAATTTTTCCTCCATGGAGATCACCGTGGCCGCTGAAACTGCTGAAGTCCCGCATCCGCAACTTCCGGCCGGTGCCGGCAAGCTCGATGCCGACGCACCGAAGACGTTCGCCACCACGCCGTCCGGCCTGCAGTACCGCGTCCTCCGCAAGGGCACCGGCGCCAATCCCAAGGCCACCAACTCCGTGAAGGTCAGCTACCACGGCTGGCTCGACGGCGGCAAGGTATTCGACAGCTCGTACCAGCGTGGTGAACCGATCGATTTCGGACTCAATCAGGTGATCCCCGGCTGGACCGAGGGAATGCAGCTGGTCGGCAAGGGCGGCATGATCGAGCTGGTGATCCCGAGCAACTTGGGCTACGGCCCGCGCGGCACGCCAGGCGGCCCGATTCCCCCCAACGCGACCCTTCACTTCCTCGTCGAACTGCTTGACGTGAGGTAGTCGCGATTCCATCTGGCACGACGCCCCCTGCCATCCAAGTAGAGTCGGGGAGTGGCGCGGTGGTTTAGGCGGGGCCTATCTGTTTCCGGCTCTTTCGTCTGCCGGTGCCTCACTAGCTCCGCCATGCTCCGTTTCCACTCCCCGCTCATCGAACCGGACGTGCAGATCTCCTGCATCCGGCTCTCCGATCAGATTACCGTGCTTTCGCCCACAGCGACTTGCGTTGGATGCAGTTCGTGAGTTTGATAAGGCCGTAGTCTTCGTACAGCCTCAGGTCCGGAAGGTTCTGGTACCTGCGGTTCCCACGGTGCTTCCTACGCACCCACCAGCGGAGCCGACGGCAGGCGTGCTCTTGCACGACCTGCCAAGCTCCCGTGGTGTATCCGATGCGGAAGTAGTTGCCCCAACCGGACAGAAGCCGGTTGACGCTGACTACTACCTGCTCCGGATCACGCCACGTCGTGCGGGAGTTCGTCAGTTCGCTGATCTTTTCACAGATCACGCGAACCTTGGTCCTGGACGGTGCCGGCGCAAGATACCGCCGGCCCGTCCTCCAGGAGACTTGCTCGCCGAACGTGAATCCCAGGAAGGTGAACGTCTCGGCCGGGAGTGAACACTGCCGCGTTTTCCGCTTGTTCACCGTGAGCTTCAGCCGCTCTATCATCGACTGCATCTGGACACGGGCCGCGTCGGCCCGCCCCGGCTTGCAGCAGATCACGAAGTCGTCTGCATAGTTCACGATGCGGGCTTCAAGCCGCTGCTCGTGTCCGCCCTGTTTCCAACCCAACACGAACCGTCGCATGTAAAGATTCGCCAACAGCGGCGAGGCCACGCCGCCTTGCGGCGTGCCACGACCCTCGTCCTTGTTGCGGGTCGTCCGCACCTTCCGCCCCTTCTCGTCCGTCTCCTCGACCGCAGCCTCCAGCCACATCTTCACCAGATGCAGCAGGTGCCGGTCGCTGATCC
>Ga0214919_10000493_pt1 | contig 67236 bp, 69 predicted proteins | sample LL1503_MetaG_FD_177994 | JGI IMG/M metagenome (GOLD analysis project Ga0214919, IMG submission 177994) | Freshwater microbial communities from Lake Lanier, Atlanta, Georgia, United States - LL-1503 | ecosystem: Environmental > Aquatic > Freshwater > Lake | place: USA: Georgia | collected... | reverse complement strand
CAAAACTGCACTGACTACCGTACTGGAAACCTTAACTCCACCACCGCAGGTTGAATTACTAGTCGATGCCGATTTATCGGCTGCTGCAGCCACCCTGCTTGCCGAAAGAATTGATCCGTCTAGCGCCAAGCTAAAAGTTGAAAGTGTCAGCGGTGGCGTACTTACTATTGAAGGTGCTGTTTTAACGCAACGAGCGCGCGATGCGGTAATGGATATGTTGCAGACGTCCTTACCAGGGCTCAAGCGCGTGAATGCATCCATAGTGATGGCGGAAGATCTCCCTCAGCTATTACAAGATCAGCTAGCGGCATCTGGCCTTTTGAAAAAAATACAAATCATCGATAGGCAACCTGAATTTCTACTTCGCGGTGCGCTAACTGACGATGATATGCGACGCTGGGAAAACTTAATTGTTAATTTCACCGACCGCTATGGAAAGCTTCTGCCTGTTAAAGCTGTTTTCAAACTTGCGACAAGAAAACCACCTGTCAATGTACAAGCGATTGTGGGTGGTACTACTCCGTTTGTTATTACGGAGAATGGCGATCGCATAACTCGTGGCGGCGACGTCAATGGCAACACGCTCATGATAGTAAAAGACACCGAAATAATTTTTGAAGGTAGTGAGCGATTTAGGATATCCCGATGACAAATCACGAAAAAATATTTATCACACAACTGCAAGAAGCCTTGCATAACGACACTACCGGACAGCTAGAAAATGAAGTTAATCAACGCTTAGAGGGTATTTCGCAACGACTAGAAAAAAATCAGCAACATCTTAATTCAGTCGAAGTACACGCAGATATTAAAGCAGCACAACAGGCCGTTGCAGGTGCTCAGCGCGTCATGCAGCTATTTACAGGAAGAAAAATAATTTAAAGGGAAATTGCTATGCCACTTACAAAAACTACTCTAGACGATCTAAATGCCTATATAACCGCTACGGGTGGCGCACTAGACAAAGGCGAGAAAGATGTTATCACTCAGATCAATGCACTGAACGGCGGCGGTGATATTACCCAAGTAGACCTTGTTAAGCTGCAGTGGAGCATCTCGAGATACTCCATTACTGCTTCTGTCTTTGGAAACATCATGAAGGAATTTGCCGACTCGCTCAAGCAAGGTGCAAATCGACTCAGCTAATGCTGAGCTTTACGTACTCGTGGAGACAATACGAGCTGATCTAAAAAAATTAGCTTAGTTCTTCCAGACGTATTCGCGTGACTTTAGCAACCACGGTTGATAAAGCTTCGATCGCTGCGATGGCACGATCGACATGCTTTTCTTGGGTTTGATGGGTGAGGATAATGATGTCAGTCTGAGTCTCGCCATCGGCGGGCTCTTTCTGCAGCATCGCATCGATAGAAATAGCACCGTCGGCAAGAATGCGCGTGATGTCGGCCATCACACCGAGCTTATCGGCGACACAGATACGTAAGTAGTAGCTGGTGGTGATCTCCGACATGGGAAGTATCGGTGTATCCGACATTTCATCCGGTTGAAATGCCAAATAGGGAACGCGATGCTCAGGATCCGCCGTAGCTAAACGCGTGATATCGACTAAATCTGCAATCACCGCCGATGCGGTGGGTTCAGCACCTGCGCCCTTACCGTAGTAAAGCGTGGCACCGACAGCATCACCCTGCACTAGCACGGCGTTCATTGCGCCTTCGACGTTAGCAATCAAACGATTAGTTGGTATCAATGTGGGGTGTACGCGCAATTCAATACCGTTCGCTACACGTTTGGTAATGCCCAATAATTTGATACGGTAACCGAGTTTTTCTGCATAGCGAATATCTGACGCCTGCAAGTTAGTAATACCCTCTACGTGAGCTTTATCGAACTGCACTGGAATACCGAAGGCAATCGCCGACATGATGGTTGCCTTGTGCGCGGCATCAACTCCCTCGATATCGAACGTTGGGTCGGCCTCGGCATAGCCCAAACGTTGTGCTTCTTTGAGCACGACATCAAAATCTAATCCCTTATCGCGCATTTCAGACAAGATGAAATTGGTTGTGCCATTGATGATGCCAGCTATCCATTGAATGCGATTAGCCGTTAAGCCTTCACGCAGTGCTTTAATAATCGGGATGCCGCCTGCTACTGCCGCCTCAAACGCTACCATCACGCCGCGCTCTTGCGCTGCACGAAAAATTTCAGTGCCGTGAGTTGCGAGCAAAGCTTTATTCGCAGTCACTACGTGCTTGCCATTCGCGATAGCCTTCATCACCAGCTCGCGAGCTATGCCATAGCCACCGATCAATTCAATAACGATATCGATATCAGGATTATCAACGACTTGATGAGCATCCTTAACCACAACGACACTGCTACCGACAATCGCCTTGGCGCGCTCGGTATCTAAATCAGCGACCATAGCGATTTCTATTTCACGCCCTGCTCGTCGACGGATTTCTTCCTGATTGCGTTTGAGTACAGTAAAAGTACCTGCACCTACGGTACCTATGCCAAGCAAGCCTACTTTGATCGGTTTCATTGTTTACTAAGCGACGCTAATGTTAGTTACGCACTTCAGGCGTGGGCATGATGACGGCGATAGCCATCAAGGAAATGAGCAATGCGACCAATGGCCACAGAGAGATCATCCACGTTGGGCAGGAACACGACGCGGAAATGATCGGGGGTTGGACAATTAAATCCTGTTCCCTGCACAATCAGTACGCGCTCTTCTGCCAAGAGATCATAAGCAAATTGCTGATCATCTTTGATGGGATACATTTTTGGATCAAGCCGCGGAAACATATACAACGCTGATTTTGGTTTGACACACGTTACACCAGGAATATCCGTCAACAATTTATGCGCCATATCCCGCTGCTTGAGCAAGCGGCCACCCGGACCCACTAAATCATTAATGCTCTGGTAGCCACCCAGAGCTGTTTGAATCGCATACTGACCTGGCACATTGGCACACAATCGCATTGACGCCAACATATTCAAACCTTCGATGTAATCCTTTGCGTGTTTCTTTTCTCCTGAAACCACCATCCAACCGGCACGATAACCACATGAACGATAATTTTTCGAAAGACCATTGAAGGTAATGAACAGCACATCATCTGCAAGTGAAGCCAGTGATGTATGTGTTTCACCCTCATAAAGCACTTTGTCGTAAATTTCATCTGCAAAAATGATCAGCTGATGTTGCCGTGCTAACTCAACTATCTGCTGCAATAACTCGACCGGGTACAAAGCACCGGTGGGATTATTTGGATTGATGACGACGATGGCACGGGTATTCGAGTTGATTTTCTTTTTAATGTCATCGATATCGGGATACCAGTCGGCTTGTTCATCACACATATAGTGAATAGGCTTGCCGCCTGACAGACTAACTGCGGCTGTCCACAAAGGATAATCTGGCGCAGGAACTAACACCTCATCCCCCGTGTTGAGCAAAGCATTCATGCCCATAACGATTAATTCAGATGCGCCATTGCCCAAGTAAATATCATCTATTGTTACGCCAGTGATTTTCTTTTCTTGGGTGTACTGCATGATCGCCTTGCGAGGGGCGAACAAACCCTTGGAATCGGTATAACCTGCGGCGTTACCCATATTGCGAATCATGTCGCGCACAATTTCGTCAGGCGCATCAAAACCAAATGGCGCGAGGTTGCCAATATTCAGTTTGATGATTTTTTGGCCTTCTTCTTCCATCTGACGTGCTTTTTCAAGCACAGGTCCACGGATGTCGTAACAAACATCGGCCAGTTTTTTGGATTTTTGGATTGGTTTCACAGCTGTCGTTCGCCCTGGTTAGCGCGTGCACTCAATGGGTGTTGCACCGCGATAAAACAAGCATTTTGCCCCAAATTGGCGTGCTTTACCAATGCGAAACCCCTTAGCTATGCTGATCGCGATAAAATCACCCTCACTATGAAGTTGCATTCCACCCAGACCCAGCAATATCAAACCGTTACCGGCTACGAAGACGACTGGATAGAGATTAACGCCCAGCGTTTTGTCCATAGTTTGGTCGTACTTCCCGAATCGGCCCCGCAGCCATGGCAAGTCAAGGCCTTCGAGGATTTGCAGCCATCGGATTTCGAGCTATTGGGAAGTATGAAGCCCGATCTTGTCATTTTGGGTACGGGTCAACGTCAACGTTTTGCCTCAGCTCGTTTAACAGCTCAGCTGATCGCGCAAAGGGTGGGTGTTGAATGTATGGATAATCAAGCAGCTTGCCGAACTTATAATATTTTGATGGCTGAGGGTAGAAAAGTGGCTTTGGCGGTCATTCTTCCCGGTCAGCTTAAATAGCAGTCCCACTAGGAGAATGAGTTGAGTGAACGTCCGTCCATCCTGAATATGACCGTCCCTGATTTTTCCGCCAAAATCACAGGTACGTCGCCTTTTCAGCTATCCCAGTACCAAGGCAAAAATCTGGTGCTGTACTTCTATCCCAAAGACAATACGCCGGGATGCACGACCGAAAGCCTGCAGTTTCGCGAGCTCTATCCCAAATTTCAACAGGCTGGCACCGAGATTATCGGCATCAGCCGAGACAGTATTCGTTCACATGATGGCTTTAAATCCAAACTTGAATTACCGTTTGAATTGATTTCCGATTCGGACGAAACCGTGTGCACCATGTTTGATGTCATCGTCATGAAATCTATGTACGGTAAAAAAGTACGTGGCATTGAGCGCTCAACATTTGTTATTGACGCTGCCGGTAAAATAGTGAAAGAATGGCGTGGAGTAAAAGTTCCTGGCCATGTTGATGAAGTTCTGGAATTTGTTCAAAGTTTGGGTTAACACAAGATAACCAATTGAATCTCAAAGATTATTCGCGTTCAAGGCTGTTTAAGAAAAAGGATAACGTCCTTTTGCTTAAACAGCCTTTTCTGTTTTACTCCCTGCAGTTCGTTCGTTTTCGACGTTCCTTTCCCTTCAATTTAAGTTTGAGGTCCTAATGCCCTTGCCTAAAATGCCAAGCAAACCCGCAGCACTACTCTCCCCGGTTGATTATCCCAAGGCAGAAAAAGGCAAATCCGTTAAACCAGCAATCGCGCTGGTGACTACAGCACCGACGGTGCCGGTCTCTCTACCTCAAGCTCTCACGAAATCTGAAGCGCCGATACAAGATAGCCCTCCGGCACGTCGATCACGTACCGATACTCGAACCAAGTCACATATAAGTCGCACGCCTGATAAGCGCGGAGTGACCAAGTTGTTTGTGCTAGACACCAATGTACTAATGCATGACCCAACGTCGCTGTTTCGTTTTGCTGAGCATGACATTTATCTTCCGATGATCACACTGGAAGAACTCGACAATCATAAAAAAGGCATGTCCGAAGTTGCGCGTAATGCGCGTCAAGTGTCGCGCTCATTGGATGCGTTAGTCGCCGATATTGCTGAAGATGCGATTGATTCAGGTATTGCGCTCAACAAGCTAGGAAACAAAGACGCGGCCGGACGTTTATTTTTTCAGACGCGACTCGGTCGCTGGACGCTTCCTGAAGGTCTGCCTGAAGGCAAAGCCGACAATCAAATTCTGGGAGTCGTTCGCGCGCTGCAAGAGCAACAGCCTGAGCGCCCCGTGGTGTTGGTGTCTAAAGATATCAACATGCGCATCAAAGCTCGCGCTTTGGGTTTGCCTGCAGAAGAATATTTCAATGACCACGTACTTGAAGATACCGATCTTCTATATTCAGGCATTTTGCCTCTGACAGACGACTTCTGGAATCGTCACGGCAAAGGCATGGAATCTTGGCAGGAGTCGCGTCAAGGCTATAGCAGCACCTTCTATCGCGTTACAGGGCCGCAAGTTCCGGCCATGCTCGTCAACCAGTTTGTTTACATGGAGCCGCGTAATGGCGAGCCTTCATTTTATGGACAGGTAACGCAGATCAATGGCAAGACAGCCGTACTGCGTACGCTGCGCGATTATGGCCACAACAAAAATAATGTCTGGGGTATCACCGCGCGCAATCGAGAACAAAATTTTGCGCTCAATCTGTTGATGGATCCCGACTGTGATTTCGTCACCTTGCTTGGTCAAGCCGGAACAGGAAAAACCTTGTTGGCGCTAGCCGCAGGTCTAGCGCAAGTTTTAGAATCTAAAACATACAACGAAATTATCGTCACGCGCGTGACTGTCCCTGTGGGTGAAGATATTGGATTTTTACCGGGCACAGAAGAAGAAAAAATGTCACCGTGGATGGGTGCATTTGACGACAACTTAGAGGTATTGAATAAATCGGATTCGGATGCCGGTGAGTGGGGGCGCGCTGCTACGCAAGAATTGATACGTTCACGCATCAAAATCAAATCACTGAACTTTATGCGTGGCCGCACCTTCGTCAACAAGTACCTCATCATCGACGAAGCACAAAATCTCACGCCCAAACAGATGAAGACACTCGTCACGCGTGCTGGCCCAGGCACAAAAATCATCTGCCTTGGCAACATTGCTCAGATCGATACGCCTTACCTGACAGAAGGCTCGAGTGGCCTAACTTATGTTGTGGATAGATTTAAAGGTTGGAGTCATAGCGGACACATCACACTGGCACGTGGTGAACGTTCGCGACTGGCAGATCACGCCAGTGATGTACTCTAGCCGATAATAAACTCAGCTAGAGCGTGTGGATGGTAAGTAGTGAGAAAGCGATGATTACAAAAACTGCTTACCTAACCACCATGCAATCGCTGCCATAAAAGCGGACGCGGGTATGGTGAAAATCCAGGCCCAAACAATATTGCCCGCAATACCCCAGCGCACTGCCGATAATTTGCGTGAGGACCCAACGCCGACAATAGCGCCAGTAATGGTGTGCGTGGTTGACACGGGAATACCTAGTGACGTAGCTAAAAACAAAGTAATCGCTCCACCGGTCTCTGCACAGAATCCACCCACGGGTTTTAGCTTAGTAATTTTTTGCCCCATCGTTTTAACGATGCGCCAGCCACCAAACAAAGTCCCCATCCCAATAGCAAGATAGCAACTCACGATCACCCAGGTAGGTAATGCATCACTGGCAGACACAGCCCCAGATGTAATCAACAACATCCAAATAATTCCCATGGTTTTTTGCGCATCGTTTCCACCATGACCCAGGCTGTACATGGAAGCAGAAATTAGCTGCATACGCCTGAACCATTTATCGGCACGTTGTGGGGTGCTGCTAACAAATACCCACGACACAATGAGCATCATTAGCGAACCCAAAAACAATCCCAGCAATGGTGATAACACGATGAAGCTAATGGTCTTAATCAAACCGGCAGAGATCAGCGAGCTAGTACCGGCCTTTGCAACTGCAGCACCAACCAGCCCCCCGATCAGCGCATGCGAAGATGATGAAGGGATACCGTAATACCAGGTAATAAAATCCCAGACAATAGCGCCAACCAAGGCACCAAACACCACATAGTGATCAACGACCATGGGATCAATGATGCCCTTACCTACCGTGGTCGCTACTTTAAGTTGGAATACTGCAATCGCAACAACATTAAAAAAAGCTGCCATCATGACTGCATGAGAAGGTTTCAATACACCCGTCGACACGACGGTTGCAATCGAATTCGCGGCATCATGAAAGCCATTCATGAAATCAAAAAGCAAAGCCAGAATAATTAAAAAGCCAAGTACGTAGATGCTAATGTTCAAAGTTTGCATGCGTCAGAGTCGCTGAATGATGGACGTCGCTTTAAGCGTTTTCAACGATGATGCCTTCAATAATATTGGCAACATCTTCGCAACGATCGGTGACCGTTTCGAGCAGTTCATAAATTGCTTTCAGCTTTATTAGAGTGCGCACATCGCCTTCCTCGCGAAAAAGCTTAGACATTGCAGCACGCATCACATGATCAGCATCGGATTCTAAACGGTCAATTTCAGCACAGATGGCTAACATTTCGCGCGCATTGCCCATGTTATGCAACAAAGAAACACTAGCTAACACTTTTTCAGAACATGCCTGACACAGTTCAGCTAGTCGTTTAGCTTCCGGTGTGATCGCTTTGATGTCATATAAAGAAATGGTCTGAGCCACATCTTCCATAAGATCAATGATGTCATCCATGCGATTAATTAACTGGTGGATATCTTCGCGGTTAAGTGGCGTGATAAATGTTGCGTGTAATAATTCAAGCGCCGCATGAGTGACTTTGTCTGCCTGTTTTTCTATAGTTTCAATCGCATGCACACGATGTTCAAGGTCATCAAAGTTAGTCATTAAAGAAACCAGTTCTTTACTGCCCTTCACACATAACTCACCATGTTGAATAAAAAACTCAAAGAATTTGCCCTCGGTGGGCATGAGACGTCCAAACATATAGGCTCCTACGTTTTGGAATGTTTTATATAGAAATTATTCTGAGCCATACACAGGCGCGCTACCCGTGTAATTTTCAAATTTTGTGTACTGACCTAAAAAGGTCATGCGAACACTGCCGATAGGACCATTACGCTGCTTACCAATAATGATCTCAGCCATACCTTTTTCAGGCGAGTCTGGGTTGTACACTTCATCACGATAAATAAAGAGAATTAAGTCGGCGTCTTGCTCAATTGCGCCAGACTCTCGGAGATCTGACATCACGGGACGCTTGTTAGGACGTTGTTCTAGCGAACGATTGAGCTGCGATAAGGCGATGACTGGGCAATTTAATTCTTTCGCCAAACCTTTTAAGTTACGCGAAATTTCAGAAATCTCTGTCGCCCTATTTTCACCAGGCGCATTGGCTGACATGAGCTGAAGATAATCAACAATGATCAAGCCTAATTTTCCACATTGACGCGCCAATCGACGCGAGCGCGCACGTAATTCTATAGATGTCAGTGCAGGTGTTTCATCGATAAAAATTTGCGCATCGTTCATTTTTTGAATCGCATGCGTTAAACGCGGCCAATCTTCATCATTGAGTCGGCCAGTACGCAAACGATGCTGATCAAGCCGCCCTACCGAACCCAACATACGCATAGCTAACTGTGAGCCACCCATCTCCATGGAAAATATAGCGACTGGCAAACCACTATCCGTGGATACATGCTCACCAATATTTACCGAGAATGCAGTTTTACCCATAGATGGGCGACCAGCCACGATGATTAAATCGCCGGGCTGCAAACCCGATGTCATACGATCGAGATCAACAAACCCTGTGGGAACACCCGTGATGTCGTTGGGATTTTCACGGTTATAGAGTTCATCGATGCGCTCGACAACTTGCGTGAGCAAAGGCTGAATCTCTTGAAATCCCTGGGTGCCACGCGAGCCTTCTTCAGCAATCGCAAAAATTTTTGATTCAGCCTCATCCAGCATTTGCTTAACTTCTTTGCCCTGCGGATTAAATGCAGAACCAGAAATTTCATCAGATACGGAAATCAACTTACGCAAAATGCCACGATCACGAACTATTTCGGCATATCGGCGAATGTTGGCGGCTGAGGGAGTATTTTGCGCAAGCGCATTTAAGTAGGATAAACCACCGACTTCCTCCGCTTTGTTAGCCGAAGAAAGTGATTCAAATACGGTGATGACATCCGCGGGTCGGGAGCCGCTAATCAATCTGGCAATATGCTGAAAAATCAGGCGGTGATCGTAACGATAAAAATCTTCGGGGCTAACAAAATCGGCAATTTTGTCCCATGCTGAATTATCTAGCAGTAAACCACCCAAAACAGACTGCTCCGCCTCAATGGAATGAGGAGGAATTCGAAGTGAATCTACCTGCGGATCGGATCGTTCGTTCATAGGGTTCGATTATAACCGCTCGCTCTCGGGCAAAAATCTAAAACCAAGGTTTCTGCATTGCCTATTTCTTTGCATGGCTTTTAATAGTTAAAAGATACGTATGCTCTTTTTGGGGGGAGGCGTGCTGCGATTTTTAAGGCTGAAAAAAGGGTAAAAAAATAGCCGGGCTAACCCGGCTATTTTTACAACCAAAGACTTGGTCTTCAAATTACGAATGATCGCCAACAATGTTGATTTTTACTTCTGCAATCACGTCCGTGTGTAGAGCAACAGCCAATGCGTGCTCGCCTGCGGTCTTCAATGGACCTGTAGGCATACGAATTTGCGACTTATCTACCGCAAAGCCTTGCTTGCCTAAAGCATCTGCAATGTCGTGATTGGTGACTGAACCAAACAGACGACCATCAACGCCCGATTTTTGAGTGATTTGAACGGTCAGACCGGACAATTTTTCACCTTGTGCTTTAGCCGTAGCTAATTTCGCTGCTGCGATTTTTTCTAACTCAGCACGCTTTGCTTCAAACTCAGCAATAGCTTCTGCCGTTGCACGGCGAGCCATACGTTGTGGAATCAAAAAATTACGTGCGTAACCATCTTTAACGCGAACCACGGCACCAAGATCGCCGAGATTAGCTACTTTTTCCATCAAAATTACTTGCATGTTTTTCTCCAAATATCTTTGCTAGGACGCCGAGATTAGGCGTTGTGCAGATCGGTATACGGCAACAGTGCCAAGTAACGCGCACGTTTGATGGCTGTATCCACCTGACGCTGATAATGTGCGCGGGTGCCAGTTAGGCGTGCGGGCATGATCTTGCCATTTTCCTGAACAAAGTCTTTCAGAGTATCTACATCTTTGTAATCAACTTGTTCAACATTAGCCACGGTGAAGCGGCAGAATTTTTTACGCTTAAACAGTGGGTTTTGCTGTTTGCGTTTTTCTTTCAACTTGCTCTTATCGAATTTTTTACCAAATGCCATGGTCGGCTCCTGAATCTTTATTTACTCAATGTTTTGTAATGCGGTGAGATGAAATATCAGACTTCGACTATTACGGTTTTTTCGGGCTAAAAACCCGGTAAACCGAAATTCACTGCCTAACTTTTCCTGAGCCAGTTGTTGAGCTATTTGTCCTGCAGCTAACGCTGACATTTCAAATTCAACTCGTCTGTTAATGCCAGCTTCTACTTGTTCTGATTCGTGTATCAATTTAGCTGACACGATCGGTATACCAGCAGGGCTGTAGCGCACAACATCACGCTCGGCCAGGATTGCTACGCACTGAAATCTGTTCTCACCTCGCTCTGTCAATCTCGTATGTGCCGGTTAGGCCGCCTGAACGTCGGTACGTGAAGTCTTAGCAGCATCTTCGCGTTGAACGCTCTTCATAATGGGCGACGGTGCAGTCTCGGCTTTTTTCATACGGACTGTTAAGTGGCGCAGCACTGCATCATTGAATTTGAAACCTGTCTCGATTTCAGCGAGTGTCTCGCCGTCGCACTCAATGTTCATGCAAACGTAGTGTGCTTTCGCAAGTTTCTGAATCATGTAAGCCATCTGGCGACGACCCCAATCTTCTATGCGATGGATCTTGCCGCCGCGACCGGCAACAAGTCCTTTATAGCGTTCGATCATCGCAGGCACTTGCTCGCTTTGATCTGGATGGACAATAAAAACTATTTCATAGTGACGCATCATTTCTCCTTATGGACGGATTACAGAATTGCCCACCTCGGCGTCAGGACGAGTGTGGGAAGAGGAAAACCCGCGATCATACTAGGTTAAGAGCAAATACTCAATATCTTCAGAGACTTAAGCTCAATCGATGAAGCCGCGCCCAAGGAAGGACGATGGAAAAAGTTCTTGCTTTTTACTAAATGCTGTATAAAACTACAGGCTGTTTATATAAACAGGCCAAAAAGGAAATCCCATCATGATTAAGCTGACTGCGCGCCAAGAAGAGATTCTGGGACTCATCCGTGATGCCATTGAAAAAACTGGATTCCCGCCAACCCGCGCCGAAATAGCCAACGAACTGGGTTTCCGTTCTGCTAACGCCGCCGAAGAGCATCTGCAAGCCTTGGCGCGCAAAGGTGCAATCGAGATCTCGCCCGGCACCTCACGCGGGATTCGATTGCTCGACAGACCTGCTGACGGTAAAAAAATTCGTCGTTCGGGCATACCGCAGATGGTTTTACCCCATCCTGGCTTGATGCAACTATCACTACCCCTAATTGGTCGAGTGGCCGCAGGTTCGCCGATTTTGGCCGAAGAGCACGTCTCCGCCACCTACCAAGTGGATCCCTCATTATTTACTGCCAAACCCGATTATTTGCTCAAAGTTCGGGGCATGTCGATGCGCGACGCCGGCATTTTGGATGGTGACCTGTTAGCAGTAAAGAAGACCGATAGCGCGCGTGATGGCCAGATTGTGGTGGCACGTTTGGATGATGATGTAACGGTCAAACGCTTCCGTCGCAATGGTTCTTCAATTGAACTACTGCCAGAAAATCCTGACTTTGATGTTATCCGCGTAGAACCGGGCAGCCACGAATTTGCCCTTGAAGGGTTGGCTGTGGGACTGCTGCGTGCTTGGGGATAAAACTTAGGCTAAGGTGCGCATCACTTAGGCAGTTTAGTCTGTGGTTCGCCGTTTTCTGTGATGAAGTAGTTGATTCGCGATTCCACGCAAAATATTCACTTCTTCCGTCTCTAACGTCGTGCGCGCAAAAAGACGACGTAAACGCGACATTAGTTTTTTCGGATTGTGCTGATCAAGGAACTCTATCTCTATCAGCGCTTGTTCCAGATGCACGAACATACCTTCAATTTGTTCATTCGTAGCCAAATCTCCAGTAAAACCTATCTGATCCAATCCACCACCCTCGATTGGGCTAGCTAACCCTGCCATCCTGCACTCATAGGCCACAATCTGTACTGCTTGTGCCAAGTTCAATGAACCATACTCAGCATTGGTAGATACCGAGACAATCGCCTGACATTTTTCAACCTGCTCATTCGATAAACCATAGCGCTCGCTACCAAACACTGCAGCTGCGCGCAAACCACCATTTGACTGCATGTGGCTAGCAAGCGATCTGGGCTCATAGCGAGGCGGTGAAAATTCCCTTAATCGCGCTGACAAAGCAACGCAAAAATTACAGCCTTCCAGTGCCTCTTCCAATGAATTGACGATTCGAGCTTTAGTTAAGACTTCAGTGGCACCGCTCGCAAAAGCTATTGCATCCTCATGAGACAGTACGTCTGAGTAGCGCGGATTGACAAGTACCAACTCCGAAAATCCCATCGTTTTCATAGCGCGAGCAGTCGCGCCGACATTACCAGGATGACTGGTATCGACCAATACAAAGCGTAAGCGCTGCGCTAGTGGCACTGACATTGGAAAAGAATTCGAGGTCTGATTCATTTAGAATAGCGAACTTGCGCGGCCACAGCGAATCTCCGATGGTCGCATTGTTCATTTAACTCATTGCTGTCACGTCAGATTATCCGACGCGACGTTCAAGACCGGATTTTAACGGAACGCTCATGCATCCCATGATCAATATTGCGGTGAAAGCCGCTCGTCGTGCCGCCTCAGTCATCACACGTGCCTCTTTCGAGGTCGAACAACTACGCGTGACTCACAAAGGGCACAATGATTTTGTCACCGAAGTCGACCAAGCGGCTGAGCAAGCCATCGTCGACGTGCTGCGGCAGGCGTATCCCGATCATGCGATTCTTGCCGAAGAATCCGGTGCATCAGCCAATCTGCACAAAGATAGTGAATACGTTTGGATCATCGACCCCTTAGATGGCACTACCAACTTTATTCACGGCTTCCCTCAATATGCCGTGTCTATCGGCTTACAGCACCGCGGCCAAATTACCCAAGCCGTTGTTTATGACCCGACTCGCAACGAACTCTTCACCGCCAGCAAAGGTGCGGGTGCATTTTTAAACGACAAACGCATACGCGTAACTAAACGCGACAAACTCGCCGATGCGCTAATCGGCACTGGATTTCCCTATAGCGATTTGTCGGGACTGGATGAGTACATAAAAATGTTCCATTTGATGACGCAAAAATCGGCGGGACTGCGCCGGCCTGGAGCGGCTGCTTTAGATTTGGCTTATGTTGCCGCAGGCAGGTTAGATGGCTTTTTCGAAAAAAATCTCAAACCATGGGACATCGCTGCCGGAACTTTACTGATAACCGAAGCTGGCGGCATCGTAGGTGATTTCCATGGCGAAGCCGACTATCTTTACAAAGGCAATGTGATTGCCGGTTCACCTAAAATTTTTTCGCAAATGTTGAACGTGCTATCACCCTTCGCTTAAAGATCATCACAATCTAATTAATCGAACACTAAGCAGCTCTGTTACACTTCGGGTTCTGCAGTAATTGTTCCAGTCTTCTTACTGCTTCTCCTGATTCATCCCCTCTGGCCTGTGACTGGCGCCCTGATGCGGCGGCGGGTCGATTTTTATCCCTATATATGTCATTTGCTGAACTCGGCTTGTCCGAAGCCATCGTGCGCGCCGTCACGGAAAACGGTTATACCCAACCCACCCCTATCCAAGCTCAGGCTATTCCAGCCGTTCTCAAAGGTGGTGATTTACTCGCGGGTGCCCAAACGGGCACAGGCAAAACAGCCGGATTTACCTTGCCTATGCTGGAACGCTTATTAAGCGGCCAGCGTGCAGCGCCACGTCAAGTGCGCGCACTTGTACTCACACCAACACGTGAACTCGCAGCGCAGGTTGAAGAAAGCGTTCGAACTTACGGTAAGTACGTCAAACTTTCCTCAGCCGTTATCTTTGGTGGCGTAAATATCAATCCACAGATTCAGCGACTCGAGCGCGGCGTAGATATTCTCGTCGCTACTCCAGGTCGTTTGCTCGATCTGCTGCAGCAAGGCGCAGTAGATCTGAAAAAAGTTGAAATCTTGGTACTCGATGAAGCCGATCGTATGCTCGATATGGGTTTTATTCGCGACATCAAACGCATTTTGGTTTTGCTTCCAGCGCAGCGTCAAAATTTACTGTTCTCTGCGACTTTTTCCGATGAGATCAAGGCCTTGGCTGATGGTCTATTGAACAATCCCGCCATGATCGAAGTCGCTCGTCGAAACTCGACCATCGAAATCGTTTCACAAAAAATTTACGGCGTAGATCGCGATCAAAAGCATAAGCTACTGACCCATCTCATTACTGAACGCAATTGGTTTCAAGTATTGGTGTTTACCCGTACTAAACACGGCGCGAATAAATTGGCCGAGCAATTAAACAAAGCCGATATCAGCGCCATGGCGATACACGGCAATAAGAGTCAAGCCGCTAGAACACGTGCCTTAGCAGAATTCAAGAGTAGCAAACTGCAAGTACTGGTTGCCACCGATATCGCCGCCCGTGGTATCGATATTGATCAGCTGCCCCACGTCGTGAATTACGATCTGCCGAATGTGCCTGAAGATTACGTCCATCGTATTGGTCGTACCGGCCGTGCAGGTGCAACCGGTGAAGCCGTTTCATTGGTGTGCGTCGATGAACATGGTTTATTACGCGACATTGAGCGCTTTATCAAACGTGAAATTACGCGTGAAGTGGTGGCCGGATTCGAACCCGACCCTAACGCCAAAGCACAACCCATACAACTACGTAGCCAAGAACATAGACAACGTAGCGGTCCACGCACGAATAACCGCTCGGGCGCACAGCCCAATGGTGACAAGCGTGGCGGTGGTGGCAGTAATGGCGGCGGTGGTGGCCGACAACAAGCTGGCAAGCCCGCTCGCAGCGGCTCGGGTCAGTCGACACAGGCAGCGGCACCGCAACGCAGTCAGGCACCGCGAACTGGTCTTAGTAGCTCGACTAACAGTGGCAGACCGGCACTGGGAGGCCAAGCGGCTGCCAATGCTAACCAGCAAAGACGTCGCAGCGGTCAGCGCTAGAACACACCCCCGGCCCAGTTCACTCCGGGTGTGCTACATTTTCGCGTCAAGTAACTGCCGGGCCTAAGTGCCCGGCTTGTTTTTATTAACACTCCCTACTGCCCCACCCATACGAATGAGCTCCAGCGAGCGCAACAGCCACGACAGCCATACGCCCATGATGCGGCAGTATTTAAGCATCAAGGCAGATCATCCTGATCTATTGCTGTTTTATCGCATGGGTGATTTTTACGAACTGTTTTTTGAAGATGCAGAAAAAGCTTCGCGGCTGCTCGGGATCACACTTACCCAACGCGGCAATTCGAACGGCCAACCGATCAAAATGGCCGGCGTACCATTCCACTCTGCTGATCAGTATTTAGCCAAGCTGGTAAAGCTAGGCGAATCCATCGCTATATGCGAGCAAGTGGGCGATCCCGCAATAAGTAAAGGCCCTGTCGAACGTCGCGTTCAGCGCATTGTGACTCCCGGCACGCTAACCGACGCTGAGCTGTTGCCGGACAAAGCCGAACGGCCTTTATTAGCGATTCATATTGCACGTCAACGTAAACAAATTACGCTGGGTCTGGCATGGCTATCATTAGCCAGTGGCTGGCTTCGCGTTACCGAAATCGCGACGGATGAAACGCAACTAATCACGCGCTTGCGACAAGAGATAGAGCGCATCTCTGCTGCGGAAATTTTGGCCAGTCAAGACACCGCATTACTCGTCGAAGAGCATCTCAACATTCGTCCAACCACCGTCGCTGACTGGCACTTTGACACGACTGCCGGCGAAAAAGCGTTATTGGAACAACTTACTGCAGCGAGCCTCTCAGGATATGGTGCCGATCATTTAACTGCCGCTCTGGGTGCTGCGGGTGCATTGCTCTTATATGCGCGCAATACGCAAGGCAAACACTTACAACATGTACGCACCCTCGCCGTTGAACGTGAAGATGCTTTTATCGGCATGGACGCTGCAACGCGTCGCAATTTAGAAATTACCGAAGCCTTGCGCGGTAACGATACATCGACCGGCCCGACACTTTTTTCATTACTGGATCATTGCCGTACCGCGATGGGATCGCGTTTGTTACGGCACTGGTTACATCATGCCAGCCGTGACCAAGCCGTTGCTCGTGCACGGCATGCGTCTATCGCCTCTTTAATTGAACACTCCATCGGCGATTCATTAATTGAGCAGCTTTCAGCGATTCCCGATATCGAGCGTATTGCCAGTCGCATTGCTTTGCTATCGGCTCGACCCAGAGATCTATCGGGATTGCGCGCAGGCTTGCAGCAATTACCCACGATTAGCGCTGCTTTATCTCGAAATTCGCTGTCCCACTTATTAAGTGAAATCAGCGATACGCTGAAGACTTCTCCTGATTGCTTAAAGTTTCTGACACAAGCGATTGCCGAAGAACCCGCTAGTGTCGTGCGTGACGGCGGTGTTATCGCCAAAGGGTTTGATGCTGAGTTAGATGAACTTCGCTCTTTGTCTGACGATGCCGGTGAGTTTTTAACGGCGCTGGAAACTCGCGAGCGCGAACGCACAGGTATAACCAACCTTAGGGTTGAGTACAACAAAGTGCATGGCTTTTATATTGAAGTCACGCATGGCCAAACCGCTAAAGTGCCCGATGATTATCGCCGTCGCCAAACATTAAAAAATGCTGAACGTTACATCACACCCGAACTCAAAGCATTTGAAGATAAAGCCTTGTCAGCACAAGATCGAGCATTAGCACGAGAAAAACTACTCTATGAGCAAGTGCTACAAAAGCTATTGCCAGATATAGAAATTCTGCAAATTCTAGCGCGCGCGGTCGCGTCATTGGATGTTTTGGTTGCCCTCGCTGATCACGCTCAGCGTCATCAATGGTGTAAGCCGGAGCTTGTTTCAGAACCTGGCATTACCATTCATCAGGGACGACATCCCGTCGTTGAAAATACGATAGAGCGATTTATCGCCAACGATTGTCATCTCAGTCCTACTCGGCGGCTGTTACTTATTACAGGTCCGAACATGGGCGGCAAATCGACCTACATGCGACAACTCGCACTGATAACTTTGCTGGCCTACATAGGTAGCTATGTACCTGCAAGCTCAGCTAGTTTAGGCCCGATAGATCGTATCTTCACTCGCATCGGTGCATCGGATGATCTCGCGGGAGGTTATTCCACCTTCATGGTTGAGATGATGGAATCCGCTGCGATACTGCATGGTGCCACTGAACAATCGCTGGTCTTGATGGATGAAGTGGGACGCGGCACATCAACCTTTGATGGTCTTGCACTTGCTTGGGCTATTGCGCATTGGCTATTACAACAAAACCGTAGCTTTACTTTATTTGCTACGCACTACTTCGAATTGACTCAACTACCGCAAGCGAATCCAGCGTGCGCCAACGTCCACCTATCGGCTGTCGAGCATAAAGACAGCATCGTTTTTTTACATGCCGTGCAAGAAGGGCCCGCATCGCAAAGCTACGGTTTGCAAGTCGCACAATTAGCGGGTGTACCTGCGGCCGTGATACGCGCTGCTCGTAAACACTTATCGGCACTTGAAAATCAATCTGCGCACGGGACGGATCAATTCGATTTGTTCGCCATCGAAAACGAAACGTCCGAATCAGCACCAACAATCAGCGACCCTGCCCTTACAGCTCTGTATGAACTGGACCCTGACACCTTAAGTCCGCGCGAAGCTTTAGAAGCCTTGTATCACCTCAAAAAATTAAGTACTCAAGGCGAGAAATCGTGAAGCGTTGGATCTTTTGTCTGCGAGCTCGCTTACACCACAGTTTATTTTTTTGTGCTGTCATGTTTGCGACCCACGTACACGCTGAACCCTTTCACTTCGCTGTACTCATGCATGTACTGCAAGACTCAGGCGATGAGAACGAACTTCGAGTTGCGCTCGAGAGTGCACAAGCCGCTAATCCTTCTTTCATTCTTGTGAATGGCATGCGTTCTAAACGCGAGCCGTGCACCGATCGTCTGTATCGACAGCGTACAGCCTTGTTAGAAAGTTCTGTCGCACCTGTCGTCTTATCGTTAGCAGGTGATGACTGGATCACCTGTCGCGATAGACAAAATCGTCTAGCACCCACCGCCTGGCTGAACTTGCTACGTGATCAGGTGTATGGAGATATTAGTTGGAGTGGTGGCAAGCACATTCCCTTGCGACGACAGTCGGCCATTGCCGCATTTAGAAATTATGCAGAAAACACCCGCTGGAGTATTGAAAATGTCTTGTTCGCCACTCTCAACGTCCCCGCAAACAATAATAATTATTTAGCGTCCGCTGGCGGCAACAGTGAATTTGAGGACAGGCAGATCGCTAATCGCGATTGGTTGCGTCGATTAATCACGCAAGCACAACGCGAACGAAAGACCCATATCGTACTTTTTTGTGATGGTAACCCACTACCCGATGCTCGTCGTAAAACCGAGCCGCGCGATGGCTACGTTGAGCTGCGCCAGCAACTCAAAAATCTCGCTGAAAAATCAGGGTTGAAAATAGTGGTGATGCAAGGGTCAGCGCCAGGTACCGAAAAAAACAGCGGCAGCGTCGTATGGAACGGCAGATTAGGCTACATCAACCTTAGTGCAGGGATCAGCATGATCGCCGTGGATACAACGGCTGAGAATACATTTTCTATAATGGCTGATGAACCTTAGAATTGGTTCATCTAGCCACTGGTGCGATTTTTTACTGCAACTGTATGGAACGGAATTGATCACTGTCGTCGTCGTCATCATGATGGTGATGACCGTGCGGGCCATGTACATGACCGTGTGCGACTTCTTCTGCGCTAGCAGCACGCACTTCAATCACATTCAGAGCAAACCGAAGTGAAATTCCCGCGAGTGGATGATTGCCATCCAAAACAACCTTGCCGTCGGCAATGTCAGTCACAGTAAATACGCGATCTTCAGTATGCTCGTCACCGTCGGGTGAACCTTCGAACTGCATACCGATTTCCAGTGGCTCCGGCAATGCCTCTCTAGGCTCGATCTTTACCAGAGTAGCATCATATTCACCGAAGGCATCCACCGGCTCAACTTGTATCGTGACCTGATAGCCAGCCGCTTTACCATTCAGCGCTTCCTCAATCTTAGGCAGTGTGTTGTGATAGCCCCCGTGCAGGTAGACCATCGGCGCCTGACTTTCTTCGATCTGATTCCCTTGCGCGTCACTTAATTTGTAATGCAGAGTTACGACCGTATCTTTGCCGATTTCCATCATGATGTCCTAATTAGTAAACCATGTTGAATTATAACCGCCGACACAGGCACTCGCTAAGGTCGAACCGTAGAGCGATCAACCCCTTAACCAGTCGCATCGCTATAATCACCCAATGAAAAATCGTACCGTTCTCGGCTCACTGTCGACTGAAACATTCTTGCGCAAGTACTGGCAAAAAAAGCCGTTGCTGATACGTCAGGCTATTCCAAGTATGCAGCCGGTACTTTCGCGCGAAACACTGTTCGAATTAGCGGCCCAAGACGATGTTGAATCCCGACTCATCAGCCAGACCAGTACACGTTGGCGTATGCAGCATGGGCCTATCGTCAATCTTCCTTCGATTCGCAAAAAGCAATGGACGCTTCTGGTACAAGGTGTTGATTTGCATGATGATCGTGCCGCTGATTTGCTACGTCAGTTCCGCTTTATTCCTGATGCAAGGCTGGATGATTTGATGATTAGCTACGCCAGCGATCAAGGTGGTGTCGGCGCACATTTTGACTCGTACGATGTGTTCTTATTACAGGCACATGGTCAACGTCGGTGGCGCATCGGCGCCCAGCAAGATTTAACTCTTAAAGCGGGGTTACCCCTCAAGGTACTGGAGAACTTTGAACCTGAGCAGGAGTTTGTGCTCGATCCGGGCGATATGCTTTACCTGCCGCCGCACTACGCCCATGAAGGCGTAGCGGTAGGCGAATGCATGACGTATTCAATCGGCTTTCGCGCACCTTCTTGGCAAGAGCTAGGACAGGCGCTGCTGCAATACAAAGAAGATACGCTGGAATTAACGGGACGCTATAGCGATCGCGGACTGAAACCTACCAACAAGCCTGCGCAAATTAATGACGACCTTTTTGAAAAAATAAGCACAGAACTGCAGCGGATTACCTTCAGCAAAGATGATCTCCATATTTTCTTAGGCGAGTATCTTTCATCTCCGAAGTCCTCAGTAATTTTCGAACCTCTTGCGCGTTCCGTGCCGAGTAAAAAATTCTTGGGAATGCTGCAAAAAACAGGCATCAAGTTGCACCGCAAAACCCGTATGCTTTACCGCGGAAAATATCTATTTGTTAATGGTGAATCATTTTTGGTCAGTGGCAAGGACCTCGCTTGTCTGAAATCGCTCGCCGATCAGCGTTTTCTCAGACCTGAATCAATACTAAACGCCTCCCAAGACCTGATCGACAGCCTAAATCACTGGTACAACATCGGTTGGTTAGCCGCACACGAAAATAGATTATCAGAACGATAAATAAAATCTCTTGCCAAAGAAGACTCCCCCTAGGCAGTTTTTCACGCATGAAATTAACGAATTTTCGAGCTAACAATCGCATAAATGCTTGTTAAAGCACTTGCCAGCTTTTCAAGAAAGCCAGTATAATTTCTGGTTAGGAAGTTTTGAAGTTGCGGCAGTGCGTCAAAATCAATCTGCTCATCCGAAAAGCGTCCTGAACGTGCGATAACTACCGGTAGTTATTAAACATACTTCAAGCATTATTCTTATTATTTAACTGAAGGAAAATCATGAAAAAATCGTTGCTGATCGCTTCCCTGCTGGCTCTGGCTCTGGCTGCCTGCGGTAAGAAAGAAGAAGCTGCAGCGCCTGCTCCTGCTGAGGCGCCTGCTGCTGCTGCTCCTGCTGCTGAGGCACCTGCTGCTGCTGCTGCAGAAGCTCCAAAGGCTGACGCTGCTCCTGCAGAAGCTCCAAAAGCTGAAGAGAAGAAGTAATCTTCGACCGCATTACGAAAAAGCCGTCTTCGTGACGGCTTTTTTGCTTTTAGCAGTCCAACCAATCAAAGCCTTGATCCTGACCAGCGATCACCACCTCGACTTCCTTGTCGATGATCTTATCGATCTCTTGCCGCACCAACTCCGGTGAATTATTTTTCTTAGATAAATGCGCTGCGACCAGACGCTTTAATTTGCTGCGGTCTAATGACGATAGCAGCTCTGCCGAGTGCTCATTCGATAGATGCCCCAGAGGCCCTGCAATGCGTGACTTAAGAAATGGCGGATAAGCGGAATTAGCCAGCATTGTGCTGTCATGATTAAATTCAAGCAGTAGCGCATCACATCCGGATAGCGCAGACCTGACATGCGGTGTAGTCTGTCCTATATCTGTCAATACACCTAGTTTACGGATACCGTCCGATGCGACGTATTGCAAAGGTTCGCGCGAATCATGCGGCACGGTAAAAGGCCGTATTTCTAATTCACCGATCGCCAACGTCTCACCATCACGACAAATGCGCACATCCACACCGTCTGATTCTTTGCGCGTGGCATCCCAGGTGCCGTGACTCAACCATACTGGTAGCTGATAGCGACGAGCTAGCTTGAACACGCCACCCACATGATCTGAGTGTTCATGCGTAACTAATATGCCAGCCAGCTCTGAGGGATTTAATTGCAAACGAGCCATGCGCTTCTCGACCTCACGCATGACAAAACCGCAGTCGAGCATCAGATGAGTAGCCGAACTTCCAGCGCCGGCAGAAATGAGAAGGGCATTGCCCTCGCTGCCGCTGCCAAGACTAGCAAATCTCATCAGCGGCTCTCGAGCAAAAAACAGTTGGTGAACGACGAAATTTGAAGATACGCGAGCTTATGCAAATTTACTTAAGCTGATCATTCAACAAGGTGATTATGCGTTCAGCATTGGCGCTTTTAGCTACTTCACCTTGCTCATCCAGAACGCTCACCTGAGTCTTTGATTCACTCGACGATTTTACGAGTACGCGATAACGCTGCGCACCCTTCTTATCGTCTTTCGAGCTAAACAAACGAGCGAAGAATCCCGGTTCGCTTTTCTTAACTTCAGCATCCGCCACCTGATCGATGTAACGGACAAAGTAGAGACCACGAGTACGATCGCGATCTTCAACAGTAAAACCAACACGATCAAGAGCCAAACCAACACGGCGCCAAGCGCGATCAAAACCTTCATCCACCACTAAGAAGCTGCCAGCTGAGTCCTTCACTAATTTGGCACGCTCTTGCGCTGGCTTAGCACTCTCTACCGCTACCTTTGCAGTCGTTGGCTTGTCATCGTTGCTTAAGCGTGCCATCAAACGACCGAGGAATTCAGCTTCGAGCTCTGGATCGGAAGGACGGCTTGTCCAGACTGTTTTATCTTTCATCTGGCCCGATACGACTTCAGCAGCACCGCGATGGCTAACATAAATTTCAGTACCGCCGTCAGGGGTGCGCTCTAGACGCGTGCGAAATTTATCGCGCTCACCGGTCGAATAAATTGAATCAAATACTTTACCAATGGTGTTACGAATAAAATCTTGCGGAATCTTGGCACGGTTCTCAGCCCAGTCGGTTTCCATCACACCCGCTTCAGGGGTTTCGACGGCCAACAAGAACCCACCTTCCTGCCAGAATTCTTTAATACGCGGCCACAGAACATCTGGGGCTTCTTTGCTCACCAGCCAGCGCTGACTACCTGCACGTTCAACGCGAATTCCAGCGAGAGGATCTGATGATGGCGCCACTTTGCCTTCAACTGGCTTTGTTTCAGTGGATTTACGCTTCTCATTGAATGATGATGCGGTCGCGGTTCCTTTTGAGTTCTCTCCTACGGCGTAACGGCTATCGCCTTTGGTCTGAGTCAAATCAGGAGGAACTTCAAGTTTACTTCCTGCATTACTCGTCTTACCAACGCTCTTGTAATCGATCTTTTCTGGCTCCAGCATCTCGCTTACCGAGCTGCAGCCCGATAGGGTGACTAGCGCAATCGAAAGTAAGCAAGCCGCAGGTCGCAACGAGGTCATATTAAAAGGTAAGGCAAGAGTCATCATGAGGGGGAATTCACTGAAATTTTTAGAAGAAATCAAAAGAACTTTTTTGCAACATTAGAGATACTGTCGACCATTTGAATGCACACAGACCGCATGTAGCTTTACAGAACACCTGATTCATGCAAAGCCGAAAGAACCGCGTCGTGGTGTGCACTACCTAAGGTCACCAGAGGCAGTCGAATACCTGCTTCGATGCGACCCATCTGCACTAGTGCCCATTTCACAGGTACTGGGTTAGGCTCAGTAAACAAGCGATTATGAAGGGGAATCAGTTTATTGTTAATGGCTATAGCATCAGCAATACGACCTTCCATGGCCGCGACACACAAATTGTGCATGTCGCGTGGCGCAACGTTCGCAGTTACCGATATATTGCCTTGACCACCGCACAACATCAGTGCCATCGCGGTTGCATCATCACCGGAATAGACAGCAAAAGATTTTGGCACGGCACGTAACAATTCGGTACCACGAGCCAGATTTCCGGTAGCGTCTTTAACGCCGACTATTCCTTTGACACCCGCCAAACGAGCTATCGTTTCATTACTCATATCGGCCACCGTACGACCGGGCACGTTATAAAGAATCACAGGTAGATCAACGGCCTCAGCAATTTTTTTGAAATGCTGGAACATGCCTTCTTGCGTCGGGCGGTTGTAGTACGGCACCACCTGTAACGAAGCACTGGCGCCAACGCTCTTTGCGTAGGTGGTTAGTTCAATCGCTTCGGAAGTCGAGTTGCCACCCGTACCGGCGATCACAGGAATGCGTCCAGCGACGTGATCAACGCACAAGCGAATTAATTCGCAGTGCTCATCGACGGTTACCGTAGGAGATTCGCCAGTGGTACCAACAATCACAATGGCGTCGGTACCTTCTGCAATATGCCAATCAATCAGTTTTTTCAATCCGGGCAAATCAAGACTTCCGTCCTGATGCATAGGCGTGACGATAGCAACGATGCTGCCTTTGATCATAATTGTGTCGCCGAAAAATCTAAACCGTGATTGTAGCGGATAGCGATGCTCGCCGGACAGATTGCCTTGCTAGAGTTGAGTGTCTAAGCCGCGTGATTCTGCTGGCCCAACCGGCCCGCGGATGAGGCAAATCCTTTGCACCATAGCCGGCTTGGGCTCACTGACGTAGCCATCTTCGAAGGCCAACACATGGAATTTCGGCTTTGAAAACGCCAAACTCAGCAATTCACCCGGCAAGAGCAAAAAATCAGGACTAGAAGGCTTGCCAAAAAGGCCATTATCCTGTGCGAAAGTTTCGTAAATCAAAACACCCCCCGCTCGCAAACTGAGGATTAAATCCCCCATCAAGGGTCGATGCAGGTAATTGGTAACGATGATTCCGCCAAATTGGTCGGAAGCCAATGGCCAATTGGCATGATTAGGGCTATCGCTCAGCTCAAGATCAAACGACAGACAGTGAATATTTTGAGATGGTTTAGAACTCAACGCGGTAACGTCTTTATCAACCGCCAACACCGTGTGACCCAGACTCTCTGCATAGCGCGCATGCCGACCGCCACCACATGCTAAATCTAACACCCTACTTTGCGGCGGGATCAAACCCGCAAAGCGACGCACCCAAGGTGAGGCAACATCCATGGCTTGGTGCGCGGACATAAATATTGTATTTATCAGAAGTAGTTAAACAGCAAAGTTAAAGTAGTTTATAACGCTGTTTAGTTATACGAGAGCCCCATCTCTTCACGCACATCACGCATGGTTTCTTGCGCGAGCTTACGTGCTTTGTCGCATCCGTCTGCGACAATCGCGCGCACCAGCGACGGATCATCCAGATATTGCTGCGCCCGTTCGCGCATGGGTTCTTGCTCTTTCAAAATACCATCGATCACCGGTTGCTTGCATTCGAGGCATCCTATTCCCGCTGATTTGCAGCCTTTGGTAACCCACTCACGAGTCACGTCATCGGAGTAAACCAAATGAAATTGCCAGACCGGGCATTTGTCAGGATTACCCGGATCGGTTCTGCGAACGCGCGCCGGATCGGTCGGCATGGTGCGTATTTTTTTCGTGACGGTGTCGCGATCATCTCGCAAAGCAATAGTGTTGCCATAGCTCTTGGACATTTTTTGTCCATCTAAGCCTGGCAGTCGAGAGGCTTCCGTTAGCAGGGCTTGTGGCTCAACCAAAATCAGTTTGCGGCTACCTTCGAGATAACCGAACAAACGCTCACGATCAATCATCGACAGATTTTGTGCATCATCCAGCATAGCCTTAGCTTGCTCGAGAGCGTCTTCCTTGCCCTGCTCTTGAAAATCATTACGCAACTCCATGTAGAGCTTGGCTCGTTTAGTGCCCAGCTTTTTCACGGCTTCTTTGGCTTTTTCTTCGAAATCTTTTTCGCGGCCATACAAATGATTAAAGCGACGAGCAATTTCGCGCATCATCTCAATGTGCGGCACTTGATCTTCACCCACTGGCACCATGCTAGCGCGATAAATTAAAACATCGGCAGCTTGCAGCAAGGGGTAACCCAAGAAACCATAGGTCGCCAAATCACGATCCGCTAATTTTTCTTGTTGATCTTTATAGGTAGGTACACGTTCAAGCCAGCCCAACGGTGTGGACATGGAGAGCAGTAAGTGCAGCTCGGCGTGCTCCGGGACTTTCGATTGAATGAAAATCGTCGCCTGCGAAGGATCAATACCAGCAGCAAGCCAGTCGATAACCATATCCCAAGTGCTGCTCTCGATAATTGAGGGGTCATCGTAATGTGTAGTCAACGCATGCCAGTCGGCTACAAAAAATAAACAGGGATGCTCGGACTGCAAGCGGACCCAGTTTTTTAAGGCTCCGTGATAGTGGCCAAGGTGCATAGCCCCAGTGGGGCGCATGCCAGAAACAACGCGATCTGGATACATGAGGATCTCAGGTCAGAAGAAATTTAAGGGGAGAAATCAGAATATTCAGCAAGGTATTAGCACCCGTAATCACAGGCACCATCCAGTAATTCAATAGATTTAACATCATCAAACCAATCATGATGAAAAATCCGTAAGGCTCGATACGCGCAAAACGAAAAGCATAGCGATTCGGCAGCACGCTAGTAAGAATGCGTCCACCATCTAACGGCGGCAGTGGAAACAAATTAAATGCGAACAAAATTAAATTAATTTTCACACCCGCGCGTGCCACTTCATAAAAATACGCTTCATCGATATCGGCGGCATCCAGCACAAAAAACAGCGCCATCCACATCAGGCCCATCACAAAATTTGCCATAGGGCCCGCCAAGGCAACCCACGCCATATCTTTTTTAGGATGACGCAGCAGCGAAAAATCGATCGGTACCGGCTTGGCATAACCAAACAAAAACGGGCTTCCTACCAGCGCCAACACAACAGGAATAACAATCGTGCCAATCAAATCGATATGCTTGGTTGGATTCAGGCTCATGCGCCCCTGCGAATACGCCGTCAGATCGCCAAAATACTTCGCGGCGTAGGCATGTGCAGCCTCATGCAGGGTAATGGCGAACAATACGGGTATGGCATAGACCGCGATGGTCTGGATAATCTCATTCATTGCCGCGATTTTATCAGAGTGACTACGTGAAACATGGCATTCAATTAAACAAGCCTGCGTCTCCCCGACCTTGGCGCAGCACTAGCGGCGCATCTCCGGTCAGGTCAACCACCGTGGTGGGTAGCAAACTGCAACTACCCCCATCTATTACCAACTCGATATGTTTTTCTAGCTGGCTGCGAATGTCAGCAGCATCATTTAAAGGATCATCGCTTCCCGGCAAAATCAGCGTGGTGCCAATCAAGGGCTGGCCCAACTCTTCCAGTAGCGCCTGAGCGATGATGTTTTCAGGAACCCGCAGACCGATCGTTTTTCGTGAAGGATGCGAAAGCCGCCGCGGCACTTCCTTACTCGCTTCCAGAATAAAGGTGTAGGGGCCGGGTGTAGCAGCTTTAAGTAATCGATACTGGCGATTATCGACTTTTGCGTAATTGGCAATCTCGGACAAATCGCGACAGAGTAACGTGAGGTGATGACGGTCATCTACTCCTCGAATCTGCCGCATACGCTCAACCGCCGCTTTGTCATCCAAGTGACAAACTAAGGCATAGCTAGAATCCGTAGGCAAAGCCACCAACCCACCCGCACCCACAATTTGGACAGCCTGACGCACCAGCCGAAGCTGAGGGTTTTCTGGATGGATTTGAAAATACTGGCTCATGAAAGCAAACGGCGACAGTCAATGACTGTCGCCGAAAATTCAACAGGGTGCGACTGTATCAGGCCTGCTGCAACGCTGCAATGCGTTGCTCAATCGGTGGGTGGCTGGAAAATAACTCCATTCCGCCCTCAGACTTGTTAATACCCAACGCAGCGACTGATTGAGGTAAAGCCGCCGTATGCATTTGACCCAAACGCATGAGCGCGTTAATCATGGGGCGGTTGTTACCCAACAACTGCGCTGAGCCTGCATCGGCACGAAACTCTCGCTGGCGGGAAAACCAAGCAACGATCATCGAAGCCAGCAAACCAAACACAATCTGACACACGATGACGGTAATCGTATAACCAATACCAACCGATTCATTACTGTTTTTAGATAGCGCACGATCCACCATGTAACCCACTACGCGCGAGAGAAATACAACAAAGGTATTCACCACACCTTGTAGCAAGGTCATTGTCACCATATCGCCATTCGCAATATGCGCTACTTCATGCCCCAATACGGCTTCAAGTTCTTCACGTGTCATGTTCTGCAATAGTCCGGTAGACACCGCCACCAATGCATCATCACGATTAGCCCCAGTAGCAAAAGCATTCGGTTCGCCTTCATACACAGCCACTTCAGGGCGACCTATGCCTGCGGTAGCCGCCAATCGATGCACAGTATCCAGCAACCATTGTTCGGTGGAGTTAGCTGGATGCTCAATCACTTGTGCACCAGTCGACCACTTCGCCATGGGCTTACTGATCAATAAAGAAAAAATAGCTCCCGTAAAACCAACCACCAGTGAAAACACCAACAACATGCCGACGTTGAGTCCTTGCGCCGATAAAAAACGATCGACACCCAGGACCGACAACACAATCGACATGACAGCGATTACCGCCACATTAGTCAGTACGAACAACAGAATTCGTTTCATTGATTAATCTCCCTGGTGAACCAGACAGTAAAAAGACACTCCGAAGTTTATCCGAGCTGCCTATAACTGGCTGCCAAGCGGATAGGCTGAAATATGGGGGTGATCGTTTGGGATTTCAAGCCAGCCAGAAAAAATTTAGATAGTCCAGTCATGCCAAACCGGCGTTAAGCCTGAGGGCAAAGGCGGCAAACTACCTAAATCAAAGCGGGATTCGGTCGGTCCATGAAAATCCGACCCGCGCGAGGCAAGCAGGCCGGTTTTGCGAGCGTAAGCAGCGTACTCATCGTATTGAGCAGGATGATGGCTGCCAGTGACAACCTCGATACCTTCACCACCCAGCGCGCGAAATTGTTCAACAAAGACATTCAGCTGAAGATCATCAAATCCATAACGACCAGGATGCGCAATCACAGCACGACCACCCGCCAATCTTATCCAGCGCACCGATTGCTCCAGGGTCGCCCAACGATGAGGTACAAAGCCCGGTTTGCCTTCAACCAGAAAACTTTTGAACACCTCGGTAACCGTAGGTCGTACGCCCGCCTCAACCAAAAAGCGCGCGAAATGTGTGCGGCCTAACAGCTCGGGGTTGTCGGCCAACTTCAATGCCCCCTCAAATGCTCCGGGTATACCCACGGCTTCTAGTTGTGCAGCGATATCGCGGCCACGACTTTCACGCCCACCGCGCACTGAGGTCAAACCCTCACGTAAGTCAGGATTATTTTCGTCTATTCCTAAACCAACGATATGAATGGTCTTATTCGCCCAAGTAATGGAGATCTCAACGCCCGCTACAAAACGTAAATCCACAGCCGCCGCCGCCGCACGCGCTTGGGAAATGCCGTCCAACTCATCATGATCTGTCAGCGCCCATACATCCACTCCGTTCGCCTTAGCACGCGCTGCCAAGGCCGCTGGCGACAAGACGCCGTCGGATACAGTGGAATGACAATGCAAGTCAACGTTGAGCATGAAAACCGTAGGAAGAAAAAGCGGCCAAAACGATTGGCATAAGACTGAATTGTACGCGCCAGCGTCGATTGACGCCGAGGGTCATATCAAACCAAGAAATCTTCGATCAGTCGCGCCAGCAACTCGGGTTGATCATGATGCAGCATATGACCCGCGTCGTTCACCACAGCCGACTTTACGTTGGGAATACAGGCTCGCCGGCGATCTAATTCGGCACGCACTTTGTCGCGCCCACCCATCCACCGCCAGAGGTCACTGTCATTCGCCTCGACCCACAAAACTGGCGCGGTAATTTTTTCCCAACAGGCGATCACCTCTTCCACCCGATACAAGGTGGCACCGGTAATTTTATGTGCCGGGTCGCCCAGAATTTCCCATTGCCCGTTAGCGTTTTGAGCTGACCAGTGAGCTGCCAAAAATTCCGCCCGATCGCGCGCAAGCCTAGGGTTTGTTTTCATCAAACGCGCAATCACTCCTTCGATCGTTTCATACGCACGCATAGTCGGTGGTTCGCGCAATTCATCTAGCCATTGCGCATATCGTGCGGGCGCCATAGCAGGCTGTGTCGCTGCCAATCCAAACCCTTCCAGATTGACTAGCTTAGCAACACGATCGGTGCGCACACCCGCATAAATACCGGCCACGTTGCCACCCATGCTGTGACCAATCAGATTCACTGCTTGGCCTTGCGCATAATGTTCGAGGATCGCTTCCAAATCACCGAGATAATCTGCAAACCAATAACAATCTGATTGCACTCGTTCTGTCAGACCAAAGCCACGCCAATCGGGCGCAATCACATGCCAGTTGTTTGCCAGATTGTCGACGACGAATTGAAATGAAGCCGAAACATCCATCCAGCCATGCAGCATGAATAATTTTGGCGCATCAGGCGAACCCCAATGCCGCACGTGAGTACGTAAACCACGGATAGGAATAAATTCGCTGCGGAAGGGCTTAACAGGATGGAGCACAGGAGAGCTTCAGAAAAGAGTGAGTATGATAGCGAAACAGACAGCTTGAACGATACAAACAATATTGCAAACAACGTAGCTCAAGCATACCATTTTCGCTGGGAATACGAATGACACGAACATCTGTGGCCGATCACTACGATCACCTCTACGAAAATTATCGCTGGCATGTGCCTGCTGATTTTAATATCGCACACTGGTGCTGTACTCGCTGGGCGAATGAGATCGATCGTGGTGCCATTTATATGGATGACGACATTAACGGCGATAGTGTCATCACCTATGCCGAACTTCAGCGCAGCGCGAATCAACTATCGCATGCGATGACTAAACTCGGTGTCACGCGGGGTGATCGAGTGGCGATCGTAATGCCGCAGCGCCCCGAAGTCGCCGTTGCTCATATCGCCTGTCATCAAATCGGTGCGATTGCTATGCCTATGTCGGTTCTTTTCGGGCCCGATGCATTGGAATATCGATTGCAAGATAGTGAAGCCACCTTAGTCATTACCGATCAAGCAGGTCTACCTAACATCACAGCCATACGAGCACACTGCCCTGCACTCGAGTTTGTTATTGCTATTGATAGCCAAGGTATCGACACCTTGGATTGGCACGATTCATTACACAATGAGCTCACCACATTTAGCGCCGTATCAACGCAAGCGAGTGATCCTGCCCTGTTGATCTACACCAGCGGCACCACGGGCTCACCCAAGGGTGCGCTAATGCCGCAATCTGCGTTACTGGGTAATTTGACTGGCTTTGTCGCTTCACAAAATTGGTTTCCGCACGATGACGATGTGTTTTGGTCCCCTGCTGATTGGGCCTGGACCGGCGGGCTGATGGATGCCTTACTGCCGGCACTCTATTTTGGGCGCCCCATCGTTGCTAGTCGTGCACGCTTTTCTGCTGAACATGCTTTCAAGCTAATGGAAAAATACAGAGTAACGAATAGTTTTCTGTTTCCGACTGCATTAAAAATAATGATGAAAGCAGTCCCCACGCCACGTCAGCACTATCAACTTAAACTGAGAGCCATCATGAGCGCAGGTGAAGCGGTTGGTGATACCGTTTTCAACTGGACTCAGTCTGCGCTTGGCATTATGGTGAATGAAATGTTTGGTCAAACCGAGGCTAACTACATCGTTGGCAATAGCGCAGAAAAATGGCCGGCTCGTGCAGGCAGCATGGGGCGCCCATACCCGGGGCATCGTGTTGCAGTCATCAACGATGACGGTCAACCTGTGAACGCCGGTGAGACCGGTGAAGTCGCCTTGAATAGAAATGATATTCACGGCCATGCCGATCCGGTAATTTTTCTCGGCTACTGGAATAATGCACAAGCCACCACCGATAAATACAGCGGTGATTGGTTACGCACCGGTGATCTTGCGCAGATCGACGCAGATGGTTATCTTTGGTATCGCGGCCGAGCAGACGATATGTTTAAGTCAGCAGGCTATCGCATAGGCCCATCAGAAATTGAAAATTGTTTGGTGAAGCACTCAGCGGTTGCGAATGCGGCCGTGGTGCCTAAACCCGATGCAGAAAGAGGCAATTTAATTAAAGCGTTTGTTGTACTTACTGAAAGTACGCTGCGCAGCACAGCAAACGATGTAGCGCTAATTACTGAACTACAGCAACATGTATGCGGCTTACTCGCACCCTACGAGTATCCCAAGGAGATAGAATTTATTGATGCCTTACCGATGACGACTACCGGCAAAGTTCAGCGCCGTGTGTTGCGCTTACTAGAAGAAGAGCGCGCTAATCAAGCGTAAAAAATAGATACCGCTAGACTAAGACTCTCCACGTAAGGCAGCGATTTCTGATTCCATAAAACCGGCTTGTCGACGCGCCTCTAAATTAAAAGGACCGCGCAACACGGGTGCTTTGTAACGAAGGGCCAGTTCTTGGTAGGTCGTTAGCACATCCAGGCCCCGTTGCTCACAACACCAGTGATACCAGTGATTACCAACCTCAACGTGTCCGATTTCATCACGCAAGATGATATCGAGGATTTCTGCTGCTGCCGTATCTCCCACTTGCGCCAATTTACTGCGCACACCCGGCGTCGCATCAAGGCCGCGTGCTTCCAGCGTACGCGGTACCAGAGCCATACGCGCCAGCACATCGCCCTTCGTTTTTTCTGCCATCTCCCACAAACTATTGTGAGCAGCAAAATCACCGTAAGAAAAACCTAGTGATTGAAGATGCGACGACAATAGAGAAAAATGCAGCGCTTCTTCCGCGGCGACTTTTAACCAATCCGCATAAAAATCTACTGGCATTCCAGCAAATCGCCATACAGCATCCAAAGCCAAATTAATGGCATTGAATTCAATATGAGCTAAGGCATGTATCAGCGCAGCACGTCCTTCGATAGTCGCCATAGAACGATGACCAACCTCGCGCGGCGCCACCAGCTGCGGCTTCTCGGGTCGACCTGGAATACCCGGTTGGTCCACAGCGCTGGCTTTTACGTCCAGCGTGATCTGTCCTGCAAGCCATGCAGTGCGCAAATCCATCGTGCGTTCAGCCTTAAACTTAGCCTCGGTTTCGCGCAGCAGCACGCAGGCATAACTGCGTAGCTCTAGGGCTTCGGATAAGTTGTTTGAGTAATGGCTCATCAAGTCAGGAGTAAAATGCGATCGTTAACGACCTCTATTGTAATTAAATCTCATGGCCATTTTTAAAATTGGAACGCACACACCTGACGTTGATGCCAGTGCCTATGTCACGGACTCAGCCAGCGTGATTGGCAAAGTTCATCTAGCCGCTAACACCAGCATCTGGTTTGGCGCTGCTCTACGCGGCGACAATGAACTAATTTCGATCGGTGAAGGCAGCAACGTACAAGAATGCGCCGTACTGCATACCGACATGGGCAACCCTTTGAAAGTGGGTAAAAACGTCACCATCGGCCACCAAGCTATGCTACATGGTTGCACAATCGGCGATGGCAGCCTGATTGGCATACAAGCCGTCGTGTTGGACGGTGCCGTAATTGGAAAAAATTGCTTGGTCGCCGCTGGTGCTTTAGTCACCTCAGGTAAAGAATTCCCTGATAATTCACTTATCATGGGCTCGCCTGCTAAAGCAGTGAGGGAACTCACTCAAGAGCAGATCAACGATATTCAGCGTGGAGTTACAACCTATATCGAGCGCGCGGCTTACTTCAAACAACAACTCAAACGCATCGATTGAACGCATGGATACGCTACAAAAATTCATGTTCGAGCAATCGCAAGTGCGCGGCGAACTGGTCGAGATTTCCGATGCATGGCGTCAGGTGCTCTCACTCCGATCCTACCCGCGTGTTGTTGTCACTATGCTGGGTGAAATGATGTCGGCCGCTGCACTGCTGTCGGCGAATCTTAAATTTAATGGCTCCATCATCATGCAAATTCACGGTGATGGGCCCGTGCAATTACTCGTGGTGCAATGCGATGCCTCTCTAAGGTTACGCGCCACTGCAAAACTAGCTGAAGATGCGCACGTAGCCGACGATGCAAAGCTTCAGCATCTAGTCAACGCGCAGGGGCATGGACGATTCGCTATCACCTTAGACCCAGCAGATAAACTTCCCGGCCAACAGGCTTACCAAGGTATTGTGGCGCTGGATGGCGACTCGATCGCTACCATCATAGAAAATTACATGCTGCGCTCAGAGCAACTCGATACCCGCTTGTGGTTAGCTGCCGATGAACAAACTGCGCGTGGTTTGTTACTGCAAAAACTACCCACAGAAGGCGGGATTCAAACGAGCGCTATCAGCGATGCGGATACGTGGGACAGAACGGTGATGTTAGCGTCAACCGTGACTCAAGAAGAAATGCTCGCTACCGACATCATGACGCTGTTGCAGCGGCTTTACTGGGAAGAGACCGTGCGCGTATTCGAGCCACGTCATCCGCAATTTCACTGCACCTGCACGCGTGAGCGCGTTGGCAATATGTTGAAAATGCTCGGCAAAGAAGAGGTTGATTCAGCTCTAGCCGACTTAGGCGGTTTAGACATTGATTGTGATTTTTGCGGAAGACACTACGCGTTTGATGCGGTAGATTGCATGCAATTGTTCGCTGCTCAGGCGATCTCGGATGCAGTGCAATTACCGGGAGAACTACCGCACTAAATTAATCGTTCACGGTTTCGGAGTACTGGGCGAAGTTGTAGCCGTCGGTGCAGTTTTTTTTGCTTCACCCTCAAGAATCTGAACAAAGGTCTCACTATCTTTAATCAAACCCAGCTCATAGCGAGCGCGCTCTTCTAACGCACCCGTCCCTTCTTTCAAATCCTGCACTTCAGAGGCCAGCTTAGCGTTACGTTCACGCAGCTCTTGCTCTTTAACTAAAGCGCTATCAAGCTGGCGAGATAAATCCCACACGCGTAGCCAACTCCCCTTACCCAGCCACAAAGGGTACTGGATAAGGATTAGCAATACAGTTAGACCAATAACGATTAGTCGCACGGGATAGTCCGTGAGCCCAAGACCAGTCCGCGTTAAAACGAGGGCTGGCATGTGGGCTTATTTCAAGTTGTAAAACGCCTGACGACCGGGATAGCTGGCGATGTCGCCAAGATCTTCCTCGATACGCAGGAGCTGGTTGTATTTAGCCATGCGATCTGAGCGCGACATGGAACCCGTTTTGATTTGCAACGCGTTCATTCCTACGGCGATATCAGCAATAGTTGAATCCTCAGTTTCACCTGAACGATGCGAAATCACCGATGTATAACCCGCGCGCTTAGCCATCTCGATGGCGGCAAAGGTTTCAGTCAATGTACCGATTTGATTAATTTTAATAAGAATAGAGTTAGCGATCTCTTTCTGTATACCTTCGCGCAAAATTTTTGTATTGGTCACGAATAAATCATCGCCCACCAACTGAACTTTTTTGCCCAAGGCCTTGGTCAATGTCGCCCAACCATCCCAGTCACCTTCGTGCATGCCATCTTCAATCGAAATGATGGGGTATTTGTCACACCAGGTCGACAGCAAGTTAGTGAAGTCGCCAGAAGATAAAACTAGACCTTCACCTGCCAAATGGTATTTACCGTCTTTGTAGAATTCCGAGGCCGCGCAATCGAGTCCCAGTGCGATTTGTGTTCCGGGCTCATAACCGGCTTTTTCTATCGCCTGCAAAATCAGTTGTATCGCTTCTTCGTGATTTTTTACTGATGGTGCAAAACCACCCTCATCACCCACCGCCGTAGTCAAGCCTTTGTCGTGCAAGATTTTTTTCAGGTGATGAAAGACTTCAGCGCCGTAACGAATCGACTCACGAAAACTTGGCGCTCCGACCGGAATAATCATGAACTCTTGCAAATCCAGATTGTTATCTGCGTGCGCACCACCATTAATCACGTTCATCATGGGTACAGGCATTTGCATCGCACCCGAACCACCAAAGTAACGGTACAACGGCAAGCCGGCTTCTTCGGCAGCGGCTTTGGCAACCGCCATCGATACGGCCAGCATTGCATTCGCACCTAAACGCGCTTTATTATCCGTTCCATCCAGATCAATCATCGTATGATCTAAGAAGGCTTGTTCACTCGCATCCAAACCCATAATGGCTTCGGAAATTTCAGTGTTGATATTTTCACAGGCCTTGAGCACACCTTTACCCAAGTAACGCTTGGCATCGCCATCGCGCAACTCAATCGCTTCGCGTGAGCCTGTCGATGCACCGGAGGGAACAGCCGCACGGCCCATAACGCCCGACTCCAACAGCACATCGCATTCGACCGTAGGATTGCCACGCGAATCCAGAATTTCGCGGCCAATGATGTCAACGATTGCACTCATTCATTTCTCCAGACAGATTGATGGTTACTGCATTTATTATTTGTCACTCACCAGATTACGACATTACGAAAAATCGTTTTCCAGGAATGGTTTGCTTTTAACTACACGATCGATCTCAGCCAAGCTAGCTAGCAACTCGCGCATGCGATGCAGCGGCACAGCATTAGGCCCATCCGATTTTGCATTCGCAGGATCGGGATGTGTTTCCATAAACAGACCAGAAATACCCACCGCGACAGCAGCACGCGCTAGCACGGGCACGAATTCACGCTGACCACCGGAAGTACTTCCCTGCCCGCCGGGTAATTGCACCGAATGCGTCGCATCGAACACGATAGGACAAGCGGTTTCGCGCATGATCGCCAGTGAGCGCATATCCGACACCAAATTGTTATAGCCAAACGACACACCGCGCTCGCATGCCATAAACACATCCGTGGGCAAATTGGCTTCGCGCGCTGCTTCACGTGCTTTATCGATCACATTTTTCATATCACCGGGCGCGAGAAACTGACCCTTTTTGATATTCACCGGTATGCCCGATTGAGCACAGGCACGAATGAAATCGGTTTGGCGACATAAAAATGCCGGTGTTTGAATCACATCCACTACCGCAGCCACCGGTTTAATTTCGTGCACTTCATGCACGTCGGTGAGGACTGGTACGTGCAACTGTTTTTTTACTGTGGCCAGAATTTCCAAGCCCTTTTCCATTCCTAAACCACGGAACGATTTGCCTGAAGAACGATTGGCTTTATCGAATGAGGATTTATAAATGAAAGGAATCCCCAAGGCAGACGTCATTTCTTTCAACGCACCTGCGGTATCCAACGCCATCTGCTCGGATTCAATCACGCAGGGGCCTGCGATCAAAAAAAACGGATGGTCTAAGCCAACGTCAAATCCACAGAGCTTCATGCGGCTTTCCTGTGCCCCGTAGCGTCTTTATGCGCCAACGCTGCGGTAATAAATGAAATGAACAAAGGATGACCAGCGCGTGGCGTTGATTTGAATTCAGGATGATATTGCACGCCCATATACCAAGGATGAGCATGCTCTCCGGTGCGTGGCAGCTCCATAATTTCGCATAAGGATTCATGCGGCGTACGTGCTGACACCACTAAGCCTGATTTTTCTACGCGATCGAGATAATGGTTATTTGCTTCATAGCGATGACGATGACGCTCCGTCACCTCGGCACCATAAATCTCAGCGGCCAGCGTTCCTGCTTTGACAGCGCAGGTTTGCGCACCCAATCGCATGGTGCCACCCAAATCAGAATTGACATCACGACGTTCAACCATGCCGTCATGGTTTTGCCATTCGGTGATAAGAGCAACAACAGGGTTTTCAGTATCGGGATCAAATTCCGTCGAGTTCGCGTTTTTCAATCCTGCGACATTCCGTGCATACTCAATCAAGGCCACTTGCATACCCAGACAGATACCGAGATACGGCACCTTGGTCTCACGTGCGTAACGTGCCGCAGCAATCTTGCCCTCGACACCGCGCTTACCAAATCCGCCTGGGACTAATATCGCATCGTATTTAGCTAAGCTGGTAGCACCATGAGTTTCGATTTCTTCCGAATCCACATACTCGATGTTCACGCGTGATTCTGTGTGTATGCCTGCATGACGCAACGCTTCTGTAAGCGATTTGTACGACTCAGTCAGATCAACATACTTACCGACCATCGCGATATTCACTTCGTGCTTAGGATGCTCGAGCGAATTAACTAGTTTGGTCCACATCGACAAATCTGCTGGCTTGGGTGACAAACCTAATTTTTCGCAAACGATGCGATCCAGACCTTGGTCGTGCAACATTTGTGGAATTTTGTAAATCGTGTCGGCGTCCCACACCGAAATTACGGCGCCTTCTTCAACGTTCGAGAACAAAGAAATCTTGTCGCGCTCGTCGTCTGGAATAGGTCGGTCGGCACGGCATAGCAAAGCGTCCGGCGAAATACCAATTTCGCGCAGCTTTTGAACACTGTGTTGAGTCGGCTTAGTTTTGAGCTCACCCGCTGATACTAAATACGGCACCAGCGTGAGATGAACGAAAGCAGCATGATGACGGCCACCGCGCAGCGATAACTGTCTAGCCGCCTCAAGAAATGGCAACGATTCAATATCACCGACCGTACCGCCGATCTCCACGATCGCCACATCAAAGCCTTCGGCTCCGCGATGGATAAATTCTTGGATTTCATTGGTAATGTGGGGAATGACTTGGACAGTTTTGCCAAGATATTCCCCACGGCGTTCTTTACGAATCACGGATTCATAAATCTGACCGGTGGTGAAATTATTAACCTTCTTCATGCGAGCTGTAATAAAACGCTCGTAATGACCCAAATCGAGATCGGTCTCCGCACCATCGTCGGTTACAAATACTTCACCGTGCTGGAACGGACTCATCGTTCCGGGATCAACGTTGATATAGGGGTCTAACTTGAGGAGGGTGACTTTTAGGCCACGCGATTCGAGAATCGCAGCCAGAGACGCTGCTGCAATCCCTTTACCAAGGGATGAGACGACGCCGCCAGTGACAAATACAAACTTGGTCATTGCAGGATAGGCCGAAAGGCACTAGCGTGAAATTCGAATTATACCGCAAAGCGCCAGAGCCTCCCCCCACAATTTCAGCCTGCTTATATGAAGCATCAAAACGAATACTTTTGCTGAAATAATACGCTCATCAAACAACACCACAAAAACTACTGCCCCAGCAAGCATGGCTCGCTACTCCAATAACGCTGACGTTGGCAGCGATACGTCGTCCAGCGGATATCTGTATCCACTGATATATGGATGGCACCGGTTTGATCGGTTCGCAAAGGTAGAACGCTGCGATCACGATAACGCTGCACCACCTCGGCTTTGGGATGTCGGTAGCGATTACGATAGCCAACCTGAAATAACGCTACCGACGGCTGCACCGCTTGCAGGAATTCGGCGGTCGACGATGTACCGCTGCCATGATGCGGCGCCAGCAGCACATCAGCCTTTAAATCTTCTCTACTCTGCCCCGCTCGATCTAGCAATGCCCACTCTTGAGGCGCTACGATATCGCCGGTCAAAAGTGCCGTGCGCCCACGGTAGCGAATTCGCAAGGTGCAGCTGCGCGCATTGGGTGTCAACGTCGAATTTTGTAAATGATCGGTTAGAGGATGAAGCACATCGAATTCGACCTTATCCCAAACCCAACGCTGTCCGGCGTGACAAGGCTCATGCGGAGGTGCTTTTGTTAACAACGGATGATCAAAAAACAAAGACGAGCTAAAACTATCTATAGCCACACCTTCCCATAAAGAACGCGCGCCGCCTGAATGATCAGAATCACTATGCGAGATCATCACACCATCGAGATGATGAATGCCTCGCGCTCTAAGATAAGGCAGCAAGACGCGACTGCCACCGTCGGCTTCCAATGAAAACGCCGGGCCTGTGTCATAGATCAGCCTGTGATTCAAAGTCTCAATCAGCAGTGCATTGCCCTGCCCGATATCGAAGGCCGTTAACCAAAAGCCGTGCTCGGGCGCTGCGGGCTTGGCAAGTAACATTGGCGACCACAACAAAATGCCCACCCAGCGCAACGGCCAGCCACGTGGTGCCAGCATCCAAAGCGTGCCTATCGTTGCCAAGGCAAACACACACCACTCCGGTTGCGGCGCTGTCCACACCGCCAGCTTGGTTGATGATAACCATGCCAAACTCTCGGCCAACCATGACGTAACGGTATGCGCAGCCATCAGCAAACTACCTGCCAATGGAGCTGGTAAAACACTTCCTAGCAACGACAATGGCGTGATAACAAAACTAACCACAGGAATCGCCACTGCATTGGCTAGCGGACTTATCAATGATGTTTGAGCAAACCAAGCAAACCCCAAAGGAAGTAAACCCAACGTGACCGCCCATTGCGTTCGCCAAGCCGACTGCAGATGCGTTTTAACTCGGGCTTCGCTGCTCTGTCGTAGTTCTTCAGCTCGACCAACGCAGGCGAACAAAATGAAACCGATCGCCACAAATGAAAGCCAAAATCCTGGCCACAACACCGACCACGGATCAAACAGCAACACGACCAACAAGGCGGTCAATAAAATTTGCGACACCGTCACTATTCGATCTAGCCATAACGATAAGGTCACCACCGCTATCATCAGCAAGGTTCGCTGAGCAGGAATTCCAAAACCTGCCAACGCAACATAACTAAACGCCGCCAACAAACCGGCTAGTGCCGCTACTTTATGTGCCGGACATAGCAAAGGTAATTGAGCGCGCGTAAAAAATGAATGCTGCCACAACCAGGAACTCAGCAAAGCAAATAAGCCCGCAATCATGGTGATGTGAAGGCCTGAAATCGATATCAAATGACCCACACCAGTTCGATTAAATACCTCCCAATCGCTCTGACTCACCGCGCGCTGATCGCCAATCACCAAGGCAATGATGACACCGGCATACGTTTGATTCGGTAAAGCGGTCAGAATTTTTTCTCGTAAGGCAGCGCGCGCACGATCTATCCAAATTTTAGGATGAGCATTCTGTTCACCCAAAAGTTGATTCCCCTCAGCTTGCACATAACCGGTAGCGCGCAAACCTTCATTCAGCAGCCAAGCTTCCGAATCAAAAACGCCGGGGTTCGATAAACCATGCGGACGCTTCAAGCGCACCGTGAGCTGCCAGCGTTGACCTGACTTCAAAACGGGCGGATCGCCCGAACGATCGCTATACCAACCCAGAGAGATGTGGGTAGGTACGGTAATTTTTTCATCCGTCATTAAACTCGCTTGTTCAACGCGAAAACGAAATCGTTCACCCGTCGCACCTAGATCTGGCAAGCCTTCAACGCTGCCTATCAGTCGAATATCGCGACCCTCAACATCCGCAGACAAACTCTCGCTCAGTCGATCGTGCGCTAACCACGCAGACCAACCCACACCGAGGCAGCAGCCGGCGATCATTAAAGCAATGACTTTATAGTTGGTACGAGCGCGCCAAGTAATTAGCGTAGCGATCAGCAGGCTAAGCGAAGCCAGCAACAAAGCTATCGATACAAAAACAGAAGGAAGCTCAGATAGGGATTGCAGCCACAGCACGCCGACCAACAGCCCCAACGATAGCGCGCGCAATCAGGCCATCATGAGGCTGCCAAGGCGCGGCAAAACACGAGCGACATTCTCAGTCGTTTGTCGCTCAATGTCTGCCATGGTCTGGCCACGCAGCTCGGCCAGTACCGCTGCAATACGAGGAAGTTGTTGCGGGTTATTTGAAGCAGGATGCAGCCATGCGGGGGAAATATCCGGCGCATCCGTTTCGAGTGCTAACGCTGTGTCTGGAAGTGAACTAGCTAAACGGCGAATCTGCAAAGCACGAGTAAACGTCATCGCACCACCAAAGCCGAGCACAAAGCCTAAATCAATAAATGTGTGAGCTTGCTGATCGCTGCCATTGAATGCATGAGCTAAACCACCCATGACCGGTATGCGACGCAAATACTTCAGCAAGGTATCTTGGGAGCGCCGCACATGCAAAATAACTGGCAGATTAAAATCACGCGCCATCTTCAATTGCTCAGAGTAGAAAAATTCTTGCTTCTCTCTCAGCTCACCTTCACCTAATCCGGGCACAAAAAAATCTAAACCAATTTCACCTACGGCCACCAGTTTGGTGTCCGATAGCGACGCTGCTAAGCGCTCGCGCAGCAAAACAAGATCGCTCTCTTTCGCTTGCGGTATATAAATGGGATGAATGCCCAGCGCGTACACGCAGCCGGGGATGGTGTGAGATAACTGTGCAACCACATCAAAGTTGGCAACTTCAACAGCAGGAATGACAATCCACGACACACCTGACTCAGCCGCTTGCGTAGCAATCGCCGCTGCGTTGCCGCCAAATTCATGCGCATCGAGATGGCAATGACTGTCGATCAGCATCAGACCATCGTCTCGCGATTAAGAAACCAGCGGAAGTAAGCCATCAGGCGCCAGCTGAAGCACGCGATCGCAGCGCTGCGCCAGTGCTTGATCGTGCGTGACGATCACAAATGCTGTACCCAAGGTTTGCGATAACTCGAGCATTAACGCGAACACTGTTTGTGCCGTGTTCAAATCAAGATTGCCGGTCGGTTCGTCAGCTAATACACAGGCAGGTTCTGTGACTAAAGCTCTGGCTAAAGCAACTCGCTGCCGCTCACCACCCGAAAGCTCGCCCGGCAAATGGATCAAGCGCTGGGACAAACCTACCCTAGTTAATAAATCACGCGCGCGACGATGGGCTTCCCCGCGCGGCATACGACGAATCAGCAGCGGCATCGCCACATTGTCGAGGGCAGAAAATTCAGGCAGCAGATGATGGAACTGATACACAAATCCTAACGAGCGATTACGCAAATCGCCGCGTGCAGATTCCGATAAAGAATTCAGTTCCTGACCCTGCAAAGTGACACTGCCTGAGGTTGGCGTATCCAACCCACCCAACAGATGCAGCAGCGTAGATTTACCCGAACCCGACACACCCAAAATCGCGACCCGCTCACCTTTAGAAACGGTGAAGTTAATATTTTCAAGCACGGTCAAGCTATCCTGGCCTTGCGTGAAACGCTTACCTAAACCGGTGCATGACAAAATAGTTTTATTGCTGGCACTCATATGCTGCACCTATTCATAACGAAGAGCATCGGCTGGACGCACACGGGCTGCGCTCCAACTCGGGTACAAGGTAGCTAAGAACGCCAGCACCACCGACAGCCCACTGATTTGCCACACATCAGGCCAACGCAAATCGGATGGCAAGGCACTAATCAGATAAATATCGCGCGGTAAAAACTGCACATGAAATACTGCTTCGATAAACGGTACGATTACATCCACATTCAACGCCACCAGCACCCCTAGCGACACGCCAATGGCGGTGCCTAGCAAACCGACCAGCGCGCCTTGAATCACAAAAATTTTCATGATCGACGCAGGCGAAGCACCCAAGGTACGCAAAATAGCAATGTCAGCCTGCTTATCAGTCACCGTCATAACCAGTGTGGATACCAAATTAAATGCAGCCACGGCAATGATTAAGGTGAGAATGATGAACATCATTCGTTTTTCAGTTTGGACCGCAGCAAACCAATTGCGATTTTGTTGTGACCAATCGCGTATGTAAAAATTACCTTTAAGCGTAGCGGAAAGATCAGCCGCCACGTCCGGCGCGCGCTGCATATCTTCTACACGCAAGCGCAGACCCGTGGGGCCACTTAAGCGAAATAATTTTTCTGCATCGTCCATATGAATGAAAGCCAGCGATGCATCGTATTCAAAATGCCCCGCTTCAAACACACCAGCAAGAGTGAATTGTTTTAAACGCGGCAGCACACCTGCGGGTGTAACCTGACCTTGAGGCGCAATCAGCGTCAGCTTGTCGCCCAATTTCAATCGAAGGCTACGGGCTAACTCACTACCCACCACAATAGAAAATTCACCCGGCTGCAAATTCGTTAGTGCACCCGCGACAATTTGCGAAGCAACGGCAGACACCTTGGGTTCTTGATCCGGCAAAATACCGCGCACCATGATGCCGCGCACGACATCGTCGCGCATCACCATCGCTTGCGCTTCAACATAAGGCGCAGCACCGCGTACTTGGGGGTTCTTTAAAACTTCCTGTGATGTGGCACGCCAATCGGGCAAGCTTCCGGAGGCATCGAATACTTCCACATGCGCGAGCACCGACAGCATGCGGTCACGAACTTCTTTCTGAAAACCATTCATCACCGACAGCACCACAATCAGCGCGGCCACACCGAGCGCGATACCGCTCATGGATATCAGCGAAATAAAGGAGATAAAACTATTGCGGCCGCTACGCTTGCCGGCACGGGTATAGCGCCAGCCTAGTGTCCATTCGAACGGTGGATTCTGAAACCAGGCCAAACACATCTCCAGTAGAAATGGGGGGAAATTCGGGGGAAAGCTTGCAAAGACGGCAGTGTGCCATAGTCAAACGACAAAACAAAATCGCCTACAATGCGACCACCATGCGTGCGCTGAACCTTGTCATCCCGTTTTCCCTCCCTCCCGTCGAGCACGCCCGAGATCTGTTGGCCCAGCTGCAGGCACCCGCCTTGGCCAAACTACTTTCCCGCGCCTCGTTAAATAGCAAAATGACTGGTTTCGGCTTGGATGCCTGCTTGCCGCACGAGCGCTGGCTGGCCGGGCACACCTCCGATAACAGCCCTGCTATATCAACTGCATTAATGGCGGCGCGGGGATTAAACAATGAATCGGGGTATTGGTTTGTAGTGCAACCTGTGCATTTGCACGTGGCGCGCGATCACTTAGTGTTGACCGATTACCGTCAGCTCAATTTGAGCGAGAGCGAATCAAAAACCTTATTTGATGCGGCATGTCCTTTGTTTGAAGAACAGAACCATCGCCTTCTATACGGCAATAAAGATTATTGGTTCATACAGGCAGACGCATGGGCTGATTTTCGAACCTGCACACCCGATGCCGCGTGCGGACACAATATTGATGTCTGGTCGCCGAGCGGTGGCAGTGCTCGCGAATGGCGTCGCTTACAAAATGAAGTGCAAATGCTGTGGCATCAGCATCCCTTGAATGAATCACGCGAGCAAAATAATCAACCACGCGTAAACGGCCTCTGGCTCTGGGGTGGCTCACAGGCCAACGAATCGTCACCCGGTTTGCATACCTTAGCGTCGCACTTAAACTATCAGCATCCAGCAGTCGACACGAGCGCAAGCGAACCTACGACGCATATCCTTGATTCATTAAGCTCAGCTGCCTTAGCTGACGATTGGTCAAGCTGGTTGCACAACATGAGCGCCATCGATCATGACTACCTCGCCCCCGCATTAGCGGCGCTTGATAGTGGCAAAGTAGAAGGTGTGAATTTGATTTTGTCGGACAGCACGCGCTTAGTGCACTGGTCGATAGCACGTAACTCCTTCCGAAAATTCTGGGCCAAGCCCTCACTGAATCGTCTTGCCGCATGACCCGCCTGACTGTCCGTGCGTATTCAGTGCGCGAATCAGAACGACTGGCGCAGCAAGGGCTGCATCCGGTCATGGCACGCTTAATGGTGGCGCGGGGACTCAACTCACCCCATCAATGGGCTAGTGAAATCAGTGGTCTGATACCGCCGAACCAGCTGACTCATGTGGATAAAGCGGCGATTTTTTTAGCCGATGCCATCGAAGCCAAAAAAAATCTCACCGTGGTGGCTGACTATGATTGCGATGGCGCTACCGCTTGCGCCGTTGCACTGCGGGGGTTGCGCGCCATGGGTGCGCGAGTTGATTACATCGTCCCGAATCGTTTTGATTACGGTTATGGACTCACCCCCGAAATCGTTGAACTAACTGCACGCGAAAAATCTCCCGACATCATCATCACCGTCGATAACGGCATCGCCAGCCATGCCGGCGTTGAGGAAGCCAGTCGTCGCGGCATAGAAGTGCTGGTCACCGATCACCACCTGCCGGCACAAACGCTGCCCAATGCAGCTGTGATCGTCAATCCCAACCAACCCGGCTGCGGCTTTCCCAGTAAAAATTTGGCGGGCGTTGGCGTCATGTTTTATACCCTGCTGGCCTTGCGCGCTGAACTTCGTAAACGCGGCCATTTTGATGAAACCACACAACCTCGACTTGATAGTTTGCTAGATTTAGTCGCGCTTGGCACCGTCGCTGATGTCGTAAAGCTCGATGCGAATAATCGAATACTTGTGACTCAAGGTATTAAGCGCATACGCTCAGGACGCGCGCATACGGGTATCGCTGCACTATTCTCGGTGGCATCGCGCGAGATGCGTAAAGCCACACCGTTTGATTTAGGTTTTACGCTTGGGCCGCGATTAAATGCCGCTGGAAGACTGTCCGATATGTCATTAGGTATTGAATGCTTGCTGACCGACGATGCCACCCGCGCCTGGAACATCGCGCGCGAACTCGACACCATTAACCGACAGCGGCGCGAAATTGAAACTGATATGCAAGAAGCCGCGCTCGCTTCACTGGAAGATATTCAACCCACAGAGAATGCCACACTGACTCTGTTCAACCCCGACTGGCATCAAGGGGTGATAGGCATCGTCGCGTCGCGACTTAAAGAAAAGTTTTATCGACCCACCATTACCTTCGCACCTGCTGGCAATGGTTTAATTAAAGGATCAGGACGCTCCATCCCCGGCTTTCATCTGCGCGATGCATTGGATTTGGTTTCAAAGCGAGCACCTGACTTGATTGACAAGTTTGGCGGGCACGCGATGGCCGCAGGCTTAAGTTTGCGTGAATCCGACTTCGATGCCTTCGCTAGTGCGTTCGAAACCGTGGGCAAAGAATGGCTCACCGCTGCCGAGCTTGAGCACGTGCTGGAAACCGATGGCTCGCTGGAAAATGATTACTGCAGCCTGGAATTCATACGGCTGTTGGACGATCAAGTCTGGGGTCAAGGCTTTCCGCCACCCGTGTTTTGTGATGAATTCCGCGTGCTCAATCAACGGCTACTCAAAGACCGCCATCTGAAATTGCAGCTGGAAAAAAATGGGCGTGAATTCGAGGCCATCTGGTTCAATCATGCCGACACCCTGCCGGACAAAATAAGGGCGGCTTACCGTTTGGATGTCAACGAGTACAACGGTCGCTCGCGAGTCCAACTTCTGGTGGAATTTGCCGAACAAGCCTGACTCGCTCCTTAGTCCATTCCCACCCCGCATCTGTTGTATTTTTCAGTTCGATGTACTAGTCCCTGAGTACTAGTGACTCGCGCGCGGTAGTCTTTTTGGTATTACTTATAAAGCTACCGGGAGTCTGACCATGCGAGCCTCAAATGTCGCGCAACCACTCATTCAAAGTCCGGTTAAATCCGTGGAAAATCCCGTATCTACAACTACGGCTCCCTCACAAACAGCACAAGTAGATAAAAGCCAATTAACTTCTGCAATCGAAAAAAGTAAACAAGCCATTCTCAGTTTTAAGGAAGTAAAAGGAAAACTGAGCGTTGATAAGCGCGCTTCAGTCACGCGTAAATTGATGGCGTTCTTCACTTTAGGAAAAAATAATTACGTGCCCAGAAATATTGGCGTTATTAACGAGATCAAAACAAGCGATGACTATTTTCCGCGGGATCGCTTTGGCATGAATCGCCATGCCCTTGAGTCTATACACAATTGGTACGCGCAATAACTCATAGCCACTTTTTGGCCAAGCTAGTCTCAGCTACGACCCTAATTACGATACAGCGTGCGCTCAAAGGTATAATTCTGCTCTTTACCGAAAGCCCTGCAGACCATGGAAGCCGAACGCCTCAACGCCCTTACCGCCCTGCTCTCTGACCTCGTCGTTCGTGAGCACGATCTTCGGAGGTATCTTTGACTTTGATCTTAAGTCAGAGAAGCTAGAACAAGTCAACGCCGAACTAGAAGACCCTACCGTCTGGGACGATCCCAAGCGGGCTCAAGATCTCGGCAAAGAAAAAAAATCCCTGGAAGCGATTGTCGAGTCACTAACATCGATAGGTAGTGGCCTGCGCGATGCGAGCGACTTGCTCGAGATGGCGCGCGAAGAAGGCGATGACGATACGCTGATAGCCGTGGAATCCGACGCACACGAATTACAAAAGCAGGTCGAGGGCATGGAATTTCGCCGCATGTTCTCCAATCCACTCGATAAAAATAGCTGCTTCATTGATATCCAAGCTGGAGCCGGTGGTACTGAAGCTCAAGACTGGGCTTCGATGCTACTGCGCCAGTATCTGCGTTACTGCGAACGCAAAGGATTCAAGACGGAAATCTTGGAACAATCCGATGGTGATGTTGCGGGTATTAAAACCGCCACCATCAAAGTCGATGGTGATCATGCGTATGGTTTTCTGCGTACTGAAACCGGTGTGCACCGTCTAGTACGCAAATCACCTTTCGATTCAGCGAATGGTCGTCACACCTCTTTCTCTAGCTTGTTTGTGTATCCCGAAGTCGATGATTCGGTCGAGATCGATGTGAATCCGGCGGACGTACGTGTTGACACCTATCGCGCGTCTGGTGCGGGTGGTCAGCACATTAATAAAACTGACTCCGCTGTTCGTCTGACTCACACACCCTCGGGTATTGTCGTGCAATGCCAAAATGACCGCAGTCAGCATCGTAACCGCGCAGAAGCCTGGGCGATGTTGAAGTCACGTTTATACGAATTAGAAATGCGTAAACGTATGAGTGAGCAGCAAAAACTCGAAGACTCGAAAACCGATATCGGCTGGGGACATCAAATCCGCTCATATGTGTTGGATCAATCGCGCATCAAAGATTTGCGTACCAATTTTGAAACTGGCAATACCAAAGCGGTACTTGATGGCGATCTGGATGAATTCATCGCCGCCTCACTCAAGCAAGGCGTCTAAGGAAGCACTGATTAAATAAAAATCAGATATTTCGCGAGTAATGAACAGAAGCTAAGCTCTTGATTTGCTTAATCCCGCGTCGCACAGCTATGCTGGCGCGCCAAAAAATACGCAATAAATCAGCATCTCTCTGAAACTATTAATGCATCCTAATTAGCGACCATGAACGATAAAATCCAAGCCGTACCTGAAGAAAAAGATGAAAACACCATCATTGCCGAACGCCGCTCAAAGTTAGCCGCCATTCGCGAAAAGGGTATTGCCTTTCCCAATGATTTTCGTCCACAACACAAAGCTTCTGATTTACACGACAAATTTGCCGAAGCTGAACGGGATTCGTTAGAAAGCCAAAACGTTCATGTGGTCGTCGCCGGTCGCATGATGTTGAAACGTGTGATGGGCAAAGCATCATTCGCTACGATTCAAGATGCCTCGGGCTTGCGTGCTGATGGTCGCATTCAGCTTTACATCACGAATGAATTAACCGGTGAAGCTGATCACGAAAGCTTCAAGCATTATGATTTAGGCGATATTCTGGGCGCAGAAGGTACGCTGTTCAAAACTAAGACCGGTGAACTATCCATCAAGGTCAGCAAGCTGCGCTTACTGACCAAATCGCTGCGCCCCCTGCCGGATAAATTTCACGGTCTGTCGGATCAAGAAACTAAATACCGTCAACGCTATGTTGATCTGATCACCAGCGAAGAAACTCGTCGCACCTTTAAAGCACGCACAGCTGCGGTGGCTTCTATCCGTCGTTTCATGGATAGCCATGAGTTCATGGAAGTGGAAACACCGATGCTACATGTAATTCCCGGTGGCGCGGCTGCGAAGCCCTTTATTACTCATCACAATGCGTTAGATATGGAAATGTATCTGCGGATTGCACCTGAGCTGTACTTAAAGCGTTTGGTGGTGGGCGGCTTTGACCGCGTTTTTGAAGTCAATCGTAATTTCCGTAACGAAGGTGTGTCGCCTCGTCACAATCCGGAATTTACGATGATGGAATTCTATGCCGCCTATGTCGATTACAAGTGGTTGATGGATTTTACGGAAGCGTTGATTCGACAAGCCGCGATTGATGCGCATGGAACAGCTGCCCTCACCTATCAGGGTCGCGAGTTAGATTTAACTAAACCGTTTCACCGTATGACGATTGTGGAGGCAATCAATAAGTTTGCTCCGCACTACACGCAGGAACAATTAACTGATGCTGAGTTTCTTAAAAAAGAACTCAAGGAAAAGTTTGACGTTAAGCCGCATGTGATCTCTGGACTCGGTGCATTGCAATTATCGCTGTTCGAAGAAACCGCGGAATCACATCTGTGGGAACCCACCTACATTATTGACTATCCAGTTGAGGTGTCACCTTTGGCACGCGCCTCAGATACTGTAGCTGGCATCACCGAGCGCTTTGAGCTGTTTATTACTGGTCGCGAAATTGCGAATGGATTTTCTGAGCTGAATGACGCCGAAGATCAGGCCGCTCGCTTTCAAGCGCAAGTCGATGCGAAAAAAGCGGGCGATGATGAAGCCATGTACTACGACGCTGACTATATTCGCGCACTGGAATATGGCATGCCACCTACCGGTGGTTGCGGCATCGGCATCGATCGCTTAATGATGCTCATTACCGATTCACCGAATATTCGTGATGTGATTTTATTTCCTCATTTGCGCAGAGAAGACTAAATAATCAATCGCATCTCAAATACAAAAGCCCCGTTAACACAACGGGGCTTTTTTTATATCAAAAACTTTTAACACTCCCTTATGACATTTTCATTACAAATTGATAAATATTTTATAAAGGAAAATGGAATTATTTAGATGATGCGGTTACCCACCTCATTGAATTTTATAAATCAATAATGAGAGGAAACGCAGTATGTGGAAGCCGATCGTTTTTACCAATTCGAGCAAGTAAGTTCTTTAGGCGAGCATTAATACGTGTGCCAGTAGCATCTTCATTAAATAAAGTGATGAGGTTGCCAGGTTGGACGTCATATTTTTTTCGAATTAATTCAGCAAAACTCATTGCTGACCTGTCTGCAAATATCACCTTAGGGAATTCGCTGTAATCGGATATCCCTATAACTAATGCAAAAACATTGCTAGTAGTTTGGGCGTCTTTGACATTGGCTATTTTTGCGGTGAGATCATCAAGATACGATCCTTGATCGATCTTTTTTAATTGGGATTCAAGTTGGCGCATTTCAGCGGTCATGCGCTCTTTTTCAGCGGTGACTTGCTGACGCTGACCAACTTCATTACGTAGAAGCTCGAGCTTTTCTCGTAAACGACGACTATCCCCATCGTCAGCTAACACCATGGGCTGCTCACTAATCCCAGTAGATCCAATTTTTTTAAGACTTGCTGACGTTGTTTTAACTGTGTCTGACTTGAGGTTGATCTTCTCCTTTTTTACGAGCGAGTTGATTCACATCGGCCCAGGTAATAGCTTTGCTTGTTTGGACAAATCGTTTTTTTTGCTCATCACCTTTTAAGCCGCTTGAGGCAATCCAAATAAAATCTTGGGGTTTTTTGTATTCAGCAATGAGATTCCACGATGCTGGGATCGCAAAAGGTAACAATTCTTCCAGGCATTAACGACAACAGTCTCGCAATTTATGTTCAGCTAGGTCAACCTGAACCTTCACAAATCACGACTATTTACCGTCGCTTACTCGAACTTAATTTACTCATCACTCACAAGCATGGTGAGCATCTCGCTATCGACCCGGAAAGTGGCGCGGCTGTTTATGGTTTTGAAATAACTTTTTCTAGCGCGGAACAATTATTGATAAGTCTGAAACGCGCTACCTCACAAGCGATTGAATGGCGCTCGACATTTTTTCTGCTGGAAGAAATAAGTGAGTTGCAATCATGATTCACGATCTTGGGCCAGACGCGATGGGCATGCATTATCCCAACTATGAAACTACTCAGCTGCCAACCGCCCCCCCAGTAAAACCACCTATGGCCGCTTCTTATTGGAGCTATCGCCAATGGTGTGCGTGGCGCATTCAATGCTGCTGCCGTTTATGCATGCCATCAAAATGGCTGGGGCGTTGCTAAACCAGATGCCAACATTCTTCGGCCTAGTGTCGGCCCCAAAAGACCAGAAGCAATTCGTATGAGTAAAAAAATTGCGATCCGATTTTTTCTCAGCGCCTGTAGAAATGCAGTCTACGACAGGCTCATTCATGGGGGCATGAACGTTCTTCAGGCCAGCATGCTATCGCAAGGTATTTATGGATTTTTTGCTCAAAATCGGGATTTGGTTTACGACTTGATGAAAGGTGAAGGCTGGAACACGCCTAGAGAAACCTCAAGCACAACAACGAATACCAGCAGTTTAAGTAGTGTCACCATTCCTATCGATGCGGAATCATCTAATGCAGACGAAACATCAATTGAAGTTTCTTCAGGCAGCTCATCAGAAACCTCAATCATCGTTTCATCTCCGCATCCCTCTGATACGTCGAGTGAAGTTTCAACTGAGTAAGTTCACTCATCACAAAACCTCTGAAGCATAGAGCCGCATTTGATCTAGCTCATACCCAGGGCTAGTTTACCCATGACCCATCTCTACTATCTTGTATAAAACGAACGGGAAATCAATAAATTCAATTTTCAAAAATTTTTATTGATATTTTGCAGGTCTACTGAGGGGAGAAATCAATGAATTATGCGAAAGAAGAAGATGATGATGATCTGCCTTTAAATCATCTAATTGGTATTGCTGCGCTCGCTTGTGCTGGAGTCATTGGCTTATCATTATTGGTTGCCACATGGATGTTTAGCAATCCATTAAAGCCAATACCTGACTCTTCACTTCAACATCAGGCAAAGATAGGAATAAAAAACCACTGATAATAACAACTGACGACTACTTGGCTTCGTCTATCCAAGCCATTTGAATCGCTTCTAGTATTTTTTCACCCGATCGATCTGCATGATCATCAAATCCGTCGAGTTCGGTGATCCAACGATACAAATCAGTAAAGCGCACCGTTAGCGGATCAATCTCAGGAAATTTATCGTAAAGCGCTTCAGCAATACGTAAAGTGTCAGTCCACTTCATCAGTGATTTTCGCGGGCGTGATTAATGGTGTATTTCGGAATTTCAACAATCAGATCAGCGTTTCCAACCAGTGCTTGGCATGATAAACGTGAAGTTGCTTCCAGACCCCAGGCCATATCAAGCAGATCTTCTTCTTTCTCTTCCGCTTCATTAAGCGATCTAAATCCCTCGCGTATCACCACATGGCAAGTCGTGCACGCACAAGATTTTTCACACGCATGCTCAATTTCGATATCTTGCTCAAGCAAGGCATCGCACACGGAAGTCCCGGTTGGCACATCAAAGACTGCGCCTTCTGGGCATAAAATTTCATGAGGCAGTACGACAATTTGCGGCACGCTATTCCTTTGTTATTGATGTCTCAGTTCAGGCAATTTCGTCGAGCTTTTTGCCCGTCAGTGCAACACGAACACTGCGGTCCATACGGCGAGCAGCAAAATCTTCAGTGGCATGGGCTAACGCATCAATCGCTGCTTTGATCGCGTGATGATCCTCGTCTTTGGCACTGGCCCGTAATTGCTCAATCAAACGATCAATGTCTGTTTTTTCAGTAGCTGACAGAAGCTCAGCATCTTGTTCAAGCGCGGCTAATGTAGCCAGCACGATGCGCTCGGCTTCGACCTGCTCTTCGCGCAAGGCACGCAATTGCATATCGCCTTCTGCTGACGAGAACGATTCTTGCAGCATGCGCGAAATATCATCGTCCGCTAAACCATAGGATGGCTTCACGATAATCGAGGCTTCCACGCCTGAATGCGCCTCACGTGCCGACACCGATAACAAACCATCGGCATCCACCTGATAGGTCACGCGTATACGCGCCGCACCAGCCACCATGGGCGGAATTCCTCGCAACTCAAAACGTGCCAATGAGCGGCAATCCGTCACTAATTCACGTTCGCCCTGAACCACATGTACCGCCAACGCGGTTTGACCATCTTTAAACGTGGTGAATTCCTGAGCACGTGCGCACGGTATCGTCGAATTGCGGGGAATGACTTTTTCAACCAAGCCACCCATCGTCTCTATACCTAGCGACAAAGGAATCACGTCAAGCAATAACCAATCATCGCCCGAAGCGCGATTACCTGCTAATAAGTTAGCTTGAATGGCTGCACCTAAGGCTACCACTTTATCTGGATCGATATTCGCCAGTGGCATGGTCTTAAAGTAATCCGCCACGGCTTTACGCACATGCGGCATGCGAGTTGCACCACCGACCAATACAACGCCATCGATATCATCGATACTTAACTCGGCATCGCGTACCGCTTTGCGACACGGCGTCACTGTTTTGTTAACTAAATGCTGAGTCAGCGCTACGAAGTCAGCATCGGTAATGGTAAGTCTGACTTCTTCGCCAGAATTTAAAACCGCATCAATATGTGTCTGTTCGTGCGTAGAGAGAATTTCTTTCGCTTCGCGTGCCTTGACCATCAAGGTGCGGGTATCTTCATCCGACAAAGGCGCGAGATTCGCTTGTTCAATAATCCAGCAAAACAAACGATGATCAAAATCATCGCCACCCAAGGCTGAATCACCGCCGGTGGATAAAACTTCAAACACGCCTTTAGATAGTTTTAGAATCGAGACATCGAAGGTGCCGCCACCCAAGTCATACACGGCATAGATACCTTCAGAACCATGGTCCAAGCCATAGGCAATAGCTGCTGCTGTCGGTTCATTTAACAAACGCAAAACATTCAGGCCGGCTAACCGTGCGGCGTCTTTCGTCGCCTGCCGCTGCGCATCATCAAAATAAGCTGGCACGGTAATCACAGCGCCAACTAACTCATCACCCAACGCATCTTCAGCGCGCTGACGCAAGGTCGCTAAAATTTCTGCAGAAACTTCAACCGGGCTCTTAATGCCCGCAACTGTTTTAAGTTGCAGCATGCCGGGCGCATCGACAAAGTCATACGGAAGATTTTCAGCGTAAGCGATATCTTTCAAGCCACGACCCATGAATCGCTTCACCGACACGATCGTATTTTTGGGGTCCGTCGTCTGAGCTGCTTTGGCCTTGTAACCTATCGTGGCGTAACCATTCTTCAAGTAATGCACGATCGAAGGCATTAAAGCATGCCCTTCTTCGTCATTCAATACTTCAGGGATGCCATGGCGCACGGTGGCCACTAGCGAGTTAGTGGTACCAAGGTCAATACCCACAGCCAGCCTGTGCTGGTGCGGTGCAGTGGACATGCCGGGTTCGGCGATTTGCAACAGAGCCATGATGTAATTTTTATAGTGTCTGGTTACTGAGTCAGTCGCGGGGTGTAATCAAGCCTCGAGCAGTTCAAATACGCGGCCCACTTCGTCTCCGAATTTTTCTACGAACATCAGCTGACGAACTTCTTCACCAGCGTCATTGTACTGAGCTGCATTGAGATGGTTAGTCACTAAGGAAAGCAAATTGCCACGCTTTTGAATCAACTCATTTTCTAATTGCTCAAGAGCTGACTGGTTTTTAGTATCGCGTGCCTCGTCAAGGGCTTCGCGCCACTCGATTTGCTGCATTAAAAACGCTGTAGGCATGCTGGTGTTTGATTCGGTCGCTAAATCAACGCCATTCAGCTCGCACAAATACATGGCGCGCTTAAAAGGATTTTTAAGTGTTTGATAGGCTTCATTAGCACGCGTTGCCCATTGCATGGCCACCCGTTTTTCAGCATCGGTAGCAGTCACGAATTTATCTGGATGTACTCTGCCCTGCACTTCACGATAGGCAGCATCGAGCTGTTGAGTATCAATCTCAAACATCACTGGCATCTGAAACAGCTCGAAATGGTTTTTCATGGTGATCCAAAAACAAAAGCCTGTCCTTTCAAACAGGCTTCAAGATAAAGCGAGCCAAGTGAGTTAAATTCTAAAGCTCTCACCACAGCCGCATTCATCTTTAACATTCGGGTTATGGAATTTAAATCCCTCGTTCAAACCCTCACGCGCAAAATCCAACTCCGTGCCATCAATGTAAGGCAGACTTTTAGGATCAACAAAGACCTTGATGCCGTACGATTCAAATACCTGATCTTCCTCAGCGCTGTCATCCACATATTCAAGCTTGTACGCCAAGCCAGAGCAACCGGTTGTGCGTACACCAAATCGCAAGCCTATACCTTTGCCGCGCTTATCAATAAAGCGCGACACATGCTTAGCAGCTTTTTCGGTCAAGGTAATCGCCATAGTCGTTCTCTCTCGTGGTGCTTACGCGGCCTTGGTTTCTTCACCGTGGCGCGCTTTGTAATCGGCCACTGCCGCTTTGATGGCATCTTCCGCCAAAATTGAGCAATGAATTTTTACCGGTGGCAGTGCAAGTTCTTCAGCAATCTGCGTATTCTTGATCGATAGGGCTTGATCAAGCGTTTTACCTTTAACCCACTCCGTCACCAGCGACGAAGAAGCAATCGCAGAGCCGCAACCGTAGGTCTTGAATTTTGCATCTTCGATCAAGCCATCCGCGCCCACTTTAATTTGCAGCTTCATCACATCACCGCATGCGGGAGCGCCCACCATGCCGGTTCCAATCGTGTCATCACCTTTTTCAAAGGCACCGACGTTGCGTGGATTTTCGTAGTGATCGAGTACTTTGTCTGAATAAGCCATTGTGTTACTCCTAAATCTTAGTGAGCTGCCCATTGAATGGAATTGATATCAATTCCATCTTTATACATATCCCAGAGTGGCGACAGATCGCGCAGCTTCTGAACTTTTTTCTTGAGAAGGTCAATCGTGAAATCCACATCTTCGTCGGTGGTAAAACGGCCAAAGGTAAAGCGAATAGAACTATGCGCTAATTCATCACTTCGACCTAAAGCCCGCAATACATACGATGGCTCAAGACTAGCGGAGGTACACGCAGAACCAGACGACACCGCAATGCCTTTAATCGCCATGATTAAAGACTCGCCCTCGACGTAATTAAAACTAATATTTAAGTTGTGTGGCACACGATGCTGCATGTCGCCGTTCACATAAACTTCTTCGATTTCTTGCAACCCTTTGGCTAAACGATCGCGTAGGGCCTGCATGCGTGGAATCTCGATCGCCATTTCTTCTTTAGCGATACGAAACGCTTCACCCATACCAACGATTTGATGCGTTGCTAGCGTACCGGAGCGCAGACCACGCTCATGTCCGCCACCATGCATTTGCGCTTCAATACGTACGCGCGGCTTGCGTCTTACATACAGTGCACCGATGCCTTTCGGGCCATAGGTTTTATGGGCGGTGAACGTTACTAAGTCCACTTTAGTTTTTTCGAGATCAATCGGCGTCTTACCCGTAGCTTGTGCGGCATCCGAATGAAAAATGATGCCTTTGCTGCGGCACAGCTCACCGATTTCATCCATGGGCTGAATTACGCCAATCTCATTGTTCACCCACATTACCGACACCAAGATGGTGTCTGGACGAATCGCTTCTTTTAATTGCTCAATAGTGATCAGACCGTTATCGCCAGGCTGCAAATAGGTTGCTTCAAAACCTTGACGCTCTAGTTCACGTACGGTATCGAGTACCGCTTTGTGCTCGGTTTTTACGGTAATGATGTGCTTGCCTTTAGTTTTGTAAAAATGCGCAGCACCCTTGATAGCGAGGTTGTTACCTTCGGTTGCACCCGAGGTCCAAACGATTTCGCGGGAATCGGCATTTACCAAAGCAGCGACGTGTTCGCGCGCCTGCTCAACCGCTTTCTCTGCTTCCCAGCCGTACATGTGGCTGCGCGACGCGGGATTACCAAATTGCTCGCGCAAATAAGGAATCATCTTGTCGGCAACGCGCGGATCAATCGGCGTGGTCGAGGAATAATCAAGATAAATAGGGAAATGCGGCGCCCAGATGGTGTCCATCAGGTTTTTTGCCAGCGGTGCGTTCATTTTTACGGACTCCGGTCTATTCATATGCCAGATCAAGCGGCCTGATGAGTGCGCTGCACTACCATCACGGGTTTGGTCTCTGTAGTTTTATCTTTTTGCTGCTCGACTAAATCCTTGAGCGATACCGAATCAAGGTAATCCACCATTTTGGCGTTCAAAGTAGCCCACAAATCATGCGTCATGCAGCGCGTACCCTTGGCTTCGCTGTCAGCGTGGCAATTTTGCTTGCCACCACATTGGGTCGCGTCGATAGGTTCGTCGACGGCAATGATGATGTCCGCTACGGTAATGTCTTCGGGACGACGCGCCAAGTTGTAACCACCACCGGGACCACGCACCGACTCGACGATCTCGTGGCGACGCAGTTTGCCAAACAGCTGCTCTAGATAAGACAGCGAAATCTCTTGGCGCTGACTAATCCCCGCGAGCGTGACTGGCCCTTGATGCTGCCTCTGTGCGAGGTCAATCATAGCGGTCACTGCAAAACGACCTTTGGTAGTAAGGCGCATGGTCTGACTCCAAAAAAACGCACTTCTAAGGAAGAACGGGCAGGCTTTTAAGGGCAATCCCGATCGATTTGGTCGAGTATACCAAAGTCGACAGGAATCGTCAGGTATTAGGAAAAGAAGGAACTTTATTGCTTGCCTCTTGGCGCAATAACTTATCTTAAGTGCAATATCTTCATCGGTCCAAACAGAGTCTGCATGCCGGGATGAGCAATGAATGAGAGGTTATACGGGTGCTCCGCCACCGCTTTTGGAAATCCAGAAACTGGCTCTAAATCTTCAAGCCACTGAGCGATTTTCCCCCAAAGCACCAACGTGGGAGGTGCTTGATCGGCTCGTTCTAACAAGGATTCAAGCACGACATTAATTAGAGGACGCCAAGCTTTGGCATCTTTGGCGGGCGCCACCTCGGGTCGAAACACCAAGGCCGCATTCAATAACAAAAATCCCTGTTGAGTCAGATTATTCTGAAGATCCGGCAAGGTTTGGATAAAACCTGAATCCTTCGCTCTGGCTGTTGCCGATACTCCGGCAATCATTTCACCCTTGGTTGCATCGACCGACAACAAACCCTCAGCCACCATCAGCATCTTCATGAAATTACGCAGTGAAGTAGCGCGATTAACCCGCTTAGACAAACCTTGCTCCGACCACAACTCATCCACGGCGCCATCCATAAAACAAACACCCGTGGCGCTTGTTTCACGTGGATACGGCCCTTCCCCAACTAATACATACCGAACCGACTCTATGGGCTGTGCGAAGGCAGCGAACAAACGGCCTTGTGTTGGTAAAAATGCACAATTGACCAACGATGGTAAATACAGAGGATCGGCAACGGCCATGTCGTGCAAGCCGCGCAGCAGTATCGGGCGCCAGGACGGCGCGGCGAGTTGGATAGCCGTAAGGAATGATTCAGGAATCATGTGCAGATCAGAAATCAAAATTATAGCGGGCAGGACTGAACTAACGATTTAGCGCCTACCCATTTAGGCTACAAATAAAATGGCACGGCCGTGGAACCTTAAAGATAAAAATTCTACTGATTAAGTTCTTTAAATATTCCTAGGAGCCCATCATGTCATTTCCCGTCGTCGCCCAAGCACGCGACAGCATCGACAAAGCCTCTGTCGCACTTCAGAACTGGAACACAAATCCTGTGAACATTCCGCTGCCGGATGTCGTAAATACCAAGCGGCCGCAACTCAGCAACAACCAAATAGCTGCGCAATACCTGAAGTCGATCGCGGGAAATCTCGGCATCGACATCAACAAGGCACCAAAAATGATGTCGAGAGACCGTGTCGAACACGATTTACCCATCGCATATTTCAGCCAAAAGCGCGGCATCACTTGCAATTCGTCGATGGCGGATGTGATGTTCAACAAACATTGTTATTGGGATTCCAGTTTTTACGAACACAAAACCCTAATAGAATCAGACAGTCCCCTTCAGGTTGAGCTCAATGGCGGCCTAGATCCTTCGTGCGTATGCCTCCTAGAAACTCCAAAATTTGTTACTGGCAGTGATAAGAATCTTGAATTTATTGCGAAACATTACCAAGGTTTTGTCACTTGGGGAGGCACTCTCGATTGCCGCAACACACCGGGGCTTTACGACTCTGATGGACGCTGCGGCGGCAGCTACGCCTGGGCTATGAAATGCAAGAAAGCAGACACATCTCCCGCAAAAATAAATCAGCAAATAGACGAAGCCGTTTCGACTTCATTCCCCAACACAGTCCTTCTGACCACAAAGCAATTTAATGACTACATGGCCTGGCGCAAGGTCAACGGAAAATCGAATGAAAATTTCGGCTATCTTCTCTATTCCGACAAAATAAATTGGGGCGCAATCATTGCCGGCGCTGTAGGCGGAGGTATTGGGGTGCTGGGCGGGATGGCAATCGGAGGATATAGATTATTGATGAAGTATCGCGCAAGTACTGCGGCCAATACGGCCGCCTCGACCACTACCACCGTTCCAGCACACGTAGTCGCATCCGGTCAGACCGGACTGAGTACTTCGCCAGGCAGCTCGACTGCGCCCGTTTCAAATAACGCTATAACGACGACCACATCTGCTGCTGCTGTGGGAGTCAGTACTCCACCAACAACGACTGCAGCAAATTCGTCAGGAGCTACAGCGCAGCAATCCTCGCCAAGCAGCAATAATGTCTCCAGCTCGGTAGTGATTGACATTCCACCTGCCGGCCACGAAGACGACTGAGGCTTATTTACCCAGAATTACAGGCAAGTGGAGAGAGCGGGCAACCCACCCGCTCTTTTTATTTCCCGGTAATCGACAACACATTATCCGTACCCGGTGCGCCAAACAACTGCTCTTTTAAGATGTGAAGTTGATCGCGTACTTGCGCTGCTTTTTCAAACTCAAGATTTTTGGCGTGATCGAGCATGAGTTTCTCGAGTCGTTTGATTTCTTTACTAACTTGCTTCTCGCTCATGGACTCGTACTTCGCCTGCTCTTGAGCCGCCATAAGTTCTTGGCGTGCATCGTCACTCTTATACACGCCATCAATTAAGTCACGAATCTGCTTTTGTATTCCAACAGGCGTGATGCCATGTTCTGTATTGAAAGCAATTTGCTTGTTGCGGCGACGCTCAGTTTCACCCATAGCGCGCTTCATAGAATCAGTAATTTTGTCAGCATACAAAATCGCCGTACCATTAATATTACGAGCAGCTCGACCAATAGTCTGAATCAAACTGCGTTCGGAGCGCAAAAAGCCTTCTTTGTCTGCATCTAAAATTGCTACTAATGACACTTCAGGAATATCCAAACCTTCACGCAAAAGATTAATCCCCACCAGCACATCAAACGTACCCAAGCGCAAATCACGAATAATCTCTGCTCGCTCTACGGTATCAATATCACTGTGAAGGTAGCGCACCTTGACACCGTTATCGCTCAAAAATTCCGTTAACTGCTCAGACATGCGCTTAGTCAGCGTCGTAACTAACACGCGCTCTTGCTTTGCAACGCGGTAGGAAATTTCTTGCATCAAATCGTCTACTTGCGTCACCGCAGGTCGAACCGCGATTTGCGGATCCACCAAACCAGTAGGGCGAACCACCTGCTCTACCACCTGCCCTGCATGATTTTTTTCATAGTCAGCAGGCGTAGCAGAAACAAACACCGTCTGACGCATTTTTGATTCAAATTCATCAAAGCGCAGCGGGCGATTATCCAACGCTGAAGGCAAACGAAAACCGTAATCCACTAAATTAGTCTTACGTGCGCGGTCGCCGTTATACATGCCATTGAGCTGCCCCATCAGCACGTGCGACTCATCTAAAAACATCAGCGCATCTTGCGGCAAATAATCTACTAAAGTCGGAGGCGGCTCACCGGGCTTGGCACCTGATAGGTGTCGCGAGTAATTTTCAATACCTTTGGTAAAGCCAATTTCCTGCATCATTTCCAGGTCAAAGCGCGTGCGTTGCTCGATGCGCTGCTCTTCAATTAGCTTATTTTCTTTTCTAAAAAATTCCAGTCGCTCACGCAGCTCAACCTTAATGCTTTCAATCGCACGCAAGACGGTTGAGCGTGGCGTCACATAATGCGATCCCGGGTAGACGGTAAAGCGGGGAATTTTTTGTCGCACACGACCTGTTAACGGATCAAACAATTGAATACTGTCAATTTCATCGTCAAATAAGTCAACACGCACTGCCAATTCTGCGTGCTCCGCAGGGAAAATATCCACCGTATCGCCGCGTACTCGAAACGTACCGCGATCAAAATCAAAGTCATTGCGCGAGTACTGCATCTGAATTAAACGCGCAATCATGTCGCGCTGAGATAACTTATCCTTAGCTCGCAGCGTTAATACCATTTGATGGTATTCATTGGGATTACCAATACCGTAAATCGCCGACACCGTGGCAACGATCACGACATCGCGTCTTTCCATCAGCGATTTAGTACACGATAAGCGCATTTGCTCGATGTGCTCATTGATTGCTGAATCTTTTTCGATAAACAAATCACGCTGTGGCACATACGCCTCAGGCTGGTAGTAATCGTAGTAACTAACGAAATACTCCACCGCGTTTTGCGGGAAAAAATCACGAAACTCGCTGTAGAGCTGTGCCGCCAAGGTTTTATTCGGCGCAAATACAATCGCTGGCCGACCCATGCGCGCAATTACATTCGCCATCGTGAAGGTCTTGCCCGAGCCGGTCACGCCTAACAATGTTTGAAACGATAAGCCGTCGTCGATACCCTCAATCAGCTTTTGAATAGCCGCAGGCTGATCACCGGCCGGAGAGAACGGTTGATACAAACGAAATGGCGAACCTTCAAAACTTACAAACTTAGACTCGTCGAGCGCGCTGTCGACTTCAGATAACACAGCCATCGGAATTTGACCTTTGGTAAAATGCGGGGTTTCTTGAAATCTTTTGATTTTCGAACTTTTTGAGCGCTTTTCGCACCAAGGAAAGCTCCTAACTAACTTTTAATGTTAGCACGATGACCGCACCTCACTCCGCACCCCTATTCGCCGCCATTGAAATGGCGCCGCGTGATCCCATTCTCGGCATCACCGAAGCTTTCAACGCCGACCAACATCCAGAAAAAACCAATCTGGGCGTCGGCGTTTATTACGATGACAACGGTAAAGTCCCACTACTAGGCTGTGTTCAGAAAGCCGAAACACTGCTAATGGAAAAATTAGCACCGCGAACTTATTTGCCTATCGAAGGCCTGGCCGCTTACGACAAAGCCGTGCAAGAGTTGGTATTTGGCGCTAATAGCGAGGTTGTGACTTCTAAACGCGCCATCACCGCGCAAGCGATCGGCGGCACTGGCGCACTAAAACTCGGCGCAGATTTTTTAAAACGATTCTCACCAAATGCTCAGGTCTATATCAGCGACCCCAGCTGGGAGAATCACCGCGCACTGTTCGAATCCGCAGGTTTTATCGTTAATAACTACCCCTACTACGACACCACAACTAAAGGTGTGAACTTTGATGGCATGTTGGCATCACTCCAATCCATGCCCGCCGGCTACATCGTCTTGCTGCACGCTTGCTGCCATAACCCGACTGGTGCTGACCTCACCGATCAACAATGGGCGCAAGTGATTCAAGTTGTCACACAGCGTGGTCTCGTTCCATTTCTGGATATGGCCTACCAAGGTTTTGGTGATGGCATTACCGAAGACGGCAAAGTGGTAAGAATGTTCGCAGCCGCTGGTGGCCCACTGTTTGTATCCAATTCATTTTCAAAATCGTTTTCGCTGTATGGCGAACGCGTAGGTGCATTGTCTATCGTTGCAGCTAACGCAGAAGAAGCTGCACGTTTAATGTCGCAATTAAAGCGAGTGATTCGCACCAACTACTCCAACCCGCCTATGCACGGTGGCCAAGTCGTTGCGATGGCACTTGCAACGCCAGAGTTACGCAAACTATGGGAAGAGGAACTCGCCGGCATGCGTGTGCGAATCAAAGCGATGCGCCAAGCACTCGTTGATAAGCTCAAAGCCAAAGCACCACACCATAATTTTGATTTCGTGATTCAACAGCGCGGTATGTTTTCTTATTCAGGCCTCACTAAGGCTCAAGTTGAGCGACTGAAAACAGAATTTTCAATCTACGCTGTCGATACAGGTCGTATCTGCGTTGCAGCTTTAAATTCACGCAACATCGATCGAGTGGTGGATGCAATTGCCAAAGTACTTTGAGCTATAACTCACTGATAACTAACCAAATGATGAACGTTTTGACAAAAAACGATGACTAAGGCATAATTTTGTCCCTATTCCCTGATAGCTCAGTTGGTAGAGCGACGGACTGTTAATCCGCAGGTCCCTGGTTCGAGTCCAGGTCGGGGAGCCACAAAACCCTTTAAAAGCAAGCACTTACAGCTTGCTTTTAATTTAACTTCTTAATAACACAGTTATAGCACAAATAGACTATCTGCCACTCTTGCTCTGCACTGCTGTTGTTCGTATACTCAACTTATGCGAGTTATTACCTCTCAAACTGTTGTTTTACGCTCCGAGCAGCTACGCTTGGTAAAGCGTGACGGCAGTAAAAAGTGGCAAGCGCATTACAAGATAGAAGGTGTTAAAAAATGGTTCCGCGTAAGCACTAACAGCACTGAACTAGATAAAGCGAAGAAAATCGCTGAACGTCTTTGGATGAAAGCCACCTTCGATCATGAAGAAGGTCGTCCTATAATCAGCAAGAAATTCAAACCAATCGCTGAAATCGTTCAACACCGACTGGAAGATGAAGCAAAAGCTGGTACTGCAAAACCCAGTGCCAAAGATTACATCTCAGCAATCAAGCTGTACTTGATCCCCTTCTACGGTAAGTACAACGTTGATTGCATCACACCTTCCATTGTTTCTGAATTTCATCACTGGCGACGAGACAAAGTTGGACGAGAACTTTCGGGTAGCGCACAGAACAATCACAACGCTGCCTTCAACCTCGTATTAGATGAGGCGATCGAACGTGGATACATGGGTGAGAGACAGCGCCCTGCCACCAAGAACACTGGCGGTGACAGTGACCGTCGCGCGGAATTCAGCCAAGAAGAGCTAGAGACTTTAATAGCGTATTTCCCCAAATTTATTAGTGACGGCCGCACGGCAGTCACACGCACACTAAGAACTCTGCTGTCTGTGTATGTGCCTTTTATGGCTGCCACTGGCATGCGCCCTGGTACTGAGGCAGAATTTCTTGAATGGCGGCACATTGATGTGGAGATGCGAGATGGTCAGCCCGTGCTGCACTTCCGCCTGCAAAAAGGTAAACGCGGGGCTAGAAACTTCGTAGCCCACAACAGCTGCTGGCTGCTGCTTGAAAAACTTCGACAGATGAGCCCTGATCTTGCTCATCTATCGCTTCAACAAGTGTTAAAGAAAAAAATCGACAAACGGGTCTTCCGTATGCCCTCAGGCAACCTGCCCGACAACTTTAATAAACCCTTCCGTCAAATGCTGGAAGAATCAGGCCTTTTACTTTGCCCAGTTACAGGTAAAGAGAGAAGCCTGTACAGCCTACGCCACTACTACGCAACACAACGGCTGTTGGAGAGCATACCCATCCACGACCTAGCTGAGCAGATGGGCACCTCAGTGCTCATGATTACTAAGCACTACAGTCACTTAACGCCGTTGATGAAAGCTAAGCAGTTTGCGGGCTCATTGGATGGCGATGGATCCGACCAAGCCGCCCAAATCCGCGCCTTGATGGCCGCTCAAATGCCTAACAACATCATGCAGCTAATCGAAATGAGCACAGGCTTGACGCTGCCCATGGTAGTTGTCAGTAATGATGTAGCAAGCGACTTCAACGACCGCCTAAAACAGCGCAAGCCACAGCCCAAATAAACCCTAACTGCTCAATTGGTTGACCTACCCGCTCCTGTGCCTATAATCAGGTCATGAGCGACACCCTAACCCGCTATTTCAACGACTACGCTGAGTCTGCCTTAGACCGTATTCATCACGGCCTAACCGCCATCCGTTTTTACAAGGAAGCTATTCATCGGTTGGACAACGGCATCGATATCTCCGATAGCATTCCTGAAATCAAACGCGTAGGCAATGCTGTTGCTCGGGAAACTGCCAAAGATGCGCTAGCCGAATACGAACAACGGGTAAAACAAGCGTGGGATCTTCCCAAATCACTCGCCGACATTTCAACTAGCCGAACGACGTCCTACAAAGAGCGCTTGGAAAATTTGCCTCGTTTTGAAATAACCCATACCTTCAAGCTTGAGGCTGGCAAGGTCAAAGTCTTCATCTCCACTGCTAATCGCAATCATCGGCTTGAAATTGAAGCTGGAGGTAACGCCATGGCTGCTCGCGCCGCACTGACTGAACTTGAGCAATATTTGACCTTGGCTGCGCTCTCCAGCTGATCTAGCTAGGCCGATACATATCAGCTGGTAACGAGATTAATTTCCTCGATTTCATAGACATCTTCCATAATCCCCGCAAATGTACTTTGCTCTTCACGAATGTTTTCATCAAGGTGTACATCCATAGATTCTGCAAACCCTTCGGCTAAATCACTAAACGCTGAAGACTCGGCGCACAATTCCTCATACTCGCTAATTGTCGAGCTAAGTACCCCATAAGCAGACCAAAGTTCGCTGCAATCTTCTGTTGGATCAAGGAGATAGTCAAATATTCTTCTACCGTAAGTCTCCCAGAGTTCAATGCCTGACGAATCTAATTTCATTGAATACAAAGCAGTATTTTTAAGCTGCGCGTAAGTTCCATTTTCAGAATCAGCATAGATAGCAACTAACTCACTCTTTATCTCATCATAAATTCGAGCTGCTTTAATGATTTCACAGGCTAGTTTCTGTTCGTTATCCTGTGCAATATTAAGTTCAGCCACATCATAATCGCGGCAAATGTAGTAGGTAGTCATAAGTAATCCAGCCGTATTTGGTTGTACTTAAAAATGGGGAGTCTCCTCCCCATGTGCCTAGACTTCTTTTGCATCAACTTCAATCGCTTCTTGCTCGGCGTATTTCAAAGGTTTTGCAATTTCAGCTTTAAGCTGATCACGCAGACCAGACGAAATGTCTCCCTGCAGTAGTTTCTTTTGTATATTTCTAACGCTAGCTTCGAGTACCCGTAAGCTAGATGGTGCTTTTTTATTTAGGAATTTGAAAATAACATCTTCAAATGTCTTGCCAAGGTAATGAA
>Ga0214919_10000492_pt1 | contig 67268 bp, 64 predicted proteins | sample LL1503_MetaG_FD_177994 | JGI IMG/M metagenome (GOLD analysis project Ga0214919, IMG submission 177994) | Freshwater microbial communities from Lake Lanier, Atlanta, Georgia, United States - LL-1503 | ecosystem: Environmental > Aquatic > Freshwater > Lake | place: USA: Georgia | collected... | reverse complement strand
TCATTATGATTTTTTGCTAATTCAAAATAGGCGTTTTTTTGAGCTTCGCTAAAGTGTAAACTTTTCGCTAAGAACTCTTTTGGAGAATTGTCTCTTTGGTTTTTCAAATGTCCTATCCAAAAAAATGTTAATGTCGCTATATTGGCTAGAATTAATACACCTATTAGCCAGGCTACAACTTTGTTATTTAATATATTTCTCATAATAAATAATTTAATTTGAAATTGTTTGATCATAGGATGCTGCAAAAGCCTCCATTTCTTGACTCGAATTTGTGTTAACTATATTTGAATCATTTTTTAAGAGTAAGCTATTAATAAATAAAAACAAGGTTAAAGCGCAGATCACTAATATTGGCTTCAAGGGGTTTGCTAATTCATTAGACAAGTTCTCCTTTTCCATTCTGGCTTTTAATCTTGTATAAAAAAAGTTAGGAGCACCTACTTCTTTTAAGTTTGAAATGATATTTATCTCATGTTCAAATTGCTCGTTAGACATATTTTTCATAATAAAATTTTTATGAGTTATAATAATGTTTCAATTTATTTTTTAAATTTTCTTTAGCCCTACTCAAAAGTGACTCGACTGCTTTTATACTTAATTGCATTATTTCACTTACTTCCTCATGCTTCATTCCCTGAACTCTTATTAACGTAAAAGCAACTCTTTGATTATGGGGGAGTTCACTAATAGCTTTAAATATCAAGGTTGCTTTTTCTTTATTTTCGTTATTAATACCAGGGTTTAAATAAGCCGCATCTACACTTTTTTCTTCGGAAGGCATCCACCAAGGAACAATTGAATGTAGTCGTTGTCTATTTTTTTGTTTCCTAATTTTTTCTAAGGCTTTTCTTATCGCAATTCGGTAAATCCAAGTAGCCAAGCTTGATTCCTCTTTAAAACCACTAATAGATTTATACACCTGAATAAAAGTCTCCTGCGCTGTATCTTCTGCCTCGGTCGCATTATGAAGTATATTCAGGACACTATAATATACTCTGTCCTGGTAGTTTTCTACTAGGACCTTGAAAGCGGAGGCTTCACCCTGCTTCAAACTTGCTATGAGCTCTTTTTCAATCAAAATGTACTTATAATAGATGTTTAAGCTATTCAATTCCTTCGGTAATATTAACAATATATTTTGCCGAAGGAAAATTATATTTGAAACATCTAATAGCTAAATATCTTCTTATGATTGTAAATACATTCAGAATATTACTAATATCAATGGTAATTATTGCTGTTTCTTGTAATAAGGCAAGTACCACAACAAGCACTACTGACACAAGTAATAGCGGCACCACAAACACCTATAACGAACTCTTTGTTCCTCCTGCAATCACTGGAACAAATTTCAATTTAACCTTAGATAAGGCCACGAAGCAATTTAAAACTGGTGCATTAACTGCAACTTATGGGTATAATGGAAATAGTTTTTGGGGCCCTACGCTTTTTATGAATCAGGGAGATGATGTAAAAATAAATGTAAAAAATAATTTATCAGATCAAACCACAGTACATTGGCATGGGTTTCATATTCCCGCAGTAATGGATGGTGGCCCCCATCAAATTATTGACGCTGGAGCAACTTGGTCACCCAATTTTAAAATAAAAAATAATGCGGGTACTTATTGGTATCATCCACACCTTCATATGAAAACTTATGAGCAACTAGCGAAAGGAGCGGGTGGGTTCATTATTGTAAAGGACCCTGCTGAATCCGCATTGGCTTTACCAAGAACTTATGGTACTGATGATATTCCAATAGTATTTTCAAGTCGAAGATTTAATACAGATAATTCAATTGATATTACAGGTGCCTATGGAGATTATCTTATAGCAAACGGAACATTGAATGCACAAATTTCATTGCCAAAACAGTTTGTGAGATTAAGATTATTAAATGCTGAAATTGAGAGAGGATATGATATCGGATTAAGTGATAATAGGACTTTTAACATTATTGGAAATGATGGTGGGTTATTAAATGCACCAGTTGCCGTAAATAGAGTAAAACTAATGCCTGGAGAGCGTGTTGAAATATTAATAAATTTAGGAAACGATGTAGTAGGAAGTAGCATTGATTTAAAAGCGTTTAATACAGGTCAAAAATTTGGATTCCCTGGTGCAGAACCAGCTCCGGCGGGTGAATTTGGAAGTTTATTAAACAATAAAGATTTCAATTTATTACATATAATAATTGGGGCCTCTACATCTAATGCAATAACTGCTTTGCCAAATAAACTAGCTAGTAATACTTATTGGACAAATGCGGAAGTAACAAATAGCAGAACTATTAATATTACAGGTGGTCAAGCAGGATCCGCTTTTAATTTTGACAATAATACGTATGGTTTTACAAAAATTAATCAAACCATCAATTTAAATGCAATTGAAAAGTGGACTATTGTTAATAATAATATTTTTGGTCATTCCTTTCATGTTCATGATGTTCAGTTTAAAATAATAGCTAGGAGTTCAGGAGCTGTTGGAGAACATGAATCGGGCTGGAAAGATACAGTATATGTTCCTTTGGGGGAAACAGTCACGGTGATAGCAAAATTTGATGATTTTTCGGATGCGGTAAACCCATATATGTATCATTGTCATTTCTCCAATCATGAAGATGGCGGAATGATGGGTCAGTTTTTAGTAAAATAATTTAGATTGAAAATTAATTCACCTATTATATTGACGGTTTGGGCTATAGTAACAATAGCATGTAATAGTAACTATGAGCCACCGAAAGTTGAAGTTAAAAACAATGACACACTTTTATCAAAAACCGATAGTGGTTGGATATACAATAAGCAACCATTTAATGGGTACATGGTACAAGTTGAAAATGATGGAAGGGTGGTGTACAAACTACCCGTTATAGATGGTAATGAAGAAGGCTTAGCTATAGGATTTTACAACACTGGTGAAAAATTATTAGAAAGAAAATTTGAGCATGGTCAAAAGCAAGGTGTTTTTAAGCAGTGGTGGCCAAATGGGAACCTAAGGTATTTATTTAATTATAATCATGATAAATACGATGGGAAGCAAATAGTGTATTTTCATTTTGGGAAAATACAAGAAGAAAAAAATTACTATAATGGTAAAGAAGAAGGCGTTCAAAGAATTTGGGATTCAATAGGTAATTTAATTTCCAATTACACTGTGAAAAACAATAAAATATATGGTGCTTTATCAGCGAAGGATTGCATGCCCGTTACTCGTTAAATTATTTGCAATAGTATTGATTGTATTGCATTTGTCAAGCTGTAATGTCTTTTCAAATAATGAAATATTGCCTTATTATAATTCACAGGACTTAACCCCGAATTGGAATACAAAAAAAGAACATCGAATTACTGCATTTAATTTTGTTGATCAAAATGGGAAAAACTTTGGATCCAAATCATTAAAAGATAAAATATATATTGCTAATTTCTTTTTTACCACCTGCCCAGGTATTTGTCCTAAGATGACAAAATGCTTTAAGGTTTTACAGGATAGTATTTCTTTAATGAATCATGTTGAACTAGTATCTTTTTCTGTGATGCCATGGATAGATACCGTTAATAAATTAAAAAAATATGGAGAAGAGAATGGCGTTAATCCTGCAAAGTGGCATTTGTTAACAGGAGATAAATCAATAATTTATTCGCTAGGTCGTTCTTCATTTTTTGCTGACAATAATAAGTTAACTGATAGCACTACCTTTCTTCATACAGATAAAATGTATTTAATAGATAAGAGCCAACAAATAAGAGGTGTTTATAATGCTACAAATATGGATGATATTTCTAGAGTATTAACGGATATTAAAGCTTTGAAGTAATAAGAAACGGGTTGTATAATATTTATTCCCCTGCGTGAGGAAAACACCCCCTGAATTCGGTTAAAATCGGTTGATTTCCGTTTTGTATAAACCTAATTTGCCCCCTTTTATTTTTCTTATAACTGTTTAATATTCAGTCATTTAATGGTTAATTCAACGAAAAAGTAGGCGTTCTTTAATTTAATTGTAAATTTGCTTTTACAATGAATAAGATACAATACAATACAAAACAAGACCTAATGAGCGCTATCTCTGAAAACAGAGACGTGATTAAATCATTTGGGGTAAATGGTTTGGGTATTTTTGGATCCTTTTCAAAAGGAACTGCTGTTGAAACAAGTGATGTTGATTTATTAGTTGATTTTATTCCAGAAAAAAAGAGCTTTGATAACTTTATGGATTTGTCATTCTTTTTGGAAGGCTTGTTTGGCAGAAAGGTTGAACTAGTTACTCGACAATCATTAAGTAAACATATTGGCCCACATATTTTAAATGAGGTAATTAATGTCAGCCTCTAATCTTGAGTTGGTTCGTCATATTTTGACTGAAACAGCTTTTATTATCCAACATACTGATAAAAAATCTAAAGAGCAAGTTATTGAAGATGAAGTGCTTTGTCGCGCTGTTGTTAGAAGCATTGAAATTATTGGGGAAGCATCAAAAAAAATTGATGAGGAATTTAAAGCCTCACATATTCATATTGAATGGAAGAAAATGGCTGGTGCAAGGGATAAGTTAATTCATGATTACTTCGGAATAGATTATGATATAGTATGGGACATCATTCAAAATAAAATCCCAGATTTGGATCATTTTTTAAACGAGTTATTATAACTGGTTTGTAGTAATTAAATTTACTTTCTTTGCCTCTTCTTCTTGATGGATTTACCCTTCAACCATTGTACTTGTTTCCTTGCTTCCTCTATGGTAACTGGAGGCTGTTTCGATAAGATGATGCTGCACATCTTAGCTCTTTCTTTAAATGATATATTGAAATACATCTTATAAAATTAATGTTTTCTGCGTGAGGAAAACACCCCCTGAATTCGACTGAAATCGGTTGTTTTTGGTTTTGTAAAAACATAACACATTACAAATCAACGCTTTCATTTTCTCAAAAAATCTTCATAACCCTGAGGTCCCGGGTTCAAATCCCGGTCTCGCTACAAAGCCTTTCAACTGAACGCGAAGCGTTTAGTTGAAAGGCTTTGGGTAAGGCAAACTGTTTGGGAAGACAATGCGCAGATTGGCCATCCCGTTAAATCGTGGGTCCTTTGTTGTTTCTGCGTGAGGTTTTTGAATAGTTACTTCCCGTTCCACGCGTCTATTATTCCTGCTTTAATATCAGTATAACTTGTCATAAGCCAAATTACTAAAACAATAAATAAAATAGTTTTGCAATGGGTTTTTACCAAAGTTTTTAGGTCATTGAGGAATTGATTCATATCTGTGATTTTAAGTGTTAAATTAAATTCATAGGGTTTGGTATCAGGTTTTTTAACAAATTCAGACAAATCTAATTTCCATCAAATCTAAGAAGTACAATATTATCTAGAATTAAGTTAGATGACCATATAAATTGTGCGCCGCTAAATTGTGAACTAAAGTTGGTAAAAGAAACTTTGGGTCCTACTTGCGTTGATGTAAAAATATTTGCCGAAGGCCATGCATTAAAATCGTAAGCTGCTGCATACCAGTCACTAGGAATTGCCCAATGTAATGCGTAAGAAGCATTTGCGGAAGTTGGATAAGTATTACAGCCACTTGAATTACGAATGGCGCCAGTTTCCGTAACACAATTTACATTACTCAATGGGGCTATATAAAATGTTTGTGCTTTCCAATTTGAATTTGTAACTGTACCATCGCTAAATTTGGCTATAAATCCCCCGTCACCTGGGTAAAATGAATTTCCCCCATTAAGTTCACTGCCAATACCTAAATTTTCTTCCCAGTCAATAAGTTTAATTGCATATTTAATTGGTCGCTTTGCTTTAAATTTAACAAAGCTTGAATTAAATGGTGTATATGGAATAGGATCAACACCTACTAATTTACCATTCACATAAAGTTCGAAATAATTATCGCCATATAAAAAACCACTAATGATTTCTCCATCGTTATCAATAATAATGACTGGGGCTTTTGCTGTATCTGCTAAATTAATTGATGCAGGTGTTTTTCCAACACACTCATTATACAAATCAAATAATTTTATACCTGTTGCAAAGCTATTTTCACCCGGTAGTATCCATGTTTTATTGTCTTTTGAAATTATACTACCCATATTTGTAACTCTACCTCCACTACAGCTATAAATGGAACTATTTGAAATGGCACCTGTTCCTTGCGTGATTGAGCCTGTTCCTGTATAAGTGGCAGGCTGAGTGATAATGTTATTATCATTTTGTACAGTATTTTTTGTACAGCCTATTATTAAAATATTGATAATAAAGATTATTGATTTATTGTTCATACTATTTTACTCTTGGTTTGTATCTATATGTATTTAAATTTTTGCCAAGTCTCAAATTTGGTTTAGAAGAATAAAATAATGGGCGGTTATAATTATTTCGATAATTATTGTAACGATTATAAACGACTACACTTTTCCGGGGATATCTGTATTCTGGATAGCAGCCTGAAATTATTAATGTAGTGATTAAAAAAAATAGAAATAATTTCATAAAGTTATATTTTAATATTAACGTTGATAGTTTGTTGTAGTAACAATTCCTCCTGTATCAGTTAATGTATAAGTATATTTATTATTAATATCCCAACTGTATTTTACGAAACCTGTTTTAGCTCCAATTTTATAAGTTAATAAATAGCCATTGGATCCTACAGCAGCAAAATCGAAAATGACAGCCCCTTTTAATGGGCTTGTTGCAGGTCGAACAGGTTTGGTAAAAGCTTGTGGCAATATTTGATTCTCGGGTGCTGGTGTTGATGGGTCTAAATTTACTTTTCCTTTCATGGCACCTACTACATATGGATAATCACTGGTACCATGATAATGATAGATATTGTTACTTCCAACATGACCATGACATGAATCCAAGGCAATCATTGTACTACCATCTGGCTCTTTGCTTCCATAAACCGGGAATCCATCTAATGCAAAAGCAATAGGTTTTAATCCAGAAGTAGTTGATAAGTGAAGTGGTGCTGCATGATAGTGGTAGTCATCACCACGTCCACAATGCCCACCCCAATTATCTAATTCACCAATTAAATAGGAATCCTCTCCGCGATTGTTCAGTGCATTAAAAATTGGAATACCATTTACTGCAACAGCCACTGCGCCCTTCATTAAATTCGTTTTGGTACTTAATGGGGTAGTTGCATAAGCGGGTTGTAATGGGATAGACCAACTGTTGTTATCGGTATAAGGTTGCGAAATGGGGACTTGTTGTTGCCAACTGGTAATTCCAATCATCATATTATGACTGGGTATGCCAGTTGATCCAATATAAAAGTATGTATCATCCCATTTGGTAGTAATACTTGGCTTGTAAGGGGTGAAAGCGGAATCTATAAAACCAGTACTCGTTTTTGGAAGCGTAGCAATTGTGTTGTTATTATTTGTGTTCCCATTGGTAATGTTGGTTGTAGCTGATTTGCTACATGCAATAGCAACCGTAGTAATGACTAACAATGAAATGCCAAGGAGGTTTAAGTTATTTTTTAAAACATATTTATTAAACAAAATTGGTTTAAATATCTTGAATAGTGTAAGTGGTGTTAGTATAATTAATAGATATTGTAAAATTGTTATTAATATAGTTGAAGTAGAGTTGCCAGAATTTGTAATGTCAAAGTTGTAATTTATTTGGTTTAATTTATTAATCTTAAATTTTGCTAATTTTTGATCTTGTATACTTAAATCTTGGATAGGAACAGCTAATAATTTTCCATCTTCTTTTTCTAAATAAATTACATCGCCTTTATTCATCAAAAAATTACCTTTTAATGAGTTGCCGTTTTTCAATTGCCATGTATTGTATATAGTTCCGTCTCCATGATGATAATGACCACCACTGTGTGCAAACGTTGATAGCGGTTTAGTAATTAATAGTAAAATCATGCATGTAAAAAACGCCAATAGCTTCTTTTTCATATTTGTAATTTATCTGGTATAAGTGACAGTCATAACAGTACTGTCTAAAATTTTATTTCTAATGCCTGCAAGTAATATATCCATAGTAACCTGCGAACTACTCACTGAAATGGTTGGTGCTGCACTTAATGCGTATAAAGTTAAAATATAAACCTTAGCCCCAGGACCTTGAGAACAAGGAGGGGTGTATGTATTTTTTCTATCCACTGTGTTTATACCAAAGCTTCCAATACTTTTTGAGTTGTCAGATAAGGAAGTAACCGTATTGGGAATATTATACAAAACAATGTATACATGTTTATCTTCAGTAGGGTAAGATGGAGGAAAATGATGCATGGTAATTGCATAAGAATTAGTCCCTGATGGTGCATTTGACCACTGCAAACCTGGCGAAAAACCACTACTATCACAGGTATAAACTTTTGGATAAATGCCATTATTGGCAAATCCGTTCCCAGTAAATACGAGCTGTTTAGCAATAGTAGTTGGCAATGGAGTGGTGGAGTTAGTGTTACTATTTGTACTCGTGCTTTTGGAGCAGCTTAAAAAACTAACAAAAACAAAAAATGTTATTAAAATTGATTTCATAGGGGCATCAATATTGATATTTGGACAGATTTAAATAATTAAAGTTTAATTTTTATTAAACTTTATTTCTCTTCTTAAGTCTAATTTAACAAAGTTGTAAACGTTGAATCCATATGGTAAAAAATGTATTTTGTTTTTTAATGGTTTTATGCTTTTCCACAATTGTCAAAGGTCAAAATTATACCATCATTCTAGGAAGACCTACTGATAAATCTGTGACTATAAGCATACTTTTTGATCTAAATGTTGATTATTACATTGAATATGGGACTAATTCCGGAGTTTATGGAAAAACCACTACAAATTTTGTTGCGAAAGCAAATGTTCCTGATGAGATTGACCTTACAGGATTAAATGCTAATACGAAGTATTATTATAGGGTACAATATAAATCAAATTCAGTATCAAATTTTAAGGTTTCTTCTGAATATTACTTTAACACTCAACGTTCCATAAATACTGTGTTCACTTTCACTGTTGAATCAGATGAGCATTTATATGATAAAAAGGGGATTAGAAGTATGTATCAGATAAGTTTGAACAATCAAGCCTTAGACAAACCTGATTTTATGCTTTCATTGGGAGATATTTTTGGGGATGATCACAATCCATTTACAATTACCTCTGCTGAATTAGATGTTTTACACAAGGACTATCGACAATATTTAGGGTCAATTTGTCATTCCATTCCTTTTTATATTTCCTTGGGAAATCATGAAGGGGAAAATGATTTTTTTTTAGGTCAAACACCCCCCAACAATTTAGCAATATGGGGAACCCAGTGGCGCAAGTATTATTACCCTAATCCTTATCCAAATTCATTTTATTCTGGAAATGATGATGTTGAACCTTATGGCGTTGCTAATCCTGAAAACTATTATGCTTGGACGTGGGGGGATGCATTATTTGTGGTTTTGGATGTATACCGAAATCAAAATCCAAATTCAGATAAACCACAAGGTTGGGATTGGTCATTAGGTGCGAAACAATATAATTGGTTAAAAACAACCCTTGAAAAAAGTACATCTAAATATAAATTTGTTTTTGCTCATCATAATAGAGGTCAAGGACGAGGTGGTATTATTCCAGCAAAATTATTTGAATGGGGTGGTTATGAGCAAGATGGTAAAACATGGGGTTTTGATAAAAATAGGCCAGGATGGAGCAAACCTATTCATCAATTATTTAAAGATAATGGGGTAAATATCTTTTTTCAGGGACATGATCATTTGTTTGCACATGAAATGATGGATGGAGTTCATTATCAGGAAGTTCCTATGCCAAGTGATTCAACTTATATGATCGGGAAACTTGCAAATGCAGATGCTTTCGTTTCAGACACTTTGGATGGCACAGGTCATATACGTGTTAGTGTTTCATCTTCCTGTGTAAAAGTTGATTATGTAAAAGCATACTTACCCAAGGATACTTTGGATGGTAAACATAAAAATAGAGAAATTGGCTTTAGTTATACAATTGGCAGTTGTATAGTTACAGGCATAAATGACTTACCAAGTGCATCAAATAGTGAGTTTGTAGAAGTTTTTCCTAATCCTGCAAAAAATAAATTATTCCTTCGTTTTATAAATAATATCAACAGTTTTGAAGCTAAGTTAATAAATATTAACGGAGATATTTTATTAATATCTAATAACAAAGAAATAGATGTTTCAGGATGGCAGCCAGGAATATATTTTTTAAATATACAGGCAGGCAATCAAGCTGCAAGAAAAAAAATTATAATAAGCAATTAATTGTAACATGAAAAAATATATTATTATCATTTTGATTAATACATTCTTATTCACCGAAGTTAGTTCGCAAAACTATACTGAGGTTTTAGGGAGACCAACTGATTCCACCATTACCCTTAGTATTTTATTTGATCAAAGTGTAAATGTGTATTGGGAGTATGGAACATCTCCCGGTAATTATTCTATAATTACACCAGTATATAAAACAATCGCAGATACACCATTAGAAGTAGATTTTATTAATTTATTACCAGATACTAAATATTATTATCGAACAAAATATTTAGCAAATAAATCTTCCGGAAATTACATTTCTGGAGCGGAACACTTTTTTCAAACGCAACGAAAATCAACTACAACATTTTCATTTGTTGTTGAAGCAGATCCACATTTAGATAGTAATACTAATCCAGATGCTTATAAGTTAACCTTACAACACATGCTTTCAAAAAAACCCGATTTTATAATTGATCTAGGTGATAATGCAATGAGTGATAAATTACCTGTAATTGATAAAACGTCTATTGTGGATCGAACCTTATTATTTAGACAATACTTTAATGAGCTTACACATTCTGTTCCATTATATGTAACACTGGGCAATCATGAAGGGGAATTAGGATGGCTTCCAAATACAGGTTTAACAAGCTTGCCAACTATGGCTGCTTTAATTAGAAAAACGTATTTTCCCAATCCTTATCCAAATAAATTTTATTCGGGAAATACTATTCCAGAGGCCAATGTAGGAATTCGAGAAAATTATTATGCTTGGGAATGGGGTAATGCTTTATTTATTGTACTAGATCCATACATGTATACTAAATCAAAACCAGAATGGGGTTGGACCTTAGGTTTACAACAGTATAATTGGCTAAAAAATACCCTTGCTAATAGTAAAGCAAAATTTAAATTTTTATTTAGTCATCAATTGGTTGGAGGCTCAGGAACGGAGGGACGCGGCGGAACTGAATTTGCTCATTTATATGAAATGGGCGGTAGAAATACGGATTCTACCTATGGATTTTCAAACAACAGACCAGGTTGGGATAAACCTATTCATTACTTAATGTTTGAAAATAAAGCCAGTGTTTATTTTCATGGCCATGATCACTTATTTGCCAAACAAGATAAAGATGGCATTGTATATCAAGAAGTCCCTCAACCATCAGCGAAAAATATTACCACTATAACAGGAGCTCCTTATGGTTATGTAAATGGAACCTTATTACCCAATAGAGGTTACATGTATGTCACTGTTAGTGCCGATAAGGCACAAGTGGATTATATCAGAACCTATTTGCCAAGTGAAGAAAATGCTACTAGGAAAAACGGAGATATATCATATACTTATACCATACAACCATCCCCCATTACGGGGATCAATGAAGTTATAAGTAATGATTTTGTTAAAATATTTCCCAATCCAGCAAATAATAAAATTAGTATTCAATATAAAGAAAATAATAATTATCAAATTAAAATATTGAATATAATGGGAGAGTCTGTATTGGTTACAAAAACAAAAGAAATTGATACAAGTAGATTACCCAATGGCATCTACTTTTTAAATTTCGAAACAGATAAATTTATATCAAGTAAAAAAATTATAATTCAACATTGAGTTATTTATAAAAATTATAAAGTAAATCAAATTTCTACAATGTTGGTTTAATTATTAATCAATTATCTAATAATATACTATGATTTCAGAAACCAATTATTAAAATAATTTATTATGCAGCCAAAAAAACTTATACCTTTTTTCTTTTGTACATCTTTATTGATTATAGTTTCTACAACAAGCTTCTCTCAAAAGGGGAAAAAATTTGAACAAAAAAAACAAAATCAAAAAGGATCAAAAAACTTTGGGAACAAAATGAGTGAATTAGCAATACCTATTGGAAACATGATTATTGGCTCCCCTACAAATAATTCAGTCACTGCAAGTGTAATTCTTGAAAAAGATGCTGAAGGGTTCATTGAATATGCAATAGAAAGTGGTAAATACAATTATAAAACTAGTATGTTTAAAACTACAAATAGTGAACCACTTGAAATCATTATTAATCAATTAAAACCAAATTCATTGTATTATTACAGATTAAACTATCGCCTAGCAGGTGAGAGTAAATTTACTGTAACATCTGAATCTTGGTTTGCAACTCAAAAAAATCCAACTACATCATTCTCTTTTGGAATACAAGGAGATTCACATCCAGAAAGAGTAGGTAAAATGTTTAATTCAAATTTATATCAACAAACAATAGAACATGTTACTGAATATAAACCTGATTTCTATTTTATGCTTGGAGATGACTTTAACATAGATAGACTGGTAGCAAGTAATTCAGCCACACGTGAAAATGTAGAACCTATTTATAAAACACAACGTTATTATCTAGGTAATCCAGGGACAAATCCACCACTTTACTTAGTTAACGGTAACCATGAACAGGCTGCCAAATATTTATTGAATGGTACACCAGATAACGCTGCTATACAAGCTGGGCTTGCTAGAAAAAAGTTTTTTCCATTACCTGCACCAAATCAATTTTATAGTGGCGATAATGATACAGTTCCATTTATTGGATTACTAAAAGATTATTATGCATTTGAGTGGGGTAATGCTTTGTTTGTAGTGATAGACCCATATTGGCATTCAGATGTAGCAGTAGACAACCAGCCCAATATTGAAGGGAACAAGGGAAAGAAAGATCCCTGGAGCATCACACTTGGTATAAAACAATATGAATGGCTTAAAAAAACCTTGGAAAATTCAAAATCAAAATTCAAATTTGTTTTTGCACACCATGTTAATGGTACAGGACGTGGAGGTGTAGAAAGAGCAAAATATTATGAGTGGGGAGGTTTTGGACAAAATGGGCAATGGCAGTTTGACAGCTATCGAAGCGGATGGGATATGCCCATCCACCAACTATTTATAAATAACAAAGTATCCATATTTTTTCAGGGGCATGACCACCTTTTTGCAAAACAAGAACTAGATGGTGTTATTTATCAATCTGTACCTAATCCGGCAGATGATACTCATACGGCTTTTAATAAAGAAGCTTATACAATTGGAGAAATACTTCCAAATTCTGGATTTTTACATATTACAGTTCATCCTGAGGATGTGAAAGTGGAATATATAAGATCATACTTCATGAAAAACTCAGAGCACAATGAAGATGCTTCAAAGACTTTTACTTATACCATAAAAAAATAAAATTCTAATTGCCCCCAAGGGTTTATTATTTTATTTTAAAGTTTGGAGTTATAAGAATGAATTTCTAAACTTGATAAAATGATGAAATTCCTCTGCGTGAGGAAAACGCCCCCTGAATTCGGTCCAAATCGGTTGATTTCGGTTTTGTAAAAAAATAACCTATTAAAAATCAACACTTTCATTTACTTGAAAAATCTTCATAATCCTGAGGTCCCGGGTTCAAATCCCGATCTCGCTACAAAGCCTCTCAACGCAAGTTGAGAGGCTTTTTTAATGTGAAGCCGCGAAACAAGCTTGCTTGATTGAGCGGAGGAGCGTTAAAAAAGACAAACGCAAATCGAAGATTTGTGTTTGAAAGGCTTTGGGTAAGGCGACCTTGGAGGATGACAGCGAACGAAGTGAAGCTGGCAATCCCGTTAAATAGTGGGTCCTTTTTTGTTTTTACGTGAGGTTTTCTATTTTCTTACGAATGCCCTTTAATTACAATCTTCATTATTTTATAGTTCAGTATAAAAAAACGAATTAATTGAAAGAATATAGATCTCCTTAAAAACAATGTAAAATTATTAGGGGTAGGAGGATAATACTGCTCGGAGTATTTTGTTATAATGAGTCTGTTTTCCATTATGTTTTTTTTATTTTTATTCAGGAATCATCCACCAAAATGGCAAACCTTTTGCTTTGTATAAGAACATATAATGCATTAACCACTTTAACCAATGTCCTGCCAATCCTGGTTCGCCCATGGTGGTTTTAATATCTCTTCCCCACTGAGGAAATTTTTCCCAATCGGGTACTACAGGGCTCACAGTCATGGTAGCCGCAGTTCCTTTTCGCATGCCATATCCAGCTGATACAATACAAGCTGCACCCATACGTCCCATTGATGCCTTGTGAATCATTGTGGCATTGCCAGTTTTTATCCAGTTTATGATATTGTCTGCTGTTACCTTGCCCATAATTCCTGAAGGCATACCAGTTCTTGGGGCTGATGCAAAAATGGGTGTACCATTTTTACTTGTCATGGGTTTAGAAATAGAGTGGGGAGGTGCAAATGCAATACCGGGTGCAAAGATGTTAGGATAACTTGGATTTTGATAAGTTTCAGGCCAATCTTTAATAGTCCATTGTTCAAATGGTTTTGGGGTATAGTCTGCATCTACTTTCATAAGTCCACTTAGTGCAAATAATTTATCTGAAATGTCTTTACCTGTTTTATCATAGGCTTTAAATCCATGTCCTGCAAAACCTGGTATGAGCATCGCGAAATCATAGGGCTGTTCTAAATATTCCCCATCTAAATTTTCGTAATAAATTGTATGATCGTCTAATTTTTTCACACCTGCTCTTTTAATCCAGGTAATGTTTCTTTCAACAAAATATGATTCTGCAAACAACTTAGTATTTGAAATAAATCCACCTTTTGGAATAAAGGCGCCACCCATTCCAAAGTCACCTAATTCATATTCATTCGTAATCCAAATTACTTGGGCTTGCTTTTCTAATCCTCTTCTTTTAATTTCAAAATCAACATTTAAAATATACTCAAAGGCGGCACCTTGGCAGGTTGCAGTGGGATAGCCTGTTCCAATGACAAAAATTTGTTTTTCGCCATTTTTCATTTTGTCCAATTTTTCTTGAAATAGTTCCCATGCATGACTGGCATGACCAAAAGTACATACCGATGCAATATTCCCATTTCCAGGAACTAGACCTTCTGTTGCTTCAAAGTTTAATTTTGGTCCCGTAGCATTAATTAAATAATCGTAAGCTACTTTTATTTTTTCACCTTTATTTTCTTCGTTGGTATATTCTACTTCAACAAATCCTGTATTCATATGCTCATCACCTTCAGGGTAAAAACTTTGCGCCTTCGCTTGAATAAATTCAATCCCCCATTTTTTATACAATGGTCTTAAATCAAATTTAATTTCTTCAGGGGTCATTCTACCAACACCCACCCAAATATTGGATGGAATCCATTGATAGTTTGGAGTAGGAGAGATCACTTTTATCTTATGCTCGTTTTTATTGAGTCCTTTTTGAAGGTATGCCGCAGCCGTATGACCAGCAACGCCTGCGCCTAATACAACAATATTTGCCATGTTATCTTGTTTCAGTAAATGTACTTACTGCCTTTGCCAATAGTAGTGATATATATCACAATTGATAATTTAAAATCCAATTAATATCATAACTAGTGTAGCGTGATTTATGTCACAATTAAGATTTTATTATTGATTGAACTTTGTGGTCTAAAATATTAAAATGAAATACATAATAGTTGGCGCAGTGGCAGGTGGAGCAAGCACTGCAGCAAGGTTAAGACGCTTGGATGAGCATGCTGAAATCGTACTATTTGAAAAGGGCGAGTATATTTCTTATGCCAATTGTGGTTTGCCCTATTATATTGGAAATGTAATTACAGATAGAAATAAATTATTTGTACAAACTGCGGCCTCTTTTAATCAAAGATTTAAGATTGATGTTCGAATTCAAACCGAGGTATTAGAAGTGAATGCTGCAACTAAAATCATTAATGCAAGAAATCAGAAAACAGGAGAACTTTACAGTGAAACTTATGATAAATTGGTTTTGTCTCCTGGTGCTGAACCTATGAGGCCGCCTTTATCTGGAATAATGAGTGAAGGGATATTCACATTAAGAAATGTGAATGATACGGATTACATTAAGTCCTATGTTAGTAATAGAGCAATTAAAAAAGCAGTGGTGATTGGTGCTGGTTTTATTGGATTAGAAATGGCCGAAAATTTGCAAGAATTAGGAATGGAAGTGAGTATCATCGAAATGGGTAATCAAATATTAGCGCCATTAGATTTTCCTATTGCAGCCATTGTTCAACAGCATATCCGCAGTAAAGGAGTAGATCTAAGTTTAAATACAGCAGTTACAGGATTTGAGAAAGTAGGTAACCAATTAAAAGTCAATTTAAAATCTGGGGAATCCATAGATGCGGATGTTGTGATATTATCTATTGGAGTAAAGCCAGATACAAAATTAGCAGTAGGGGCAGGTCTTAAAATAGGAGAAACTAGAGGTATATGGGTAAATGAATTCTTACAAACCTCTAACCCTGATATATATGCAGTTGGTGATGCGATTGAATTCACTAACCCAATTACGAATCAAGCCTTAATTACTTATTTAGCAGGTCCTGCCAATAAACAAGGTCGCATTTGTGCTAATAATATAGTGCTAGGAAATGTACAAAGCTATCATGGTTCAATTAATACAGCTATTGTAAAAGTGTTTGATATGACCATTGCTACTGCTGGAACAGCGGCTAAACATTTAACCACTGCCCATATCGAGCATAAGGTTTCCACAACACATAATGGATCTCATGCTAGTTATTATCCTGGTTCAAAACAAATGAGTATCCAAATTGCATTTTCGATAAAAACAGGTCAGTTATTGAGTGCTCAAATTGCAGGTTATGATGGAGTAGATAAAAGGATAGACATTTTATCGTCTATTATTAAAAGAAAAGGCACCATTGATGAAATGGTTGAATTTGAACATGCTTATGCACCTCCTTATTCTTCAGCAAAAGACCCTGTAAATATGGCTGGTTTTGTAGCTGAAAATATTATATTAGATAGGCTCCGTATTTTTTATTGGAATGAGCTACCTACTATAAGCCCTGACGATTTATTAATTGATGTAAGAACTGCAGCTGAATTTGAAAATGGAAAAATACCCAATGCAATCAATATTCCTATTGATGAGATTAGAGATAGATTAGGAGAGATTTCAAAAAATAAAAGAATTTATATTTATTGCGAGGCAGGACTTAGAGGGTACTTAGCACAACGAATACTTTTACAGAATGGCTATGAGCAAGTACAAAACCTATCGGGTGGGTATCAATTATGGAAGGCCGCAAGTACTGAGTTAGCTTTAGTTTCTTAAACTTAGATTAAGTAATAAAAAAGGAGCCATCGTAATTATGGCTCCTTTTTTATTTAGCTATTTTCAACTAAAATTTTGCTACTTTTTTGAATTACTGTTCAAACCTAAAATAGTGTACAAAGGACAAAAACTAACAATACTCGTTAATAAAAAAACACCACCTACTACGAGTAAAACAATACCTGCTGTACCTTCTATGGTTTTAGTAATATAAAGCATTGCAAATGCAATGGCTATAATAATTCTAATTGCTTTGTCTAATGATCCCATATTTGCTTTCATAATATAAAATTTGATGATGAAATAAATTTATTTGTCTTTTTTAAAAATCCCAGCAACTAAAAAGCCCATTACTGCACCATACAAGGTACTGTTAATTGGCTTAGAAGTAATCATGCAGGTACCACTAGAACAACCTACAAATTTCCAATATAAGAAACCAGCTACCGCTCCAAGGGTAATACCTATTAAATCTCGTTTATACTTTTGAAAAAATAAAGTCATAGTTATCTAAGTTTTGATTGAAGTCCAAACCAAGAACCTCCATTATACACTTCGATACCTGCAGCTTTTAGTACTGATTTAGCCATACCGCTTCTAGCACCACTTTGACAAACTGTAATTACAGGTTTATTCCACTTTTTAATATTACTTATTTCTCGTTGAACATTATTTACAGGAATATTTTTGGATCCCTTAATATTACCTCTATCAAATTCTTGAGGAGAACGAACGTCCAAAATAATAGCACCTGCCTCTTTGAGTTCTTTAAAATCAGTTCCAGGGCCAAATAGTTTTTTGAAAAAGGGGAACATATTAATTATTGTTTATGATGTTATTTAGGCTAAAAATTCCGCCTCCATTATAAATGTCTTGTATACCATTTTGTTGCAAGATGCCAGTAGCCATTGAGCTACGGCCTCCACTTAAGCAATAGACAACAATTGGCTTTTGCATTGCAGAGATTTGCTTCATATTGGATTCAATAATATCTAAAGGGATATTGATCGCACCGGGGATGTGGTTTTCTTCAAATTCCATAGGGCTTCTAACGTCTAATAAAGTGCCCTTTTTTTCCTTAATGGATTTAATTATATTTTGCATTTTGATATATTTTTCTTGTACAAAAGTACATTAACCCAATACTTAATTGGGTGACATATATCACACTACAATGTATTATTTTTTGATCCAGTCAAAAGAGTTTCGGTTCATAATAATCCAGCCGTTATGCTCCATTTTCTTTAATAGGCGACTAATTACTTCTCTTGAGGTGTTTAAGTCATTGGCAATATCCTGATGGGTTAAATTCACAATGGCACCAAATTGTTTCACATATTTTAGAATATAAAATTCTAAACGCTCATCCATATTTTTAAATGCAATTTCATGAATTGTTTTTAAAAGTTCTTCATACCTACTACGGTAGGTCTTAATTACAAAATAATGCCAACTTTTAAATTCGTTCAACCACTTTTCCATAAATTCTATTGGGATGGCCAAGTATTGTATATCAGTCACCGCCTTAGCTAATACCTGGCTTTGCTCATGATGATAGTTGCATACCAAAGTGACAGCACATGCTTCACCTGGATTTAAATGGTACATAAAATATTCACCACCGGTTTCGTCTTCCTGATAAAGTTTAATGGTTCCTTCTACCACCAACATGGCAGATTTGATATTCTGACCCATTTTTAATAAAGTAGTACCTGCTTTTACTTCTTTCAATTCTGCTTCATTGAGTATGGCATCGTATAAGCCGTCCTCCCAATCAGGGAATAGTTTTGTAAGCTTTTCTTTTGATAACATATAAAGTTAAATTCTACTGTGAATATACGCTATTTGAAGGAATGTAATAATTGTCACAAACAGGCAGTTTTCATTGGTTTAATTTTGAAAAAATACTAAAAATGAGAAATTTACTTTCTAAAATTGATTATACACTAACATTTAGATTACTGCTGAGTATAGCTATGTGTTATACAGGATACATACAAAATGATTACATGTCAGGTATATTTGGCTTATTCTTGGCTATATATGCAATTATAGGTGCAAAGTATAAAATTGGTTGTGGATACAACGGATGCGCTTATACGCCAACTCATAAGTCTAAAGAGATATTGGTGGAAGATGTTAAACATATTGATTTTACCGAAATAAAATAAATAACATGTCCAGTCCTGAAACATTTGCAACAATCATTAATGGTGATTTACCTGTCTTAGTTGATTTTTTTGCTGAGTGGTGTGGCCCCTGTAAAATGATGCCTCCCATTTTGGAACAAGTTAGAGATAAGTTAGGGGGTAATGTTCGTATTATAAAAATTGATGTAGATAAAAATCAAAAACTAGCATCAGAGTTAAATGTATCTAGTGTACCAACGCTTGCAATTTTTTCAAAGGGAGAAATTAAATGGAGACAGCCTGGTGTTCAACAAGCCAACTCATTGGTTCAATTATTAAATAAGTATATTGTGTCATAGTTGGTGTATGATATAATTTATTTTATATACCATAGAATCGAAATAATAAATAATTATGAATTCATTTTGGAACGATAGATACAGTGAAACCGAATTTGTGTATGGAATAGCACCTAATATATATTTTGCTGAGGAATTAGGTAAATTAAAACCAGGTACTATTATTTTACCTTGTGATGGAGAAGGCCGTAATGCGGTACATGCAGCAAGACAAGGATGAAATGTACAAGCATTTGATTTAAGTGAAGCTGGAAAAGTAAAGGCCGATGGTTTGGCTTTAAAGTATGATGTAAAAATTAGTTTTCAGCTACAAGATGCTGCCCTGGCTGTGTATCCAGCAGCAAGCGCAGATGCTGTTGCTATTATTTATACGCATTTGCCTACACCCATAAGAAAGGAATTATACAAGAATATAATCCAATGGTTAAAATCTGGCGGGAAAGTTATTTTAGAAACATTTTGTCCTGATCAATTAAAAAATAATTCTGGAGGTCCAAAGGACATTGATATGCTTAATACCAAGGAAATTCTTTCAGAAGATTTCAAAGATTTAAGCATTGATTATTTGGAGTATGTGCAAATTCAATTGAGTGAAGGTAAGTATCATGAAGGTCAAGCAGATGTGATAAGAATGATCGCAACGAAGCTATAATTATTACCTATCCTTGTGTGAGGAAAACACCCCATCAAATCGGTCCAAATCGGTTGTTTTCGGTTTTGTGAAAACATAACCCATTACAAATCAACGCCATCCCGTTAAATCGTGGGTCCTTTGTTGCTTTAATGCAGTTTAGGTTTTGTTAGAACTTTTTTTAATTTAATTATTATTCCTATTAGGATTATCAGATAAGTAATACTTGATAATATAAATTTAAAAGAGTTGGTTACAGATCCTATCGAAACTAATGTTTCTGATATTGGACCTGAATTTAAATAGGTTTTTAGCATAACTAATTCAACGTAATTCTCTGCCCAATCGGCAATCATACATAAAATAGGAATAATCAATAATAGACGCCTGTTATTAAAAAAGTACATAATCCAAGATGCGTACATCAAAGTATAAACAAATGCAAAAATTGCGTCCCAAATTTGAAGAAATTCTCTATAACATAGAAGCTGCTCCTGAGTCCTTGATTCAAAGAATTTTCGAACCATTTCTAAAGAGTAAGAGAAAGAAAGACCTAATGAACTTGCTCCTGTATCAATTTTGAAGCAACTACCAAATGGAGCTAAAATGTATGTGATATACAAGGAAAAAACTAAAGTAAAACCTATAGCTAAATATAGAGCTCGATTATTCTTGAAATATTTAATCATTTTGATGATTTTTTATTACTAGTTGGTTTTATCAAATACGGTCTTCCAGGAGCGCTCGCCTTCCCATATATTTGATTTTGCAATGGATTGAATAGTAATTGACTTGCCGTCATTACTCAACTTCCAAACCTCTGTAACGTTAGTATATGCTTGTTCCTGAACATTTGGATTGTAAGGAGTGCCATTCATAAAGTATACAATTGATTGAATTGTCATAGTTTCTCCATCAGCAGATAACTTTAAAGTAAACTTCTTTCTGTTTCCCTGGCCATGATTAATTTGACTTTCTTTACCATTGATGATCAGCTTCTCCCAGCTTAAAGTTGATGTTGCGCCTGTATCCGAGTTTGGATTTTCTATAGTTAGAAAATCTGCATCCTCCGCTATTTTCATTGTTTTTGAATTCATACGATCACCTTCTAGATAGGAGCAAAAAATATTTCCGCCTATACTTATCGGCTCTTTGGTTTTCCATTCACCAGAAAATTTAGTTCGATGAATGACATTTTTTTGTTGTGCTTCAACAGTAAAATAGAATACTACTGTTAACAAAATAATCATGCAGGATAAAATGTATCTTTTATTTTTCATAAGTTTTTTATTAATCCTTTATGGGTTGTCTAAAGATATAACATCGCCTTTAATTACAACCTATCATAAACCTTTTGGTGCCGAAAATACCCACTTATATCGAAGAAAACCGGTCGATTTCGGTTTTGTTCAATAACTGAATGTCCAACTTCCCTCTTCCATCTCCGCTTCCAATTCTCCCACATCCCATCCGCAATAGCCAATAAAAAGTTGAATTTCTTGTTTATTGGCACTCTTAGTGTTGATTGCTTCGATCACTTGGTCCATATTACCACCCAAATAAAAACCATTGGGTATTTTTTCGCCCCCCTCAATTAGATCGGGTCGCTTGTGCAATACAAAGAGGTGGTCTCTATCAACTGGGCCGCCATCCATCAGTGGAAATGGTTTAACGTGTTTGAATTCAATTAGTTCATGCAATGACTTTTCAAAGGATTTATTGGTTACAAACCCTAAACTTCCTGCTTCATTGTGTTGAACGAGCAGAATCGTTGTATGCTCGAAGAAACTGCCAATCAAAGCGTCAGTGCTTTTAATATATAATCCGGCTTTTAAATCACTCATAAGTTGATATGTCGTTAATGATTGTGGGCACCTAATACGAAAATTATTAAGCTGTAAATCGCCAGCCTAAAGTAGACAAAAAAGTGGAGTTTTCTTAAAATCATATACTAACTTTAAATCCTGGGTCCTTTGTTATTTTTTCTTCATTCTGTGCCTAAATTCGCTTAACTATTCAATAAAAAAAGAGCCTTCTATTGCTAGAAGGCTCAATTGTATTTTTCAAACTTAAAAGATTTATTGAATTTCCCAATCTGTATAGGAAGATGAAATTTTTCCCAGTTTATTTGCTTCATCAGAATAGGTTTTCAGTTTAGCAAACAAGTCGGTTCCTAGTTTATTTAATTTGCCATCAGCATCGAAGAAGTTATCCCTTGCTTTTGGCTCGAAAATATATAGTACAGCCATTTCATTATCATTTTTTTTTGCATCCACACCTCTTATACCTGCAACTTCTAACATTTTCACTTTAAAAAGTTTGGTAAATTCTGCACCATACACATTAAAATAATAATCTTTAAACTGTGCCATAGTCACATTAGGGCTTAAGGTTACAGTGCCTTTGTGTAGTCCTAATAAACTACCTTTTTTGACAGTTTGCGAAAAGATGCAAGTTGATATTAATAACATTAAACTTAAGAATAACATTTTTTTCATGGTTCTATTTTTTTGTTTTACAAAATTTTAAATCGTACTATTTATTTTTTTTGAGAAGCTGCTATTTCTTCTTTTAAAGCAGTAGGATCAAAAGAAAATCTTGCAACGGAAATTTTGTCATTTTCCCATTTAAATATAATATGACCAGGATTAGCAACTTTAGTATGTGTTGTCTTGCCAATACCATTCCAAGTAAACCAAACTACAGTATATATATTTCCAGCTTTAACAATGTTATTTTCATGTTTTTCATCCTTTATGATAGAGTCTGTTTTTACATATAAATCATTCTTATCCCAATTAATACTGTCAAAATAAATATGATGTAATTGTGCCAATTCTTTCCATTGTGATTTGCTCATAGGCATAGTAGAATTGAAATAAACTTTAGCCGAATCAGATACTATTTCATCAAATTTCGCATAATCATTATGTGTGTAATCTTCTAGGATATGTTTTTTAACTTTTTGAGAATAATTGTCGTCAATTCTCGCTACAGTTGATATTGACTCATCAACCTTGGATTCATTTTGTTTGTCATTACAAGCAAAAAAAGAAGAAATCATTAATGCAATGCATAGTAGTTTTTTCATGTGGATATTTTTTCAATTTGAAATTAAAAATAAGTATCATTTTGGTGCTAAAAAATTTTATCTTGAATCAGAGTTACACATAACATAATGATCATCTAGCTTCCCTTTTCTTATGAATACAAGCCTAATTTGTTCAAATTTGGTTAATTTCGGCATACTAGATATTCAACATGTTGAAAATCAAAAACTTAGACTAATTATTTTCCTAATACAAGCATTTGAAACAAAATAATTCAAGTAAACATTTATACCTTTATATATGACAGATAAGCAAATACTATTTCTCATTTTAATGATTTGGAGTATTCCCAGCACTTATTTTAGGAGTAAGTTTAGAAAAATTGTTTACCAAACTGATGATTGGAAAATAAATATTAAACCTCTTTTCAAAAAAGAGATTGTCGGTTTATTCACAAATATGTATCCCGATAATAAAAATTACCTCAAAACAAGAAATTACTACCAAATCTATTTAGCTGTTTATCTGATTTTATTTATAATTTATAAAATTTCTTAATAGAAATATTCTATACTCATTAAAAAATACTATTTAGAAATAGTTTAATATCATGAAGCAAGCGCTACTTAATTTATTATTCTCACTCATCGCTTTTGCCATTGCATATTGTATTGCGTTATTAACTGGACTACAGGTGATTCAGCAAGCTGTATTGATCGCCTTTGTTATACAATGGTTTATGTTTATTCCGGCTTTTATATTTCAAACAGAAAAGTTTTATGACCTAACAGGAAGTGTCACCTACATTTCCATTGTAAGTTATATAAGTATTCAAATTTATTCTACAACCCATGTTAATTTAGGTAGCATGCTTTTAGCTTCTTTCATCATCCTATGGGCAATTCGTTTAGGAAGCTTTTTATTTACAAGAATTCATAAAAGTGGGGAAGATAAAAGGTTTAAATTTATTAAACCTTCACCAACAAGATTCTTCATGACATGGACACTGCAAGGGATGTGGGTTTCTTTATGTTCCATGTGCGCCTTAACAGCAATTGCAAGTAAAGATGGGGTAATACAAAATGGGATTTTTTATTTTGGGATGTTCGTTTTTATTTCTGGCTTTATTATAGAGATTATTGCTGACTGGCAAAAATCCACATTCCGTAAAAATCCTGAAAATAAAGATCAATTTATTTGTAATGGTCTTTGGTATTATTCAAGACATCCAAACTATTTTGGTGAAATTATATTATGGTTGGGCATTTCAATCATGTCTTTTTCCTCCTTATCAAGTTGGCAGTATTTTACTTTAATTTCTCCTCTTTTTACATATATGCTATTGGTTTATGTAAGCGGTGTTCGAATTTTAGAAATTTCAGGGATGGAGAAATGGGGTCATTTAGAGAGCTATCAAGAATATGTCCGCACAACATCTTCCTTATTTCCAAATTTTAAGCTATCTAAAATGAGATAGTCAACATTATTTTGACCATGGTAATAAACTAATGTTTAGTAATAAACGCATTAATTTTATTGATAATTTTCTTAGCCTGGTGGTGTTTTATTCAATCTTGGACAAGATAAAATCTATATATTGAAAACAATTTGAATCTGAAATTGTTAATTAGTTAGACTAAAAGTCACTAAATGTCATTACAAGTTTCAATAATATTCCCCAACCAATTATATAAGGAAAATCCTGCTATACACAACAATATACCCGTCTATTTGGTGGAGGAATGGCATTTTTTTAATCAATACCAATTTCACAAGGAAAAATTAGTCCTGCATAGGGCGAGTATGAAGTTTTATGAGCAGTTCTTAATCAAGCAGGGAGTAATAGTACATTATATTGAATCAATAGAAACTCGAAATAGGATCGCGTTACTTATTGAAAAGCTACATGCTAATAAAGTCAAACAAATTCATATAGTAGATCCAGTTGACAATTGGTTATTAGAAAAAATTAAATCAAGCTGTAAAAAATATGGAATTGAACTAACCATCTATGATAGCCCTAATTTTTTAAATACCATTAATCAGATAGCTGATTTTTTTTCAAAAAAGAAAACCTACTTTCATACCGATTTTTATACCTGGCAAAGAAAATCAAGAAATATTTTATTAGAAAAAGACGGTAAGCCTTTGGGTGGAAAATGGACTTACGATGCAGATAATAGATCTAAATTCCCTAAAAAAGAAGCTGCACCTAAATTACCATCGGCTCCGCCAAATAAATATATAAGCGAAGCTGAAAGCTATATTCAGAAAAATTATCCGAACAATTACGGTTCAGTGAACGAACATCATTTATTTGCTATCAATTTTGATAACACTGAAAAATGGCTTGAAGAATTTTTACAAGACCGATTTGAAAAATTTGGAATATATGAAGATGCCATTGTTGCTAAAGAATATGTTTTACACCATTCTGTGCTGAGTCCAATGCTGAATGTAGGTTTAATAAGTCCTCAGCAAATCATAGATCAAGCAATAACATTTTCAAATAAAAATAATGTTCCATTAAATTCTTTAGAAGGGTTCGTTAGACAGATAATTGGGTGGCGTGAATTTATCAGAATTGTGTATGAGCGGGAAGGTTCAAAACAGAGGACTACCAATTACTGGAAGTTTACAAGAAAAATCCCGACAAGTTTTTGGAAGGGGACAACGGGTATTACACCTATTGATATTACCATAAAAAAAGTTTTAGCCACTGGATATTGCCATCATATTGAAAGGCTTATGGTACTGGGTAATTTTATGCTTTTATGCGAGTTTGATCCCAATGAAGTATATATGTGGTTTATGGAAATGTTTATTGATGCATATGACTGGGTAATGGTTCCAAATGTATATGGCATGACACAGTTTGCAGATGGCGGATTAATGACCACTAAGCCATATATCAGTGGTAGCAATTATTTAATGAAAATGAGTGACTATGAAAAAGGAGAATGGCAACCCATTTGGGATGGTTTATTTTGGCGATTTATGCATGAACATAGAACCTTTTTCTTAAGTAATCCAAGAATTGGGATGCTAGTACACACTTTTGATAAAATGAGCACGGATAAACAAAAGACGCATTTAGACAATGCTAAAAATTTTTTAATAGAATTAGATAATCAAATTTAACTATGAAAGTACAAATAACAGCAAGCGATTTACTACAGATGGAGCAACGGAAAAGGGCACACTTAATCAATAGTGTCGGAGGCTTTAAAAATGTTTGTCTTATTGGTACCGTTGATAAAATTGGACAAACTAATTTGGCAATTTTTAGCTCTATAGTGCATATTGGTGCTAATCCTCCATTAATTAGTTTCATCATGCGACCAGATTCTGTTGAACGACACACTTTAGCGAATATCTTGGAAACTGGCTCTTATACTATTAATCATTTGAACGCGTCTATTTATAAGCAAGCACATCAAAGTTCAGCAAGGTATGCTAAAGAGGTATCCGAATTTGATGCTACAGGTTTAAGTACCGAATATAAAGCTAATTGCAAGGCGCCATTCGTAAAAGAAAGTAATGTACAACTTGAACTTGATTTTAAACAACGAATTGATTTAACCATTAACAATACTATCATGATTATCGGCGAAATTAAAAATATATTTTTCCCCGAGGGTTGTATGCAGGAAGATGGATTCTTGGATATTGAAAAAGCGGGAACGATCACCTGTTCGGGGCTTGATAGCTATCATTTATCTAAAAGTTTAGCGCGACTGCCTTATGCAAAAGTATAACCATTTGTTTCCAACGGATTACGAATCAATTCTGTCTAAAATAAATGCAATCCATCCTGAGAAATATTCAAAAACAAGAAATTTCTTAAATGGGGATATTACTTATTTGTCCCCATATATTTCAAGGGGAGTAATATCTACCAAGCAGTTAATGGATGCTGTTTTAAAAAATGGTTTTACTTTTTTACAAAGTGAGAAATTAATTCAGGAACTAGCTTGGCGTGAATATTATCAAAGGATATGGCAGGTTAAAAAAGAAAATATATGGGATGATTTAAAACAGGCACAACCAGGGTTTACTCATCATGAAATGTTAAATTCTTTATTAACCTGTGATACGGGGATTCAAGTAATTGATGAACATATTAATCATCTATACCAAGCAGGATATTTGCATAACCATATAAGGATGTATGTGGCATCTATTGCCTGTAATATTGGTAAAGCGCATTGGAAAATGCCTGCTAAATGGCTATACTATCATTTGTTGGATGGCGATATAGCAAGTAATAATTGCAGTTGGCAATGGGTGGCTGCATCATTTTCTTCAAAAAAATATTATTGTAATCAAGAAAATATTAATAAGTACACCAATACAAATCAAACTGATACTTTTTTAGATAATACTTATGAGCAAATTGCTAGCATAAAAGTACCTGATTCTTTAACATTAACCACTTCAATACAGTTAAATACAATTTTACCAAATACAAAAAGCCCTGTACTAGATTTATCTAAACCCACCCTTCTATACAACGCCTATAATTTAGATCCCAATTGGCGTGCAAATGAAAATGTAAACAGGGTATTGCTTTTAGAGCCATCTCATTTTAATGCGAATCCAGTGAGTGAAAAAGTGTTAAATTTCGTACTTGCGCTTTCTAAAAATATTCCTGACATACAAGTGTTTGTTGGAGAAGTATCAGAAATTTTAGCACTATATAAGGGAAGTGATTTTGAAATAAACGAACTAATCATTTCAAAAGAACATCCAGCATTTGAATATTATCCCGGTATTAAAGATCAACGGGATTGGATGTTCCCGTCTGTTACTGGTTATTACCCTTCCTTTTTTAAATTTTGGGAAAAATGTCTCCAATCACTAATGTAAATGCATTTTTGTTAAACATATTTTCATTTTTATTTTGCCGGGGTAAAACAAATAGCAACTAACCCCATGGATGTCCAGAAAATATTTTAGCATACAACAATAGTCTTCATTATTTGTTATAAAATTATAATAAAAGAACAAGTATGACATTTCAAGAAAAATTGGATCATTTAATAATAGAAAAGAACACAATACCAGAGACATTTGTATTACCAGCACTAATTGATCAAAAGACATACCTGTCTGACGGAGAATTAATTACATGGGATGGTCCAACCCATGAAGTTTTTTCACCGATTTGTATGCAAACTCCCAATGGAATAGAACGAATCAAAATTGGTTCATATCCCATTTGTACAGAGAAAGAAGCAAAAATAGCTTTAGATGCTGCATGTAAAGCCTATAATGATGGGAGGGGGGAGTGGCCAACCATGTCCGTTTCGGAACGTATAAAATGTGTTGAAAATTTTATTACTAAAATGCTTGAACAAAAAGCAATCGTTGTAAAATTATTAATGTGGGAAATTGGTAAAACCTATGGAGACTCGGAAAAAGAATTTGATAGAACTGTTGAATATATTTACGCGACCATTGAAGCGCTAAAGGATATTGACAGGGATTCGTCAAGATTTACAATAGAACAAGGTATCGTGGCTCAAATCAGAAGATCACCATTAGGAGTTGTTTTATGTATGGGGCCGTTCAATTATCCTTTGAATGAAACATTTACCACCCTGATACCTGCAATTATCATGGGGAATACCTTATTATTTAAAGCGCCTAAACATGGAACATTATTACATTATCCAATGCTTGAAGCTTTTAAATCCTGCTTTCCTAAAGGGGTCGTGAATACTATCTATGGACGTGGAAATGTGATTATTCCTGCATTAATGGAATCTGGAAAAATAAATGTACTAACACTAATCGGTTCCAGTAAGGTGGCAAATCAATTAAAAAAATTACATCCTAAAGTAAATCGGTTAAGGGCCATATTAGGATTAGATGCAAAAAATGCAGCCATTGTTTCCAAAGATGCTGATATTCATTTAGCCGTTAAAGAAACGGTATTGGGATCACTTTCATTCAATGGACAAAGGTGTACGGCACTTAAAACAATTTTTGTGCATCAATCAATTGCCAATGAATTTATTGAATTGTTAAAAGAGCAGGTTGCAAAATTACAATTTGGATTGCCTTGGGAAAAAGGTGTCACTTTAACACCACTTCCAGAGCCGGGAAAGCCAGCCTATTTAAATGATTTAATTGAGGATGCAAAATTACATGGAGCAGCAGTAATGAATGAAAATGGTGGGACCATTAAGGAAACATTCTTTTATCCAGCTATTTTATTTCCGGTCAATAAAAAAATGAAAATATATAGTGAAGAGCAGTTTGGTCCAATCATTCCAATTATCCCATTCGATGATATTGAAGAACCTATTCAATATATTATTGAATCAACACATGGCCAACAAGTTAGTTTGTTCTCACAAAATAAAGCAGAATTGGCAAGTTTGATTGATCCTTTAGTGAATCAAGTGAGTCGCGTAAATATCAATTGTCAGTGTCAAAGAGGACCTGATAGTTTTCCTTTTACGGGTCGAAAGGACAGTGCAGAGGGTACTTTATCTGTGGTAGATGCTTTACGTTCATTTTCAATTAGGTCATTGGTCGCGGCTAAGCTAACAGAAGAAAATAAAGAAATCATTAACGATATTGTAGCTTCAGACGACTCTAATTTTTTGAGTACGAAGTTTATATTTTAAATCTTAGTCAACCAATGCATCCAATTCATAACGCCTTAAATGTGTTCAATGAACCATTAATCTTATGTGGGACAGACCCAATGACGGGTGTATACAGAGATGGTAGTTGTAATACAGGTACAAACGATAGGGGAACACATACCGTTTGTGCGGTAGTGACTAATGAATTTTTACAATTTTCAAAGAGTAAAGGCAATGATTTAACAAAGGATTACCCGCCAACTAACTTTAAAGGGCTAGTGGAGGGAGACAAATGGTGTCTTTGCGTTTCTAGATGGCTAGAAGCCTATCAAGCCAATGTGGCGCCTCCTATCATTTTGAAGGCGACGCATATTAAAACCTTAGAATACATTTCCTTAGAAGCGTTGATCAAGTTTGAATATATTCCTATGACATCTACTGATTGGACTGAATTAAATAATAAATTAGAAAAGACTTTTAAGTTTAATAACTACAATGAGGTGGTCATATTCTCTAATAAAGTAATGCAAATTGCCATTAATCAAGATCATCATCCAGAAATCAATGTCCATTATAATTTTGTAAAAGTGCGTATCACTGATTTTGAGAAAGGGGCAGTTTCAGAAAAATGTCACCGATTTATTAGTGCTGTCAATGAAATAATGCCTTCTCAGGTTTCCTAATAGATGAACTTTTAAATTAAATCCTTTTAGTATTTGTTTTAATTTTTAATGCACCTAATACTGCCTCCGTAAACTCTATTGTGCGTTAATACGAATGCGCCCGCGTTGCTAAAGTTGAAGTATCGAGATCCATCACCACTTACTGTACTGCTCCAGTAGCTACCACTAATGCCGGTATTGTTGATTATTATTTCACGACTTCCTGCTACTGTAAGTTTTAGCGGAGAAGCATATGCGCCATCGGAATTTTTCAATGTCCAACTTGCCAATTCTGCATTCCACTCCGCTTCTGTTGGTAATCGAAAACCAGTAGGACATGGATTATTAATACCATTTACGCCCTGCCATAAATTTATATTTTGAGGGTTTCTCCAATCAGTGAGAGGCGTAGCAGGCATAATAAAATTTGCGTTACCTGGATTATCAGTAGTTGCCTGTGTTGCGATTGTGGTTGATTTTCTTAATTGATGTTGATCTGCTGCTCGTCCCCATTGGTATAAATCACCATAGGCGCTTGTATCGGTACTACTTGTTGCAACCCTTGATGCGCCAAGGTTTTGATCCATCCAAACTTTACCATTGGCACTTGTAACGGTGGACGGTACAACATTTGGTGTTGGGGTGATTGGTGTATTTTCATTTTGTCGTTTATCACAACCAAAAAATAAGAAAATGGAACAAATGGTTATAAAATTTTTCATGCAATTTGTATATTATACTTTAAGATAAATATAATTATATTTTCTTTTTTATAGATAAATTTTATCTACATTTAGGGATGCGAATCAAAATCATTAAACAAATACTCTTCTACTTTTTGATTGTCTTTTATCTTTTTGCAGGATATAATCACTTTGCCACGCCTTCTTTTTATTTTCCTATAATACCACCTTATTTGTCCACTTGGGCCAAAGAGATCAATATATTATCAGGGATAGCTGAAATAGTATTAGCCCTACTATTAATACCTAAAGCTACACGCTCGTTAGCTGTAAAGTGTATTATTATCATGTTGATTGCGTTTATCCCAGCTCATATATATTTTATTCAAAAAGGCACTTTTACGCTTGGGTCAATTACCATTACACCTTTAATATCCTACTTTCGTTTATTGGTGGGACAACCTATATTAATTTTGTGGGTATGGTGGTCGAGTAAATTTTAAGAATTGTTACGTTAAAATAAATATTATTTCCTAACAGCAGTTCTAGAGAATAACTATTTTATTATTCTACCGACTTATTTGTTGTATTTCTTAAGCTATATAAATAGAAAGATACTATTGAGAATAAAAAGCCAATCAAAATTATAATATAATTCATTGGTTTTTCAATTGTCAATGACATTCTGATTAAAATAGTAGTAATAATAAAGCTGGCGTTTCTGAAAATAGTGAAAAACGAAAAGTGGTAAATAAATGAAATTATAAGTAATAACACATCAACAAAAATCATGATTGAAAAGAAATCTGTATAAAATACAGTATTCGGATCGGGGTAATTTTGTTTTAATTCTAAAGCCCCCAACATCTCTTTTCCCCAGACAAAAAAACTACTAATACTTAAAAGAAATAAAATCAGTATCATGCTTAATGATACTAGCTTTTTAATATTAATAAAATTATTAAGTTCGTTAACAATTTCTGATTTGCGATTATTTTGATATATTTTATAATACAGTATAGTGAGGCTCAGCATAATCAATGAAGCTATTAAGTCATATAATAAGCTAATGAACTCTGGGTTATTAATATTAATTAAATTTTTTAAATCTAAATCTGCGATATCGTGAAAAAAACTTCTTAAAGTAATTAAGGTAATTACTTCAAATTGCTTTCCTATAAATTCAGATATAGATTTTGGAATTATGATGACTAGCAGAAATACCTCGTAAAATAAGATAAAACTAAATGGGGTATATATAGCCTTTAAATAGCTGTGCTGTAAATTTTTGAAATAGATAAAATTATTTCCTAGAAAAATAATAATTAAGTGAAAAAGAAAAGCAAAAACAGCGACACGTAATATTAATAATTCTACGCTTCTTACACTCTTAGCATTAAAATGTTTATCAAAATAATCTCCTGAAAATTGTAATAAACTATTCATAATGCATTGTTAGCTTTTACTTTTCACCTCTAAATTTATTCAGCGCTAGAATAAATGCCACACCAAATAAGATGGTGATCAGTGCCGCGAAATAGGGTATAATTTCTATCATTTTTGGTTATTTATTAATTTTAATAATACAGCAAACCCTAAAATAGAGGGTACCCATAAACCAATAAATATTCCCGCTTCCTTTTCACCTTTAAACCATAAATATTCAGAAAATATTAAGGATAGGAATGCTGATACAAGCATAAGCGTATCTGATAATGTAAACTTTTTAAACATACTTTTTATTTGTTGTAATGTAGAATTAATAATTCGTATTCATTAACAATTTAATTTGTTTATAAAGACGCACTAGAAATTATTTTTAATTAATCGGCTATTTGCAAATATTTAACAACTATGTTTAATATGATTGGTAAAATTTAGCCTATCAGTTCAACATTAAATTATTTCACTTGAATCTAAATTTTGATAAAAAAGGGCCCTTATCACTAAGGGCCCTTAAAATAATTAGGTTTTCAAAAACTATTTTGGCAATACAACAGCATCTATAACGTGTATTACACCGTTTCCTGCTTTTAAATCAGTTGCAGTAACAGTTGCAATTCCACCTTTTTCATCTGTTAAAATAACCTTACCATCTTTGATAGAAGCAGTCAATGTTCCGCCACTTACAGTTTTCAAAGTAACTTTGCCTTTACCGTCTTTTATAGCCTTTAAAACAGCAGCTGCATCTAAATTACCAGCTACAACGTGGTATGTCAAGATCTTAGCTAAAGTAGCTTTGTTCTCTGGTTGTAATAAGGTTTCTACAGTTCCTGCAGGCAATTTTGCAAATGCAGCGTTTGTAGGTGCAAAAACCGTGAAAGGTCCTGCGCTTTGTAAAGTACTTACTAAATCAGCTGCTTTTACAGCTGCTACTAATGTGGTGTGCGCACTTGATCCAACAGCAACGTCAACAACTGTTTTTTGAGCTGATGCTGAGATAACACCTCCGATTAACATCGTCAATAAGAATTTCATTTTCATAATTTAATATTTTGTTTATTTATTTACTTAACATCATAAGGGTAAAAAAAGTTTTTACAAATGTTGTATTTACAATTAATTAACAGCTTTGTTAATGAGAATACATAAAAACATAAGTTAAGGCTCTACATTATATATTGAAAGAGGATCGGCAAAAACTTACAATAAAATATTTGTGAAATTAGTTTAATTTTATTTTTAGGATTCGATACACAGTTTTTTAGGATTTAAAGCGCGCTTTCAACAAGTTTGTAAAAACATAATACTTTTAATAGGACTAGCATGGAAAGAATAGATATTGATAGGGTGATAGAAATGGCTTGGGAAGATCGAACGCCTTTTGAGGCAATTGAAATTCAGTTTGGTTTATCTGAATCCGAAACTATTAAATTGATGCGATCTGAACTAAAACGAAATAGTTTTAATCTTTGGCGAAAGAGAGTAAATAGCGGAGTGAGTCAGAAGCATTTAATGAAAAGAAGCGCCGATATGAAGAGATTTAAATGCTCCATGCAAAAAACGATCTCAATGAATAAAATTAGTAAGCGGTAAGCTTAATTTATTTTAGGTGTAAACTTCTGCTTTTTACAAGCATCACTACAATACAATACCTGCTCCCAATCACTTGCCCATTTTTTGCGCCAGGTAAAAGGACGCTTACAATGAAGGCATAGCTTAGTAGGGAGGTCACCTTTTTTTACTATTTTATTTTTGCTATTTTTCATTAATACCTATGGGGGTGCATTTGTCTAAAAGTTAAATTAATTCTAGATTCCGTAATTTTCTTTGACTTAGGTAGAGAATGCCACCAGTTTGCCTGAATGGTGCCTTTCATTTCTAGTAGGGATCCATTTTCAAGTTGAATTGATATTGTTTCTTTAGTTACTTTATGTTTAAATGAGAATTTTCTTGAAGCGCCAATACTTAAAGAAGCAATAGAGCTATTGGTCACAATCTCTTTTTCATTGTCACAATGCCATCCCATTGCTTCTTCGCCGTTATGATACAAATTTAATAAACAGGCATTATATTTTTCATTCGTAATTGACTCAACCATATTTTTTAGTATAATAAGTGTTTCTTTCCAAGGTAAACCAATTTTAGTTCTACTAGAATAGGTATAAGCAATGGAAGGATCACTATAAAATGCAACTTTTCTTTTAGTAATAATTTCTTTTCCAAACATGACCACTCTTTCATTTTCCCAACTTATATGATAAAGTAGTTCATCAAATAGTTGCTTTATTTTATTTTCGGGAATTGCTTTCTCATAGTATAGTGCAATTCCATCCTGATGTAAGAGATTTGTCATATTCGTATTCATCAAATTGAAGTTACTTTTTTCGGTTTTAACATTTCCTTTCACAAATATCAAAACAATAAATCATTTTGCGATGCGTTTCAATAAGAATTAAAGTAAAAACCTTTCTAAGTGATCTTTGGAAGGAATAGAACAGCTATCCCTGCGACCCATTAATGTGTATCTATTTTTTGCTATTATATTGTAAAGCCCATCTCTTATAAAAGTTGGGAAAAGCCTGCCATATTTGAAAAGTTGAGGCCATCCAGTTATTTGTTTTGCAATTTCAATGACTGCATTTGATTTGGAAAATACAATACCCTCTTTTATAAAAAAAACTGATTTTTCTTCATCCAAAATATTATATTGGTGCATTAATTTCTTTCCTGATTCAGTTTGTGTTGCAGCAAAATGTAAATTATGATTCGTATCGTATTTTATTAGAAACAAAATTGTCGAGTTACATAAATTACATATCCCATCAAATAATACAATATTCATTTAGTATAAAAGTAAGAATTTAATGAATCCTATTTAATTTAATGATACCCATAAAATTAAAAACACGCATTACTTGATAGGTGAGATCAAACTCAAACCATTTTTTTGCAAAATTGGCATCATTTTTTGCATGATGATGATTATTTTGAAATAGCTCCCCAAGTAAAAATAAACCCCAAGGACCTGAATTTTTACTTTGATCTGTACTTTCAAAATTTCGATAACCATACTTATGACCACACCAATTTACTATTGCTCCTTGAATCGGGCCCATTAAAAAATGTATTGGTAATAATAGGAACCACCACAAACTAGGTGCAAAAAAATAATAAATCAGTACATAGCCAAGAACGAAAGAAATCCTGGTTAATATGTGATGGCCAAATTTGTCTAGTTTTTCCCAAATAGGCAAATAGTCCTTTGTAAATTCTTTTTCAGGGGTATCCTCTTTTGATAAGAATGACCTATATATTAGGACTGTACTTTTCATCATTTCATAAATATCCTTAAAAAAATGGGGTGAGTGGGGATCTTTTTCTGTATCACTATACGCATGATGCATTCTATGCATAACACCATATGCTCTTGGGACTAAATAGGAGGAACCTTGAAAAAACCAAGTACTAATATAGAATACGCGTTCCCAATTCTTGCTCGTTTCATACATTTTATGGGAAGCAAATCTGTGTAGAAAAAAAGTATGAAAAAACAGCGACATAAACCAATGAATCAAGAAAAAAAGAACAATAAATATCATATTTGAATTAATTTATCGGCTAAGTTATTCATATTAATAGGATATGAAAGCTTTTATATGCGTTATTACATGATTGGTAGCGTTATATTTTGTTTATTATTTTTATAGTTATTTAATATTTCATTTAACAAAATTGAATTTTGTATTAATTTTTAATTTTTTTTAACATTTTATTTATCCTAAATATTAAATAAATTTTAAATTGTGTTTACAACGATTGAATTGCTATTGCTTTGTTTTATGTGTATTCGTATACATAAAAACAGCCTTAATGAATTGTGGAGTGTTGTGAATTAATATGTTCACCAAAACTCAAACATATGGATTTATTTCTTCTCGATGCCACGGTGCAAATTGCAAAGACTGATTATGTGTCTTTCACTTTCTTCGTTGGTACAATGGCTATGATGGCCGCGGCTGTATTTTTCTTTTTTGAATTGAACAACACTAGCAAAGAGTGGAGAACTTCGGTACTTGTATCAGGTTTAATCACATTTATTGCTGCTGTTCACTATTACTACATGCGTGGATATTATGCAGAAACGCATGATAGTCCAACTTTTTTCCGTTATGTAGACTGGTTATTAACTGTGCCTTTAATGTGTGTTGAATTTTATTTAATCACTAAAAAAGCAGGTGGTACAACAAGTTTATTATGGAAAATGATTTTAGCTTCTGTTGTAATGTTAGTTACAGGTTATTGGGGAGAAGCAGTTGCTCCAGCACAAGCAACATTATGGGGAACTATAAGTGCTATTGCTTACTTCTACATTGTATATGAAGTATGGTTAGGAGATGTTAAGAAATTAGCAACTTCCGCTGGTTCAGCAGTAGCATCTGCAAATAAAGCACTTGGTTGGTTTATTTTAGTTGGATGGGCTATTTATCCTCTTGGATATTTAATCGGTACAGCTGAAGGACAGTGGTATGCTAGCTTCGCTAATATTGGATTAAACATGGATGTTATTTACAATATTGGAGATGCAGTTAATAAAATTGGTTTTGGTTTGGTTATTTATAGCTTAAGTAGAAAAGCTGCTTAATTTATTAAAATAACTTTATGGGGCAAGTTGGTTACTTGCCCCTTTTTTTTAATTTATACTCATGCAAATTAAACTTCGGTTATACTTAATATTATTTGCATTCTTTTTATTTCTTTTAGATTGGGTTTTCGTTTTAACCAATAGTACCCAAATTTCATTCTTAATACTTGTTTTAATTCTCTTTGGTGTTCCACATGGGGCTTTAGATTTATACATTGATCACCACTTACGCAAGTCAGAAAGCAATCAAAAAATTTTCCTATTAAAATATATAGGTAATATTATTGCCTATGCTTTAGTTTGGTATTTCTTTCCCATCGCAGCCTTGATCATTTTTATCCTAATTACTGCTTATCATTTTGGAGAAATTGACTGGATGGGTAAAACAGAAAACATTATTCACAAAATTGCCTATTCAGTTATCGGGCTTTTATGGATTTTATTTCTTCTTTCTAAGAATGTTAATTTTGCGTTAGAAGTTTTTATGAGGATGGAACGCTCTGCTTTTAATGAAAAGCAATGGATTCATCTAGCAAATAAAATTTATCCAATTACTCTTATTGGATTATTTGCAGTGTATGCTATTTTATTCTTTTTTAAGGGATTATTCTTTTCAAAGAATAAGTATTATTACTATTTAATTACACAACAGTTGACGCTTATTGTTTTTGCCTTGTTTATGCCGCTATGGCTTTGTTTTGCCTTTTATTTTGGTTTTTGGCACTCTTTATTATCCTTTGATAAAATAAGAATCACCTTTAATATGCCTAATAATTTCATAGGGTGGAAGGACTTACTTATCAAAGCTGCGCCCTTTTCAATCATGGCATGGTTTGGATTTGTTTATATTACGCTCTTAACCCTAAATAGTAAAGATGCTTCTGGTATATTTACCTTGTTATTTATTAGTTTATCTGTACTAGCACTTCCTCATTTACAAATATTCACAAAGATCAAGTTGAAAGAAGATTGATCATTTATTCCACTTTATTTTTTAATCCTGGTGTCATCAAGCAGCCTATTTAGTCACCCTTTTTGTAAGATGTCTCTCATATTAAGGAAAAAAATAAGCTAATTTTACACAAAATATTTTTCTATGAGGGTCATTTATATTTTTTTATCATTTTACTTAATTTTTCAAATTGATGCAAAAGCGCAAAGTAAAAACATAGATAAATTATATTATGCACACATAGATAAAGAACTTTATTTACCAGATGAAAATATTTGGTTTAAAATATATATCCATAATCCTTATTTTCTTGACAACAAATCAACTAATATTTATGTCGATTTGGTAGATGAAAATAAAAAAGTGCTAGAACATCAGGTCTATCTTACCTATTTATCTTCTATTAATGGGCAAGTTAAAATTCCAAACAATTATGCATTTAGTCAAGTCAATTTGATAGTTTATCAAATCAATGAGCAAAAGGAAAAAATTAATTTCTATCAAAAAGAGATATCGGTTTTAAATAATGCTTTAATTAAAAGAAAGGATGTATTTGTCAATGAAAGTAATAAAGATAATAGCCCTTTGGAAATCACAAATAAAAAAATTTATATTCAAAAGGATGCAAATGAAATTATTGTTCAAATTGACAACGAAAATAATGATTTGAATGAATTAAATTTCACTATAAAGGGGCAAGAAGATACTTTGTATGCTAAATCCTTCACCATTGGCGAAAAGAAAAAGTTAAAAATTCGCATACCAAAAGAGCAATTTACAACTGGGTACTATTTATTTTCATTTAGTAACAATTCAAATGAAGTTATTCATCAAGAATGGGTGTATCATCTTTCCTCAAAACATTTATTACAACCAATAATCTCACTAGATACTTTAAGTTTCGGAAAGGAAGGAATGAATGTATGGAAAATCACCAATTTGCCTAATGCAAATATGAGTATTTCTATTGTTGATGCTGATATTCCTACAAGTAATAAAAATATTGTTTCTGAATTACTATTTAACGGCATGAATAATCATTCTGTAAATAATCTGGGTAATTACTTCACTAATAATACACGCATGAATCAGATTGCAATTGATAGTATTATTAAAATTAATCAAATTTCTCCATTACCTATTAGCGCACTTATTGATACTAATCAAAATAGTTATTTAACATTAAGAGGTAAAATTATAAAAACAACCAAAAAGGATGTGCCACTTCCCAAAGAACTAAGTGTTGTAATTGGTAGTCCCAATAAAAAATCTTCATTCATTCAAGCACCTGTTGATACCGATGGCAGCTTTATTTTAAATAAACTCATATTTTACGATACTGTATTTGCTAAAGGGGTATTAGAAAAAAAAGAAACGAATGACTTTAAAGTTGAACTAATCCAAGATACTAATTTTAATACACCATCATTTGATTTTATAAATGAGTTATCTCCTGCTATTCAAAAATTCATTGTAAATGACAAGTCGAAAAAATTAATAAAAAATTCCTATTTACTTGACTCTCTTATAAAAAAGTTTACATTACAACAAGTAACAGTAACAGCCAGACCAGAGCTCAAGCTTAATAATTTAGATAAAATTTATTCTTTCGGTTTGTTTTCAAGCAGCAATGCATACAGATTAAATGTTGCTGATGATCAATTTTTTCAAAATTGTTATGACCTTGGAAATTATATTATTTCTCAAATTCCTGGTATTTCCTACAGCAATAATTTTAATACGATGATGGAGTTTGATGCAACGCCATTTTCTTGGAGAGGCTCTCCAACATCGATATATTTAGACGAAATCAAAGTAAGCTGGGATGTGGTAAGAGATATACCAAGAAATAATATTGGATATATTAAAGTTTTTAGACCCATATTTTTAGGTGATATTCAGAAAGGAACTGGCGGTGCTATTGTAATATATACGAAAAAACATTTTGATGGCCCTGTTCAATTTGACTCAAAAGAATCTAAATTGTTAAGGGGTTATTTCAGCGCAAACTATTTTGCAGATGAAGCAATTAAAATAGCAGAAAAATCAAGACAATTAAATACGACACTCTATTGGGAACCTTATTTTGTTTTTTACGATGACCCTATAAAAGACAAATTTATCCGTTTCCCAAATAACGACTTTACTAAAAGGTTTTTAATTAAAATTGAGGGTATTGATGCCAAAGGGCAAGTATTATATTTTGAAAAAATAGTTGAATAATATTTTAATATTCAATTATATAATATTTTTCTTAAATTGGGTAGTATTGCACTTTTAATTTAAACAATTTATTATGCCAATATTATCTAATTATTCAGATGGTTTTTTCAATGTGAGTGCTACTCATGGATTTTTGCCCATCAAAGCGCCATTGGTTAAATTACCCAGTATTTATAGTGATTTACAATCGGTGTTAGACAATATGCCAGTTGTTATGAATGAAACTGAGTTTGGTTATTTAAATAAAGAAGATGGTATTGTTGCGCCAACATTAGCAATTAAAAATCATTTAGCAGCAGTTGAAAATGAGGAAGACATTTTTGTATTACAAGCCTTGTTTAGGTCTTATAGTTTTTTAGCATCTGCTTATTTATTAGAACCATCTTTCCAGCAATACAGAAAAGATGGCAAATATGGAAAGGCTAGAAATTTATTACCAGCAAATATTGCGCAACCTTTTTGTAAAGTTGCTGATAAGCTTAATGTGTTTGCCTGGCTTGATTATCATTATGCCTATTCCTTAGGAAACTACCAAAAATTAAATGAAGCTGGAGATTTGAATTGGGAAAATATTACCATGTGTAACCGCTTTTCAGGACAACCTGATGAAGTTGGATTTATTATGTTGCATGTAGATATAAATAGGTATTCCCCTAATTTAGTGGGTACTGTCATGCAAACAATACAAGCCCTTCATAACGAATTGGGAACAGTAGCAGGCTTGCTTGAAAAAAATTGGGTTACAATGAAGCAAATGAATGAACGAAGAAAAGAAATGTGGAAGGCTTCAAGATGGCAACGATACAATGATTTTAGAATTTTTATTATGGGTGTAAAAGGGAATACAGATTTGTTTGGAGATGGTGTTATATACGAGGATGTATGGGATGAACCTAAAGCCTTTAGAGGACAAACGGGTGCACAGGATGATATTATACCTATGCAAGATATTTTTTCTGGCGTCATTTTCTATTACCCTGAAAATGAGCTCACGAAATATTTATTGGATCTTAGATTATATCGACCTACCTGTGTGCAAGATTTCTTTAAAGATCTTGAAACTTCAATGAAAACATTGCATCCTAAAGGTTTGATGGGCAAATTATTAGACAATCAGGATGTTACTGGACTTTGCTATTTATTAGGCATATTAGAGGAAATTTATCATTTTAGAAACGGTCATTGGCAGTTCGTACAAAAGTACATTATGGCTAATACAAAGTATGCCATGGCCACGGGAGGCACTCCAATTACATCATGGATTCCAAATCAAATTTTGTCGGTTATTCGTCAAATGGAAGATGTTATTGCAGCGATAGCCAAACTCGGAGTAACTGATCAAGAGCAAGCCAAAGCTATTTATGAAAAAAACGCAACACTGTTACCTACCAAAAAAGGATTAATAGATGGGCAATTGGCTTTAATACATAATAATGACTTTTCTGCTGAAGCCGTTTTTGCTTTGAATCAAAAGTTTGGATATGATGATACAAAATAATTTTACAAATTAAAAAAGTTTATTTTTAAAATACCATATGCATATTCCAACTTTTTAAATATAGGTTGTAAAATAACATCACAAAAAAGAAACCCATGAAAAAAGTAATCTTATTGTCCCTACTTATCTTAACCATTTGTAGCGGAGTATACCAAAATATATATGCCCAAAATGCGAATACATCTGCCGCTTTAAATAAGGAGGAACAGAAAGTCATGGACTATATAGATGCCAATATGCCAAGGGCGATTGCCTTGTTAAAAGAATCAGTCAATATTAATAGCGGTACCTTAAATATTGCCGGAGTAAAAAAAGTGGGTGAAATATTTGCGCGTGAATTTGAAAAAGCCAATTTTAAAACCCAGTGGATCTCTATGCCTGATTCCTTGCGCCGTGCAGGCCATTTGGTGGCGACCACAGGTTTTAATAATGAAGCCGTGGTTAACAATAATCCAAAAAGAAAAAAATTATTTCTCATAGGTCATTTAGATACTGTCTTTGAACCCGATATGCCTGCGAATCCATTTACGATGTTGAATGATTCTACTGCAACAGGACAAGGTGTGAATGATATGAAAGGTGGAGATGTTGTGATGATTATTGCCCTACAAGCATTGCATGCACAGGGTTTATTAAAGGACGCTGATATTATTGCTTATTTAACAGGTGATGAAGAACATGCGGCTAATCCACGCGAAATAAGTAGGGGGGATTTTATTGAAAGAGCAAAGCAAACTGATATTGCACTTGCTTTTGAAGGCGCCAGTGGATTAAATTCAGTAGCCACGGCACGTCGTGGTGCAAGTGGTTGGTCGTTAAACGTAAAAGGAAAAACAGGACATAGTGCTGGTGTGTTTTCACCCAATGCCGGATATGGTGCTATTTACGAAGCAGCTAGAATTGTGAATGAATTCAGGGTACAATTAAGTACAGAAAAATATTTAACCTTTAATCCCGGCGTATTTATTGGAGGTTCTGAAATGAATTATGATGCAGCTAAATCCACTGGTACAGCCATCGGTAAAACGAATATTATTTCACCAGCGGTAATAGTAACAGGCGATCTCCGTTTTTTAACTGAGGAACAAAAGATAAATGCAAGAAAAAAAATGAGCGCCATTGTAGCTAATAATTTAGCAGGTACAAAAGCCACCATTAAATTTACAGATGGCATACCAAGTATGGCGCCTACGGAAGGCAACAATAAGTTACTTGAAGTGATTAGTGGTGTAACCAAGGATATGGGTTTGGGCGTAACAATGGCAGGTGATCCTGGCTCACGTGGTGCAGGAGATATCTCATACATAGCTGCCTATGTTGATTGTATTGATGGCTTAGGTGCATCTGGAAAGGGAGCGCATGCGCCTGGCGAAACCATTAACTTAAAAGAACTACCTTTTTTGATCAAAAGGGCAGCGCTCACTATATATAGGTTAAGTAAGTAGTTTTCAATCGAAAATTATATGATTAGCCCAAAGCTTCATTTTTTGAAGTGTTGTGTATTTTTTTGTAACTTTTGATTGAATCTATAATTTCAAAATGGCATACTGATTTTGGCCATTTTAATAATTATAATATTTTGTCCTTTACACTTAATTTAAATTGTTTTAAAATGGTTAATATCATATGGTTAGTATTGGTTTTATTTGCCTTATTATATATTTATGTATTCGCGATTGACATCATTAAAAATAAAAACAAACTAGAAAATGTAAGTTGGCTAAAAACCGGACTGATTGGTTTTGTTGTCAATTTTTTTGACGTATTGGGTATTGGCGCGTTTGCGCCACAAACTGCACTTTTAAAGTTTACAAAACAAACTACTGATAAATTAATTCCAGGCACCATGAATGTGGCAAACACATTGCCGGTTTTAATTCAAGCAATTATTTTTATTCAAGTGGTTGAAGTGGAACCCGTTACTTTAGTGGTCATGTTTTTAACCGCGATGATGGGTGCAATACTAGGCGCTGATATAGTTGGAAAACTTTCTGAGAAAAATATAAGGTTAACCATTAGTATTGCTTTATTAATTACTGCAGGGTTCATGTTTGCTAACAAAATGCACTGGATACATGGCGAAGGAGTAGCGATCGGGATTCATGGTTGGAAATTAGTAATTGCAGGCGTGGTTAATTTTATTTTAGGCGCAATGATGACTGCGGGTGTTGGTTTATATGCACCTTGTATGGCCTTGGTTTATTTATTAGGATTATCACCGCAGGTAGCATTTCCCATCATGATGGGCTCATGTGCGTTTTTAATGCCACCAGCTTCCTATAAGTTTATAAAATCAGGAGCGTACAATAAAAAAGCGGCATTAGGAATGGCCATTCCTGGAATATTGGCTGTACTAATTGCAGCACTTGTCATTAAATCATTACCATTGGATACCTTAAGATGGTTGGTACTAATCATCATTTTATACACTTCAATAACTATGTTTTTGAGTGCTATTAAAAACAAATAAAATGCTAAATATTATTTGTAAATTTAATTAATGTAAAAAGCATGACAAATTACCCAAGTATATTTAATGATGTTATTGGTCCAGTGATGCGGGGGCCTTCAAGTTCGCATTGTGCTGCCTCACTTCGTATTGCAAGAATTTGTCGTGATTTGATGGAGGAACAAATCAAAGATATTGTTATCACCTTTGATCCGAATGGCTCATTAGCAACTACACATAAAAGTCAAGGATCAGATATGGGTTTGTTTGGCGGATTTTTAGGATGGGAGGCTTATGATGAACGTTTGCAAGATTCTGAAAAATATTTAGCGACCGCTGGCATTAATTATGAAATAAAAATTGAAGAGCTTACTGAAAAACACCCCAATACCTATCAAATAGTATTGACAAATGATAATGAAACCAGAGCATTAGTTGCCATTTCAACCGGAGGTGGTATGATTGAGGTAATTAATATCGATGGAAATAAAGTTTCAATGGCAGGTGATTATTTTGAAACATTAATTTATTGTACCGATGCTACCAGTATCATTAATTATTTAACGGCAACCATCTTATTTGATGAAATCACTTTTCATCAAGGCGTTCATTCTTTCATTGAAATTAAATCGCAAAATAGCATTGCTGAAAATATTTGTAATGAGATAAGGCAAATGCCTACAGTGACTTTTATTAAAGCGATTAATCCCGTGCTTCCTATTATGGCACGAAAAAATTTAAAGGTTCCATTTATTACTTGTAATGAAATGATGGAATACAATAAAGGAAAAAATAAAGCACTCTGGGAATTGGCGGTTGATTATGAAAGTATCCGTGGTAATATTAGCCCCGCGTTGGTGATGGAAAAGATGAAAGCGATTATTCAAATCATGCGAAGTGCAATTGATACAGGATTAAAAGGGACTAAATATAATGATCGAATTTTAGGTAGTCAATCCCCTCAGTATAAACAATCATTTGAAGCGAATGAATTAATTGGCGGCGACGTTATTAATAAAACCATTATGTATGTTTCAGCCATCATGGAGGTGAAAAGTTCCATGGGTGTTATTGTTGCTGCGCCAACTGCAGGTTCCTGTGGTGGATTACCAGGCGTAGTATTTGGTACTGCCGATTGTATCAATAAAAATGAAGATGCTATTGTAAAAGCAATGTTATCTGCGGGGCTTATTGGTGTTTTTATTGCAGCGCACGCAACATTTGCAGCAGAGGTAGGTGGCTGTATGGCAGAAACTGGTTCAGGGGGTGGAATGGCAGCTGCAGCACTTGCTGAAATGAATGGCGGAAGTTTGGAGCAATCCATTGCGGCTGCTTCACTCGCGCTTCAAAATTCATTAGGCATCATTTGTGATCCCATTGGCAATCGGGTAGAAGCGCCTTGTCTTGGTCGTAATGTTATGGCAGCAACGAATGCTATTTCATGTGCAAATATGGCCTTGTCAAATTATGAGCATCTGATACCACTTGATGAAGTGATTGAAACCATGAAGGCTGTGGGTGATCAAATTCATCACACTTTACGATGTACGAATTTAGGCGGGCTTTCGATTACAAATACTGCCAAAAAAATAGAAGCTTTACTCGAGGAAAATCCACCCGTATTTTATAAAAGTTGTTAAACATAAACATATATGAATATTTCAAAAAAAATTAATCGTATTTCATTATTGCTGTTTTTCTTAATAATAGGAAATACTATTTTTTCACAACCCGTTGATCGTTTTGTAAAAGTGATTGTTGCTGCGGATCATGGGGATTGGTTATATAAAAAAGGAGAAAATGTGAAGTTCACTATTTCAGTATACAAAAATGGAAATTTAGTGAAAGGGGCTAAAGTGCGTTATGAAATTGCGCAAGAAAGACAGGAGCCAATAAAAAAAGAAACCATCACCCTTGCCACGGGAACGCAAACATTGGATGCGGGTACCATGAAAGTGCCAGGATTTTTAAGATGTATTGCTACAGCGGAAGTGGATAATAAAGAATATAGAAACTTAAGTACTGCTGGATTTGATCCATTGGAGATTCAACCTACAGTGGAGAACCCAAATGACTTTGATCAATTTTGGAATAAAGCAATTGCGGATCTTGCCAAAGTACCGATGGATGCGAAAATGACTTTACTTCCTGAAAAATGCACTGAGAATGTAAATGTATATCATGTGAATTTGCAAAATTATAAAATAGGCACAAGGTTGTATGGTATTTTATGTGTGCCTAAAAAAGAAGGCAAGTATCCTGCATTATTACAAGTGCCAGGTGCTGGTGTAAGAGCTTACGCGGGGGATATTGCAAACGCTGAAAAAGGAATCATCACACTACAAATTGGTATTCATGGAATTCCAGTAACAATGGATCCTTCTGTTTATCTTGACTTAGCGAATGGTGTTTTAAATGGCTATCCAAATTACAACTCCGATGATCGAGACCGTTTTATTTATAAACGCGTTTATTTAGGTTGCATCAGAGCTAACGATTTTTTAACCAGCTTGCCACAATATGATGGGTCTAATTTAGCGGTAGTAGGCGGAAGTCAAGGCGGTGCATTGTCAATTGTTACAGCAGCATTAGATGGCAGAGTGAAAAATTTAGGCGCTTACTATCCTGCATTATCTGATGTTACTGGTTATTTATTTGGCCGTGCTGGAGGATGGCCGCATTACTTTGATAAAACCAATAAGGAGTTCAATAACACGAAAGAAAAAATAAAAACCTTCAGTTATTATGACGTCGTAAATTTTGCAAAAAGAATTAAAGTGCCCGGTTTTTATTCCTGGGGTTTTAATGATGAAACCTGCCCGCCTACTTCTATGTATGCAAGTTTTAATTCAATTTCAGCCCCTAAGGAATTATTTTTAGCGCTTGAAACAGGTCATTGGACTTATCCTGAACAAAATGAAAAAATGAGTAATTGGTTGGTTGGAAAATTGAAGGGCAATTAAATTATTATAAAATGAAAAGGAGACAATTTGTAGGTTATATTGGAAATACCAGTTTGTGTTTATTAGCAAGTCAATTTCCATTACTTGCCAATAATGAAAAAAAAATTCCATCGCAAGAATTTGCATTCATTGAAGCTGAGCAATTTGCAAGTCATGGTGGATGGGATTTGGACCAACAATCAATGGAGCAAATGGGCTCTCCTTATTTATTAGCACATGGATTAGGTATTCCAGTGATGGATGCAACTACTGAAATTTCATTTCCTTCCGCAGGTACTTATCGAGTTTGGGTTCGTACCAAAGATTGGGTGGCGCCATGGAATGCGCCTGGTGCTCCTGGTAAATTTCAATTAATTGTGGATGGTGTTGCACTAAATGAAACATTTGGAACAAAAAGTGCAACCTGGCATTGGCATGATGGCGGTTTGATAAAAGTGAAAAGTAAAGCAAGTTTAGCATTACATGATTTGACAGGATTTGAAGGTCGTTGTGAAGCTATTTTATTTTGCAAGGATATAAATTTTGAACCCACAAATGATATTGCATCACTAACAAAATTTCGTCGGAAACTTTTGGGCTTACCTGAAAACCCAGATGAGTTAGGATCCTTTGATTTAATTGTTTCAGGTGGGGGATTGGCAGGCACATGTGCAGCTATTGCAGCTGCAAGAAATGGTGTAAAAGTTGCATTGGTACAAGATAGACCTGTGCTTGGCGGTAATGGAAGTTCTGAAGTGCGTGTATGGCCCGAAGGGCACACCAATAAAGAGTTGTTTCCTCATATTGGTGATATTGTAAACGAAATTCTTCCTCCCATTATTAAAGGGGAAGGACAAATATTTAATGGGGTCGCCGCTAATTATTATGACGATGCGCAAAAAATTAGCGTAGTAAAAAAAGAAAAAAATATCACACTTTTATTAAATCATCGTGTTTTAAAAGTTGAAACGGAATCAGATGTTATAAAAGCAATTGTGATTCAAAGCACGTTAACTTCACGACAATACCGACTGAAAGGAAAATTATTTTCCGATTGTACTGGGGATGCTAGCATTGGATTTAAGGCTGGTGCCCATTATGAATATAAGGTCGAAAACTTAATGGGCAGCACCAATCTTTTTAATATTCTTGATACTGAAAAAAAAGAAGATGTATTGGCCTGTGAATGTAAAGACAAAAGTGCATTAGCCATGAAGTGTGAAATTGGTGATAATGATCAACCCTTTCCGCATTGTCCTTGGGCACTAAATTTATCTGATAAACCTTTCCCTGGCCGAAAAGGGGAAAAAACTTTTGGCAGAGAAGGTTTACAATCCTTTGCGAATATGTGGTATTGGGAAAGTGGGTTTAACAAAGATCAAGTGAATGATATTGAACTAATTCGCGATCATAATTTTAGAGCCATGTATGGCGCTTGGGATGTGATAAAAAATATAGATAAAATGTATCCTAAGCATCGGCTAGGTTGGGTTGCCTATATCGCAGGTAAAAGAGAGTCTCGCAGATTAATGGGGGATATTATTTTAGATGCGGAGGATTTTAAGCAACAACGCAAATTTGAGGATAGTGCATTTCCATGTTCATGGCATGTTGATTTGCATACGCCTAAAAAGGAATACCAAGAAGGTTTTGAAAGCAACGAATTTGTTGCAGATTATACGAGAGGTGTGGAATATGAATATGGCGGTGTTTATTGGGCACCTTATAGAACATTGTATAGCCGAAACATAAAAAATTTATTTATGGCGGGTCGCTGTATTAGTGTTTCTAAATCTGGTTTGGGTCCAGTTAGGGTAATGAAAACTTGTGGTATGATGGGTGAAGTGGTAGGAAAAGCCGCATCTATTTGCATAAAACACAATATTTCACCACGTGATGTTTACACGAATCATTTAAGTGAGTTACATGGTTTGATGAACAAGCCAGGTTCCGCCCGTGTTTAAAATTTATACTTTATTGTAATTCTTCAGCTGCGTCCTTTGCGCGGGAAGGAACTGCATCTTTAAGCATTTCATTTAAACGCTTTTGCATAAGAATAACTCTTTCCGGATATTTTAATGCCAAATTTTTTGTTTCGCTAGGGTCATCTAATAAATTAAATAGCGCAACTGATTCGTATTTATTAAACGCTTTGGTTTTTAACTGGCTAGTATCTGCAGCTAATAAAATCAGTTTCCAGTTATCAATTCTAATAGCAGAAATAACGGGACCGCGAGTTGAAACCGTTAAAATTGCATCATGCGGCGACTTTTGATTTTGGGTAATCATGGGCCAAACATCTTTCCCATCAACGGTGGTTGTTTGATTTATTTTACCTCCTGCTAAATTAATTAATGTTGGATACCAATCAATAATATGCATGGGTTCGGTAATGGTAGTTCCGGAGTGAACATGCCCCGGCCAATTTACAAATGCCGCTGCTTTAATACCGCCTTCGTAAACGGTTGCTTTAAAATCACGAAGTGGGGTATTATCCCCAGGAGGTGGAGCGCCATTGTCACTTGAAAAAATAATTAAGGTATTTTCCCTAAACCCCGCTTTATCTATTGTACTTACAATTTTTCCAATGGCTTCGTCAACTGCTGATAACATACCCGCTAGTTTTTGACGATTACCTTTAAGTTGCGGGTAAAGTTTTGTGTATGCTTCAGGGACTTGGTAGGGTGCGTGAATGCCATTAAATGGGATATATAAGAACAAAGGTTTTGTAGGGTCAGTTGTTTCAATGATTTTACAAGCTTCCTTAGTTATTAAATCAGTACTATATCCTTTTTCATTTAAGGGAATCCCATTTCGATACCAGTCCAATTGGTTATTGCGACTATGCGTAAAGTAGTCAATGCTTCCAAAATAATGACCATATTGCAAATCAAATCCACGCGCATTGGGTTGATAGGCTTTTTCAAATTCGCCTAAATGCCATTTACCTGTAATTGCGGTTTGATATCCATTCGCTTTTAATGCATCCGCTAATGTGGTTTCATTTAGGGGTAACCCCCAAGTTGCCCCTGGCGTAATAATGTTGTAAACGCCTGTGTGAGTAGGGTATCTGCCTGTTAGCAAACAAGCTCTTGTAGGAGAACAAACGGGTTGTACATAATTGTTTGCTAATATTGCGCCACTTTTTGCGAGTTGGTCTATTTGTGGCGTATAAATTTCTTTGCCTCCATTAAATCCGCATTCCCCATAGCCTAAATCATCCACTAAAATAAAAACGATATTGGGTTGTTTTAGTTTCGCTGTTTGAGCAAGGGTGTAATTGCAATAAAATAAACTGGATAATAGTAGTAACTTAATCATCCACGTCCTTTGATTTTGATTTTTGTTTTGCATTCATAGGTGGGTATAAAATTTCAGCATGTACGCTTTCTAAATATGCCATTAATCGCGACTCAAGCGCTTTCGCTTTTTCAGGGTTTGCTTTTGATAAGTCGTTGATTTCGCCAATATCATCTTTCAAATTGTAGAGTTCTATTTTTTTTGTTTTCCAAAATTTAATCAATTTAAAATCACCCACCCTGATGGCCGAATGTGGTTGTCCATAGTAATGAAAAATAAGTTCATCATCTTTGCGATTTAATTTTTCAGTGTTGACATTTTCAAGAACTGATTTAAAACTTGTGCCATCAATATTTTCGGCCAATGAATTTTTGTTTCCTGCTAAGTCGCTAATGGTAGGTAAAATATCCCATCCTGTGACTGGAACATTGCTTTGACTTCCCGCTTTAATACCCGGGCCAATCACCATAAATGGGACGCGTATACCGCCTTCATACAAAGTCCATTTTCCACCTCGTAAAGGGTAGCTATTGGTAGGTGTCTTAAAAGCAGAAGGGAGGTCGAATTTATTTTTTACTGGTGGAAAAAATTCAACAGATCCATTGTCAGCCATTAAAATCACATAAGTATTATCGCCAATTTTAAGTTGCTCAATTTTATCTAATATTTTACCAATGGCGGCATCCACATTTTCTAACATGCCAGCAAATCCTGGATTATTGTGAATGGCACCTTTTGTTTTTGCATTAAATTTATTGATACTTGCTTGTGTTGTCTGAAAGTCAACATGTGTTGCATAATGGGAAACTTGCATATAAAATGGATGACCTGAATTTGCTTGTCTGGTCATAAAGTTCAATGCGCGCTCTGTGATGGATTCCATTCGTTTTGGATCATTATTTATAAATAAGTCAGTCCACTTGGTTTCCTTGGAGGAGTTCATATCTCCATTATTATTACCAGTATCTCCGTCACTTTCGTCATAACCCAAATCTTCGGGAAAAATATCAGCACGTAAATCCCATTTGCCATAATGGGCGGTGCGATATAAAGGAGATATTGATTTTAATAATTGGGGTATGGAAGTGACCTTGTTTTTTGATGGATCATATTTTTCCGGGAATAGGATATCACCTTGGCGTGCAGGAGTTTGTCCAAATTGTATACTTCTTCGCGTAGGGCAACATACTGCACATGGTGCATAGCCACTTGAAAATCGTATTCCTTTTGCTGCTAATTTTTCAATTTGGGGTGTTTCATAATAATCGCTTTTCGAATTTGCAATTTTCCCATCCATTAATTGGGAACTACTGGTCCACCCTAAGTCATCAATTAATATAAAAATGAAATTGGGCTTTTGTTTTTGCTTTGTATTTTGAGCATAACTATTATTCGAAAGCATTCCGCCGATGATAATAAAAACAAGTAGGGCACAGGCGGTGCTAATTTTTTGTTGCAGCGATTTTTTCATTTTACTTTTATTTGCAATAATAGTTTGTACAACTATTTATTATTTTCAATTTTTGACATCATTCTTTTCATAGCAGGGGGCATTTCGTCCAACACTTCTTTAAAAATTATTTTTCCATCTTTCTTTTCAATCAATTTGGCACTTTTTATATCAGTTCCAATGTATTTATTTTTTTCAAACATAAGCGTGCCGCTTGAAACAAAACTCAAAGTATTTTCAATATTGTTAATTTGTATATGTGCAGCTTCGTTGATATTCATGCTTGCTTTTATATGATAATTCCCAACAGTGATATCTCCATTATCAATTGATTTGATTATTTTTTCAAAACGGCCATCTGGCTTTATTTGTATTACAGCGAGATAGCGCATTTTTTCAGCTTTTTGTTTGGATGCTGCTTTTAAATGCCATTGGTTTACAAAGTTAAGTGTGTCACCATCTTCATTTATTTTGTTGGTCCAATTATCAACGGGTACTGAAAATTGATCTGATACATTTAATTGTATATCACTGGAGCTGAATAAAGTTACTTGTGCTTTTGCAGTTTCATTTTCCGCAAAAACAGTTTGTGTTTTAGCATCCATGGTAAACCCATTATAATTATGTAATAGCCAACTCCACTCAGCAGCATGATCTGCTTCTAGTTCATCGTAAATTATAATAATGGAAGGACGCAACATTAGGTAATGCCTTCTAAATAATTTCATGCCATGGTCAATTTCTTTTCCATCCACAATGCCCGAATAGGCATTTGAGGCATCACCCATTGCATATGAAATTTGTTCGCCTTGTATACTTCTTGGGATCCATCCAAATGCGCCATCGCTAAATGGTTGACCATGACCATCAATCAAAACACCATTATGTCCTTGCGTGTGTTTATACCAGCCTAAAAAATGTGGGTCGCCCATGGCTGGTCGATAGCCTGTATTATAAAATAATCTTTTACCACCATAGGCAATATTAAATGTGTTATGGTCGGCATGTGTGTGCGACATAGGTCCAAAAGGACTGCTGCGCAATGAAAGAAACAAATCATTTTTTGTGTCTTGCACATTCGTATGCATATAGCCAACACCTACTTCTTGGAAAAATGCATCTTGCTTAAATGATAATGGATGTAAAGCGGTTGTTTTTTTTATACCATCGCGAATACGAAACCATCTAAATTCTGCATCATCAGCAATTTCTTTTCCTACACTTTTGGCCACCGCATTTGCATACCAAGCTGCAGATGGATTATTTGTTAATCTTGCTAGTGCATCTGTATATCCTGCATAATTGATCCAAGGAAATTTATATCTTTCGCCATCATTACCAAAACCATCGGAAGTGGAATTTGGTGGAAAGGAATAAATCAACCATTTTGGATTATTTTGAAACCAAGGTGCAGTCATGAAATCAACGCCAGATAATTTTTTAAAAATAGTGGGGATCTCAATTAAGCTTAAGGCGTTCATCCCAAAATAGGCACTGCCATTAATCCATGCACCATCCTCTTCGGCCATTTTAGGTGATTGCGCAATCCAGAGTTCATATATGTATTCGATCCAATTTTCAGCGGTAGGGTGTTCTCCTTTTAATGCCAATCCAGTTTCCAATAAATTGTGCATGATATGCTGCCACACATGCATGGAAGATGATCTTACTTCCACTTGATTCATCCATAATTTATAAAATTGATCCGCACGCGTGCTTATATTTTTTTTGATTAAATTTCGCTCCGTTTCCGTCAATAAATCCCAAAAGCTATCCAAACCAATGGCCATGCTCGACATAATACCACCATCGGCAAAATTATTGGTATGCGAAGGACCCAGTGGATCCCAGTTAGCAACTTCTAACATCCATAATTTAGCCGCTTTGAAATATTTTACATCACCAGTGAGTATATAGGCTTGTGAAAAAATATTTAAGCTTTCTTGAATTTTTCTTCCACTCCATTTACTTGCAAGTGATGCGATTTTATCATTTTCGAATTTGTCTTTTCCTTGGTACTTGGGTAATGCGTCTCCTTCTTTTGGAATAGGAATTGTTAAAATTTTATTCGCTTCATTGATAATTGCAATGGCTTCTTTTGTTTTACTTGCAGTTATTCTAAAATTATTTATTTCAGATTTGTTGACTAAAATTCTAGGATGCGCAGCGGGGATATTATTTATAATTTTTTCGACCGAAACTGTAGGAAAAATTCGCGTGGAAGCATTGATATCAAAGGAATCTACAGGGTTCCAATTTTCATGATTTATTTTATATTGCCAGTACCATTTACCTTTTGTCAATTGTTGATGTGGATTAAATAGGGCAAATGCAATTTTGTTTTTTTCGATCAATGCTTGATCAAATTTTTTTGAAGTTGAAATTCGAATACTATAGTTTGCATTTTTTTTGGAAGGCCATTGAAAACTGGGCGAATTAAATTTTGGGGATTCGCCATTGGAAGGGCTAGTTGTATTTCGGATGGTCGGGTAAATTTCTTTACCCTTCAAATTATTTATTGCAAGGTTTTGTGCAACTAATTTATTGGGTATTGCACTAGTGCCAATTAAAATAAATAGCACTTTTATTGTTTTATAAATTGCGTTGTTCAATTTTAAATGTTTTTTATAAGGGGGTAAGCTATCGTTTTTGGGAAATTATTGGTTTTTATTAAATTTTAATAGCGCTTTTTGACAATAAAAAAATGAATTAGATTAAAGGTACCAAATTCAAATTAAACATAATACAACTAGTTCATAAACAGTAGATTGTGTTAATCTGTCCAGCTGAAACTTAATTTTGATAAAATAGGGATCTTCAAATTTTAACAGGCGGAAAAGCCGGCTTTTCAATTTTTTTTAATTGTTAATCAATGAGTTAGCTGATTATCTTCATCGATGTTTTTTAATTATTATTTTTCAAATATTAACATTTCTTTATTATATTTGACCTTCCATTAATAATGGGTACTAAATTTTAAAATTAACTAACATGAGAAAAATCTTGTCTAGTCTCGTTGTCGCGATGCTATTTTTTGCCATTGCGGGCCAGTCTCAAGACCTGACCATATCCGGTAGGGTTACAGATGACAAAGGGACTCCCATTCCTTCTGCATCTGTTGTCATTAAAACAAACAAAAACAAGGGAACTGCAGCTGACGATCAAGGTCGTTATAAGATCAGCGCAGCTAAAGGAAACGTATTAGTTTTCTCTAGTGTCGGATTTGGCACTAAGGAAGTTACTGTTGGTGCAAGCAATGTAATTAACGTTACACTTACATCTACAGGATCTAATTTATCTGAAGTCGTGGTAACAGCGATGGGTATTAGACGTTCTGATAAAGCATTAGGTTATGCGGTATCGAAAGTAGATCCTACAACAGTTTTACAAAAATCAGAACCAGACATTTTGAAAGGTCTTGCTGGTAAAGTACCTGGTGTTGATATCAGATCAGGACAAGGTGCTCCAGGTGCGGCTAGCCGTATTCAAATTAGAGGGGTTTCCTCTTTTAATGGTGGTGAGCCTTTGATTGTTGTGGATGGTATTCCTTATAGTAATCCAGTAGTAAATACTTCAAACCCTTTTAGTGGTGGTGGTGCTTATGGCTCTGGTTTTGGTGATATTGATCCGAATGATATTGAATCAATCAACATCTTAAAAGGTGCTGCAGCTGCTTCATTATATGGATCAAGAGCGGCAAACGGAGTTTTATTGATTACGACTAAATCAGGAGCGCCTAGAAAAGGAAAAAAATCTTTAAACGTTACATATAGAGCTGGTTATAGCCAAGAGTCTATTGCTGCTTTACCTGAGTTTCAAAATTCATATGGTGCTGGTGCCAACTTTAGAGTTCAAGGATCGAATGGTTCTTGGGGTGGTAAATTTGGATCTGCTAATATTTATGATGGATCAGGTAATGTGCTTCGTAGATCATCTTCAATGATTGACTCTATTCCAGCAACTACTTGGGCTACTATGTATAACTCATATCCTGAGTTATTTCCGAACGGCATGATTGCTTACAAAGCAAATCCTAATAACGTTTCTTCTTTATTTAATACAGGAAACTTATTTGAGAATTCAGTAGGATTAAGCGGAGGTGAAGGAAATACTTTGTTCAACGTAACTATTTCTCGTGTTGACCAAAAAGGTTATATCTCAAATACGAGTTACAAGAAAAATAATATCAGTGTCGGTGGTCAAACAAGTATTGGAAAATTAACCATAGGATCTAGTTTATCGTATGCGAGATCAGAACAAGTGGGTGGATTCATTGGAGCTGCTCAAAGCTTCATTTCTCAGTGGGGTCGTACATTTACAATGGCTAGAAACTGGGACATCACTGGATGGCCTACTGAAAACAGAGCGGGTGCACAAATTGGTTTTAATGATGGTCAGTATACAAACCCAGTTTGGGCTGCTAAGCATAACGTAATTACATCAATTGATGATCGTTTAGTTGCAACTTTAAGAGCTTCTTATAAGTTCAACAGTAAATTCAGAATTGATTATAACGCGGGTGTGAACAGTTACGCGCTTTACAGAGATCAAATTATTGACAAATCTTCATTAGGAAGCAGTGATAATACTTTAGGTACTTTGACTGAAGTTATCAACAGACAACAAGAATTACAATCTACTTTGGTTGCAATTTATACACCAAAAATTAATGATGATTGGTCTTTGGATATGAAAGTGGGTAATGATATCAACCAAAGAATGTCAAGAGCACAACAAGTAGTGGGTGTGAATTTTGTTATCCCTGGTTTATTTAACTTAACAAATACTGCAACACAACGTTTTAGTGGTGATAACAGATCAAAAAGAAGATTGGTTGGTTTCTTCGGTGAAGCGTCATTAGATTACAGACGTTACGCTTATATCAACTTTACTGGAAGAACAGATTTAACTTCAACACTTCCTTATAAAAATGCTACTTACTTCTACCCAGGTGTATCTACTTCATTAATATGGACAGATGCATTTAAAGTGAAGAAAGGTATTATTGATTATGGTAAACTTCGTGCTGGTTTTGCGAAAGTGGGTAACGATGCTGCACCTGGAAATGGGGAAGCGATATTTGGATTAAACTCTGCAGGTTTCCAAGGTCAATCTTTGGCTTCAAGAGGTAGTTCAAACTACGATCCAAATTTAACACCTGAGTTTACACAGGAATTAGAACTTGGTTCTGAAATGCGTTTCCTTGGTGGCCGAATTGGTTCTGAACTTACTTGGTATGATAAAAAATCAACGAATTTGATTTACGCAATTGGTTTACCTCAAACAACTGGTTATAGTTCATTCTATACTAACTTAGGTGAGGTTCGCAATACAGGTTGGGAAGCAGCGGTTGATTTAAAAATTATCGAGAAAACAGATTTCCAATGGAATGTAAGAACCATTTTTACTAAGAATAAAAATACAGTTGAAAAATTAGTAGCTGGTTTAACAAGAGATATCATTGGTGGTTACAACTATATTGAAGCTGGTTTCCCTTATGGTTATTTAAGAGGTGGCCGTTCAGCACGTACCGATGATGGTCGATTAATCATTAACCCAGCCAATGGTGCTCCATTTGTTGATCCAAATGCACAAATGGTGGGTGATCCAAATGCAGATTATAAAATAGGTATTACCAACAGATTTGCATACAAAGCTTTTGAATTAAGTGTGCTTTGGGATATGACGAAAGGTGGTGATTTTTATACTGAAACCATCAACAGTATGTTAGGTCGCGGTGTTACGATGGATACATGGGACAGAGAAAAAAATGCAGTTGTTGAAGGGGTTTACGGTAATGCAACTCCCGTGCCTGGTAAAGATGGTTTAAACCATTACGTTCCTTTGTTGGTGAATGGTCAAATGGTGCCTAACCAAACAAGAATGACAACCAATGACTTGTATTTCTCACCTTCTGGAACCGGTGCAACATTCGCTACAAATGGTGCTTTTGAATACTCCGTATTTGATGGTACAGTATACAGATTAAGAGAGATTGTATTAGCCTATAACGTGTCTCCTAGTTTAATAAAGAGACTAAAGTTATCTGCTGCAACACTTTCATTTAGTGGTCGTAACCTTTGGTTCTTGGCACCTAATGTACCTAAATACACACACTTCGATCCAGATATGAACTCAGTTGTTTCTGGTACAGCGCAAGGTGTTGAAACTGGTGGTGCTCCAAGTACAAAAAGATTCGGTCTTAACTTAAACATAACTTTCTAATCATCATCCTTAAATTTTCAACTATGAGAAAGAAAATATATTATATAAAAACTTTTACCGCATTGGTAATGTTTGCGCTTGTTTTACCAAGCTGTCAAAAATTCCTTGACGTAAATAAAAATCTTAACAGTCCAACTGCAGTTCCTGTAGCTTTGCTTTTAAGTAATGCTGAAGTGGCAATTGCCGGTAACACAGCATTAGGATCAGGACTTGGAAGTATCGCTTCAGTGTATACACACCAAACAACTGGTCGTGTGAGTGCTGACAGATACGGTGCTGGTTCTGCTGGATGGGAAGGTCTTTATGGCGCTATCAAGGATTTGGATGTAATAATTAAGCAAGGAACTGCGGAAACGCGTTATACTTATGCTGGTGTTGCTAAAATTTTGAAAGCATATGCATTCAGTGTTTTAGTTGACGTTTATGGTGATTGTCCTTTCTCTGAATTCAATAAATTTGAAGCAGGAATTAAACAACCTAAGTTTGATAAAGGTGCTGATATCTATCCGCAATTAATTAAATTGATTGACGAAGGTATTGCTGATATCAAAAACACAGCGCCAAATGCTTCTAAGCCTGCAAATGACGATTACATTTACAAAGGAAATACGACTAACTGGATTAAAGCAGCGAATACACTTAAATTAAAGTTGTATACGCAAGTTAGATTGGTACAAGATGTTAAAGCACAAGTTGCTGCTTTATTAGCTTCACCTACAACCTTAATCAATTCACAAGCGGAAAGTTTCATGCTTCCTTACGGACCATATGGTACTACGGATGACAGACACCCTGCTTATGGTGATTATAATGCTACACAACGTGGTTCTCAGTTATTTAGCCCTTGGTTATATGAGATCATGAAAGGTAGAAACACAAATATTTTAACTGGTATCGCAGATCCTAGAATCCCATACTACATCTATAATCAAAAGGCGGCAAATGGTACACCTGAAAACTGTACTGATTATCGTGATGGTGGTTTTATCACTATTTTATTCGGATCAAACGGTCCTTGTCGTGATGGATCTAACAGTTCAACCTATTCCTTGTTAGGTTTATACCCTGCAGGTGGTAGATATGAAGATGGCGGTGCAAAAACTATTACTACATTAGGTGCGCTTAATGCAGGAACTGGAGCACTTCCTCATCAGTTTATTACTTATGCTGACAGATTATATCTTGAGGCTGAGTTAATCAATGCAGGTGTTGCAACTGGAACTGAAAGAGCGGTGTTTAGTAAAGCATTAGATGAATCATTCTTACAAATGGATCATATTATCACCAACTTTATTAAGCCAGGTTCTGCAGGTGCTGCACAAGTTGTTCCTGCAATTGCAACCTTAGCTGCGACTACAACCTATAAAACTGCTGTATTAGCTGCTTTTGATTTGTCAGCTACTGCATCAAAAAGATTGGAATATATTATGACTGAAAAATGGATCAACAGAATTGAAAATCCTGTTGATAGCTGGACAGATTACAGAAGAACAAAGTTCCCTGTATTATTCTCACCTGCACCCATTGGTACTGTTACTAGCGTAACTACTCCAGAACCAAAAACGGTTCCTGTATCTAACGATAGAGCTTACCCTTGGTCTTTACCATTCAGCACAAATGAAATATCATTAAACTCTAGTTCACCACCACAAAAAGTACCAGAATCTTATCGTGTATTTTGGCAACCAGCTGGATAATAATTATATACTCGTTTGATATATTAAAATAAAATTAATAGATTATGAAAAATAGAAAAATAAACATATTTGTGGCCTTAACCTTAGGCCTTATGATCGCCTTCGCTGGTTGTAAGAAGGATGACGGAGGAATTAGGTCAAGTGTTGTAATCAAATCTGTTCCAGTAGTATCAACTAAAATTGAATCTACAGGATCACAGGCAATTGATTTGTTGAACCTTGCAGGGTTCTCAGGTAAATTTAAAGTAGAACTTTATTTTCCTGGTGCTACGCCTCCAGACAAAGTGGACATCGTAGTTAGAAAAAATGGTTCTAATGCCAATGTAAAAGTGGTAAAAAAGGATGTAACCACACTTCCATATTCATTAACAGTTACATCTGCTGATATTACAGCCTTATTTGGTGTTGCGGTTGCTTTGGGTGATACTTATGATTTTGCACCTGACTTATATGTTGGTGTAAATAAATATGAAGCATTCCCAACAACAGGTACAGGAAATGGTGCTGGTGTTATTGCATATCCTTTATATAGTGATTATGCGCGTTTCGCAGCAATTTGTGCTTACGATCCAGCAATATACGAAGGTGACTTTGTGGTTGTTTCTGATGCATTTGGTGATTTCAGCCCAGGTGAGGTTGTGAAATTTACAAAAATCAGCAATAACTCATTCTCATTCATTGACCCTTATGTAACTAGTCCTTTACCAATTATTGTTACTATTAATACATTGAATAACCAAGCGACCATTGCTAAGCAAAAAATAGGTAATCAATTTGTTTGGGCAAGTTACACAAACCCGAATGTAGCTGTTGCAGCTAGTTCAACAAGTGTTGTTGCACCATGTAGTAAAACAATCACACTTGCGATTGCTTATACAGTGGATCAAGGTTCCTTCGGTACTTATAATTTAGTATTAAAGAAGAAGCCTTAATGATCTTTTAGCTTAATTTACATTAAGCGTGTTCGATATTAAAAAAGCCTTTCCGATTTCGGAAAGGCTTTTTTATTTAAGTCGACACAGACTCAGACCTGAGTTCATCAGCTTCTATTTCGTTTTAAACTCCCAGCTTACTTTTCCAATATTGTTGGGCTTTCCTTTTTCTCCTACTGAAATGTTACCAATCAATTGGCCTTTACTATCTCTTTTAATAGTTACTGTTCTCCAGGAATAAGCTCCGCGTTCATAGTCATAAGTTTTGCCGTCATCATCATATAAACGGTAGCTTGCTTCTTTCTCACCATAATGTTTAATGACCAAGTCATATTTTCCTTCAGCAACAGTGGTGCTTTCGGTCATTGGAATTACACCACCATCTCGCACAAATACAGGGATATGGTCTAATCCAGGAGTAACGGTGATTACTTCACCTTCGCCCACCAATTTACCGGTATAAAAATCATACCATTTACCTGCAGGTAAAATTACTTTTCTGCTGGTTTCTCCTGTAAATAAGGGCGCAATTAGTAATTGATCACCTACCATATATTGGTCCTTTATTTCTTTTTTTACAGCCATTTTATATGGATTTTTTTCGGAGTCAAGCTGTGTGCTTTCTTCTTTACTTGTTGCAGCAAACCCATCCACTAAATTCATTGCCCTAAAAGGGGGACGACCATAAAAGGCATACTCCGCAAAACAAGTATATAAGTAAGGAATTAATTGCATTCTTAAATTAGCCACATCGGCCACTTGTTTTTCCACTTCGGGAAAGGTCCATGGTTTAGTGCCATCGGCCCAAGCATTCAGCATGGCAATGGGGGAAAAGCAAACAGTTTGCATACGTCGTAGCCAATCTTCGGCCGAACCTGAACTTCGTACTTCAGGGGTCCATAATGTGCCTATAAAGGAGCTATTAATGAGTGCAGTAATAAAGTCACGATGACTATAGTAATCGTTATAAATGACAAATGGGAATGCCGTCGCCCCCGCATTGGTTGCACGAACTAAGCCATAAGTGCGTGTATTATTTGCACGAAATAATTGCGTGTTTAATTTTTGCATCATCACACCATAAGTTTGTCGCATTACTTCGGCTGGAATTTTGGAAGGGAACTTAGTGACATCAGGCCATAACCAAAAATCGAATCCATCATTTTCATCCATCTTAAATCCACTCACACCAATATTCAATAAGTTTTTTTGAAAGTGATTTCCAATAATAGTATTGGTTTGCTTCATGGAATAGTCAGGAATAAATCCAGTCCAAACCGTGTGCGATGCAGTGTAAGGTTTCAAAGCAGGCAATATTTTTGCATCAGGCGATATGTAGGGGTTAATCCAAAGGTTGGTGTAAATGCCCTTGGTTTTTAAATTGCTAATCAGCCCTTTTGGATCAGGGAAACGTGTGCTATCCCATTCGTAAGTACATGGGTAGGCCTTACTTTGCCAACCTGGTTCCAAACCAATCACCGTCAATGGAAATTGGTGTTTGGTAAATCCATCTACTTCGGCTAGTAGTTGTTGGTCATTAAATAAAGTAGGCGTACGATGCCAAAATCCCAGGCCCCATTTGGGGGGCAAACATCCACCACCTTGGTATAAATTAAATCGGCTTACAGCATCAAGTGTACTTGGGCCACCAAATACATAAAGTTCAACCCCCTCCGCCGGAATGAGTACTTCCACATTATCTGAATAGGGGGCAGCCGACCACTTGCGATCCGTATTGCGGTCACGCACTACAGGCGGATTTTTACTATCCACGCGAACGCCAGTGCCTACCCATATATCAATATACCTGGATGAATTTATAAATACCCCATAGCCTTTGGAGGAAACATAAAAGGGAATGGGTGCATGTGATCGGCCGTTGTCCACGCCGTCGTAATGGTCCTCGTGTAGTCGAAGTATTCGGCCTCTTTGTTCCACGGTTTTAAAATTCAATCCTAAGCCAAATATTTTTTCCGCTTTTTCCAGCGGAAATCTTAAGTAAGTTTTACCATCAAAAATTTCAAATTTTATTTCATTGGGGCTCAGTGGAAATGCTACAGAACTCATTTCATTGATAGCGGATGTTTTAGGCTTTGATTCGGAAATACTTAATAAGTTGTTTGTTTCAGGCTTGCCTACTTTTGCTTTCCAAACGCCATTGGCCATTTTCTCCCAGCGTAGTATGGGGGTTTGTGAATTTGCAGCCATCAATGATAGTTGAAAAAATACAGATAGGCAGCTGTATAATAAAAGGTTGCTTTTAATTTTCATTATAACGATATTGATTATTAAAGGAAGTTAAATAATGTTTTACAAAAAGTTATATTTTTCTATTCATACAATTAAGTTGTTTAATGAGGGTAGTACATAAATGATATTTTTGGCAGTAGATAAATTTTTAAAAGGCATCAGATATTCCATCCGGTGATTCGTTCATTTAGTTAAAACTTTATACGGATAAATCGCATTACTGCCGCCCTGAATCCTTAATTTTACGTATAAATCAATGTCTTGGAATCACCTGTATTATTAATAACACCTCCTTTCACACAATTAAATACACCGTATCCGGCTACTGCGTATTTGAAAGGGTTTTTTAATACAAAAAACATTGCTACTGTTCAAGCTGATTTAGGAATTGAAGTAACTATGGAATTGTTTAGTAAGCGAGGGCTTGAAAAACTTTTCTCAACCATCCAAGCAAAAACCGAATCCAGTGACCTAACACTTTCAGGAAATAGCTTGCGCATGATTGCATTACGCGACACTTATATTCAAACTATTGAGCACGTTATACAGTTTTTACAGGGTAAGCAAAATACATTAGCACATACTATTTGTACGAGACAATTTTTACCAGAAGCAAATCGATTTGCCCAAATGGATGATTTAAAGTGGGCTTTTGGTAGTATGGGTAAACAAGATAGGGCCAAGCATATTGCCACTATGTATTTAGAGGACTTGGGTGATTTGATTAAGGAAACGGTCGATGTGCATTTTGGATTTAGTCGCTATGCAGAAAGCTTAGGAAGATCTGCGAATTCATTTGATGAATTATATAATGCACTACAATTACCCTATACTTATTTGGATGAAATATTAGTTCAAATTTTTGCAGATCGTATAGCTCAAGTGCAGCCAAAACTGGTTTGTATTTCGGTGCCATTCCCTGGTAATTTATATACCTCACTAAGGTGTGGTCAGTGGATTAAAAAAAATTGGCCGCATATTAAAGTAGCGATGGGTGGTGGTTTTGCAAATACGGAACTACGATCATTAAGTGATGTTCGCGTATTTGAATTTTATGATTTTATCACCTTAGATGATGGAGAAGCACCATTGGAAATTTTAATTGAACATATTGATGGTAAAAAGGAATTAACTGAATTAAAAAGATGTTTCACACTTGTAAATAATTCAGTCACCTATATTAATAATACCAGCTGTACTGATTATAAACAAGGCCAGGTGGGAACGCCTGATTATGAAGGTCTTTTATTGGATCAATATATTTCTGTCATTGAAATAGCCAATCCAATGCATAGTTTATGGAGCGATGGTCGATGGAATAAACTAACTATGGCGCATGGCTGTTATTGGGCAAAATGTACATTTTGTGATATTTCCTTAGATTACATTAAAAACTATGAACCCATATCCGCTAGCTTATTGGTGGATAGGATGGAGGAGTTGATTGCTAAAACTGGCCAAAATGGATTTCATTTTGTAGACGAAGCTGCGCCACCTTCCATGATGAAAGCGGTATCCATTGAAATTATAAAACGAAAATTAGTGGTGAGCTGGTGGGCCAATATTCGTTTTGATAAAAGCTTTACTCAAGATTTATGTTATTTGTTAAAAGCATCAGGATGCATTGCAGTGAGCGGTGGTCTTGAAGTTGCATCTGACCGATTATTGGAACTCATACAAAAAGGTATTACTGTTGCACAGGTGGCTAAAGTAAGTAAACATTTTTCAGAAGCAGGTATTATGGTGCATGCTTATTTAATGTATGGATTCCCGACACAAACAGTACAAGAAACTATTGACTCCTTGGAAATGGTCAGGCAGTTATTTGAAACCGAAGTATTACAATCTGCATACTGGCATTTGTTTACCATGACAGCGCATAGTCCAGTAGGATTGGCCCCTGAAAAGTTTTTGGTAAAAAAAGTTTCCAATGAAATTGGCACATTCGCCAATAATGATATTGCACATACTGATCCTACTGGTGCCGATCACGAATTGTTTGGTTTCGGATTAAAAAAAGCATTGTTTAATTACATGCATGGGAATTGTTTTGAATTTTCATTACAAAAATGGTTTGATTTTAAAGTGCCTAATACAACGATTGCACCCCACTTCATACAAAAAGCAATTACGGAACCTGATTTAAATATATCCACCAATTATAAGGTAATTTGGTTAGGTGTTTTACCTCATACCATGATCATTCAGAAATCAAAAAAAGGAAATAAGTGGGAGGAAATGACGATGGAGTTTCAGTCCAACAAAAACGCTTTTACCATAAATGTAGCAAGTGATAAAGGGGCATGGTTAATAAAACTACTTTCTGAAATCAATATTCAAAATTCCAATGGGCTGTTATTAGCCGATGTAAAAAATAGTTACATGCAAGCTGGCTTAATTGACTTTGAATTATTTTGGGATAATAAGCCCGTCACCCATTTATCAAAAGCGGGGTTATTGCGTGTTTAAATCCACGGCCAATAAGCACGAAAACGATTTCGTGAAATTTGCAGAGCTAATTCTGAAAATCAAAAAAATTTATTAACTTTCATATAGAATATATACTTAATATATTATAAAATAATTGTATATTATATTTATTGCTTCTAAAAATTAAAATTGCTACACCATGAGAAAAATTCTCTTGACGATCATGTCGTTAACTTTTCTTGCCAGCGTATCATGGGCCCAAACCCGTCCATTGTCTGGTACTGTTGTTGGTGATAACGGTGTTCCTTTAGTAGGAGCCAGTGTCACTCAAAAAAATTCAACCAAAGGCACCGTTACTGATGCGAATGGTAAATTCACTATTTCTTTACCAACTGGTAAGGTTTCTTTGGTGATTAATTCTGTGGGATATACTGCACAGGAATTAGCTATTACTAATCAAAATGAGGTTAAGGTTCAGTTAGTCACTGAAAGTAAATCATTAGAGGATGTAGTCGTAGTGGGTTATGGTTCGGTACGTAAAAAAGATTTAACAGGTGCCGTAGGATCTGTTAGTTCAAAGGACATTGTACGAACTAATCCTTCTAATGCCACGCAAGCCTTACAAGGTCAGGTGACAGGGGTAGTTATTACAAAAAATAGTAACAAGCCAGGTCAAGCATTTAGCATTGATATTCGTGGACAAAATACCATCACGGGTGCAACGGAACCATTGGTTGTTGTTGACGGAGTGATTGGTGCAAGATTGCGTGATATTAATCCGCAGGATATTCAATCTATTGATGTCTTAAAAGATGCATCGTCTACAGCGATTTATGGTGCAAGAGGTGCGAATGGTGTAATCATCATCACTTCTAAAAAAGGGATTGCAGGCAAACCAAAAGTTACGCTTGATTCTTATTTTGGAAGTAAGCGTCCTGGACATTTGATTCAATTACAAAATGCACAACAATTTTATAAATCAGCAGTTGATGACGCTGTATTGAATGGTGGAACTGCTGCTACTTTCACAGCAAGTGAGATGGCCATGATTAATGGCGGTAAATCTACTGATTGGGTAGGGTTGGTAACACAACCAGGCATCACTGCAAATACAACAGTAGCTGTAACAGGCGGTAATGCGGGAACTACTTATCGTTTTTCTGGCGGTTATGTTCAGGAAGATGGTAATATCCCAGTTACTTCATTTAAAAAGTATTCATTGAATGCTGCATTAGATAGCAGATTAAATAATTGGCTTCGTGTAGGCTT
>Ga0214919_10000491_pt1 | contig 67387 bp, 56 predicted proteins | sample LL1503_MetaG_FD_177994 | JGI IMG/M metagenome (GOLD analysis project Ga0214919, IMG submission 177994) | Freshwater microbial communities from Lake Lanier, Atlanta, Georgia, United States - LL-1503 | ecosystem: Environmental > Aquatic > Freshwater > Lake | place: USA: Georgia | collected... | reverse complement strand
CTCGGGTCCCAGGCTTGCCTTGCCTGCAGATTCCTCCGCGGCAGGCGTGGTCGCCGCGGTCGCCGCCGGTGCGCCGGTGGGGACGAGGTCGGTCCATTCGGCCGTGAGTCGGCCTGCAGGTTCTGCAGTCGGTGCGGCGTCTGCACGCAACACGGCCGGGGCGGGCTTCACCGCCGCGCGGAACGCAGGCGCGGCGAGCTCAGCGGCCGGCGCCATGCCCCGCTCGGCACCAGGCTGGCCGGGGGCCACCGACATGTGGGTTTTGGGCATCGCCTGAGGACCGCCGGGCATGCCGGTGCCGGCAGACGACTTCGGCGGGGCTGCCGCGGCTTGCGGCTCCGTCTTCCTCTTGGAAGCGGGCTCGCCGATTGATTCGATCCATCGTGGCAGCCGCATGATCGCCCGCGGCGGTTCGGTCCGCGTGGCATCATCCGCATGGACGATACCCGTGAGCGCGACTGCTGCCGCGGCGAAAAAGAGTGATCGGGAGACTATGAGAGGCAGGCACCGCAGCGTGGCCACGAAAAGATCCTCCTTGGTTGCGAACAGCAAACGCCCTAAGGCCGCGGGAGGGTAGGCACCGGGATTCGCCGCGTCCAGAGCAGATGGGGTCTTCTTCACTCCGAAAGCGGCCCCTCCCAATCCCCGTGTTCGACGCATGTTGACTGCGATACCCCTTTCTTTCGTCTCTTATTCGGCGCATGCTAGTCGGGCATGAACAATCCCCGTTCGCAGCACGTGGTCGTCATTGGTGGCGGATTGGCCGGGCTGGCCGCCGCGGAGGCGTTGCTGAACGAGCCGCCGAAGGACGCCGGGGCGGGCCGTGACGCAACACGTCGGGTGACGCTGATCGAGCCCTCTGGCCGCGTTGGCGGCGTGGTGGACACGGTTCGCCGCGACGGCTGGCTCGTCGAGCGTTCAGCCGACAGTTTTCTTGCCGTTCGTCCCGAAGGAGTCGGGCTCGTCGAGCGTGTGGGGCTCGCCGGCGAACTCATCGGCGTCGATCCCCGTGTCCGGCGGGCACTGATCCTTCACCATGGCCGGACACAGGCCGTGCCTCCCGGATTCCGGCTGATCGCTCCCGGCCTCATGAAAGGCATCCTCACCACGCCGCTCCTGTCACCACTCGGACGGCTGCGGCTGCTCTACGAGCGGTTCGTGGCGGTGAGGGACCGAAGTGTGACCGACGAATCACTCGAACAGTTCGCCGTTCGACGGTTGGGGCGAGAAGCCTTCGAGCAGCTCGTGCAGCCACTCGCAGCCGGCATCTGGACGGCCGACCCGGCCCGGCTCAGCATGGCGGCGGCCTGCCCGGAATTCTTCGCCATGGAAATCCGGGACGGCAGTCTCTGGGCTGGAGAGCAGAAGCGGGGCAGAGCTGCCCAGGGAGCCCCGCAGGCGGTTGGCGCCCGTTACGGCCATTTCCTGACGCTGGCCTCCGGCATGGAGACGCTCCCACGACGGCTCGCAGACCAGCTCGCAGCCCGCGGGGTGCAGTTCATCACCGCCTCCGCGACCGGTCTGCAGCAGAGACCTGACCGCGTCTGGGAGGTTTCGCTGAGTGCCGTGGTGTGTGGCAACGTGACGAGTGGCAAGGAGATCGCCGGGGCCGTGAGCCTGCCCGCCACCATCGAGGCCGATGCCGTCATCGTGGCGGTGCCATCGGGCGCGGCGGCCGAGTTGCTGCGGTCCGCCGACCCGACGTTGGCGATGGGGCTGGCGGGCATTGAATACGCCGGGTCGGCGGTCGTGTCGCTGGGTTTCGCTCGTGAAGACGTGGCCCATCCGCTCGACGCCGCCGGGGTCGTGATCCCGCGCCGCGAGGGCCGGCGCATCCTCGCCGTCAGTTTCTCCAGCCAGAAGTTTCCAGGCCGTGCGCCTGAGGGCTCGGTGCTGATGCGGACGTTCGTGGGGGGCGCTCTCGATCCGGAGACCGCGGCACTCGACGACGGGCAGCTCCTGCCACTGGTCCTCGCCGAGTTGCGTGACATGCTCGGCGTGCGGGGCACGCCACGGCTCGTGCAGATCGATCGCTGGCAAGGGGCGATGCCGCAATACACCGTGGGCCATGCCGACCGCGTCGCGACGATTCAGCAACTCGTCGCCTCCCATCGCGGTCTGGCCCTGGCAGGCGCGGCCTACGAAGGCGTCGGCATCCCTCAGGTGATCGCCTCGGGCCAGGCAGCAGCGGCATCGCTGCGGTTGCTGGAGACAGCCGGCCCCGGAGACGAGCAGCCACGAAGACGTCCAGCCACGAGGTAGAGAGACGCAAGCATGAGCAAGCAGGAGAGAAGGGAACCGGCGATCGAGAAAAGAAGCGAAACCGCTTACTTCTTCTTGCCTGCGGCGGGAGCCTTGCCACCAGCGGCTGCGGCGTCGCCTTCTTCCTTCTTGACCTTCTTCTTCTTCATGGCGGTCTTCATGACCCGCACCTTGGGGAGGCCCAGAGGGCTACGGCCGTCTTCCCAACGCTCCTGCTCCTTGAGCTTGAGGATCCGCTCGCCGCGGGAGAGCACGCCTCGGGCGCTGGACGATCCCTTGCGAACGCGGAGGCTTTTGTCCATGGTCATCGGCTGGGATCCTTCTCGAAAACGGGATAGAGCAGCTGGCAGTCGGCCGGGAATGCTGCCCGATCCGCACCCCCAGAGATTAGAAAACACGTGTCCCGGCTTCAAGTCCTTCCCGGGAATCCCCGGCCGTCACCGCCGGGAAGGCCCCGGTAAATGGCCGTGGATGGCTCTTACCGCGTCACGCTAGATCGTAACCCCTGCGATCCGCTCGAGGAACTTCTCCATGGAGGGGGGCCGGTGGTCTGGCTCGGCCGCGATGCAGGCCATGATGGCGGTCGCCAACGCCGGTGGAATATCGGGCCAAAACTCGCGGATGTCCCGGGGGGGCGAATCATGACGCATGGCCGCCTTGCCGCCCGATGCCCGTGGCCATGGCATGTCGAGCGTGCAGATCTCGTACGCGGTCACGCCAAAGGAGAAGATGTCGATGCGTTTGTCGATGTGGCGCCGACGGACGACCTCGGGAGCCATGTAGCTCGGGGTCCCAATTCGGTTGCCGGGCTGGAGAAAGGGGGGTTTGTCGGGCACCGAAAGTCCGAAATCGAACAGTACGAGACGACCTTCTGGACACAGCATGAGATTTCGCGGGCAGATGTCCCGGTGGATGAACCCCGCCTGGTGCACCGTCGCGATCGCCGCCGCCGCCTGCCGCACGAGGTCGAGTCGCAGCGCCGGCGGAAAGGGCTCGCGGGCCGACATCACCGTATGGAGCACGGTGCCCGGAATGAACTCCAGCAGGACGTACGATTCGCCGGCAGTCGACTCCCCCCACTCCAGCGTCTTGGCGATGTTGGGCCCGATGATGCTCGAGCCGATTTCTCCCTCGCCGGGCTTTTTCAAACCACGGTAGCGGCCTTCCACAGGGGCGCTCTTCTCACTGTCGATGATCTTGAGTCCCAGCACCTGGCCTGTGCCGATGTCACGCACCTTGTAAAACTGCGACATCGTGCCGGTCACGCTCTCCCGCATCCGTTCATAACGGCGCCAGAGATCGACACGGGGCTTCCCACCAAAAAACCGGGAGAAGAATCCGGGAGCGATCATGGGCGGACATCTGGAGTGGGAGCTGCTCGCCGCGGTGCGATGCCGGCAGTCCGGGCAGCAAACTACAGGATACCACCAACGAAGCGCCGTGCGGGTGAGCACCTAGCCTCGGAAGCGTCGCGCCTTCTTCTTAGAAATTCCGAAAATTGCCGTCGTCTTCGCCACTCAGGCCTTCTTGAGGGCTGCCAGTTCGGCGTGCGCGGCGGCGAGTTCCTTCTCCAGCCGCGGCACCTCGGCGGGGTCGTCGGGCTGCTTCTTGGCGCCCGTCAACAGTTGCTGCAGCTTGGCGATCTTCTGCTGCAGCACATCCAGCCGTTTCTTTTCCTTCTTGTCCATCGAATGTGCTCCACTCTGGTGAGCCGGTCGGATGAGCCTGTCACATGGGCCACGCAGGTCGACAGCCACGGCTGGGGCATCACTGTGCCGGGACAGCCACCGGGGCGGTCGCCGGGACAGTCTCGGAGTCGCCCGCGCCGGGCTCGCGAAAGAGCGATCCTGCCCTCCCATCGCGATAGCGACTATCAGCTTGATCAACACCGTCATCCGCATTTCGGCCGAGTTCGCCGTCAACGCGTCGGCTGCTTGACGGCATGCCCACGCCGGCGCTTTCGATCTGATTCGGCCCCGTGTGGAGTTGCCTCATCCAGCCAGAGAGCAGCACGACGGCCAGCGACACCCCCAGTGTGACGGAGAGCCACTTGGCACGGTCGTTGCGCACCCACTGCGTGCCTTGCCCGCGGCCGACCAGTGCGCTGGCAAAGTAAAAGGCCACCATCGCCAGCAGGAACTTTGCGCCGAACAGGGCATGGTAGCTGGTCTGACGCATCCAGAAGCCGCCAGACCAGCCTTCTGCCTTGACCCGACCATTGAAAAGCAGAAAGTTGGCCAGGCCACTCGCCAGGAGCACGGTGATCGCCCCGATCACCCAGGGCAGCCAGCGGCGCCGGATCGCCTCGTGGATCTTGTCCCGGGTGGCGGTGTCGATCTCTGAGAGCGCCGGCACGAGGCCAAAGCGGGCAAAGACGAGGCCGCCCATCGCGACGATGGCGGCGAGGATGTGGGCCCAGCGGAGCAGGAGCAGGGTGGGGTCCATGTGTCTTTCCTGGGTGCGGGCCTTGGTGCGGTATCGTCAGACTGGAGAATCGTAACCGATGGGGAGCCCGCCCCCAAATGAGCCACTTTGATCGGCCATTTGTCGTCGCCGTCGCAGGGTGACTACAGTGCCGACTGCCTCGGTGGGCCACCGGCCTCCAGACCAACCCCCGCGAACCACACCATGCTCCCTGACGAATTCCCACCGGAGGTGCCGCCACGCGACGAATCAGACGAATCGATGGAGGACCTGCTGGCCGCTTTCGGGCACGGTCTGACGGGCGAGCAAACGCATACTCGTTGGATGAGGCTGGCGCTCGAGGAGGCACGGATGGCAGCGGCCGAGGACGAGGTGCCGGTGGGGGCGATCGTGGTGGCGGCCGGACGGGTGATCGCCAGCGCCCACAACCAGCGGGAGCAACTGGCCGATCCGACGGCCCACGCTGAGATGATCGCCCTCACGCAGGCCGCGGCGGCGCTGGGATCGTGGCGGTTGGAGGGCTGCACGCTCTACGTCACGCTCGAACCCTGCCCGATGTGCGCCGGCGCGATCCTGCAGGCCCGCGTGCCGGTCGTGGTGTGGGGCGCGGCCGATCCCAAGGCGGGCGCCGTCGAGTCGCTCTACCGCCTCTTCGAAGACCCCCGCTTGAATCACCGCGTCGACCACACCGGCCGAGTGCTCGCCGACGAATGCGGCCAGATCCTCAGCGCCTTCTTTAAAGGGAAGCGGAAGTGAAGTCAGCCGGCATCGCTAACGGTTCGGGGCTGCCCGTGCCCCGTCGCCGGACGCTCGCTACGGCCATCCATGGCCTTCGCTCGCTCGATGCTGACTGCGCTCCGGCATCCTGCCTGCGCTTGTCAGCAACGCCGGCTCTCGGGACACGGGCAGCCCCTCACGGATGATGCGGTCTGCATAGCGCCAGGCCCGGAGGGCCGGGTTAGCACCAGCAAACTGCGTTTGCCAAGAAAAAACGACACGAAGTCGTGTTTTTCGTGAACACCGATGCTGAGGAGCCGGTCGGGGGCACGCGCAGGAGTCCGGTGAATTCTGCGACTCACGAGCGATGCACGATTCGTCCAAGAGCATCCTGTAGCAGAATCCGCCGGCGACGAGCATGCCGCAGCCGGCGAACCAATGCGGCCCGTTAGCACCGGCGCACCGCTTGTCAGGATACGAACGCGAACGTCCGGCGACGGGGCGTGGGCAGCCCCGAACCGTTGCGGCTCGTCAGCACCAGCTCCCGGCAAGTTGAAAACTTGCCGCCACTCTTGGCGAAGCTACCCGCGCTTGTTGATCGGCTCGAATTCGCGGAGGGTTTCGCCGGTGTAGACCTGTCGCGGACGGCAGATCTTCTTCGTGGGCGAGTGGTGCATCTCGATCCAGTGGGCGATCCAGCCCGGCAGCCGTCCCATTGCGAACAACACGGTGAACATCTGCACCGGAATGCCCATGGCCCGATAGATGACACCCGAATAGAAGTCGACGTTGGGATAGAGCTTCCGCTCGATGAAGTATTCGTCGGCCAGGGCCACCTCCTCCAACTGCTGGGCGATGTCGAAGATCGGATCCCGCAACGAGAGCTTGGCCAGGAGTTTGTCGCACGTGGCCTTGATCAGCTTCGCACGGGGGTCGTAGTTCTTGTAGACGCGATGGCCGAAGCCCATGAGCCGGAAGCCCGAGTCCTTCTTCTTGGCGAGATCAACGTATTTCTTCACGTTGCCGCCATCGGCCCCGATCTTCTCGAGCATCTCGACGCAGGCCTGATTGGCACCACCGTGGAGCGGGCCCCAGAGGGCGGAAATACCGGCGGAGATGCTGGCGAAGAGGTTGGCGTCGCTCGACCCGACCATTCGCACCGTGGACGTGGAGCAGTTCTGCTCATGGTCGGCGTGCACGATCAGCAGCATGTCGAGCGCGTCGGCGAAGTCCGGATCGCAGTGGTATTCCTCGCATGGCACGGCGAACATCATCTGCAGGAAGTTTTCACAGTATGAGAGGTCGTTCCGCGGATAGATCAGCGGTTGCCCGATCGACTTCTTGTGGCTGTAGGCCGCTATGGTGGGGAGCTTCGCCAGAAGACGATGCACGCTCACCTCGACCTGCCGCGGATCGCGGACGTCGAGCGAGTCCTGATAAAACGTGGAGAGGGCGCCCACCACGCTGCCCAGAATCGCCATGGGATGCGCATCACGGGGAAACCCGTTGTAGAAGCTGCGCATGTCCTCGTGGATCATGGTGTGGTGCGAGAGCGCCGTCCGAAAGCCGTCGAGTTCGACCGTGTTGGGCAGCTTGCCGTAGATGAGCAGATAGGCCACCTCGACGAAGTCGCACTTCTCGGCCAACACCTCGATCGGATAGCCACGGTAGCGCAGGATTCCCTTCTCACCATCGAGAAACGTGATCGCGCTGGTGGTCGAGCCGGTGTTGACGAAACCCTCGTCGAGCGTGATGGCGCCCGTCGCGCTCCGCAGCTTGGCGATGTCGATGCCCTGCTCTCCCTCGGTGCCGACAACCACCGGAAATTCAGTGGTACGGCCGTTGATCTCCAGCCGCGCGGTGCCGTCCGCCTTGGCACCTGGCCACGGTGGAACGGAGGCGGCGGATGAAACGGGGGAGTTCTGTGGAGCACTCATGGGGCCAATCTCTCCTTGGCGATGGGGTAGCAGGAGCGCCAGGCGCAAGCATCCGCCGAAGACGGCAGTCTAGCCCGCTCGGCACGGGTCGGCAATCGCCGCGGAACCTGCGGCCGGTCATCACCGCGTCGTGCGGGGCTGGCTCGCGGTCTGCGCCGCAGCCTGCGACGAGCCGGCGGGCTCGTCGTCGAAGATTGTCCAGACGGGAGTGCGGTCGCGAACCGTGGTAAGGTACTCGTCCATCTGGCGTTTCCGACGTTCTTCCTGGAGTTTCCCGCGAATCTCCACCTGCGCCTCGATGAAGCCCACGCGACCGGCATCCGTTCTCTCGGTCACACGCACGATGTGCACGGCCGAGCCATCATCGAGAATCGCACTCAACTGGCCGACAGGCAGCGTGAACACCGCCTTGTCGACGACCTTCGACACGAGGCTTCCCTTGGTCGTCCAGTCAAAGCTGCCGCCGGTCGCCGCCGTCGGCCCCTCGGAACGGGCACGGGCGATGTCCGCGAAAGGCTTGCCCTGCATCACCTCGTTGCCCATGGCCGCCAGCATGGTCCAGGCCTGACCGCGAGGCCGGCTGGCCGTGATCTTCACCGTGAGCTGTTCGAACCGAACCTTGGCGGGAAAGTCATATTCTGCCAGGTGATTTTGGTACCAGGCGATCATCTCCGCATGCGGAATCTCCCCGTCATTGACCACCTTCTGCTGGATCCACTGCTGCGCAAGGGCCCGCTCGAAAAACGTCTTGCGGATGCGGTCAAGCGACTGTCCCCGCGACCGCAGGAGCTGGTCGTATTCGAGGCCATTGGACACGCCCGCATCGCTGACCAGTCGGGGTAGTTGTTGCTGGTCGAACGCCTCGTTGACCTTCTTCTCGATCTCCGGCAGGCGGTCCTCGGGAATCGTCCGACATGCATCGACGTAGACGATCAACGACTCGACGTGCTGTTTGATCACCTGCCGACAGATTTGCGTCTTCAGCTCGCGGATCTGCTCCGGCGTGAGCCCCCCCGAGACCTTGTCCAACCAGGCCAGCGCCGTGGGCGTGAGCAGGTCGCCCTCCAGCACGACCTCGGGGCCGACCCGGGCGACCACCCGGGCGTTGTCCAGCGACTGCATGCCCGCGGACTGCCCCGCGCCGGCCGAACCCGACGGCAGGGTCTCCTCGAAGCCGGCCTGAATGACACCCGACTTCCCCGTCGCCTTCGCGTCGGACTTTTTTGTCGGGATCTCTACCGGTTCCAGTGGCCCACCGGGATTGGGGAGGATGCTCGACAGCACATGGTTTTCCTGGCCTTGCTTCGACTCTCCCGTGCCGCCGGGCCAGCCCTCGGGCCGCGACAGCGCCTTGGGAACATGCGGCATCTGTCCCGGCCCGACCATGCTGCGGGCGGTGGGGGCCGACATGGCCGGCGGCGCAGTGCCGCCCGCGGCCGCGTTATCAAACGGACCTGAAAGGTTTTGGGCCGACGCGGCACCGGCGGCGAGCAGGACAACCGCGCAGCTTCCCCATGGAAGTCTGCTGCGGGCATGAATGTGGCGGCCGGGATGGAGCATCACGGTCTCGGTCGGAAATGTCCGGAAGACCGCCGAGCGGCCGGCGGTTACGTGCGCGGTTTGGTCGCGACGGGGCGGGGACTATAGGGACGTCCGCGAGCGGGCCGCAAGAGCGTCCTGACCGTTGCCAAGAGCCTGTCAGGATCGTCACAAGTCCGCTGGTCTAACGGTACCACGGCACTTTTTTCACCTACGACGCGCAGCGTCTTCCCCCCAGCCTGCCAGGCCACCCGCAGCCGTTGGATGGCCTGCGGGTCGTGATGGCCGATCATGAGCATGCCCGGTTGCCGGGTGATGGAATCGATGCCGTGGGCCGCGGCGGCGACCCGCAGCCGGGCAAACTCCAGCATCCTGGTCACCTCCACCGGCAAGGGGCCGAACCGATCGACCAGTTCTGCCGCCAGATCGTCGACCTGGCCTTCGACCGTCACCCGCGACAGCCGGCGATAGACATCGATCTTGGCGCGGAAGTCGGGGATGAAGTCGCGTGGCAGCCAGGCGGCGCCGGGCAGATCGATGGTCACCGGCGGAGGCTCGGCCGGCGGCATCGCCTTGAGACCGCGGACCGCCTGCTCGAGCAGCCGGCAGTAGAGTTCGTAACCGACCGTCGCGATATGGCCGCTCTGCTGCGTGCCGAGCAGGTTGCCTGCGCCACGGATCTCGAGGTCGCGCATCGCCAGCGAGAAGCCGGCGCCCATGCTGGTGAACTCCTGGATCGCGCGGAGCCGCTTGGCCGCGGTGCTCGTCAGCGTGGCGGCCTCGTCGACGAGCAGGTGGCAGTAGGCGCGGTGGTGCGACCGGCCGACACGGCCGCGCAGCTGATGCAGGTCGGCCAGCCCGTAGGTGTCGGCCTCGTCGATGAAGATGGTGTTCGCCCGCGGGATGTCGAGGCCGCTCTCGATGATCGTGGTGGCCAGCAGGATGTCGGCCCTCCCGGCGACGAAGGCCAGCATGACCTCCTCCAACTCCGACTCGGAGAGCCGGCCGTGCGCGATGACGATCGTCGCCTCGGGCACGATCTGGGAGAGCCTGTGCTGCACCTTGTGGATGTCGTGGATGCGGTTGTGCACGAAGAACACCTGCCCGCCCCTGGCGAGCTCCCGGTCGATCGCGGTGCGAATGAGCCGCTCATCCCAGCGGGCCACGCGGGTCTCGACCGCGATGCGGTTGGCGGGTGGCGTGGTGAGGTTGGAGATATCGCGGATGCCGAGCATCGCCATGTGGAGCGTCCGCGGGATCGGCGTGGCGGTCATCGTCAGCACGTCGACGCTCGCACGCAGCGCCTTGAGCCTCTCCTTGACGTCCACGCCGAATCGCTGCTCCTCGTCGACGACCACGAGCCCCAGGTTGGCAAAATGGATGTCGGCCTGAGCGAGCCGATGCGTGCCGATGACGATGTCGACGGTACCACGCGCGAGCCCTTCCAGCGTGTCTCGCTCCTCCTTTGCGCCGGTGAGCCGCGAGAGTGCCCGGATGGTGAAGGGGAACTCGGAAAACCTTGCCGTGAACGTGCGGCGATGCTGCTCGGCCAGCACCGTTGTCGGCACGAGCACGGCCGCCTGGGCCCCCGCCTCGGCCACCTTGAAGGCCGCCCGCATTGCCAGTTCCGTCTTGCCAAAGCCGACGTCGCCGCAGAGCAATCGATCCATCGGCCGCGGCCGCTCGAGGTCGGCGCGGATCGCCTCGATGGCCGTAAGCTGGTCCGGCGTCTCGTCGAAAGGAAACGAGTCCTCGAAGCTCCGCTGCCAGGGCGTGTCGGGCGGGAGGGCCACGCCGGGGCGGCTCTCCCGTCTGGCCTGCAGCTGGATCATGTCGGCGGCCATGTCGGCGACGGCCCGCTCGACCGCAGCCTTCTGCCGCTCCCAGAGGCCACCACCAACCTTCGCGAGCTTGGGGGCGAGCTTGGAGCCTCCCACGTATTTCTGCACCAGCTCGATGCAGGACGCCGGCACATAGACCCGCGTGCTCTCCGCGAACTCGATCTCGAGAAACTCTTCCTTACGGCCATGCTTTTCGAGCAGCTTGAGGCCCTTGTAGCGGCCGATGCCGTGGGCCACGTGCACGACATAATCCCCCTCGTGAAGATCGAGAAAGGTGTCGATCGCCCGCGATAGCCGCTGCTTCGCCGGCCGCGACGTCGCCACATCCTCGCGACGAAAAAGTTCCGCGCTCGAGATCAGCACGATCTTTTCGGGCACAAGACGGAAGCCTCCCGAGAGGTGGCCACGGGCGAAGTGCAGCCGGCCCGATCGCGCCGGCGCACACTCGGCCAGCAGCTCCCGGAGCCGCTTCTCCTCGGCATCGGTCGGCGCGACCACCCACACCTCCTGATCCTTGCCGACCGTTTCCAGTTCCTCGCGGACCCGGTCGAGCACGCCGGTGAACCGCTCCACGCTCTCGATGGCCAAGAGCGCCGTCGACTCCAAGCTCGACGGCGCCACGGCGGACAGCGTCACCGAGGGGAATCGGTAGATCTTGGCGAATACGTCGGCTGGATCCGCGACCGGCGACGAACCACCCGTCTCGGAGGCGGCATCGGTCAGGAGTTGGTGCGCTCGGGCTGCCTCCTCGGCAATCTCACTGGGCTCAACCAGGGCCCACCACGAACCTGCAGGCACGATGTCGGCCAGTTGTGTCCGCCGCGCCGGCAGGCCGCCCGTGCCCAATCCATCCCGCCCCCGTTCATCACGCACGAAGGCCGTGAGGTCGATGGCCTCAAGCGAGTCGACGCTCCGCTGGCTGACGGTATCGAAGGTGCGCAGCGACTCGATCTCATCGCCGAACAGTTCAACGCGGACGGGACGGGCCCAGTCGGTCGCGAAGAGGTCGAGGATGCCACCACGCCGAGCGAACGTGCCGGGAGACTCGATGGCATCAGCCGGCTCCCAGCCCCGCGCCACCAGCCAATCGACGAGCTCTGCCGGATCGAGCCTGCCTCCCACGGTGAGGCGGCGTGTGCTGGCCTGGATCTCGCGTGGGTCGGCCAGCGGAGACAGCAGGGCCTGGATGGTGGTCACGATGATCCGCGGCTGCTCGGTCGGAGGGCCGATCAGTCGCTTGACCAAAGCCAGTCGCTCCGCCGCAGTAGGATCAGCGGCTGAAGTCGCCTCGCAAAAGTCTTCCAACGCTGGAAGGAGGGCGACGGGGAACTGCGTGACCAAGCTGAGGTCGTCGAGAAAAAAATCGGCGTCGGCGGCGTGGGGCAGCACCACGACCACGAGGCCGGTGCCGTCGGTGCCGTCGACCAACGCCTGCGTGAGAGCGGCGACCGTCAGCGCAGACGCCGATCCCCAGGTTCCGCCGATCGTGCCGCCGTGTCCCGCTCGGAGACTGGCGACCACCTCGGCGAACCCGTTGTGCGTTTCGAGCGTGTCGGCAAGGCCGAGCAATCGCCCGGCCGGCCCTGAAACCGTGGAATCAGACACGCGCAACAGTGTAATGAAAAGCAGTCTTGGACGAGCCGGGGATCGGCGGAAGCTCGAGGAGCTTTTGGATTTTTCGCCCTGTCAAGGAACGCACAATCGCAACGCGTGGTGGCGAAAAAGCCACTGCGACGAGACTTCTGCCGTCCCCGGCGGCGACTCAACAGGCCCGGGGGAAGTTCGCCCCTCCAGGCACCGTAATCGGCAAATTCTCCGAAAAATCGACCCCTGACGCGGCGGGCCATTTTTCGTGTATTTTTGAGGGTAGCAATCCGGCTGCCGCCGGACCGTCCAGTCCACATCAGAGGAGCCCACCCCATGGCCACCGTCTCCCGACCCCGCGCCTCCGAAGCCTTCGTCAGCGGTGCCGACGTGGTTATTGAGTCGCTGATCCGCCACGGTGTGGACGTCATCTTCGCCTATCCGGGCGGTGCCAGCATGCCGCTGCACCAGGCGCTCACCCGCGCCGCAGACCGACTGCGAACGATCCTGCCGCGACACGAGCAGGGTGGCGGCTTCGCGGCCCAGGGCTACGCGAGGACGACCGGCAAGCCGGGTGTCTGCATGGCGACCAGTGGCCCCGGTGCGCTCAACCTCGTCACGGCGATCGCCGACGCGAAGATGGACAGTGTTCCGATGGTCGCGCTCACCGGCCAGGTGAGCACGAGCGTGATCGGCACAGACGCCTTCCAAGAGACGCCGATCGTTGAAGTCTGTCGCGGCATCACCAAACATCACTATCTGGTGACCGACGCCAACGACATCACCCGGGTGATGCGGGAGGCATTCCATATCGCCACCACGGGGCGACCCGGCCCCGTGCTGGTCGACCTGCCGAAAAACGTTCAGCTCGCGCAAATCGTGCCCGACTACGATGCGCCGATGAATCTTCCCGGCTATCACCCCGATGTGCGGAAGCCGCATGCGGAGCAGATCGCCCAAGTGGCTGCCGCCATCAAGCGGGCCAAGCGGCCCGTGATCTACGCCGGCGGCGGTGTGATCGCGGCAGACGCCTCCGCCGAACTCCGCGAACTCGTGCGACTGACGGGCATCCCGGTCACGATGACCCTTCTGGGACTCGGGGCGTTTCCGGGCGACGATCCGCGGAGTCTGGACATGCTCGGCATGCACGGCAGCGTGTACGCCAACCAGGCCGTCGATCAAGCCGACCTGTTGATCGCAGTGGGCGTGCGGTTCGACGACCGGGTGACGGGCAAGGTGTCGGAATTCGCCCAGCACGGTTTCATCGTGCACATCGACATCGACCCCTCCGAGATCAACAAGAACAAACTCGTCCACGTGCCGATCGTGGCTGACGTGAAGGAGACGTTGGCGCAACTCAACGCGATCGTGGAGCCACCTGCGGCGCCGCTCGACGCTTGGTACGCACAGATCAATGAGTGGAAGCGGGAGGATCCGTTTTCCTACGATCGTTCCTTCCCCGGCATCCTGCCGCAGCACGCCATCGCCGAGCTTTCCCGGCTCACGGCCGAACGCGACACGATCATCACGGTGGGCGTGGGCCAGCACCAGATGTGGTCGGCGCAGTTCTACAAATTCCGTCGCCCCAGGACATGGCTCTCCTCCAGCGGCCTGGGCACGATGGGATTCGGACTGCCGGCAGCGATGGGGGCCAAGGTCGCCCATCCAGAGTCGCTCGTTGTCGACATCGATGGCGACGGCAGCATTCTCATGAACATCCAGGAGTTCGCCACCTGCCACTGTGAAAACATCGCCGTCAAAGTGCTGCTTCTCAACAACCAACACCTCGGCATGGTGGTGCAGTGGGAGGACCGGTTCCACAAGGGAAACCGTGCCCACACCTACCTCGGCCCCATCGGGAACCCCGAATCCTCCGGGCAGGGCAACGGCATCTCGCCGGAGGCCCGCTATCCAGACTTCGTGCAAATTGCGAAGGGATTCGGCTGGCAGGCCGAGACGGTCGCGGACCGAAGCGATCTGGAGGCGGCGCTCATTCGGCTGATCGACTTCCCGGGCCCGGCGCTGCTCGATGTGCAGGTTCCCTACCAGGAGCAGGTACTGCCGATGATTCCGTCGGGCGGCACCGTCCGTGACCTGATCAAGCGGTAGCCGACCGCAGGGTCTCAGCTTATTGGACCGCCGCGGCCGGCGCCCCTTCGGCGGCAGCGGCCGCTGGTGCCGGCGGTTTCAGACCGACGAGAGCCTGCCGCAGCGTCAACTCTTCGGGTGTGGCATCCAGTTCCATAGCAGCACGCCGCAGCTTCTGGGCCAGTTCCACAGCCGCTGGCGCTGCCTCGCCGCCCAGCACGGCGATGCCACGCTTCGAATCATCGGTGAGTATGGCATCGGCGAGCACTGCCAAACGCCAGGCGGCCCGGCGGCAGACCTCCCGCGGAATCATTTGTTCGACGGCTGGCTGGCCGGACGGGTCGCCTCCCATCCCCGGCGGCATCATCCCCGGCGGCATCATCCCCGGCGGCATCATCCCCGACGGCATCATCCCCGGCGGGGCCTGGCCGGGGCCCCCGCCGTATTGACGATCGAGGATGAGCTTGTCCGCAGCCGCCACATCGCGTTCGAGTGCCAAGACAGCCACCGCTCCGATGGACTTGATGACAGCTGCCTTGTCGACCTTGGAGTCCGGGTCCGCGACAGCCGCCAGTGCGGCCGCAGCCCGCACACGGACATTGATCGATCGCTTGTTCTCGCCAAGAATCTTCACCACTTCTGCCGCGGTCGCAGGCGCGAGCGGCCCCAGCGAGGGAAGCATCGTCAGACACCGAGACGCCATCCAGTCGTTCTCGACGGCCGCCGATGAAAGCGTCGCATCCTGCGGGTCCTCTTTGAGAATCGCCACGATGGCAGGGACGGCCACAGCTGCCATCCGCTGCTGCTCCTCAACCACCCCCTTGATCGCCTCGACGTGCCTGGCAAGCCCCACGCACGCGGCAATCCGCACCGCTTTGGGCGACTCGGCGTTCGCAGCCGCCCGCGCGAGCACCACGGCAGCAGGCTGCCAGGGCTTTCGGTCCACGGATTGCAATTCGCCAATCAGCAGCATCGCATTGACCCGCACCACTGCATCCGCATCTTCCTTACCCGCGAGTGATTCCATGAACGACAGGCAGGTCTTGCCAGCCTCTTCCGCGGCCTTTTCGTTGGTGATGTCGGCAAGCAGATATTCCCGCAACCGCTTCCGGACTCGCTCGATCGTGGTGCGGTTGGCCTCGAGACCCAACTGCGGCAGCGCAATCTCCTCGAGAAATCCGCGGGCAGCCGCGTCGAATGCCCCGCCACCACGCATCGACTCTTTGTAGGTGCGGGTTTCCGCCGCGGACTCCACCTTCGCCCAGTTCGACAAGCGGGCATCATCGTCCTGGGCGAAGGCGCCGGCCGCAGTTGTCACCAGCACGCCAGCCGCCACGACAGCCGTGACGCGAAGCCTCTGGAAACAGCCGTTGGGCCACACGTGCTCGGAGTTGAAGAGGCTCATGAAGGCTGCCTTGACACTATTTTTTCGGTGCGAACGGATTGCCGAACGGTGAATCGCCGGGGCCCGGCTGCTGACCGGGGCCACCGGGGCCACCCCCTGCATCATCGGCCGGCAATGTGAATTGATACCGGTCGATATCCTGCTGAGAATCGGCCGAGGAGGCGACTTCGAACGTGCCGTCCGGCCGGAGGAAGATCATTTCGAGCGGTTCGGGGGGCGGCGTTGGCTTGCCTGTCCTTGTCTCCGCGCGATCCTCAAGCCTGCCACGGACGTCGAGAAGGACGCGATCAGTGACGATCGCATCCCCTCGCGAACGGGGATCGCCACGCTTATTTTGCGCCGGGTCCACGTTCGCGATGCCGCCGACTTCCATCAGCAGGCTCCGCAGAGCAAACGTGCCGGAGTTCTGTTTTTCGCCGAGGATCGACGCCAAAACCATGCCCCCCTTGAGCCGCTTGAGATCCTGCTTCTTCATCGGCTGTACCAGCAGTCGGGCACCATCGGGCACGACGACGGGCGTGGTGGCATTGCTGTCGGGGGATTCGAGGGTGGTCTGTTTGGCGATCGCCGCATCCACGAGGTGGCGGCCCGGTACATTCAGATTCGGGTTCCAGCACACCGTCTTGACCCTGTAGCGATATGTCCGCCCCGGCAAGACCGCCAGATCGATGAACCTGAACAGGCGGTACTCCGGCCCCTTCGCAACCTGCCCATCAGCACCGGGCATCATCCCGGCCATCATCCCGGGCATCATCCCCTGGCCATCAGGCCCCATCGGCCCAAAGCCACCAATGGGCGGCCCTCCAGTTGCTCCACCAAAGACATTCGTGTTCTCTGCGGCCTTCGCAGCCTCGGCCTCGGCCTGGGCCTTCCGGGCGGCAGCTTCACGTTGCAGATAGTCGCTGAACCAGGGATGCAGGGCATTGAAGCCCCAGGAGCTCTCTGCCAGCTGCGGCATAGGCATGCAGAATGGCAAGGGCGACTGCGCCGGATCCCGCCGCTCCAGTTCCGGTGGCAACAGGATGGGTGGCAAGAGCAGTTCGGGCTGAAGCCCCGCCCATTCGCCCGCATACCGACGAGCGATGCTCTTCATGTCGACTGGCGTCCACTTCTCTGCCGTTCCCGGCAGCACCTCGGTCCTTTCGACGCGGTAATTACTCCAGCTCGGAGTGTCGAGCATCGCATCGCGGAGACTGGCTGTACTGAACCTGCGCTCGTATTCCTGCTGCTGTTTGACGACGGGGATCAGGCCGGTGACGAGCACATATGAGACGATCTTGCCTTGAACGGCATTCGGGTCGGGCTGGGGCGGCATCAATCCCATATTCGGCGGCTGCGGCGGCATGGGCCCACCCCGACCACCGCCCCGCGGCGGCTTGCCAGGCTTCGGCGCGTTGTTAGCGTCGAGGTTGAGGGGACGGTCAGGAACCGGCCGATCGCCGACCGGCTTGGGCTTCCGCGCCATGACGGCAACGCCCGCGACGGCCCGCAGGTCTTCAATCGGCAGAATGTCGGGGCTGCTTCGCCTGGCGAGCTCTCCGAACAGCGGTTTGTTGAACACCACCTGTGGCGGCATCGGTGTGATTTTCGGCGACAGCCACTGGGCCACGGTGTCGGCGAGCCCCTTTTCACTGGTCAGTTCATCGTCCGGAGCGATCTTCACCGCCTCGATGTGCTCGGCCGTTGTCGCCGCATCGGCGACAATCGCCTCGGGCTGCTGCTCCGGCGTGGGCCGCATATTGCGGAGAGCCGAGACGCCGCCCCAGACCAGTGCACACGCCGCCAAACCGACCACGACGGCAACCAACTTCTCGCCGTGACCGAGCAGGAACGTCAGCAGCGCATCCTTGTTGAATGCAATACGGGGCGCTTTCATGACGCGATCCTCCTGCGCGTGGGCCGGTTCAAGGTCGCTGCCTTGGGTACCGGAGCCGGCTTTTCCGCAGCATCGGCAGGAGCCACCGCATCACCCTGCCCCGGCTCCAAGCCGACGGTTTTCTCGTTTGGCGGCGTCGCCAGACCAACGGTGCCGCGAAGTTCGAGGGTCACGTCGTAATACCTTCCGGCACCGGCCGGGCCGCCGAGGCCCCCATCCGGCATGGACGGCATGGACGGCATGGACGGCGGCGCCCCGGCCTGCCCCGATGTCGAGGCATTGATCCGAACCTGGCGGACATCGATGGGAATGGCAGAGGTCGCCAGTCCGACAAGCAATCCGTCGATCTGTCGCTGATCGATCACGACACGCAATACGAACGGCATCAGGTGAATCATCTGACTGTCGATCGCCGCCGCCAACTCGGTGGCACTCAGCGGCTTCCCCGCAAAGTCGACATAGATCCAGTTGCGCAGCGGACCGTCGGGATCCACCGGCGCTGCGGCTTCCTCCGGAGACATCGGAGCGGCCGAAGGACCACCGCGCTGAACGCCTTCGAACCGCGGGTTAGGCGGCCGACCCACGGGAGCCCCTGGCGCTCCCGGCGCCATCATGTCAGGAGGCGGCATCATCCCATCAGGATTCGCTTTCGCGACCATGCGAATGATCCGCCCGCCGTTGACGCCTCCCGGATTGTCTTCCGCCGCCGGATACGCGACGGAGAGTTCGTCGATGCGCGAGATTGCGGCATTGTGCGGGCCTGTGGCCGCCTTGTTGACGCGTGCGACCGCGTCACAGAGGAGCCCATAAACCCAAAGCTCTTCCTGGGCCAGCAGCACCTTTGCCGTGGAGGGCTTCTTGTCCCAGTCGAAGGTTCCATAGATCCGCTGCTGGTTTTCCGGATTCCACGTCGCGACATTCGGCAACACCTCCGGAACCACCCCCGCCGGTCCCATGCCGGGCCGCACCATATCTGGACGAAGCGGCTGCTGGCGGACCTGCGCCTGCCCTGCCCCGTTGATGTCCCCCATGGCCTGTTCCACACCCAAGCGTGCCGGTAACTCCCGAACCAGCGTTCGCACATTGTTCTGGTAGCGCTCGAGCAACCGCGGAGACAGCTTGCCGTCCGATTTCAACGACTCCACCGCCTTCACGAAATCGGGCCCCAACGATTCGGGCCAGACGCGGAGCGACCGCTGGCTGTCCCAGAATTTCCGCCACTCAGCAAACGTTTCCCGCTTGACACGCATGGTGCTGGTGTCGATGTCGTTGGCCCACGAGGTGTTGGGATGCTGGGGGATGCGTCGCACACTCTGCAACGCCGTGAGATGCCCCTTGATCTGCTCTCGCACGGCCTCGATCTGCGTGGTCAGCTTCCCTCGAGCGACGAACACCAACGGCAGCAACACGAACGGCACCACGATCGCCAACAGCCAGAAGTGGTGCCTGGCGAGCATCGCCACAAATGGACGAGCCGTGTCCGAAGCGGAAATCTTGGCCATGATGGTGACGCTTGCGAGCGATGGAGGGGTCGTGCTGGATAAAAAGACGCGAGAACGGGCTGGATCACTGCCCAGCCGCAGTTGGAGACGAGGCTGGTGGAGCCTGTCCGGCGGGTCGCGGCTGCCAACAAAACTGCAGTACGAAGTCATACCGATGGAGAAACAGTTCCTGCGGATCCTGCGGCAGAGTGGGGTCGCCCCCTGGTTGGGGTGGCATCGGCATCGCCGGCGAACCGCCGCCTTCGCTCAGGTTGGCGATGGGTATCCGCACCGGCTTGATGGGAGACGACTCAACAATGATCGGGAAGCCGATGCCCAGGTCGGACAAACGCAACTGCTCTCCCGCCAACGGACCGGTAGAAACAACGACCTTGGTATCTTTGCCCATCAGATTCTTGACAAGCGTTGAACGCAGGAATTGCGCACCTTCCAACGGCTTGTGGCGTTGTTCGTTGTGGAAGTGATGGCCCCGCAACTCGATGACCCAGCCAGCACCGGTGGGGCCGGCGGCGTCGTCCTTCTTCGCCGCCTGTTCTCCGTCGGGGGTGGCCGCATCGGCGGCCGGGGCGTCCGCATCGGGCTGCGGGGCCTGCGCTGGCGGCTCGCCGTTGCCGTCCGCCTGAGCAACCTGTCCTTCAGCCGCCTCCTCCCCGAGGTGGGTTTCTGCCCACTGCGGCTTGAGGCTGCCAAACCACTGGGCGAGATCGGGTGAATACTGGCAGTCCATGGAATTGATGTGGAGTTCCTTGCGATCGGCTGGATTCTCAGGAATCTTTCCCTCTTCATCACGGGGCAGCAGCGACTGCACCGCCCGCATCATGTCGAGCGACTCGAACCGCTGGTTCTGCACCCTTGCCAGCCACTGCTGCTGGGCAATCGCCGCCGCCTGCCGTTCGCGGACCTGGCCGATGGCCGCCGTGGCGGCCGCCGACTGATTTTTGACGGCGTCAGCCTTGCCGAATGCGGCCGCATAGAGGTCAGGGGCATACGCCGTCCAGGCGGCAAACATCCCGAAGAAATTGATCATCGCGGCAGCCAGCAGCCCGACCAGCGCCCCCACGGCCCAAGGCTTCTTCGATTCGATGATGCGATCGCGGACGATCTCGTCCGGCAACAGGTTCGTGCCGATCGCCGCGACGTTCGCCGCCTGCAGCGCGAGCCCATAGGCGGTTCCGAACGCGAGTTGATGCTCCTTGAAAGCAGGGGTCGACAATACCGCCGCCCCCTCCAAGGCGTTGAACTTGTCGAGCCGCTGCACATCGAGTTGCAACTGTTGGCCGACGAAGTCGGCCAGCCCGCGGAGCTTGGTCGCATTTCCCATCAGCAGCACCTTGCCGATGGTTGCCGTCCGATCGGTGCCTGTGAAGTAATTCAGCGATCGCTGTAATTCCGAGGCGAATTCGTTGAACACCGGCTTCATCGTCTTGAAAACGGCCTTCGGGTCCTCCGCCTTGACGGCATTCCGCTTCAGGTTTTCCGCCCTCGAAAACGTGAGCTTCATCCCCTGCACGAGCGACTTGGTGAAGTTGCTGCCGCCCGACTGAATACTGCGCTGCCAGATCCGTCGTCCGTTGGTGACCACGAGGTCTGTGGAGTCCACTCCCACCGACACCAGCGCGATGGAGGGGATCGGCTGGTCGGGGTCGATGGTCGTGAGATCGGGCAGTTGGTCGAATATGGCCATGTTGGCCAGTGCGATCGGGGCCAACTGCAGGACGTCGACATGGATGCCCGCCTGCTGAAGGGGCGCCAAAGCTTTGAAAACCTGCTCGCGTTTCATTGCAAACAGGGCCACCTCAGCATCGAGCACGAACCCGCTGTCCTCCATCCCGCCGGCCAGCCGTTGCCAACGCCAGACCACCTGCTCCAGCGGAAACGGGATCTGCTGCCGAGCCTCGTACTTCACGATGTCGGGAATCTTCTTGGACTCGATCGGCGGCAGTTTGATGAACTTCGAAAGACCGAGACTGCCGGGCACCGATACGGCGACTTTGTCCCCCTTCAGGTCGTGGCGGCTGATGAACTGCTCGAGCGCCGACTGGACCAGTTCGATGGGGTCGGCCTCGGGCTGGCTGAGAATCATCGGGTATTCGATGTACTCACACGCGACGGCCTCGAGCTTCCGTGGCTCGGCGGATACGCGGCACCGCAGCGCCTTGAGGGCGCACTTGCCGATATCAATTCCCCACACGTAAGAACCACTGGCCATGGCCGTTACCAGAACATCCTTGGGGTGCGAATCGACCGAGACCCGGAAACGCATCAAACGCTTCCCTACCAACACTTTACGAGTGATGTGCGCGGAGTGTCAAACGGGCTTCGTCCCCGGCCCCCCGGGCGGCAATTTTTAAAATTTGTCCGGGAGTTGGCCAAGCCCGGGCCGACGGGTGGCGGTCGCATGTTCCGCGCCGCCGGGACGGCCATCCGGGCTTTCCGATTTCCGCTTTCCGCTTTCGCTAAACTCGCCCCCATGAAACCGGACCGCATCACCGTCTCCCTCCCCTGCCATTCGCTCCATGATTTTCCGACGTGGCTGGACGAGGCGGAGGCCGATGCCCTGCTGTCAGCCTGGACGGCGGCCTGGCACCCCTGGCTGATCGCCACCGCCGGCGACATTCCCCGTTGGGCGAGCGTCGATCTGCCGCCGACTGATCAGGCCAGCCTGGGCATCGTGCCCGCCCCCTGGGACGACCGATTCGCCGCCCAGGCCGACGTGGTCTGTACGGCCGGATCGTGCTGGGTTCGCGGCGTCACGGGCCGGGCGAATATCGTCGCCGCCGCGGCGGCAGCATTGGCGGGCGATGATCCGGTCGCGGAGCCGCTCCCGGGCGGGATGCTGGCGGACGACTTTCAGGCCCTCGGCCTGGCCACGCTGCTTGCCGAGGTGCTGGCGCAGCGGATGCGTTCGTCATCGGCACTGGCCGAAACCGGCTTCGCCGACGCGGCCGTCAAGGCGGCCAGAGAGGCGATCGCCGGAGACGACGAGGCCGCCCGAGCAGCCCTGAAGGAGTGCTACGGGTTTCTTGAGTCGACACGGGCGCACTACTATCCGGTAGATGTCTGGCTCCTCGACATCGTCCTTCTGGCGGAATCCACACTCGGCGACTCGCTCGATCGGGAGCTTCGGGCAACGGTGCCCATGGCACTGGTGGCCACCGGTGCCGTGATCGAAAAGCTTGCGGCCCGCAATACCACATCGCTGGCCCGACTGCGGGAGCGATGCAACGACGGCACGATCGCCCCGGCGGGCGGCCGTTATGACTCGCAGCCGCTCGATGAGTGCACGCCCGAGGAGATCGTGGGCTCGTTCGAACGCGGCCTCGCGGCGTGGCGCGACACCGTGGGCACGACCCCTGTCACGTATGCCCAGCAGACAGGTGGCTCGTCGGCGATCCTGCCGCAGGTGCTCACCAGCCTGGGCTTCACTGGTGCGATCTGGACACTGTTCGACGGCACCCCGCTCCCTGATCCGGGCGGCAGCCGCATCCGTTGGGAGGGCAGTGGAGGGGGCTGCATCGACGGCATCGCCCGGTCTCCACTCGACGCCCGCTCCGCCCAGACAATCCTTTCCCTCCCGGAACGGATCGGCGACGCCATGGATCACGACCACACCGCCGTCATTCAGTTTGCCCACCACGCCGGCACCGCCAGCCCCTGGTTTGACTGCCTGCGGCGGATCGGCGCCGTCAGCACCGTGATGGGGACCTTCGTCACGCCGCCCGAGTTGTTCAGCCGCACCGCAGGGGCGGGCACGGTGGTCTCCTTCGAGCCGGATGCTTTTCCCATTGGTCTGCCCACACCGGATCGTGTGGCATCCACAGGGGGCCGACGGCCCGACCCCGTGGCCGCCCGCGTGGCCGCGGCCCAGGCTGAAGCCCGCCGGATCATGGCCGCGCGTGAGCCACTGCGCGATGTCCTCGATCAACCGCCGCCGCCCGCCGATGCACTGTCACCAAGGACCGCGGGCCAGAGCGACCGCTCCGGCGGGATCTTCACGGCACTGTTCAGCACACGCCAACGGGCCGATCAGGACCTCGTGCTCGAACATGCCTCATTGCGGGTTCAGGTGCACCGCCAGACCGGAGGTCTGCTCTCCGTGCGGCGGCCCGCAGACCGGGGCAATCGGCTGTCGCAGCGGCTGGCCTTGCGCACAACCCGTCCGGCGCCGCCGTCCGGCCACGCGTGGGAAGACGCGAGCGAGCGTGCCGTCTATTCGGAGATGCAGGCCGACTCGATCAGGCGTGTGCCCGGAGCCTCTGGACGCGGCGAGGCGATCGAAAGTCGCGGCCGACTGCTCTCCGCTCAGCGACTCGAGATGGGTTCGTTTACGCAGCGGATCGAACTCATCGACGGGCTGCCTCTCGCTTTGATCGACGTCACGGTGCGGCTCATCGAGCCTCTCCAAGGACCGCTCTTTGAAAACCACGCAGCCTGCCGCTTCGCCTGGAACGAAAACGAGGACGTCGACATCCGCCGCAGCCTGCACACGCAGGCGATCCCCAGTGAACGAGGGCGATTCACGGCTCCGTGGTTCATCGAAATTGGCCGTCATGACGATCGAAAGGAACAGGTGGCGATCCTCACTGGCGGGCTCCCATGGCACCTCCGCTCGAGTCCCCACATGCTTGATTCGATTCTCCCACCGCAGGCACTCATCCAGCCGACCACGACATCCGAGGGGAGTTCTGCATGCCGGCTTGCGGTGGGGATCGGCCTCACCAGACCCTGGGATGTGGCGGCCGCCCTGCTGGCCGATGCGTCGCCCGCCTCGCTCCGTGCGGCGGCGGTCCAGCCCGCGGTGCCACCGAACGTGCGGCTGACGGCCGGGCCGGTGCGGCATGAAGGAGACCGGCTCGTGGCGGCGCGGATCAGCCTGCTCGAATCGGCCGGCCATGCGGGGGAAGTGCGGCTGGAATTGGCCGCAGATGTGGCCCGGGCGGTTCCGTGCGACGCCCGCGGGAAGAGCCTCGACGGCGACGGTTCGACCGCGGACTCCGTGGCCGTTGACGGACGGGCGATCACCCTGTTTCTCAAGCGATACCAATGGCGTCACCTCGAAGTGGAGTTTCACCGATGATCATCACACTCGACGGGCCGGCCGGGGCCGGTAAGAGTTCGGCGGCACGGGCGTTGGCCGCCAGGCTCGGCTGGTGCTACATGGACACGGGGGCGATGTACCGGGCCGTGGCCCTGACGGCACTCCAGCGGGGCGTAGCGCTCGACGACTCGGCCCGTATCGCGACGCTCGCCGAGGAGATTCAGATCGAGTTTCGTGATGGTCGCGTCAACGTCGACGGCCGCGACGTGTCGGTTGAAATCCGCACGGAGCGGATCACGGCGGCAACTCGACCGGTGGCCGATGCCCCGCCGGTTCGCGAGGCAATGAAGCGGATCCAGCGCCGCATGGCGGAGGGGATCGATGTCGTCACCGAGGGCCGCGATCAGGGCTCGGTGGTGTTTCCGCATGCGGAGTTGAAGGTGTTTCTCACCGCCTCTCCCGAGGAGCGGGCCCGGCGACGCCACCGCGAAGAGATTGGCCGCGGCCTCGCGACGTCACTCGAATCGGTGCTTGCATCGCAGTCGCGCCGGGATGACGGCGACTGCTCGCGGCCGGTGGGCGCACTGCGGCAGGCCGACGGCGCGGTGCTCATGGAAACCGATGGGCTGTCAGCGGACGAGGTGGTGCAGCGGCTGGCCGCCATGGCCGAGGCATGCCGTCACACACGGGGGAATCCATGAGCGATTCCCAGGAGCCAGCCGCTCCCGAAGCCCGCGGTGGAACGACTGCCACCGCAGGCCACAGCAGGTTCGGCCGCTGGCTGTATGACCTGCTCTGGGTGCTCTGTCGCACGCTGGCGGTGTCTGTCTTCGGATTCCGCGTGCGGTTCGCCGAGCCGCTGCCACAACACGGCGGGCTGCTCGTCGTGTCGAGCCATCAGAGCCATCTCGATCCGCTCCTGCTCGGGCTGGCGACCGATCGCAGGCTATCGACCCTGGCCCGAAGTTCGCTCTACCATTTCAAGCCATTCGCGGCGGTCATCACGGCGCTTGACGCCGTGCCCATCGATCGCAATGCATCGATGGTGAAGACGATGAAGTCCGTCATCGGTCGACTTCGCGATGGCCGCGCCGTGGTGATCTTTCCGGAGGGCACCCGAACCGCTACGGGACGGTTGGGCGAAATCAAAAGTGGCTTCGCGCTCCTGGCGAAGAAGGCCGAGGTGCCGATCGTGCCGGTGGCGATCGTGGGCGCCTACGAGTGCTGGCCGCGCACCAGCCTGCTGCCCGGGCCGGGACGGATCCGGCTGGAGTTCGGCACTGTGATTCCGGCTGCCGAGATCGCCAGGCTCGACGAGCGCGAAATCCTCGAACGCTGCACGGCCCAGATCCGCCAACTCGACGCCAACGCCCGCCGCCTCCGCGCCGGCCGCGGCGTGTCATGAACGCCGCTACCCAGCACCGCCGACAGACTTCCCCGCATCGCGGGGAGACGCCACGCCCAGCTGCTCCCACGGTGGCGTGTCGTCGAAATGGATCTGCGGCACCGTCTTGATCGCGTGCCGCAGCGCCTGCTCCCAGCTGGAGCGAATCTCACCGAGCGCCGGATCGCTGGCATCGAGACGGCGATAGCGTTTCACCGAGAGGTCGTCGTTGGCATACACGAGCAGGTCGATCGGCGGACCGACAGCCACGTTTGAACGCATTGTCGAGTCGAGCGAGATAATGGCGTAGGTCACAGCCTGATCGAGCGTGGTTTCCCCGAAGCGGATGCCACGGTCGAGGATGGGTCGCCCATATTTGCTCTCACCGATCTGCAGGAAAGGCGACAGCCGGGTGCAGCGGAGGGGGTTGCCCTGTGCGTAGATCAAATAGAGCTGTGGCAACTCGCCGCGGATCTGCCCGCCGACGAGCAGATTGACCGAGAAGTTGATGTTGTCCCGCTCCATGAATTCCCGGTCAAGCGCCCCGACCGCGCGAACCTGTTGCCCAACGCAGCGAGCGGCCTCGTAGAAGTTGGCGACGCTGGCGAGGCCGTCGCCGGCGCGAAAGTCCTGATCCAGCCGGGTCATCACCGACTGGGTCAGCGACAGACTGCCGCTCGAGAGAATGGTGAACATCCGCTCGCCCGGGATCACAAAATTGTGCATCTTGCGACAGACTTCCACCTGATCGATCCCCGAGTTTGTCCGTGAATCGGAGGCCAGCACGAGCCCCTGCTGGGTACGAATTCCGACGCAATAGGTCATCGAATCCTCTGATCCCGTGGAAAGTGGCTGGACAATGGCGCGGAACTTGCTGTGACTCTAGGTCACAGATGACGATGTGGCTCGCAGACTAACGGACAGCGTGTTTTCGTCAAGGAATGAGGCGGAGGATAAAGGCGGATGAGTTCCCACCAGGCCGCGGCCGCTGCCCTCGATTCGGGCACGGAGTGCGCGATTTCCGCGCAGGAGGGCCTGTTCGCCGGCTATGAACTCGGCGCGGCCTACGACGAAATGATCGGCGGACTGCGGTCCGGCGAGCCGGTGCCCCGCCCCCACTATCAGCCGCTCCACGAGCGGCTGCTGCAGACGAGCCCGGAGGATTTCCGCCGCCGCAAGGCGATGACCGATCTCTCGATGCGACAGGACGGCGTCGGCTTCACGGTCTACCGTGCCGAGGAGGGCATCGAACGGGTGTGGCCGATGGACCCTGTGCCGCGGATCATTCCGGCCGCGGAATGGCGGCAGATCGAGGCCGGCCTCACCCAGCGGATCAACGCACTCAACCTCTTTCTCTGGGATGTCTACCACGAGCAGCACATCCTGCGGGACGGCGTGGTGCCCGCCGGGCTCGTGCTGCAGGGAGCCTTTTTCCGCCGCGAGTTTGTCGGCGTGAATGTGCCGCGACGGATCTACATCCACATCTGCGGCACCGACCTCATCCGGGCCGCCGACGGCGAATACCTCGTGCTCGAGGACAACGCCCGCACGCCGTCGGGCGTCAGCTACATGCTGCAGAACAGGCAGGTCATCAAGCGGGTGTTTCCGTCGCTGTTCAACGACTACGACGTGCTTCCCAACGACGACTATCCGGCGGCGTTGCTCGACGTGCTGCAATACATCGCGCCGCAATCGGTGTCGCAGCCGACGGCTGTCCTGCTCAGCCCGGGCATGTACAACTCCGCCTACTTCGAGCACAGCTTCCTCGCCCAGCGGATGGGCATCGAACTGGTCGAGGGCCGTGACCTGCTCGTCGACGGGAATCGCGTCTTCATGCGGACCACCCGCGGACGCCAGCGGGTCGATGTCATCTACCGGCGGATCGACGACGACTTCCTCGATCCGCTCACGTTCCGGGCCGACAGCGCGCTGGGCGTGCCAGGGCTCGTGAATGCGTACCGCGCCGGCACGGTGGCGCTGGCCAACAGCATCGGCACGGGGATCGCCGACGACAAGGGGATCTATCCGTTCGTGCCCGACATGATCCGCTACTACCTCAAACAGGAGCCGGTGCTCAACAACGTCGAGACCTTTCGGCCCGAAATCCCGGCACACCGCAGCCACGTGCTGGAGAACCTCGAAAAACTCGTCGTGAAGCGGGTCAACGAGTCGGGTGGCTACGGCATGCTCGTCGGGCCGGCCTCGACGAAACAGCAGCGGGAGGAGTTTCATCGCATGATCGCGGCGAACCCGCGTGATTTCATCGCGCAGCCCACGATCCAGCTCTCCACGCACCCCACTTTCGTCGACGGCCGCCTCGAGGGCCGCCACCTCGACCTGCGGCCGTTCGTGCTGTGCGGCGAGCGGGTCACGGTCACCCCCGGTGGCCTGACTCGCGTGGCCTTGCCGAAGGGGAGCCTCGTCGTGAACAGTTCTCAGGGCGGCGGCAGCAAGGACACGTGGATCCTCGCCGACAAACCGTCCGCCAGCCCTCGGAACGAGTGAGGCCTCGCATGCTCAGCCGGGTTGCCGACGCGCTGTTTTGGATGAGCCGCTATCTGGAGCGGGCGGATCACGTCGCGCGGGCGGTTGATGTCACGTTCCAACTCGACCTCGACCTCCACGGTGTGCTGGCCAACCCTGTGGAATTGGAGTGGAACGCGTTGTTGTCGCTGCTCCGTCAGCCGCCGCCGCAGATCCGCGATGGCGAGCATCCCGTCGGTGCGGTGCAACGCTGGCTCCTGCTCGACCTGTCCAATCCCGGCAGTGTGATGTCCTGCGTAAACCGCTCCCGGAACAACGCGCGCAGCATCCGCGGCTCGATCAGCCCGCCGATGTGGCGGGAACTCAACAAGCTCTACTGGCGGCTCTCCGATGCCGGTCTGCCGGCGCGGGTGGCGGAATCACCGCACGACTTCTGCGAAGAGACGCAGATCGGCGTGCTGCTCTTTCACGGCGTGTGCGAGGCGACCGTCATGCACGACGAGGGCTGGCACTTCATCCAACTCGGCCGGCACCTGGAGCGGGCCGAGAAGGTGCTGCGCACCCTCGATTCGAAGTTCGGCCTCCTCGAACGATCCGAGGCGGCCGACCTGCCGATCAACAACCTTCAGTGGGGCGCCGTCCTCAAGAAGTGCGCGGCCTACGAGGCCTACCAGCGGCTCTACATCAGCCGCGTGGAGCCGGAGCGGGTCGTCGAGTTCCTGCTCACCAACGCCGACTTCCCGCACTCGGTGCGGTTTTGCCTGGCGCGAATCATGCAATCCCTCACCGAAATCAGCGGCAGGCTGCCCGATCGCTGCGACGATGATGTCGTCCGCACCGTCGGTCGCCTGCTCAACGATCTGGTGTATCTCGAGGATGCCGCGTTCGACGGCGAACGGTTGCACGCGTTTCTGGGCAATGCCCTCTCCCGCTGCGCGAGAATCGGAAACCTGCTCCAACAACAATACGCCCTGCAATAACCGGCGGCAGGCCCCCGGCATGGAGACGCTGCGATGATCCTGGAGATTCAACACGAGACCGAGATGGAGTATTCGCAGCCGGTGAGTGAATGGCTCTGTGAACTGCGAATGGAACCGGTGAGTGATGCCACGCAGCGCTGCCACTCCTTCCAGATCAGCGTCGGCCAGCCGGTGACCCTGTGCAATTATCTGGACGGCTTCGGAAACCGCGTGCATCACTTCAACCTGCTCAAGCCCCCCACGTCGCTGCGGATCCTCGCCGCCAGCGTCGTCGAGACGGAGCATACGGGCATCGGGCCGATGGCCAGCCAGACCACTTTTTCTGCCGAGTGCACCGCTGACGGCTGGCACCTGCCGCTCGAGGCGCTCGACTACCTGCCGCTTCGCGGGCCCGCACGAGCCACGCCGCTCCTGGACCCGGTGCTGACAGAACTGCGGCCGATGCCGAGGATGCGGGTCGGCATGTGGGTGTGCCAGGTGGCTGAACACATCCGTGGGCGTTTCGAGTATGCCAGCCATGTCACCGACGCCACCTCGCCGATCGACCATCTCCTGACCCGCGGCAAGGGGGTCTGCCAGGATTTCACCCACCTCATGATCGCCGTCCTGCGGTCGTTCGGGGTGCCGGCCCGCTACGTCAGTGGCTACATCCACCGTGAGAACAAGGAGTCGCAGAGCCACGCCTGGTGCGAGGTATGGCTGCCCGATGTCGGCTGGACCGGGTTTGATCCCACGAACGGCTGCCCCGTGAACGGCCATTTCGTGAAGACGGCGACGGGGAGGGATTTCACCGATGTGCCGCCGAACAAGGGCACCTACCGCGGTGCCGGCGACGAACGCATCAAGGTGCGTGTCGCCACGCGCACGCTCGACCGCCTGCCATCCCTCTCGTGGCACGATCAACTCGCGCCGCTCGATGCTCCCGTGCACTCCGTGCTGCGAACAGCGCCGGTGTATGACAGCGAGGAAGAGGCCCAGCAGCAGTGACGAGCGCCTCGGGCATGTGATGCCGGTTGATGGCTACAGCCCCGCCAGAGCGAGCAGTCGCTCGGCGACGTCGGCCCGCGTGGCGGCAATGATCGGCATCGGCTGGCGGATATCGTAGGGCCGTCCATCGACGCCCCAGTACACGCCTCCTCGCTCCTCGACCCAGAGCTTGACCGGCAGAACGTCCCAGGCCATCTGCTTCGGATGGGACGCCGAGTTGTCGTGAATCACGGCCAGCCGCCGTTTGGTGCCCAAGGCGAGGCTGGCCATCGAGTGCGGCATTCGGCTCTCGATCGCCATGGTGTGGGCCCCGGTCCGCAGGCTGTCGTGCAGTTTCACGAATGTCGGATGCGATCGACCGCTGTCGCTCTGCGGATTGAAGAGCACGCAGCCCTCCTTCAGCGTGCCCATCGATGCGAATCCACCCGCCGGTAGCCAGCGGTATCCGTCGGCAGTCGAACGGAGGACCACCGCCCCGACACCACGTTCAGCAATGGCGAGCGTTGTTCCATCGAGCGAGAGCATCGCGGACATCAGCGGCTCCCCGTGCTCCAAGCGGGCGACCATCGGGCCACAGAGCGCCGTCTCGCCGCAGATGGAGGCCGTCGTGCCGTCGAGCGGATCGATGAGCCAGGCCTCGGGGAGGGCATGCAGATCGGCGGCGGCCGGTCCCTCCTCGGAGATGATGGCCATCTCGCGAATGGCCGTGAGCGCCCGGGTGAGATGCCGGTCGAGGCTCATGTCGAGCGCCGTCACGTAATCCCCGACCGATTTTTCCTTGATCGGAGAGCCGTCCGTCTCATTGGCAAGCCCGTCGGCGGCTCGGTCGGCCACGGCCGCGTCGTTTTCCAGCAACGCCTTGTCGGTGGCTGCGATCACGGCGCCGGCCAGGGCAAGCGCTCCAGCCGACACGAGCCGATCGGCATGCGCCGCGGTATCGATGGCGTGAAGCAGTTCGGAACGGCACCGCAATCCAGATCGCATGTTGAGGATGTCCCGGATGAGAGACGTGAGTCACGGCGGACGGGCGCCACGAAAGCTCGACAGAATGTAGCCTCCGGCGAAAGATCCGTGTGCCCGTCCCCCGCTCTATGGCTGCGGAGCGCGGGCCCGCTTGAACGGATCAATCGTGCCGCCGCCCGGGCCAGGTGGCGGTGCATTGGATGACTGTCCAAACGGGAGCAGTTTGGGCCATTCGAGATTCATGCCGGGCCACGGCGGCGAGGCCGCCGGCGGGCTCGTTGGAACGGCTGCGGGAGCCACGGCGGCCACTGGGGGGACCGCAACAGCGGCCGGGCCTGCCCCCACACCGGGGAGCGGCGCAGGCACCGGGTTGGGGAGCGGCGCGGGCGCGACACCGGGGCCGGCAAGGAGGTCGCTCGGCTGCGGGAATCCCGCGGGCGGGGATCCGGCCGGCTGAGGCACAGAGACAACTGCCGCGGGAATGCCGCCGGCAGAGCGTTCCAGCACGCGCACCGATACATCGTCGATCCGCGCTTCGCCCATGCCCGTGAGCGCGAACGTCACGGTGAGCGGTTCGTCGGCGGCATCGGCAGGGACGATGCGGTAGAGCACCAGTCGCCGCCATGCCGATGTCATGCCCACGCGTTCTGCGAGGGCGGGACCCCCGAGCGAGTCAAACACGAGCAGTCCGTCCACGCTCCCCTTGATCGGCCGTGGCACCCAGACACGGGCCTGGATCTCGAGCAGCCTGCCGGCCGGGACGCGAATCGCGGGCGATGTCACCCAGACCGGCGGCGTTTCGACCACCACGGGTGTTTCATTGACGGACGTCGGCTCCGCTTTCATGGTCAGACTACCGCTGCCGACGGCGGGCTGGGAGCGGTCGATCTCGACGGCCGTGCGCAGAGACTGCTGTTCAAGGGCGAAATGCCGCCAGCCAGCCTCGGCGAGGTCCTCGATGCGATCCATGCCACCGCCGGCGAGCAACTCTGTCGCGGGAGCGGTGGCAGCGAGCGCGTCGATGAACCGCCAGTGTTCGGCCAGCGTGGCGTCGGACGTGGAAAGCGGACTGGCCACCATCGAACCGGTGGCCAGCACGCCGCGTTCCCACGCGAGTCTCTCCACCTGCCCTCCAATGGCCGCGGCGCGGCGCAGGCTCTCGATCACCACGACCGGATCGCCTGCCGCCGCATCGGCCTGCTGCATGTCACGTTGGGCCTCGGCGAGCATCGCGGCCACGGGCAGGTTGCCGAGCGCCGCGGGTGGCAGCCGTCCGAGCAGGCTGGCATCGTCGGCCAGAACGCCTACGGCCAGCGCCCGCGCCGAGGCCAGTTCGAGCGGCATGAGTCCGCGAACGCGCTCCTGCACGTGCGCCGTCACTGCGGGATCGCCGCTGAGCAGGATCAGCGAGTGCGCCCGAAATGATTCGAGCGTGATCGAGATTCCGCCCGTCACCCGCTTGTGCCGCAACGGTCGCAGCCCCCCGGGAGAAACCTCCCAGGCCTGATGCGCCTCGGGCACGCCGGGCACCAGCAGGGTGAGTGGCTGCGAGTTGCGAGGAATGTCGCCGTGATAATGCCTGGCGACGATCTGCGATCCCTGCACGCACCGCCAGGCGACCACCATCCGCGCCCTCGCCGCCTCCAGCACGACCGCCTGAACCTCGGGATCGCTCGACTGCGCCGCCGCCGCAAACCGCCCCGCAGCCCCCCAGGGTTCGAGCAGCTTCAGCTGCAGGTTCATCGAGAGCGATGCTGCCGCGCGGGCCCGCGACTCGTGATCGTCGCCGTCGATCCGCCTGGTCGACGAGAACAGAATGCCTCGCGTGCCCGCCGACACGGCTGCCAGCGACGCCAGGCAAAGGCTCTCCGGATCGACCGACAGCCCCTGTCCACCGATGCCTGACAGCGCCGCGGCCTGCCGCGATGTTCGTGGGTCGATCTCGGTCGCGAGCGAGGCCAGGATCGGCGTGCCTGGCCTGGTGAGCCGGGGCCGTTCGCGAAGCCAGGCCAGATAATCGAGGAGTTCGAGGCTGGTTCCCAATACGGTGCGACGGGCCACGAGCATGTCCACATGCCGCGAGACGGCTCGCAGCCCCGAGTCGGCAGCTGCGATCAGCGGTCGGCTGCCGCGGGAATCGCACGTCCGCACGCGCCGCACCCGTTCGGCGAGCTGCTCCATGTCGGTTTCCGCCAGCCCGCTCCCCATGTCCCAGAACAGCACCCGGTCCCAGCGGGCGGAGAAGCTGGGGAGCGAGTCCACATCGCGGATATCGATGTCGGGGAGATCCGGAGGCGGGGAGACCAGCCAGACGCCCGCCTGCTCCGCTTCGGCAAGCAGGTCGGCAGTCGCCGGCGCCGACAGCCGGACGCAGTTGAAGCCCAGTCGCGCGATCGTTTCGAGCGGTTCTCCGTTGTGATCGAGGCTGCGTGGAAAGAATGGCAACCCACCCACCTCCAGCACGCCCCGTGTCAACGCCGCCGTTGGGGCAGCCAACGCCGCCGTCGGGGCCACCGCCGCTGTGGAGGCGGCCGCCTCGGTGAAGGCCGCCTGCCGCACGGGAAGTGCGGCACCAGGGTCGGAGGATCCCGCGGACGGGGCCCGCGGTGCCGTGGCGGGAATCAGCCCCTCCACGTGCAGGTCGTCGATGGCCAGCTCGTAATGGCCCGGAGCTGAGTAGAGTTCGAGGACGAGGTGCGTGACCACGGCGCCCGCGAGGCTGCCAGCTGGACCGTGCTGGGCGCGGAGCGCGGAAAGTTGGCGTTCCAGTCCGGTCACGATGTCGGCTGCTTCGAGGAACTCCCAGCGGTCCGGATGGCGGGATGCTGTGCCCTGCACCACGACATGGATCGGTTGCCCGGTCTGCCGCGACGGAAGGTTGGGCAGTGCGATCCTCACGCCGAGCCGAATGGCGGGGCGATTGGCGCGCACCCAGACAGCGGCACGGAATTCGTCGATCACACTTGCGGCGCCGATCGGAAGCTGCAGCCGGAGCGTCGAGCCCGTGGCAGCGTCGAGCACGAGCCGTTCGCCAGCATCGCCCCGATGGGCCGCGTCGCGTTGGATCGCGTGGCCGCGCACACGTGGACTACAGTCGGCATCGGCAAGTGACCAGCGGGGTTGTCCGCCCTCGAATCCCTCCTCGATGTCGACGGCCCATCCTCTGGGCGCCCAGGTAAGCCAGCCAAGAACGAAGAGCATGCAGCAGCCCACCGTCAGCAGGGGATGACGGGCTGGCGGCGGCGGCAGCGCAGGCGGACAGGGCATGGAATCTCCACGGGGCCGTTGCGGACGGCAGCGGCGACCTCGAAGCCCGGGTTTGTAGCACCCGGTACGACGCTGGCTCCAGAGAGATGCCAACTGCCCTGAACGAGCCAACCGCTGCCTGTTCACACACACTGCGACCCGTAGACACCAGCCGTTCTTCTCCGTTCGACCGGTTTTGCCGTCTCTCCCGAAAAATCCGCGCCGCCGAGGAAAAGTCTGCCGATTTTCACGATCCGCTGGCCGGAATCGACGACAGGGGCATGAACATTCAGTTAGGATATCCGTAGGTTCCTTCGTCGGAGGTGTACCCGCCCGGCCAGCGATTGGAAGCCTTCCCCGCCCTCCCCGCCTTCCCTGCCTGCCCCGCCCTTCAGGCCTCGCGTTTCGTATCCCGCCAGGTTTCTGCCCATCATGAAGCCGTCGACGGCTGATGAACTCGCCCACCGCCTGGAGCAGCTGGATCTCGTTCAGGCGGCGCACCTCGATGCGATCTGGAGCGAACTCGGGGGCCACAACGTGCCTGTGCAGGAGTTCGGGTCGGCGCTCGTCCGCCACGAACGGCTGACGGGCTATCAACTCGATCGGCTCCTGCGTGGCGAGGTCGACGGGTTGTTCTACGGCAGGGCCAAGATCTTCTACCAAGTGGGGGCTGGATCCTTCTCGCGGGTGTATCGCGCCATCCACGCCGACAGTGGCCGCATTCTCGCCGTGAAGGTGCTACGCAGTCGCTACAGTTCCGATCCCGACAAATGCCAGTCGTTCCAGCGCGAGGGGGAAATGGGACGTCTGCTGCGGCATCCCAACATCGTCGCCATCGAGGACGTCGGCAGGGAATATAACTCCAGCTACATCACGATGGAGTTCGTCGAGGGACAGACGCTGCGGGAATTGGTGCGGGTCCGCGGAGCCATCGACCTGCCGCGGGCACTGGGCATCATTCACCAGTTGGTAGAGGGGCTGGAGTACGCCCATCGCCTCGGCGTGACCCACCGCGACATCAAGGCCTCCAACGTGCTCATCTCTTTCAGCGGGCAGGCGAAGCTCGTGGACTTCGGTCTTGCCGGCGGCGACACGACGGCGAGCAAGGCTTTGCGTCGTACGGGACAACCCCGAACCGTCGACTATGCGGCCCTGGAGAGCATCGGAAAGGTCAAGGACGACAGTGTTCGGAGCGACATCTATTTTCTCGGCACGGTCGCCTACCTGGCGTTGTGCGGTGTATCGGCACTGACAGAGTCGCGAGATCGCGCCGTCCGCACCGATCCGCGTCGGTTCACGGGGGTCGAGCCGCTCGCCTGGCGGGCCCCGGAAATGCCTCGTGATGTCATCGACCTGGTCATGCGGATGATGCATCTCAATCCGGAAGAGCGCTGGCAGTCGGCGCTGGAGGTGCGGCGGGCCCTCGAGCCGTTGGTGGCCAAATATGCGACCGCGGTCGATGTTTCGGTAGCGGCCAGTGCCAATGACCCCGTCGAAAAAAAGACGGCCGTCAAGAAAGCGGCTGCACAGGCGGCGGTGAAAGGGACGCTGATGTTGGCGGAGGCTTCACCGGCAGAGCAGGCGGAACTGCGCGGTTTCTTCAAGCAGCTCGGCTACAAGGTGCTGCTGACGGAAAACCTGCAGCGGGCGCTCGACAGGTTTTCCGCGTCGCCACCGGCTGCCGACTGCCTCCTGATCAGCACAGCGTCGTTCGGAAGGGCCGGCGTGGAGGCGTTCAACACGCTGCCCCAGAATCCCTTCCTGAGAGATGCTCCGGCGGTGCTGCTTCTCGATCCCGCGCAGCCTGAACTGGCGGGGCTCGCCAGGGTGGACGAACGTCGCAGAACGGTCACGGTGCCGTTGCAGACGGCCGAGATGACCGAGGTGCTCACCGCCCTCATCGGATAGCCGGCTGTTTTCGTGCGGCTATATGTAATACATCGGCTCGTTCACGGCGCGGGAGCGTTCAACGAGGTCGGCAAACGTGATGCTCCGCAACGTGTCTGTCTCGGCACGGGCCGCCTCACGCCAGGCGTCGAGGAGGACGTTCACCGTTCGCGATCGTCCTGCAAGGTCGGCCGTGACGGCTGTCAGGAGCTCATCGGGCCCTTCGATCACGCGAAACACATCCTCCAGCGTGATCTCCGCCGGCGACCTGGCCAATTGGTAGCCTCCCGCGGCGCCCCGGGTGCTGGTGACCACCCCCGATCCCTTCAGTTGCAGCAGGATCTGCACCAGAAACCGGGAAGGCACGCCGTGCGCCTCACAGATGGAGCGAATCCGCACCGGTTCGCCGGAGGTCCACTGGCGAGCGAGTTCGAGCACAGCGATCGAAGCGTATTCGGTCTTCGCGGAAAGTCTCATCCGGATCCTTTTGAATCGCTCCAGAATCACCGGCCAACATCAATGATCAATGATCACGGGAATGGAGACCGCACTCTGTCTTGGCCGTGCCACTCCAGCGACCTGCTCGTTCATCCTCGCCGAAGCTGATGGCCCTGGTGCATGGCCAGCAGCCGATGGAGATGTAGCCCTGATCATGCAGCGGGTTGTAAGGCACATCCTCCCGCACGATTGCATCCCAGACCTTGGCTTTCGTCCAGTTGGCCAGCGGCGAAATCTTCACGACGTCGAACTTGTGATCCCAACCAACGATCGGGGCGGCCGCACGGTCCGGACTCTGGTCACGGCGGATGCCGCTCATCCACGCATCGAAACTCGTGAGGACGCGACGGATGACGGCGATCTTACGGTCGCCGCAGCAGCGGCTGGGATCGATTTTGTATAGCGGGCCACCATGCGCCCGTTCGTATTCCTCCACCGTCGTTTCCGGCCGCTCGAGCGACACATCGATGCCATACCGGCGGGCGATGCGGTCGCGGAGTTCGAGCGTCTCGTTGAACTGATAGCCGGTGTCGAGATTGAAGACGAACGTTTTCGGGGCGATGGTTGCCAGCCAGTGAATGATCAGACAGCCTTCCGGGCCAAACGCCGTGGCCATCGTCAGTCGCTGTCCATATCGCTCCACAGCCCACGCGATGATCTGAGGGGGCTCGAGTCCTTCCAGGGAACGACTGGCGTGAGCCAGATCCTCGAGCACCTCCGGAGAGACGCCGACAGACCGCGATTCGATGGCGTTCAATCCCATGGCGACTGCCCGCTGACAGGAAAACGGTGAGAGGCAGGATTCTGCACTGACTGAATCCTGCATATGTTGCCCAACCAGCTTAACAATAGGCTTTTGCTCGTGAAGTATCGACCCTTTCGCCGCGAATAACGCACGAATAGCCCGCTGGTACCGGAAAGTTCGCCATTTTCCCCCGGCCTGCCGCTCTCCCGGGCCACCCGGGGGGCGGGTTTTGGCCCCCCCTTCGAAAGCGGATCGGAAAACGGAACAATGGCGGGTAGTTCCGGGACATGTCCGTTTGGCAGGAGCGTGGAGCATGGCGAGATCCGTGGCATTGGCGATCGACCTGGGCGCGTCTGGAGGGCGGGTCGTGTCTGGAGCCTTCGACGGGAGGCTGCTGGAACTGGAAGAGATTCACCGGTTCGAGAACGGACCGGTCTCGATGGGCGGCGAACTCGTCTGGGATCTGGTGCGGCTCTGGCAGGAGGTGGTCACCGGCCTACGGGCGGCCGCGGTCAGGCATGGCCACGCGGTGCGGAGCGTCGGCGTCGATACATGGGGCGTCGATTTCTCCTTCCTGACTGCTGACGGCGGCTTGCTGGCCAATCCCGTCTGCTATCGCGATGCCCGCACCCAGGGGATGCTCGCAGCCGCCGAAGCGATCGTGCCCCGCGACGCGATCTTCGCGGCGACCGGCCTGCAGTTCATGGAGTTGAACTCGCTCTATCAACTGCTCGCCCTGAAACGGCAGCACCCAAGCGTGCTGGCGGCAGCCGACCGATTCCTGATGATTCCTGACCTTTTTCACTGGCTGCTCTCGGGAGAGCGATCCAACGAGCGCACCAACGCCACGACGACGCAGTGTTTCGACCCGCGCCGCCGCGACTGGGCTTTCGACATGCTCGATCAGTTCGGGCTGCCGCGGCACGTTTTTGGCCCACTCATCGAACCTGGTGCAGACCTCGGGCCGCTGCGTCCCGACGTGGCGGCAGAGACGGGGCTGTCGGGCGTACGGGTCGTGGTGCCCGGCACCCATGACACCGCCAGCGCCGTGGCGGCGGTGCCTGCACTCGAGCCCCCCTGCAGCCGGCCGGAGTGGTGCTACGTGAGCCTCGGCACCTGGGCGCTCGTGGGCGCAGAACTCGATCAGCCGCTCGTCACGCCGGAATGCCGTGCCCGTAACTTTACCAACGAGGGCGGCGTGGGCGGCACGACCCGACTGCTGAAGAATGTCTGCGGTCTCTGGCTCGTGCAGCAATGCCGTGCGAGCTGGCTGCGGGCCGGCCAGGAATGGAGTTGGGAACAACTCACGGCATTGGCGGCGGAGGCCACGCCGCTGGTCACGCTCGTCGACCCCAACCACCCCTCCCTCGTGGCGCCGGCCGACATGCCGGAGGCGATCCGCAGCCTCGCCCGGAGTGCCGGGGAACCAATTCCCGAGACGACCGGTGCCGTCATCCGCACAGCGCTCGAAAGCGTGGCTGCCGCGCTGCGCAAGACGCTCGAGGAACTCGACGAACTGCTCGGCCGTCGCGTGGAGCGAATCCATGTCGTGGGCGGCGGTGTGAAGAACGCATTGCTCTGCCAGATGATCGCCGATGCGACGGACCGCCCCGTGGTGGCCGGGCCCGTCGAGGCGACCGCCATCGGCAACCTGCTCGTGCAACTCGTCGCCCACGACGGCGCGGTCGATCTCCGCCACGTGCGGTCGGTGGTCCGCGACAGCTTCGAACTCGCCCACTACCAGCCACGGGACGCCGCCCGCTGGAACACCCGCCTCAGCTAGTGCCATGACGTAGCCGGGGGATCGGCGGAAGCTCGAGGAGCTGTATTCCCGAAAAACACGACATCCTGTCGTTTTTTCTTGGCAAACGCAGTTTGCTGGTGCTGCGCTTCGCATCCTGCGAAGCAGTCGTGTAAGGAGAAAAAGCCACTGCGACGAGCCCCTCCGCCGTCGGACCGGCGGACACGTTTTCGCTGCCGTCCACCGGCGGATTGGGCCGCTCGACTTTCTATACGCCTTACTTCGGCAGGACGCTGACGACGATCAACGACACCAGCGACACCACCACGAGGACGGCCGCCCAGAGGGCACGGGCCAGCCACTGCCGAGCCCGGCGCGAGTCCTGCTCGTGCCGCAGGCGATCCATCTCCCGCCTGCGTTCAACGCTGGCCTCCGCCGCCAGCACGAAGAACTCGTTGCACTTCGGGCAGACCACTCGCTGCCCCAGCATCGCCTGAGTGACCTTCAGCACGTGCCCGCGGGGACAGGGGATGTGCAGGGAGTCGTCGTTGGCCGCCGCGGGCGTTCTGCAGATGGGGCAGGCGTTCCCGCCCGCCTCTGACACGCTCGGTCCGCGATAGCCGCAGATACAGGAGATGGAAGCACCCATGCTCCCAGTCTATCAAGCCGCCCGATGTTGCGAAGCCGGCTTCTTCGTGGCGGTGCCGTGCTCGACGTGCACGATCGAATCGGCGAGAGCCAACGTGCTGGCTCTGTGGGTGATCATGATGACGGTGCGATTCTCCACGTAGCGGGCCAGCGATTCGTGAATCAGCCGCTCGCTTTCCACGTCGATCTGGCTGGTCGCTTCGTCGAGCACGAGAATCTCCGCATCCCGGAGGATCGCGCGGGCCAGTGCGATCCGCTGACGCTGGCCGCCCGAGAGACGGAAACCATTGGGTCCGACCATGGTGCGATAGCCGTCTGGAAATTCGCTGATGAATTCGTGGGCGTGCGCCTGCTCGGCGGCCGCGATGATCTCATCCTCGGTGGCATCCCACCGCCCGTAGCGAATGTTGTAGAGGATCGATTCATTGAAGAGTTCGGTCTGCTGCGTGACCAGCGCGATGCGGCGCCGGACATCGTGCAGCGCGAGGTCGGTGAGCGGCACGCCGTCGAGCAGCACGTCTCCGCCCGTGGGGTCGTAGAACCGGCAGATCAGGTTGATGAGCGTGCTCTTGCCACCACCGTTCGGGCCGACGATCGCCACCCGCTCGCCGAACCCGATCGACAGGTTCACGTTCTTGACGACAGTATCGATGCCGTCGTAACTGAACGACACGTTCCGCAGGCTGATCTCCCGGTGCGGCGAGGGGAGCGTCTTCGGATTCGCCGCCTCGCGCAGCTTCGAGGGATTGTCGAGCAGCGGGTAGAGGGCCTGCGCGCCGACGACGCCCATGTTGAGGCCGGTGAGCACACCGGAGAGTTTCCGAACAGGGTCGCTGGCGCCGATGAGCATCCCGAAGAAGACCATGATCCCCGGCACGGTCATCGGGCGATCCGTCATCGTGATGCCGAAGATCTGTGTCTGCTGGTTGATCACCAGCCAGGCTCCGACGGCGATCGACGTCGCCACCATGCCGATGCCGAGAATCTCCGTGATCGGATTCGCCAGGGCGAAGTAGAAGGTGTGCCACATGCCGGTGCTCAGCATGTCGCCCGTGCAGTTGCGAAAACGCTGTCGCTCGAAGTCCTCCATCGTGTAGGCCTGCACGGTGAGAACATTATTGAGCGTCTCCAGCAGCACGTGATGGAAGCCCTTGGACCTCGAAAGAATGTGCTTCGAAACATTACGGATCCGGCGATTGAGCCAGACCATCAGGAAGCCGACGATCGGGGCGAGCGTCAGACAGGCAAGCGTGAGCTGCCATGAAATGCAGAAGGCTCCGGCGAGGCAGGCGAAGATCTTCAGCGGCTCCGTGACGGCGCCGCCATAGACGGCCGTGATGCCTCCGGCCAGCATGTCGGTGGTGTGGGTCAGCTGCGACATGAAGCCGGCCGAGCCGTGCCGCATGAACTGGGCCCTGTCGAGTTCGATCGCCTTGTCGAACACCCTCAGACGGAGATCGCGGCTGATGTTCATCGCCACCCACCCCACCATCATCGTGCCGGCCAGCATGAAAACATGCTTCAGGAAGGTGCTGACGACGATGAGTCCCACGACCAGCAGCACGGTCTGGAACGGGTCGGTCGGCAGAAACCGATCGAGCCAGGGCGCAAGCTTCCGCGCCGAATAGACGACCGCCTCGTCACCACGGCGGTTCAGGACAAGCGTATCGATGCGGCTCCGGGCCTTCATGCCCTCGGCAGAGCCGAGGGAATCGGAGGCGAGGGACGTCTCCAACGCAGAGGCCTCAGCGATCGCGGCCGAGATGCGGTGCTCTGCGTCGGAGAGCCGGCGGCCGTTCCACGACTGCAGGGACTCGCCGTTCAGGGTCACCTCGATGACCGGAAAGAGCGCGGCGATGTTGGCGCCCCACAGGCCGGCGACGCAGGCTGAGCAGAGGAATGCCCCCAACAGAAACGGCCAGCGTTTGATCGCGTCGCGCAGAGCGCGGAGGAATTGATTCATGGACCGGAACTTTCGGCATGCCTGGAGAGAATGTTCCTCAAGCATCGGAACGACCGCATCTGCGACCCCACCACGGCCCTCACGAGGACGGCGCGGGGAGGATGCACAGGGGCGGGCAAACTGGGGGCTTTGGCCAGTTGCGCGATCCCATGCGGGCGGGGAGGATAGAGATCATGCCCCGGTCACACAAGGCGAAGTTGCCAGACAAAACAGCCCTCTTCCAAGGCATTTGCAGACGGTTCCGATGCCGGCTCAGCGGCGACCGGACCGAAGTTCGGCGGCCAGCAGGGTATTGGCGAGGAGCATCGCCACGGTCAGCGGCCCCACCCCGCCCGGCACTGGGGAGATCCAGCCGGCCACCTCCCGCACAGCGTCGAAATCGACGTCCCCAACGAGTTTGCCCGTGCCGTCCGGCCCCACGATCCGGTTGATACCGACATCGATGACCGCAGCCCCCGGCTTCACCATGTCGGCGGTGACGAGCCGCGGCCTGCCGACGGCGGCCACGAGAATATCGGCCTGTCGGGTCACGGCTGCCAGATCAGCGGAGCGGCTGTGACAGATCGTGACCGTGGCATCGCCGCCCGGCCCACGTGATGCCAACAAGAGCGCCAACGGCTTGCCGACGATATCGCTGCGACCGACGATCACCGCGTGACGACCGGCGGTCTCGATGCCGGCATCGATCAGCATCCGCTGCACGCCGGCGGCAGTACACGGCACGAATCGGGGCCGCCCCTGCGACAACAGGCCGGCGTTCTCGGGATGAAAGCCGTCGACATCGCGGTCGGGCGGCACGGCATCGAGCACCGCGACCGTGTCGACACGCTCCGGCAACGGCAGCTGCACGAGAATGCCATCGGCAGGGCCATGCTCGTCGCGGGCGATCGCAGCCACCAGGGAGACGAGTTCGCCGGTCGTTGCCGTGGCCGGAACTCGGACCACATCGGAATCGATCCCCACGCGATCGGCCGCCGACGCCTTGCTCTTCACGTAGGAGCCACTCGCCGCGAGGTCGCCGACGAGGACAACCACCAGCCGCGGGCGGCGGTGGAACATCGTCACGAACGTGTCGACTTCGCTTCGCAGCGAGCCTTCAATCCGGGCCGCGAGCGCCCGGCCATCGAGCACTGCGGCTGTCATGATGGCTGCTCACTCATGTACATCATCCGCAGTTGATGCTGGATCTCTTCGAGCACTCGTCGTTCGTCTTCCGTGAGGTTGCCAGCGGTCTTCTGCTCCAGCATCGCGAGCGTGTCGATGAAGTGCCGCGCCGTCGGGAGGTTACGGTGTGCCTTTCTGGTGATCGGATTGGGAATCCTGCCCAGGGCCATCAACGCCTGCGTGAAGAGGGTATGCGCGAGAAACTCGAACGTCGGCGGGGGGGCCTGCCCGGCGCTTGAATCACCAACTGCGGAATCCCCGACTGCGGAATCATCAGCGGAGACGATCTCGTCGGCCGGCTCGTCGTGGTTGGCTGCGTTCATGCTGGTGCTCCTCAGGTCAGGCCTCGGCCACCCACGCACTGCCGGCGTGCCGCTCCACAGCGGCAGCCACGAGTCCGGCGAAGAGCGGGTGGGCAGCCGTGGGCTTACTCTTGAATTCGGGATGGAATTGTACGGCGACGAACCAGGGATGGTCGGCAAGTTCCACGATCTCCACGAGCGCGCCATCGGGGCTCGTGCCCGCGATCACGAGCCCGGCCTGCTCGAGTTGATCCCGGTATTTCGGGTTGAATTCGTAGCGGTGCCGATGCCGCTCGGAAATCTTCCGCTGGCCGTACGCCGCAGCAGACTTCGTGCCCTCGGCGAGCACGGCCGGCTGGGCCCCCAGCCGCATCGTCCCCCCCTTCTCGAGCACTCCACGCTGCTCCTCCATCAGGCAGATCACCGGATAGGGGGTGTCGCGGGCAAATTCCGTGGAGTGGGCCCCGCTGAGGCCGGCGCAGTTCCTGGCGACGTCGATCACGGCGCACTGCATCCCCAGGCAGATGCCGAGGAACGGCATCCGCCGCTCCCGCGCGAAGCCGATCGCTTCGACCTTGCCCTCGACCCCCCGCTCGCCGAAGCCGCCGGGCACGATGAGGCCGTCGAAGCCGGCGAGCAGTCGCTCGGCCCCTTCGCGTTCGATGTCCTCGCTCTTGATCGGTTGCACCCGAACCTGCGCGCGGTGGGCGATGCCGCCATGGTCGAGCGCCTCGTAGATGCTCTTGTAGGCATCGCGGTGCTCGGCGTACTTGCCCACCAGGGCGATCGAGATCTCGTGCTCGGGATTGCGGAGACGGTGGAGCAGGTCGTGCCACTGTTCCAGATCAGCCGGGCGTGCCTGCATCCCGAACCTCCGGAGGACGATCTCGTCGATCCGGTTCGACTGGAGCGACAGCGGCACCTCGTAGATCGAAAAGTCCTTGTCCCGTTCCTCGATCACCGCCTCGATCGACACGTTGCAGAACAGCGCGATTTTTTCGCGATCAGACACATCGAGGGCACGCTCGGTGCGGCAGACGAGCACGTCGGGCTGGATGCCGATCTGCCGCAACAGGCCGACGGAATGCTGCGTCGGCTTGGTCTTGAGCTCACCCGCCGCCTTCAGATACGGCACGAGCGTGAGGTGGATGAACATGCAATTCTCGCGGCCCACCTCGAGCGGAATCTGGCGGATGGCCTCCAGAAACGGCAGGCTCTCGATGTCGCCCACCGTGCCGCCGATCTCGGTGATCACCACGTCGGTCTCAGCATCGCCGAGGTTGGTGATCATCTCCTTGATCTCGTTGGTGACGTGGGGAATCACCTGCACCGTCTTCCCGAGAAACTCGCCTCGCCGCTCCTTGTTGATCACCGACAGGTAGATCTGGCCGGTCGTGTAGTTGCTCCGACGGGTGAGAGGCGTGGAGGTGAACCGCTCGTAGTGGCCGAGATCGAGGTCGGTCTCGCTGCCGTCGTCGAGGACGTAGACCTCGCCGTGCTGATAGGGGCTCATCGTCCCCGGATCGACGTTGATGTAGGGGTCGAGCTTCTGCATCTTGACCCGCAGGCCGCGGGCCTCGAGCAGCATGCCGATCGAGGCGCTCGTGAGCCCCTTGCCCAACGAACTGACGACACCGCCGGTCACGAAAATATGCCTGGTCATTGCCACGAGCTCCTTCCCGTCCGCCGGTTGTCAAAGCCTCCTGGCGGCCGCGCCGTCGCAGTGCCGCGACCGGATTGAACCAGCCTCGCCGCGGTCGGTCAAATGCCCGACGTGCCGAAGGGGAAAGCAGCGATCGGCAGGGCCGCAGAACGGTGCGCCCAGCCACCGGCATCGTCGCCCGTCGTGGTGTAGATTAGTGGAATGAACCCTCCTGCCATCGCTCGTCCGGCTGCCGCCGTGCCGTCCACGTCAAATCTCCGTATCCGCAGTCTGGAGCCTCTGGTGCCCCCGGCCCGGCTGGCGGCCCTGCTGCCGCTCGACGAGGCAGCCACCCGAACGATCGTGGAAGGCAGGCGGGTGGTCGAACGAATCCTTGCGGGAGAGGATTCCCGGCTCATGGCGATCGTCGGCCCGTGCTCGATCCACGACCTCGACGCCGCCCGCGACTATGCCGTGCGACTGTTGAAGCTGGCCGAGCGGGTGCATGACCGGCTGCTCGTCGTGATGCGGGTCTATTTCGAGAAGCCGCGGACGACGGTCGGCTGGAAGGGTCTGATCAATGACCCTCACCTCGACGATTCATTCGACGTGGCGACCGGCCTGCGGCTGGCCCGCGGGCTGCTCATCGAGATCGCCCGGATGGGGCTGCCGACGGCGACGGAGTTCCTCGAGCCGATCACACCGCAATACATCGCCGACACGATCGTGCTCGGCGCCATCGGCGCCCGCACGACGGAATCACCCACGCACCGGCAGATGGCCAGCGGGCTGTCGATGCCGGTGGGGTTCAAGAATTCCACCGATGGCTCGCTGCAGGCCGCCGTCGATGCGATGCAGTCGTCACGCGCCTCTCACAGTTTTCTCGGCATCGACAACGACGGCGGCACCTGTGTCGTCACGACCACCGGCAATCCTTGGGGCGTGCTGATGCTTCGCGGCGGTCGCAGCGGCTCCAACTATTCCCCCGAGATCCTCCACGAGGCCCGCGCGAAGCTGGAGGCGGCAGGCCTGCCCGCCTGCGTGATCGTCGACTGCAGCCATGCCAACTCCGGCAAGGATCATCGCCGACAGTCGATCGTCTGGCGTGACGTGCTCTCGCAACGCGTGGCCGGCGACCGATCGATCGTGGGGATGATGCTCGAGAGCAACATCCGTCCCGGCAGCCAGCCGGTAAGCAGCGACCGCTCCCGACTGCAGTACGGCGTGTCTGTCACCGACGGCTGCATCGGCTGGGAGGAGACGGAGGAACTGATCCTCGAGGCCCACGCCCGGCTGGCGTGAAGCCGCTCCGGCGAGGCCGTGCATCGCGGATTTCGCCGAATCCAAGCCATATCCCCCAGCTCACGCCGGGGGCTTTTATGAACCCCATAAAAGCCCGGAGCGTGAGCGATGGCATCGCGCGGATTCGGGTCCCAGAACTGCCGTCGACCGGGATGGCCCCCGCAGGCTAGTCTCCGGGCCTGATTTCCTCGCCACGAAGGGATACGCCATGCAAACGATGACTGCCAGGTGGTTGTACGGTTTCTTGGTCTGGTGTGTGGTGGCGTGCGGTGGCGTGAGGCCTGCCGTGGCCCAGCCCATGGCCGGTGAGCAGGAGATCCAGACCGTCGTGACTGCCCGCCAGTCGCTCGACCAGTTCTTCACGAATCCCGGCGAGTCGCTCCCGGCGGCGATGCTGCAGAAGGCCGAGGGCGTGGCGATCTTCCCCAATATGATCAAGGGCGGATTCATCCTCGGCGTCAACTACGGGAAGGGCGTGCTGCACGTCCGCAATGCCGACCGAACATGGAGCCCGCCGGTGATGGTGACGATGGGGGGCGGCAGCGTCGGATTCCAGGCGGGCGTGCAGTCGGCCGACATCCTGCTCGTGTTCGCCACCCCGCGCAGCCTCAACGGCGTCTTGCAGGGACAGAAGATCACGCTCGGTGCCGATGCCTCGGTGGCGGCAGGCCCCGTGGGCGTGCAGGCCAATGCGGGGACAGACGCCAAACTCGGCGCCGAGATTTATTCCTATGCCCGCAGCCGCGGGCTGTTCATGGGCGTGTCGCTCGGTGGAGCCGATCTCTCAGTCGACAACAACGCCAACTCGGTGCTCTATGGTCGGTTCGGGGTGACGCCGGCCGATGTCTTCCAAAACCGAGGCATCGCCGTCCATCAGGAAATTCAGCAGCTCATCAACGATCTCAACATCCGCTCGCGACAGATGGTGGCAGCGGCCCCGCCCGCGTCAGGCTTTCCCGTGCAGGCAGCCCCGACGCAGCCAGTGTACACGGGCCAGCCCGTCGCCCTCCCTGTACAGCCGCTGCAGCCACAGCCGCTGCAGCCACAGCCGCTGCAGCCTTTAGCGCCGCCATTGCCAATTCAGCCCCTGCAGCCGCAGCCGGCGGCACCAGTACCGAACGTCGCCAATCCGCCGCTGGTTCCGATCCAGCGGTGAGGAATCACGCAGTCACGATGCCCAGTCGGGCGAGTTCCGGCAGGCTCGTCGAGATGAAAGCCTGACAGGCCTCCTCGACGAGCTGGCCTCGTTTGGCTTCATCGTTCACTGGCTGGCCGTTCTGCTGAATCGTCCGGCCGCTGGCCTCCAACCGCTTGGCCACGCGTGCGGCCAGCCCATCGCGACCGCGCACGGTGAGTTCGTGAAGGATCGCCGCATCGAGGTCGCCGACCGAGTGGCCGGTGCCGCTGAGCACGCTGGCCAAAGCCAATGCTCGGCCACCCAGCGCGTCAGATTCAAGCATCGCCCGGTTGAAGGGGTGCGCAATCGAGACGGCGTCCGGCAGGTTTGCCGGTGCCTCGCCGATCGCTGCCGCAGTGATGTCAAACAAACCCATGGCCACGCCTGCGTCGACGGCGCGGACGATGTCGGCGGGCGACGTGCCCCGCAGTTCCTCGGCCGCCACGATCTCAGAGAGCCGCCTGCTCCGGCCACCGAGGATCCCCAGCAGCGACTGGTAGAGCGGTCCCTGCACGGTCGAGGTGACGACGCCAAGATTCGCCTGGTAGGGCAGCGTGACACCCGGCCGCGCGACGCGGTAATAGAGGTCGTCCACCTCCCGCAACCGCTCGCCCGGTTCCCGCATCAGTCGCGGCGATTTCGAGTAGATATCCCAGCGGAATGCCGTGTTGGCGCAGAAATCCTTGTGGGCCTCGGTCACGAGCCGGTTCGTCGTCGTGCGAAACAGCTCCTGAAACTCCGGCCGCACGCAGAGGTCCCAGAAGTTGGTGAAGACCGGCAGGCTCCCGACGAAGGAGAGTCCTTCCTGCCCAAACGCGCCCGCCACCTCGGCAAAGTAGAAGCTGGTCCAGTGCTCGTTCATGTATTCGTGAACAAGATACCGGGGGTCCTGTTGCAGCAGAGCGTCGATGTAGGCGGCCGCGCGGGGGTTGTCCTCGAAGTATTTCGCCTGCTTCTCCCGCATGAAGACGAGATATGCCACCGCGTCCCTGACCCGCTGGGCGCTGTCTCCCTGACGCAACGCGGCATACTGCCGCAGGATGCCGCGGATCGGCTGCAGATGTGCCCAGCCTGGCATGGCGTTGTAGCTCACCAGCAGCAAGCCACCCGGAGCGAGCCGCTCGCGGGCCAACGTGAGGATCTCTTCTCGCACGCTCGGTGCCACCCAGCTATAGACACCGTGCAACGCCAGAAAATCGAACGTTCCCAAGTCGGCGGGCACATGGCCGAAATCGGACGTGATGACCCGTGCGTTGCCAAGGTCCCCCGCAGCGATGTCGCGGGCCACGGCCGCGGTGTGCTCCGGATTCAGATCCACACCCACGAACTCGCCTTGGGGATAGGCGGCGGCGAGCGTGGTGAGGCAGCGGCCCAACCCGCAGCCAAGTTCGAGGAAGCGGAAGCCCTCAGCCATCCGCGGCGGTATGACGCCGTTGAGCGCGGCGACATACCGCATCGCCACCGGCGACATCTGCGGATAGAAACCTGGAACGTAAGTGACGTCGGTAACGTAGCCGGCAGCTGTCATGGGATATCCTCCTCGGTTGAGGGAGTATGTGGCATCCGGTTGAAACCGGCAATTGCCTCGATTTTCAGGCGTTCCGGGTGACCTTCCAGAACTTCCGTCGGATCCGTCGCCGAATGCTGGCCAACTCTGCGGGCAACCGGTCGAGCCCCAGCCTGTGGCTGATGCTGCGACTACGGGCGACGGGTGCGACAGGCGTGGAGAAGATGCGGGTGAACTGGTCGAGGATCAACGTAGCATCGGCACAGGCCGGCACCCGGTTGTCGCGATACCACGGCCGACCGAGCAATTCGAGATGAAGCGCGGGGTTGCGGTCCACTTCGATCACCCGTTCGACGAGATCATCAAGCGATGAAGAATCGTGCGCCGAGAGAAAGCTTCGCGTGTCGAAGTCACGGCCCACAAGAGGATCGCCCCAGTAGATCGGAATCGAGTCCGACAGCATCGGCTCAACGATCTTTTCCGTGGTGTAGCCAGGATGCGACTCGTTCTCGAAGGCGATCGTGAACTTGTAGTCCCGTAGAAAGGCCTGCTTGTCGCCCACGCGGGAACCCAGCGTGTTGAGCACTTTCCCACCGGAATCGACCGGCTTGTAGCGGGAGAGCTTCCTAAAAAAGTTGTTGCGATTCCGGCACAGTGGATTGGAGACGACGAACGCGCAAAAGCGACTCTTCTTCGCAAGAATGGCGGCGGGTTCATGATCGGGCGGCTTCACGAGCGACGCAGGATCGACGTAGAACGGCCAATGCGGCATCCGGAAATGACGGGGATGACTGGCGTGTTCGAACGAAAATGCCCAGTCGCTCGCACTCCAGTCGGGCTCGATGTTCTCGCCTGTATAGAAGATCCGCACGCAGTTCCAGCGGCGATAGTCACGACGCCGTTTGCCGACGTACGAGAAGATCACGAAATCTGGATCTTCACAGACTTCGAGACGGTAGCGCGGGCCGAGCAGTCGCGTGAAGAAGTTGTCGTGCGGATCGAAGCCGTCCCAGAAGCCCGCGAACTGCAGCCGGATCGTCGGGAGTTCCGCACCCGCCGGTCGGACAGCGTGAACATCTCGCTGGGCGATCGGCATGAAGAAATTCCTCGTGAGTGGTCCGATCCCGAGAGCCCCATGCCGATGATCCAAGCCGTCCCGAAGTCGGGCATGGCTACAGGAGCGATGCCACCTTCTGCAACAAGGTCCAGATGCCGATCAGGATGAAGCCCGCCGACGAGAGCCACAAGAGCAGGTCCCAACCACGCGACGGGGTGAGCCGCGCATCGAAGTCGCGATGACGGAAAAAGAGTACGGCCACGCCGAGGGCGGCGAGCATGATCGCCTGTGCGATCCCGCTGGCCAGTACCATGCCCACGGGCTCGCGGATGATCAGTGCCAGAATGAGCGCCGCAAGCGGCCAGACCACCGAAAGCCGCTTGGACCAGATGGCCCGCGACGCCTCGTCCGCCGGCAAACGCCCGGCCAGGATCAGGCCATCGACCACCATCCGCGCATTCCCCGCCGCGGCCACGAAGAGCGTCGAGTAGAGCACCGCAAACGCACCGATCAGAAAAATGCCGCGGGCCCAGTCGCCGAACACCGGGGCGTACATGGCGCCCAGCGTGCGGACCATTTCCCCGCCGCCGGGCCGCAGGCCGAGCCGGCCGAGCGTGGCGGCGCCGAGGAGGTAGAAGCAGATCGTGACGGTCGTGTAGACGATCATCGATCCCCAGGCATCGAGCTGCATCACCTTCAGCCAGCCACGGGCTCGGGCGGCCCAGGCCGGCGAATCGTCACGGGCCCCCACCGCCTGCCCGTATCCCTTTTCCAGGCACCAGTAGGGATAGATCATCAACTCGCTCGCCCCCACACCGATGATGCCCACCGTGGCCAGCGCCGTCACCAATGGTGACCTGCCGCCCACCGTGGGAGGAAGCGACGGGATCAGTCCACTGATGATTTCACCCGATGAGATCGCCCAGGCCGGGTCACACTGCAGCATCACGAGCGACAGCAGTGTGACGAGCGTGAACGTTCCGACGAGCAGGATCGACACCCGCTCGATGAGGCGGTAGCGACCTACGCCCAAGAGCACGGCGGTGACCACGCCCACGACGACGGCCCAGATCGTTTCATCCGGGGGCGACGGCAATGTGTTCATCGCCCCGGTGACAGCCTCGAGCCGGGAGTGGATCGCATCGGCCTCCGCGGCATCTCCACGCCGCCGGACCGCCGCCTCCGCCACTCGCATGTCGGCTGCCTCGTCGTGCAGGCGGTTCCACTCGCGGCCGGCCGACGTGACAGGCAGGCCGCCGGAAAGCGACTGCGCCACGCCGGCGAGGATACCCCCCTGCTGCACGACGATGAGCACCGTCATCAACACCCACCCCCAGTAGATCCATCCCATGCCTGCGAACCTGGGGCCGGGCACGCGATTGAAGGCGTCGAGCGGCGTGCGGCCCCATGTCAGCGTCGTACGACCGATCTCGATCTGGGCCGCCACCTTGATGGCACAGCCGAGGATGATCAGCCAGAGCAGCACGAAGCCCGCCTCGGCGCCGACGATCGTGGTTGCGATCAGCTCGCCGCTGCCAACGATGGAACTTGCCAGAACGATCCCCGGACCAAGGTGCGCGAGCGACTGCCAAAGCGTCTGCGGCGGCTCGGAAACGGACGATGCTTTTTCCATGAAAACGAATCCTGCTCTCCGCTGGCCCGGATGTCAGCCCTGACTTTGACGCGAGATGCTCTCGATCCAGTCGGCAAAACGGGGGTAGGTCTTTTCGCGGTCGAACTCCGACTCCGCGAGTCGGCGGGATCCCTGCCGCATGTCGAGCAGCCGGCTCCGGTCGCCGGCCAGGCCGGCGATGGCACGCGCCAACGAATCGCCGCTGCCGGCGGTATAGGAAACCCCGGCCCGATAGTCTGCCACGAACTGCTCCAGCTCGCCCGGCAGCGAGTTTACGAGCGCCAGACCGGCGGCGGTGTAATCGCACACCTTGTAGGGCACCGCCACGAGCGACTCGGGCTTCACGAGCACGAGGCCGACATCGCACTCCGACAGCAGCCTGACGTAGGGACCGCGTTCGAGCAGTCCGTGCACCCGCACCGCGCACGATCCACGGAGAGCTTCTGCCGCCGTCCGCAGGCTCGACTCCAGCCGACCGGTGCCGGCAACGTGGAGCGTGGCCGCGATGCCCTGCGCGGAGAGGATCCGCGCGGCAGCGAGGAGCGCATCGAGATCCTGGCCCGATTCGAGCGTGCCCGAATAGACGCAGGCCAGTGGTGCCGAGACAGGCGCGGCAGCCGGCTGGTCCACAGGGGCCGCGGCGGCGTCCGCGTTCGGAACCTCATCGATCAAGCGCGGCGGCCCCGCAAACTCAGGTACCCAGGCCCCCAGATGGCAGACGTGCCGGGGCTTGTCGCCGGCCGTGGCCTCAGGTGTCGCGGCCAGGTAGCCGTGGGCAGATGACGAGACCGCATCGGCGGCCTCGAGCAGGGCCCGTCGCCGTGTGGCCATACTGCCAAAGAGCAGGGGATACAACGCCTTGCGGAGCCACTGTGGACCGGGCAGGAGACGCTCGAACGTCTCGGGCCAGACATCCATCAGATCGACGACCAGATTGGCGTCGAGGCGTTTTGCCAGACGGGCCGCCGCCTCTGGCCCCTCCAGGGGTGGAAGGCTGGCAAGGATCACGTCGGGCCGGTCGAGCTGGCCTGATGCGATCGATTCATTGGCCAGCCGCTCGAACGTGCGGCCGAAGTCGCGGTGGCTGGCCAGGCGGGCAAAGGAGACATTTTTCGTGTAGGGCCGAACGGCCACCAGCCGTACGGCAAACCCCTCTTCGTCGCGGGTCAGTAACGGCGTGGACCTGGGAGCCTTGCGGCGGTGGCTCCACGCCGCGGTCCACCAGGTTACGTCATGCCCCCGGCCAGCCAGCACGCGGGCCAGCGACCAATACCGCAGCGGGGGCAGGCCCTCGCCGGGGATGTCATCGAATGGATTGACGATCCAGATGGACAGGGGCAGGGGCTCAGGACGATACATGGCACGCAGGGTAGCAGATGGCCTCCGCCCGGTAGAGAAGGACGCGTCTGGACCGCTGTTTTTGGGGGTTTGGTCCGGCGTCGATTCGCCCCCGGGCCGATGCCGACTACAACACTCTGTTGGAATTCGTTTCCGCCGCACCACTCCTGCTGTCACTCCAGGAACCTGTCGCCATGCCGACCGTCCAAGCCCAGCCTCCCGGCACCGCTGCCAGCCACGATCCAGCGAAGGGACAGGCGGCCGACCTGGTCATCCACCTCGGGAAAGCACGCGAGCGGCTTGTTCATCACCCGATCTACGCATTGATCGACAGCCCCGACCGGCTCCGGCTGTTCATGGAACACCACGTCTTTGCGGTCTGGGACTTCCAGAGCCTGCTGAAGGCGATGCAGCAGAAGCTCACCTGCACCGCCTTCCCCTGGCTGCCCACGCCCGATCCCGAGGCGCGGAGGCTCGTCAACGAGATCGTCCTCGACGAGGAGTCAGACGAACTGCCCGGCGGCGGCCATGCCTCCCACTTCGAGCTGTATCTCGAGAGCATGCGGCACGCAGCCGCCGACACGGGGCCGATCGAACGTCTGCTGGGCCTGCTCACTCACGGCGCCCCGCTCTCGCAGGCGCTCGCCGCGTGCGGCGGCCCCCCGGCCGCCTGCGACTTCGTGCGGCGATCCTTTGAGGTGATCGAGTCGGGCTCCACCCACCGGATCGTGGCAGCCTTCACCTATGGCCGCGAGGACGTGATCCCCGACATGTTCCGCCACCTCGTCACTTCACTGGCGGCCGAAGATCCGGCGACCTGGGGATCGTTTCGCTTCTACCTCGAACGGCACATCGCCCATGACGACGAGAAGCATGCCCCGGTCTGTCGGCGGATTGTCGCGCGGCTGTGCGGCAACGACCCCATCCGCTGGGCCGAAGCATCTGCAACGGCCCGCGAGTGTCTCGACTCGCGGATCACGTTTTGGGATGGGATCGCGGCGACGTGGCTGTCGCAGTGACGACTGTCGGCTACTTCGCAGCCGCCAAATCCGCCTTCTTCCGCTCTTCCACGATTTCCTTCTGGATATTGCCCGGAGTCGGCTTGTACTTCGAGAATTCCATCGTGAACACGCCCTGCCCTTGCGTCATGCTGCGCAGGTCGGTCGAGTAGCCGAACGTCTCCGCCAGCGGCACCTCGGCGACGATCGTCGAGGTCTTGCCGACCGTCTCGGTGGAAATGATCAGGCCACGCCGCTTGTTGAGCTCGCCCGTCACCGGCCCCTGGAAGTCGGAGGGCACCTCCACCTCCATCTTCATGATCGGCTCGAGCAGCACCGGCTTCGTGTTGAGGAAAGCCTCGCGGAAGCCGGCCCGGGCACAGATCTGGAAGGCCATGTCGGAGGAGTCGACGTCGTGGTAAGAACCGTCGACCAGCGATGCCTTGACGCCCACGATCGGAAAGCCGGCGATCGGACCCTTGGAGAGCACCGACCGGAAGCCCTTCTCGACCGACGGGATGTATTCACGCGGCACACGGCCACCGACCACAGCATCGTCGAAGATGAAGTTCTCGGTCGACTCCTCCGGGAGCGGTTCGAGCGAGCCGATGATGTGGGCATACTGGCCTGAGCCACCGGTCTGCTTCTTGTGCTTGTAGTCGTAGTTGGTGGCCTTGGTGGGAGCCTCGCGGTAGCTCACCTTTGGCGCACCCACCTCGACTTCGACCTTGAACTCACGCTTGATCCGCTCGACGTAGATGTCGAGATGCAGTTCGCCCATGCCGGCGATGAGCGTTTCGCCCGTCTCATCGTCGGTGGCCACGCGGAACGTCGGATCCTCACGGCTGAACCGCTGCAGGGCCTTGCCGAGCTTGTCGAGACCGTCCCGGTTGGTCGGCGTGATCGACATCTTGATCACCGGCTCCGGCACGAACATGTTCTCGAGCGTGCAATATTTGTGGTCAGCGGCGTAGGTATCGCCGCTGGCGGCGTCGACGCCCATCACAGCCACGATGTCGCCGGCCTCACCCGAGTCGATTTCCTCGCGCTTGTCGGCGTGCATCTTCACGATCCGGCTGAACCGCTGCTTCTGGCTGGTCCGCTGGTTGATGTAGGCCTCACCCTTGGTGATCGTGCCCTGGTAGATCCGCATGAACGTCAGCTGGCCGTACGGGTCGTCGACGATCTTGAATGCCATCGCCACCAGCGGCTTCTTGGGATCGGGAGTGAGGTCGAACGCCTCGTCGGGGTTGTCCCACTTCTTGGCGATCACCTTCCGCTCGAGCGGGCTGGGCAGATACCGCACGACGGCGTCGAGCAGCTTCTGCACGCCCTTGTTCTTGTAGGCCGAGCCACAGAAGACGGGCGTGATGCTCTGGTTTTGCATGGCCGCCTTCACGACGGCGTGAATCTCGTCCTCTGATACCGGCTGCTCGCTGAGCAGCTTCTCCATGAGCGAGTCGGAATACATCGCGAGCGCCTCGAGCATGGCATGCCGGCCTTCGGCCGCGGCCTTGGCGAGAGCGTCGGGAATCTTCTCCTCGCGAACAGTCTCCCCGTTGTCGCCATCGAAGTAGGCGGCCTTCATGGTGACGAGATCGATCACGCCCTCGAGCTTGTCTTCCTTGCCGATCGGGATCTGCATCGGGATCGCGTCGCAGCCGAGTTTGTCGCGGAGTTGGCCCACGACCCGGTCGAAGTTGGCGCCGGTGCGGTCCATCTTATTGACGAACGCCAGTCGCGGCACCTTGTACCGCTTCATCTGGCGGTCGACCGTCATCGACTGGCTCTGCACGCCGCCCACGGCGCAGAGCACGAGGATCGCGCCGTCGAGCACCCGCAGGCTTCGTTCCACCTCGACGGTGAAGTCGACGTGGCCCGGCGTGTCGATGAGGTTGATGTCGCAGTCGTGCCACTTCACGCTCGTGGCGGCGCTGGTGATCGTGATGCCGCGCTCGCGCTCGAGATCCATGTAGTCCATGGTTGCGCCGTCGCCGCCACCCTTCACCTCTTGGATACGGTGAATACGGCCCGCGTAGTAGAGAATCCGCTCCGAGAGCGTGGTCTTACCGGAGTCGATGTGGGCCGAGATACCCATGTTGCGGAGCTTGGACAGGTCCATGGACGAAAACACCTTCGGGGGGCGGAGGGCGGAAAATGGGAAGTGACCGGGGTCGCAACGACAGAAAAATGGCCTGTCGTCCGGTGCGAATATACTCAAGCCGGTCGTTACGTGACAGACCATGCGACAGATCCGGATCGCTATGCAGCAACCAGACGCATCACCGACCTTGCACAACGAGGGCCCAGACCGGCCGTGGGAGGCCTGCGTGGTGCCATTTGTCGTCTTTTTGGCGATCGGATTGTTCGAGCCAACCCGGAGCGGTGATGGGCTGGCAGGGGCCCTGAGAATCCCCTTCGCGGCCTATCCCTTTATTTACAGCCTGCGAATCGTCGCCACGCTGCTCGCAGTCGCCCGCTCGTGGACGCCCATTCGTCGCTGGCTGGGCCGCCCGACGTGGTGGCCACCGCTGGTGGGCCTGGCGATGGTCGTGCCGTGGATCGTGCTCGCGTCGCTGCAACGCGAGGCCGGCTGGGCCAGCGCCCTGGGCGGGCGGGCAGCCTTCAATCCCTTCACAGACGGCGGTGACGGCCCTGCGGCCTGGGCCTTCTTCGCCATTCGCGCGATCGGCCTGATCATGGTGGTGCCGCTGATCGAGGAACTCTTCTTGCGCGGGTTTTTGATGCGATATGTGATCCGTGAAGATTTCTGGAACGTGCCCTTTGGCATGCTGACACTCCCGGCTGTCGGAGCCTGCCTCTTCTATGCCGCGGCATCGCATCCCTCGGAATGCGTTGCGGCCGTGGGCTGGTTTGCCGTCGTTACCGGCATCGCGGCGGCCACGCGGCGTCCAATCGACACGATCCTCGCCCATGCCGCCACCAACCTTGCGCTCGGCGCCTACGCGTTGTTTACAGCCAATTGGTGGCTGCTGTAGTGACCGCGAGGAACGCCTCCATGCCCCTCCGCGGCCGCCTCGCACCGACACCCACTGGGTTTCTCCATGTCGGCCATGCGCGGACGTTCGCGGTCGCAGCGGCGAGGGCCGGCTCAGCTGGCCTCGTGCTGCGGATTGAAGATCTCGACCAGCCGCGATGCCGCGAGGAATTTTGCGAGGCGGCGATCGAAGACCTCCGCTGGCTGGGGCTTGCATGGACCGAGGGTCCCGACATCGGCGGGCCGCACACGTCGTATCGGCAGAGCGAACGCACCGCTTGGTATCTGGAGATCTGGCAGCGGCTGGAGGCTGCGGGCGTGGTCTATCCAAGCCCGCATTCCCGCCGCGATGTCGACGAGGCCGCGACCGCGCCGCATGAACCGAATCCGGGTGATGCGAATCCCGACGCAGACGCCGAACCGATCTTTCCGCCGAGCCTGCGGCCGACGTTGTGGAATCGCGCGGCCGCGCCAGGCGCAGTCGCCTGGCGGTTTCGCGTGCCCGACGGCCGCATGATCGAGTTCGACGACGCGTTGGCCGGCCGCGTGCGGCGGACGGCGGGCGTGGACTTCGGCGACTTCGTCGTCTGGCGGCGGGACGATCTGCCCGCCTACGAACTGGCGGTGGTGGCCGACGACCATGCGATGGAGATCGCGGAGGTGGTCCGCGGCGAGGATCTGCTCACGAGCACAGCTCGGCAGATCTTGCTCTACGAGGCCCTCGGCTGGACCGCGCCCGCGTTCTGCCACGTGCCGCTCGTGCGCGACGCCGAGGGCCGTCGGCTCGCCAAGCGGACCGGCGGCCTCGCGATCCGCGACCTACGCGCTCGCGGGTTCTCGCCGTCCGACGTCCTGTCAGGTCCTGACACCTTTTTCCTACCCTTCGCTACCTCCACTGTTCAGCGATCGAGGTTGCAGGGAGGGGAAGCGCGGCTCTATCCTTTCAACAATGATTGAAACGAAAAAGATCCGGGCCTTTGTCGCTGCACTCGTACGCGAGTTTCATCCGCAGCGTGTCGTTCTTTTTGGGTCATACGCCGCTGGCAAGCCGCGGCCCGACTCGGACATCGACCTGCTCGTGGTCATGCCCCACCGTGGCGTTGGTGCCGAGCAGGCCGCCCGCATCCGTCAAAGGATCCACCCCGGATTTCCGCTTGACCTGGTTGTCCGCTCGCCAGCGGCTATCCGCCGCCGATTGAAAATGGGCGACGGATTCATTCGCGAAATTCTCGAGACGGGCAAGGTGCTGCATGAAGCTGGCGGCCCGTGAGTGGGTCGGTAAGGCGGAGGCCGATTTTCTAAGCGCGTATCGCGAGTATCGAGCGCGCCACCGGCCCAATTTTGATGCGACCTGTTTCTTCACGCAGCAGTGCATCGAGAAATACCTGAAGGCGCGGCTCGTTGAGGCCGGCAAGCCTGCTCCGCGAACGCACGATCTGCCGGCCTTGCTCGACGCCGTCCTGCCGGTGGAACCGCTCTGGGAGGCCTTTCGCCCGCAATGCGACACGCTGACGAGCTACGCGGTCGTCTTTCGATATCCGGGTGAATCAGCCACTCGCGCCATGGCAAAAGCGGCCCTGGCCGACTGCCGATCGTTTCGTCGGGAACTTCGCCGGAGCCTCGGCTTGCGGGCGACGTAAGCGACGGGTGAAAAAGGTTGAAAAGAGGGACGGGAACGAATTATTCGGCACGGGCTGTGCTGGCGGCCCGTATTCTCTTGCTTGCGCTGCGGGCTTGGATGAACGGGCTTGGATGAAGAGGGGTTCCCATGCACGCCCGAAGCGCAAGCGAGGGAATCCGTATTGCGGCCCCAACAAAACCGCAGCAATCCTGCAATCATCGAATGAGACATGCACATCCCATGCCGAACAGTCGTCGCTGCGCACCCTTTTCATCGTCGCATCGCAACGCGTAACATTGACGCTGATTGATCGAGAGGATGTGATTCAATGATTCGTACTTCTTCGACGCCAGATCTCACTGACAGCGATCGCAAGACCGTCGAGGAGTTGGCCGCCTTGCTGCCCTCCCGTTGGCCCGTCGATTCGCTCGTGCTCTATGGATCGAAGGCGCGAGGTGACGACACCTCCGAATCGGACATCGACCTGCTCGTGCTGACCGGCCGTCCGCTTGCGCCGGAAGAGATCGGCGAATTGCGGGCCACGTCGCGTCGCATTGGTCTCACGCATGGCACGTGGCCCGAGCTTTACATTCGAACGAGTGAGGAATGGTGGCGTGGCGTCTACCAGGCTGCTCCGATTCGCAAGGAAATCGACGCCGAGGGCGTTGACATACCTCTGCCCCTGCCTCGAGAACGCCGATGACGGAAGACGAATCTCGGCAGAAGATCGTCGCGCAGCAGATGCTGCTGGCGCGAGAATGCCTCGCAGATGCCGACGCGGCTGCCGCGCGTGGCAGCGCCCGGCTGGCATGGAATCGGGCGTATTACGCATGCTTTCACGCGGCTACGGCGGTCTTCGTCGGCCGCAACCGGCGATTCACGAAACACCGTGGCATCATCAAAGCGGTCCACGAGGAACTAGTGCCTGAGGGCGTCCTCTCGCCCGAGTTGGCCGTAAGCTTCGACGGACTTTATGCGCAGCGACTGGATGCCGACTACGGCGATTTCATCGACATTCCCAGGGAGCAGGTTGCCAACACGCTCGAAACCGCCCGCCGATTCGTCGCCGCGATGCAGACAGCCATCGAAGGGCATCCGCGGTAGAATTCTGCCGCGAGAAAAACGGCCGAAAATCCGCTCCCGTCCCTCTTTTTTCGGCGGCCTCGCGATCCGCGACCTCCGCACCCGCGGCTTCTCGCCGGCCGAGGTGCTGTCAGCGCACGTGGAGCGTCTCTCCGCGCCGCCATTTCGGGCCGAATGCAACGCTCATGTGGCCGGTGAAGCGAGCGCCTGAAGAACCTCGACGATCCGGTCTTCCTCGCGAATCATAAAAACAACGGCCAGCGGAGCGACGACCAGCAACCGGTCGCCGTAAAAGTCAACGCCTTTGATCTCAGGATTCAGCCGGAGCGTGGCGTCGATTCGACTCACCGCATCGCTCAATCGCGGTCTGTCGGCAGTCGCCATCCAAACGAGGGCAAGCTCATCAAGGGCTTGCTTTCGCCACATGACCGTAAAAATCATTGGTCGCACAAAGACTGCAGATGGTCAAGCACGTCAGCCGTCGTCAAGGCTGGTTCGTGAGCGACCCGGCGCCGGCTGAGTTCTTGGGGATTTAGTCTTGCAGCTGCTTCCGCATAGAGGCGGGCGGTCTCCGGACACGCTGGGGAAAAATACCCGAGCAATTCGCCCTGAGCTCCCCGCACTTCAACGGTTTCCACGACCCCCGCCAGGGTCGACTGAACGCCGGCATCCGCGATGATTTGAATCATATCGAACTCCAACGAGTGAACACGGCGATGGATGAACGCCTGTGCAGCATTCTACAGACAATCGCCGGCGGTGTCCATCCAGCTCGAAAAGAGGGACGGGAGCGAATTATTCGGAGTCTTTTCCCAAGCTCAGCCTGGGCGGGACGTTGTCGCGTTCGGCGAAAGAAAATTCACTCCCGTCCCTCATTTCTCCCTCAATCACGGCCCCGAGCCCGACGCGATGAAAGCTTGTCGCAATGTGCGACAAGATGAACTGCCATGTCTTACGGCGTTGCCATAGCCGGTGGGGCGAAGAGCTCGCACACCACGTGCGCGTACAAGCGGTGGCCGAAGTCGTTGGGGTGATTCACGTTGTTGCCGCTGAGGTCGGCGAACGGCTTCCTTTCCAGCAGCTTCAGCCATGGCTCCGTGACGTCGGCCAGAGCCGCCGTTGGCGTTTCCATCTGCCGCAAGACGTCACGGTAGTCGATGAAATGCTTTGCCGACTTCATACGCGTCGTGGAGGTCATCGAGGCCACGAGGATCACGTCAGCTTCCGGACAACCCTGGACGACGGCCTCGAGCAATTGTTTCATGGTCGCCCCGAAGGCGGGTGCTGCCTCGCCGTGGTTCATCCCGAAGGCGAGGATGACGAGATCGGGCTTCTCGGCAATCACCTTGTCTACAATGGAAAGCCCCCACTGGGCGCGGGTGCCGGCCTTCGCGAGATTGACGAGCTTCACGGGTCCGCCGAACCGCTCCGCGAGCGTGTCGGCCACCAGCTGCGGATAGGGTGGCTGGAACGGCGGCGCTTTGGAGGCCGCAAACCCGGAGGCGTTGTAGCCTTCTGTGATGCTGTCGCCGAGCGCCACGATTGCGAGTGGCCGCTTCGAACGCAGCGTGGCGAGCGTGCGTGTCAAACGCTCCTTCAGCGGCGGGGCTGGGTCATTCCATGTTTCGTCGTGGACGTACGTGGCCTGCATCTGCAAGTCATGGAAGAAATGCCCCTCGTGCCAGAGGCCTCCCACCAGCGTGTTTGGACTTCCGGGAGGAGGCGTCATCTCCGCGGCAGTCTTGAACGGAATCGACGAGCCCGGAGGAAGCTCAATCGTTCGCGATCCCTTTTTCCAGGTGTAGTCTCGGCCCTCCACGTAGGCTGTCACCTGATCGGGATGAGTGAGCCTCGGTGCCGCCGTGGGAGTGAACAGGAGCGTGCCCGAAGCAACAGCCGCGCCTTGCTCCTGGACGAACAGGACGGGTTCGTTTTCCATCTTCCCTGATCGCCAGAACGGCTCGCCCAAGCAATGTTCCGCCGCGGGTGGATCCGCCGCAATCGCGCCGATGCAGCACACCCCGATGATGACCAACGTGAAACAGTTGATTGTGGGACCACTATCGCGATGAGCGTTGATCGTGGGTGGACGGTGGTGCATCCTAGAAATCCTGTTGCTTCGTTTACTTCCGCGGTGACCGGCCAAAAGAACTGCTTCCCCTTTTCGGTCCACGTCACTTCTCGAACGATGTGAGGGCGAAGTCGATCGTCGTGGTCTTGCCCTCGACAGGGTCGGCGGTGAGCGGGGTCTTCTCCTCGTAGCTGAACCGCTCCGGCACAGCATTGACCATCCGATCGATGGGCTCGCCATTCGGATCGAACGGGTTGGGTGCCTTGCCGCCCACCTTCGTGGCCGTGACGACGACCGTCAACTTCGTCGGTGAGACGTCCGCACGATATCGGCCGGTCTGATCCGTGGTCGCGAAGCTCACCTTTCCCCGGCCCGAAACGGGAAAGAACTCGAGGGTCGCCTGAGACAACGGCGCGCCATCGAGCGAGACCAGACCGGTGATCACCGTCGCCGGCGGGCTGCAGCCGGCAATGACGAGCAATGTGGCGACGGCAACACCAGCCCTCGCGAACGCCAACAACGCCAACGAGTAATTATTTGTCATCACCAATTCCCCGCCGAGGTGCCAGAGTTCATGGTGCTGAGTTCCCGCCAGATGCCCGGCTCGATCGAGTTTGGGATGAATGCCACCGAGCCGTCACAGAACGAGGCGTTCACTCCCCCCGGATGCCGGCTACGGGCAATGATCTGCCAATCCGCCAATGAGTCGGTGGCACCGGCGCAGGGCAGCGAGGCATCAATTGTTCCGTCACACAATCCGGGAAACGTCCCATCTCTCCAGCCACGATCTGTCGTGTCGCTATTTGGAGGGCCCGCAGCCGTGAAAAATATGGAAAACGATTCGATCAGCATCGACCCGCGCCAATCATCGACGTCATCCCGTGGGGCAAATCGAATCTCGGACATCAACAACGTCTTTGACGAGCCGTCGGTAATGTCGCCGAGCTTTGAACGATAAGGCACGTAGGCGTCGGAACCGCCAGCGCTTTTAGCGCCGAATGGAGCCACGCGTTGATTTGCCACGTAGGCCCGACCCGGACCAAGGTTGACGGCGTAGTTTCCTCGAACGACCCCTGAAAAACCACCGAGATTGCTGCTTACAGGCAGATACCGTGCGTTGGGGCGATCGCTCGCGCAGTAGTACGCCGAGATCGGCTTCTGGCAAACCGACATATTTGGACTGACCCACCAATTTTTATTCATATCCCACTTGCTATACAGATCCAGTTGCTCTGCATACGGCCAGAGCGCCACTGTGAACGACCTGCGCGAGCCATAGCCTGAACCCGTGTTCACTTCCGGGTTGTTAAACCGCTGCCCGAAGTACGGAAAGCTCTTTATTGCATCGTGGTGGACGAGCATCGCCAGCGCCCACTGCCTTGTGTTGTTCGCACAGCTTGAAAGCCTCGCAGCCTCCCGTGCCGCTTGGATCGCCGGCAGCAGCAGACCGACGAGCGTGCCGATGATGGCGATCACGACCAGAAGCTCCACGAGTGTGAAGCCACTGCGGCAATGGCGTGAGGGGTTTCGGAACATAAGAACCTCCATTCCAGAAAAGAGAATCAACGATTCATGTGGATGGATTGAAAGGAAAACTCACGCAGCAGCGCGACGGTGTTCGGAAACACCGAAATCGCCACGTTGGCGATGTCAGCGGGCGGCTGATCGTAGACGCACTGGCCGACGACCTCGTCGCTGACCATGAAAAATGCCTTCCACCGTGGGCCGGTCGTGTCGAGGACGACCGTGCGGGTCTGCCTGCCGGTCAGCCGATCGCCGCGGGACAGTTCGCCCGCCATCTGCGGCCCCTTGTAGGTGAGATTCGCCTGAGCCTTCGCTTCGTGCCGCTGGAGCATCCAGGCATGGTCGAGCGTGGCCAGCCGAGTGTTGGCGGCGGCCGCAAACCCGATCGCCGCCCAGCCAATGCCGCCGCTCTTCACATGCACCGTCACCGCCAGCCGATAGATATGCCCCGGCTCGGGTTTGAAGGGAAGGAAGGCCGCGCCGGTGGCCGTCACCTTCAGCGACTTCGTCTCTGGATCGAGCAGCCAGCCATCCTGTGGCGCGACCCACTTCACCCCTCCCACGCCACCTCGCGCACTGGCCGCCGTGCCGCCGAGCGGCCCCGACCCCTCGAACGAGTCACGGTAGATCGTGACCGCCGAGGCGTCATCCCACTTGAACGGTAGCGCTCGCTTGACCGGTGGCCTCTTGGGCACCGACATCACGAACTTCTTCGACGTCGGCGCGTCGATTCGGGAAATCCGTCCCGCCGCATCGACCTCCCCGGCATGGCCGGCCGAAAGCCGCAGCGGTTCGGCCGTGCCGAGTGCGGCAAGGGCCACCAGTTCGACCAAGCCCTGGAACACCCGAACGTCGGTCTTGCCGGACGGATCAACCTCGACACCGAACTGCGTGCCGCGATCGGTGACCACGGCCGTCGGCGTGTGGATGGCAAATGGGCCCATGGGCCGTTCGAGCGTGGCCGTCAGCCGGCCGCGAACGAGTTTTCCCGTGCCGCCATCGATCACCTCGAAGATGGCCGGCGCCTCGAGGACGACCGTGGCGCCGGAGGCAAACACGATCTCGGCGAGCCCACGCTCAAGCGCCAGCAGGCCACCCGTTTGCAGGCTATCGCCCTCATGCCGCGGCTGACCGTCGTCGGCCCACACCGGATCGCTCAGGGCGATGATCTGGGCCAACACACCCGCCGGCAACACCGGCCTCGCTTTTGGCTGCAGCCCCCGCCAGGCGGTCGAAACAATCACTACGCTGACAACCATTGCAGCCAGTAGCAGCCCGCCCCTGCGCAGCCCTGCCGGTGAGAGCAGGAAACCAACCATGGCCGCGAATGCGTCGCCGAGGTTCGAAAGGACGGTAGCCTGTGGCGTGGCCTTCGGCTGCGGCTGGCCCGCTCGCGTCCCGAAATACCGGGCGCTCAGGTGGGCGGATGCCATCTCTTCGAGCCCCTCTTCCACCGCCATCAGCCCGCGGACCGCTCGGCGGGCGACACCGCTCGACCGCAGCAGCGACTCAAGCCGCGGAAACGCCTCCGCAGTGATGCGGTCCGCAACGAAGTCGTGAAGAAGATCGAGGTCGGCCTGCGTCATGACGCACCAGCCTCCTTGGCGAGCGTGTGTTCCACGCACCGCCACAGTTCCTGCCGAATCCGAGAGAGCAACTGGTAGAGGGCTCCCTCGGTGCGGCCCATCTGCCGGGCCAGTTCCTTCTGCGACGTGCCCGGCGTGTAGGCCGCGAGGACGAGTTCCCGTCTCGCTTCGGGTAGCTTTTCGAAACAGGACTCGAGGGCCACGAGCCGACGCTGGTGGAGCGGCATCTCGGCGGCCGCCTCGTCGGCGAGGGCCTCGATCACCGATTCGTCGAGCAGGAGGCGATTGCGGGCATGGGCTCGGCGATACTTGAGGATCTCGTAGCGGGCGATCAGGCAGGCCCAGGGGGCGAACCGGCCGCGATCGTCCAGATCGCCGAACTTCCGCCAGGCGACGAGGCTCACCTCCTGCATCACCTCGTCGACATCCTGCAGCCGCGGCAGGCACGACCGCACGAACGCCCGCAGTTCCGGCTCGGCACGGGTAAAGAGCCGTAGAAAAGCTTCGTGGAGTTCGTCCGACATTCGATCACCGTTCCGACCATGCTGAGGAAGAATCCCCATAGCATCACTCCCGGTGGCCCCGAAAACTCACGCGACGGGAAGAACGACCGGTGCCGCGAAAACCCTTTTAACGAAGACTTTCGCGGCCAATCGCAGCCCCATAGACAGCGAACGAGCATGAAAAGCGGCGAAAAGCTTGACGCCTGCATGCACAGCATTCATAATGCATGCATATTATGAATCAGCTCACCGTCCGTAACATCCCCGCAGAAGTCGACACGAAGCTGCGGTCGCTGGCCGAGCAATCCGGGCTGAGCCTCAATCAGACCGTGATCCGCCTGCTTGAGACCGCGACGGGACAGAGGCCCCATGCGCCGAGGCGGGATCTCTCGCAGATCGCGGCCCGATGGACCGCCCACGAGGCCGCAGACTTCGATCGTGCCACGGCGCCGTTTGAGTCGGTTGACGAGGAGGTATGGCGGTGAGCCGCCTCTGCCTCGATACCACGGCCTACAGCCGATTGATGCGCGGACAGCCGAAGCTCCAGGAGCGGCTCGAGTCGGCGGATGAAATTCTCCTGCCTGTCACCGTGCTCGGAGAGTTGTATGCCGGATTCCAAGGAGGACGACGGCTTGCAGAAAACCTCGCGTTGCTCGCTGCGTTTCGCAGCCAGCCAGGAGTTGTGGTCGTCGCTGTCACCGATAACGTCGCGGAACGGTATGCGGCGATCGTGACGTCGCTGAAGCGACAGGGCACACCCATTCCGACGAATGACATCTGGATCGCCGCGACCGCGCTCGAAAATGGCGGTCGCGTCGTCGCGTACGACAGCCATTTCGAAGTCGTTCCCGGTTTGATCGTGGAAGCACCGTAGCTGCGGCGAGCCGCATGACGCCAAACCATCACGGGTTCATTCGCTGACCGCGGGAATCGCGGCAGCGGTCACTGCAGTAGCGGACCTCGTCCCAGCAGGCGGTCCACTTCCGCCGCCATGTAAACTCGCGGCCGCACGTTGCGCAGACTTTCACCGGCTTCGGACTACCGGCTTTTCGGCCCGCTGCCTGCGGCCGTGACCGTTTCGCAGTCATGCGCCGGCCGTGCGTGGCGAGCTGGCTACGTGACCGATCCCGCCTCGCGGCGACTGCGGTTGCAGCGGCCCCTGCGGCGTCGCGATCACGCGGATCGCCTCGACGAGCATCACGGCCGCCAGCGACAGGAGCACGACGCCCGCCCACGGCACGGGGTCGGCCGGCAGGGCGAAGCCATTGGCATTCCGGAATTTTGGCAGCGTCATGCTGGCCAGCGCCCATGTGCTCATCACATACATGAACACGGTCGGCACGCCCGTCACCAGCCAGACCCAGGCCTCTCGCCGCGTCCGCCAGAGCCAGACCGTCACGCCCAGGAGCGTCAGCGCCGCCAGCAGCTGGTTGCTCGCGCCAAACAGGCTCCAGAACGTCTTCCAGACCGGCACCGCATTGCCCTGAGCATCGACATGTGGCCGCAGCAGAAACACCAGCGGCACGCCGGCCGTCAAAGCCGTGCCCAGCCAGCCGCCAGCCTTGCCTGTGAGGCCCGTGAGCTCCTGAATGATGTACCGCCCGAGCCGGGTGCAGACGTCGAGCGTGTCGTAGACAAACGTCGTGAACGCCATCAGCGCAAACGACACGCCGATCGTGGCGGGCACGCCGAGGATCTCCAGAAACCGCCCCATGCCGAGCGCATAAATAAAGTTCGGTGGCTGGGTGGCGAGCTTCGAGTCGGCGGCGAGCACCATCACGCAGGCCAGGCTCACGATCGCCACCATCGCTTCGAGCAGCATCGTGCCGTAGCCGATCGGCTTGGCATCGGTCTCCTTGCGGAGCTGCTTGCTCGTCGTGCCCGAGGCGATCAGCGAGTGAAAGCCGGAGCAGGCCCCGCAGGCGATCGTGATGAAGAGCATCGGAATGAGGCTGCCCGCCTTCGCCGTCTGCCAGCTTGTGAAGGCTGGGTAGCGGATCGCAGAATCACCCGCCACGAGCCGGTCGCTCGCGATCAAACCGATCGCCGCCCCTGCAAGCGCCACGTAGAGAAAGCAGCCCCCGAGATGGCCGCGGGGCTGGAGCAGCATCCACATCGGCACCATCGCCGCCACGAGGCAGT